>Ga0206880_1034_pt2 | contig 14272 bp, 3 predicted proteins | sample Alteio_BWOrgCont_6_FD_152848 | JGI IMG/M metagenome (GOLD analysis project Ga0206880, IMG submission 152848) | Enriched cells from forest soil in Barre Woods Harvard Forest LTER site, Petersham, Massachusetts, United States -... | ecosystem: Environmental > Terrestrial > Soil > Temperate forest > O... | reverse complement strand
CAGTTAATACTTACTGTAACAATTACCGAATCTATGTTTTCACAACCCTGATTGTTTGTAACGGTTACGTAGTAAATGGTAGTTACACCAGGAGAAACCGTTGTTGCTGAGCAATTGTTACAGGTCAATGACGATAGGGGTTTCCAGCTAAAGTGAAGACCGTTACCACTTGCCGATATAGTAACGGATGCTCCATAGCTTATGGTTACATTGCCTGAAACTTTTACAGCAGGTAAATTATTGACATCTACTTTTATTGTGGCCGTACCCGAACAATTGTTTTGATCAGTCACTGTAACGGTATAATTTGTTGTTACTCCTGGTGTAGCCATAACTGTCGGACCACTGGGTGGAGCGGTAACCGGCGACCAGGTATATTTACCTATTCCAATGCCTTGGAACATGGCTGACAAGGATGCCGAGTTCCCCTTACATATTGTTACATCAGGAGAAGCGGTTATAACCGGTAATGTGAAAATTGTTATCTCGCTGCTGGCCCGGCCGCTGCAGCCATTTTTATCTGTTCCGGTTACCGTATAGGTAATGTTACTTGTTGGGGACGCCCTTACTGACGTACCAATACTGTTATTTAGGGTAGTGGAGGGATACCAATTGTAGTTATTGCCACCGGTAGCCACTAAGTTAATTGATTGCCCAATGCATATACTGTTGTCAGGACTCACTGAAATGGCTGGTAATGGATTAACAGTTACTACTTCATAAACAGTGTCTATGCAAAGAGCACCATTATAAATAATTACAGAATAGGTGGTGGAAGATGGAGGAGTTACCGCAATGCTGTTTATTGTTGCTCCTGTACTCCATAAGTAGTTTATCCCTCCTGACACCGAGAGCGTAGCACCCGCTCCAACACATATTGAAACGTCAGCGACGCCGGAAAAATTACATGCACATCCTTTAAAAGATATATCATCTATTCCTGCATCATTTCCATCGCCCTGCAGGGTGCTGTCCACAAGACATATTGTTGCAGAAGTGTTTGATCCGGAATTCCATACTTGCGAAAATTGTGTCCAAATGTCGGCAGGATTCGGATAGACCGCACTTGGAAAATCGAATGTTGATCCAACGGGGCTGCCATTAATTATTAATTGCACTGCAGCAGGACTCTGAGATGTTGAACTCCAATTGATCCCCCACATAGAGAAGGTATAATTGGTATTAGGTAAAATACTTACGGTTTCACACCATATATCCGTATTAGCTGCAGCGGCACCATTAAACATCAGCCATTTTCCGGAAGCACAACCGCAGGTATGATCATCTATATCTCCCGAAGCACCGGAATGATAGAATAAAACGGAGTCCCCGGGGGTAATGGCATAATAATTTACTCCTTCAAGTCCACCCTGGGTAGTGGTATATATATATTGGCTGGTGAACCCGGTATTTCCCTGGGAAAAATTTCCATTTACTATATAATCTGCAGGAGATGAGCATTGTGCTTCAGATAAAATACTGAAAAGTGCAAGCACGCAACATAAACAACTATTTTTGATATTCGGGCAACAACCAAGGTCTTCATCATTTTGACGTTTCATCGTAAATTAACTTAAAACAATCCTCACTTGATCAGGCTCACATTTCCTTTATGGACGATGCCTGCATTATTCGCACTATAAGTCAGCACGTATATAAATACATCGTTATCCATTTCTTTCCCGTTGTAAGTTCCATCCCAGCCTTTTTTAGGATCATTGGAAGAAAACACTTTTTCTCCCCAGCGGTCAAATACCTGGAAGGTATAATTGCCCGGATTTATGCAGGAGGGAATATAAACGGAAAACACATCGTTGACCCCGTCACCGTTAGGTGAAAAAGCATCGGGAATATAAATACTGCAGTTCGAAACAACGGCTATTGTTACCGAATCACCCGAAATTCCGCAGTTGCAATCATTGGTAGTGTCATTGAGGGTTAAATAGTAAGTTGTCGTTACAGTAGGGCTTGCCATGGGATTTTTGCAATCGGTGCAACTCAAACCGCTTGATGGAGACCAATAATAATTGTAATTACCGGTCGTGTTGGGATTGAGTTTTACTGATGTTCCCGTATTGATAGTGATATTCGCGCCTACACTTACTTTTATTGCATTGTCGGCACCGCAGGTAGCAGAACACAACTCTATAATAAACGAATTATAAAATTCTCCCCCATAATTAGTTTGAAAGCCATTGGAAGTAACTGGAAAATCTCCGCTTGTAGATCCTATCATATATACATTTTTCCCATTTACGGCCCCGGATTTCCATCCTCCTCCATCCTCGTATCCATCACCTCCGACATAACTGGAACAGGTTAAATTCCCAACTGAATCAAATTTTGCTATAAAAGCATCTTCCGGCCCTCCTCCATATTGAGGGTGAAAGGCGCAAGCGGTGGTAGACATTGTAGAATTTTCAGCAAATCCTGTTATATATATATTACTGTTTAAATCAATAGCAACTCCATTACCATCATCCAATTCATCTTCCGCACGAAAATAAGTAGCCCACCGGCGATTGCCCAGAGAATCCAATTGCACTATAAAAACATTATTGCCCATTGTCAACGAAAGCAAGGATGGAGTTTGAAGCAGGGCAGTCTGAAAAGCTCCGGCTGAAACCGGGAAGTCAAAAGAATTAGTTGCACCTGTTATTACAACGTTATTCAAATTATCTGTCGCTACCCCGGTGGCAATGTCAACATTAGATCCTCCATAATAAGTGGCCCATAATTCATTCCCATTTCCATCAAATTTAACCGCGAAAGCATTACTGCTTCCCTTTAAACTCCCTTGAAAGGCTCCCGGGTTAACCGGAATATCAAAAGAACTTGTATTACCTGTTACCACAACATTATTAAGGTTATCAGTGGCTATTTGATACGCATTTTCAAACGAACTTCCTCCATAATAAGTCGCCCATATTGGATTTCCATTCCCATCAAATTTTGCTATGAAAGCGTCCGTCTTTCCGGCCAGGTTTTTCTGAAAAGCACCCGAAGTAACCGGAAAGTTCGCTGAATTGGTATTGCCTGTTACCAGAACATTATTCAAATGATCGGTTGTTATTCCATTCCCCACATCAGTAGCGCCACCACAATAAGTGGCCCACAGGCGATTGCCATTGCCATCTAATTTTATTATGAAAGCTCCTGCAGGAGCCGTTTGAAAAGCCCCCGAAGTGATAGGAAAATCTGAAGATGCAGTAGTTCCCGTAATTAAAATGTTGTTCGAATTATCTGTTGCTATTCCATAAGGGGTATCAGCAGCAGATCCCCCATAATAGGTTGACCACAAGAGGTTTCCATTTACATCAAATTTTGCTATGAAAAGATCAAAGGGACCAAAACCGTTGTTGCTAGGGTTAGCCAATTGTGACTGAAATGCCCCTGCAGTAACCGGAAAATTCACAGAACTTGTATAGCCTGTTACTATAGCATTACCCGGTTGATCTGTTATAATTCCCCATCCCTCTGTAATTGAGTGTCCATTTCCTGCACCAAAATAGGTGGCCCAGGGATCAATGATGACAGGGTAGGCAAGGTTATATGCGGAAAGCTGAAAAGACACCTCCCCTCCTGCCCCTCCCCCGGCAGGAGAATCGTTTCGTGTCGGGTGGAGACGGTATTCAGCTTTTACATTTACTTTTTTTCCATTAATCATTTGGAATGCTTCAGGTATATATTCTGTTATTTCTCCCAGGCTGGTTTTAATGATCAGTTTTTGTTTTTCCAATTGTAATTCATCTGCTCCTGTATATTTTATTTTTATGTCGGCCGGATTGGCTCCTGGTTTCAATACAATATCATATTCCAGGCCTCCTGGTTGACCTCCCTTAAATAGTATATCCACGTTCGGGTAAATATCTTTGTACATGAGTTTTTGAAACGACCTTGCCGTTAATCCCTCCCTGCAATGCGCTAAATGATAGTTGGTAGGACTCTCCGTTTGGTTTGATGTTACAAGACTTGCAGTAGGATTGCCATTCATGAACTCCACATCTATACGATGGGATAAAACAGTTTGTTGCCGGCTGGCTGGCAAGACAGGTACTTTGTTCGCGGTTTTTAATACCTGGTCCTCTCCTTCCTGCTTTTCGTTTAAACTCCCTGCTTCACTGATAACATAACTTATTTTACCTTGCTGAAAAAATATTTTTATTCCGCCCACTCCATCCCCGGTATATAGAATATCATTTCTTTTTGTTCCTGCCTGGTCAACTACCTGCCCCTTATTCTCAGTAAAACTGAATCCCCTGTTAAAATATGTTTTATAATCCGGGTTCCCCGCACAGGCGACATTTGTTAAGAATGCACTTACACAAAATAATGTTGCTTTCATTTTCAAGTATGTTTTAATTTTTATACGATGCTTCTATTTAAATTATTTTCAAAATAATACTCTTACCTGACCAGGCTCACATTCCCCTTTTTGATAATGGCCGTTCCGTCAGTTAATGTTATCTGCAACAAATAAACAAATACATCATCATTCAGCATTTTTCCCATATACGTTCCATCCCAAGAATAATTTGCACGGACGTTGCCCCATTGGGCTGACTGGGAATCGAAGACTATATTCCCCCAGCGGTCAAATATTCTGAAGGTGATGGTTTGATAACAGGAGCTGTTTATCATAGGATATAAATTATCATTCAGCCCATCTCCATTAGGTGAAAATGCATCGGGTACATATATTTCCCCACAGGGGATGTGTATTGTAACAATTACCGAATCTGTTTTTTCACAGCCATTGTTGCCTGTTATTGTTAGGTAGTAAGTCGTTGTGAGCGTTGGGGAAACGCTTATTGTTGCACAAGTGTTGCAGACTAAGGATGCCGGCTGCCAATTGTAGGTAGTACCGTTACTTGTTGCCGATAGGATAGCAGTTTCTCCATAGTTAATGGTTAGGTTGCCGGAGACTTCTACAACAGGTAAGGAATCTACTGATATTTGTACTGTGGCTGTGTTGGTACAATTGTTTTGGTCTATCCCTGTAACTGTATAGGTGATGTTCGATGCGGGTGTTGCCATAACTGTCTGACCACTCGGTGGACTGGTAACCGGTAACCAGTTATAATTCGTTGCTCCGCTTGCCGATAAAACAACCGAATTGCCTGCACATATTGTTGCATTTTCCGAAGCACTTATGACCGGTAATGAAAAAACCGTTATGTTGCTGGTTGTTTGGTTTGTGCAGCCATTATTATCGGTTCCCGTTATTGTATAGCTGATGCTGCTTGTCGGGAAGGCCGTTACAGCTGTGCCGATGCTGTCGTTTAAGGCTATGAAAGGATACCAGTTGTAGCTGGCTGCTCCTCCGGCTGCGATGGTTATATCACTGCCGGTACATAGAGATGTATTGGCAGGTATAATTGTTACAGTGGGTAAGGGATTAACAAATATTGTTATTTGAGCATTTGTTACCGGGCAAGTGGATATAGCCGTCAGGGTATAGGTTGTTGTTGTTGTCGGGCTGGCTGTAGGATTAGTTATTGTTGGGCTGTTTAAGCCCGCAGAAGGTATCCAGATATAGTCCGAGCCTCCTGTTGCACTTAATAGGGTACCTGACCCCTGGCAGATGGTTGCGTCAGGGCCGGCATTTAGCGTAAGGATGTTTTGTACTGATACTGTTACTTCACTCGTTCCTGCACAACCCGTGAGTGTATAGGTTCCTGTTATTGTATAGTTAAAGGTTCCCGCTGATAATGTTGTCTGTACATTGTCTCCTACGGTAGTGTCTAATCCCGTGGAGGGATTCCAGGTATAGGTATCCGCGCCTGTCACAGTGAGCGTAGTCGAACTACCCGAGCAGGTGAATACATCAGCTGATGTTATTAAGGTCGGTAGACCGTTGACTGTTATGGTTTGTGTTAAAACAGCCTGGCAATTATTGTTATTGATTACCGTCAGGCTATAAGATGTGGTCGTATTCGGTGTTATGGAAATGATGGCCGTTGTGGCAGAGTTGCTCCAAAAATACGCACCACCACCGGATGCGGTGAGTGTGGCACTTTGTCCATTGCAGATAACGCTTGTTCCACCGATGGATAGGGTTGGACCGGGATTAACAGTGATTGTTGCTATGGCTGTATTGGAACTGCTTTCTATGGTTCCAACAACAGTGTAGGTGATGTTTGCCGTTGGGTTAGCTGTTACGCTTGATCCTGTTGTACTGCTTAAACCCGTGGAGGGATACCAGGTATAGTTAACTGCTCCCGAAGCAGTTAATACTGCTGAACTTCCCATACATATTGTGGCTGAGTTTACTGTTAAGGGGTAGAACATGCAGTTGGAAAATTGGGAGGTGTTTTTTGAGACATCTCGCGCCGTGGCTGTTACAGTTTCCCCGGCAGTAACGGTAAGGTTAGTAAGGTTCCAGGTCAAACCGGCAGTGGCTTTGACTATGCCCAAAAATACCGGGGCATCCTGGCAATTGCCGGTATTGTTCGCAAATACTTCAATGGAGTCTGTTGCTGCTGATGTGGTACCGCTTATTGAGTGCGTGCTGACGGAAATTATAACCGGGGCCGGCTTACCTGTATTGCCCTGGCTAACTCCGTAATTAAGATCTATCCCCAGGTTGTTACTGTAAATACTGTTGCGGGTGATTATATTGGAATTGGTGAGACTGCCGGTTATATATACCCCTGTATCATTGTATGCAATAACGTTTTTACAGGTACTGTTCACATAGCCTCCTATCGTGTTTAAATACGCTCCTCCGTCAAGGTAAATTCCATACCACTGAATACTGGGTGTTGATCCTGCAATGGAGTCTCCGCTTGCATTACATCCTATGTAATTGCCCTGGATCGTATTTCCAACTGAATTTGATCCGCTGATGTAAATTCCCTGGTATAGGTTGGCAGAAATGATATTACCAGCCCCTGCGGCACTTCCACCTATAGTAGTTTGAGGTGGGTAGGCATCGGCGCTGTTTATATATATACCTATCATTTGTCCCGTATCAGGTATATTAAGCAAATTCGTTTTCCCGTCTGCCTGCGGGCCAATAATATTGCCTTGTATGATAGCGTCAGGAAAATCCCCGGTAACAGAGATTCCTGCACCATAGTCACCATTTCCGGAGATGACATTTCCATTGCCAGTTCCGGTTCCTCCAACAATGGCTATAAGTCCATCCGTATTTATGTTAACACCAACAGACTGAGTATTGCCTGCTATGTAGCTCATTCCGTCTCCTGCAATTCCTATATAGTTTCCTTGTATTGTTGCACCTCCTGTTTCCAGGTCAATTCCGGTAGTACTGTTAGCTGAAATAACATTTAAAGCACCCGAAGTGCTGCCCCCTATTAGAATATCCGGTGCGCCGGAACCTTCACCTGAACCCGTAATATAGATACCTTCTGCTTGTGTATTACCGATTACCTGGATGGTTCCATTCGCCTGGGGACCAATGATATTCCCTTGAATAGTGGGCAGGACAGTAACCTCGAAAATAGTACTAACGTTTATTCCGTAACTATTGAGAGTACCATCGCCATTTCCTGAAATAACATTTCCCTGGCCTGGCAGGTTTCCTCCTATGGAAGTTCCGGAGGCGTAATTTGCTTCCAATATCCCATATTTCTGATAAGAATTTGCTACTAAGGTTGAACCGTCTTTCTGTAAACCGATCATATTTCCCTGTATCGTAATCCCATTTACCTTGTTAGGGTTACCCCCTGTTATATTGACACCGATTGCATTACCGGAAATGAGGTTGGCTCCTGCAGCGGTGCCGTCGCCAATGGAATTAGTGTCCAGAACGTTGCCGGTTGAACCATTAAGATATATACCGTTACCATTTGAAGCAATAGCCTCCAGGGTTCCGGTAATATCCATACCGATATAACATCCAAGGATCGTATTGTGATTTCCGCTGCTAATAACAATACCATTGACTTTATGTATAGGCAATGCAAGCCCCCGGATAACATTGTAATTGCTCGTAATTGTAAATACAGAGCCGGTTGAATGGTTGATAATAATCCCGTAAACGGCATTCATGGGGGTTAATGTACTTGTTTTTACAACAGGAATTGTATTAGGAGAAGTGCCAGGCTGCGAAAAGCCATCAATGGTAACGCCGGCATTGTCTGTTAATGCAGGTAAGTTTGCGGCAAGAGTAATAGTATAGGTACTTCCCCCGGTCAATTGGAACTTTATTGTATCGTGTCCCGCATTAGCATTAGCATCAACTATGGCTTGTCTTAAAGTACCTGTACCAGCACCTGCAGCAGGATTAACACCTCCATTATCTCCTGTATTTGAAACAGTATAAGTTGTAGTTGCTGCATAAGTTAAACTGCCTAAGAGAAAAAAGAAGAAAAAGAAGAACACTTTTCTATCCATTGGAAGTTTACCTGATCAGAGAAATATTTCCTTTTTTATTAATAGCAGTTCCGTCTGTGAGCCTCACTTGTAAACTGTAAACAAACACATCCGAATCCAGCATTTTACCCAGGTACGTTCCATCCCAGCTTTGTTTAGGATCCAAAGATCCAAATACCTTATTGCCCCAGCGGTCAAATACCTGTAACAAATAAGAATTAGGATCAAAACAGCTGGGGTAAAGTCCGTACACCTGCAGCACATCATTTACATTGTCCGCATTGGGTGAAAATGCAGTAGGTATATAAAAATTGCCGCATATCGTCTTTACTGTTATCGTGATGGAGTCCCTTGTAGTACAGCCATTGCTGTCAGTTACTGTTATGTAATAGGTTGTTGTTTGTTGAGGGAGGGCCGTGGGGTGGAGGCAGTTATTGCACGACAAAGTGTTGTCCGGTGTCCATTGGTAGGTTTCGTTTTGTGGTGTTGTGACGGACAGAGTGGTTGAGTTACCGATGATAATAGTCTGGTCGGCAGAAACAGTTAGTAACGGGGGTGGGTTCACTTTTACGGTGATTGTAGTCGTGCTGCTACACGCGTTGATGGCCGGCTGGGTATACGTGTCGCTGCCTGTAACAGTATAGGTAGTGGTGCTTAACGGTTTTGCGGTTACCTCTGATCCCGTGTTTGGACTGGTGCCTGGTTTCCAAATGTACGTTTCTGCTCCTTTCGCTGTTATGTTGACCGATGTGCCCGAGCAGATGGTGGTGGACGATGCAGCTATGGTGACAACAGGGACTGAATCCACTGTAACCGTAAAGTTGGACTGGCTGATGCAGTTGTTCGCATCTTGTGCTGTAACCGTATAGGAGGTACTTAGCGTCGGGAATGCATTTACTATAGGGCCGCTTGCAGGGTTAAGGCTGCCCGACGGTTGCCAGGTAAAACTGACCGGGGTTGCTGCTCCGGGTGTTGTATTGGCTGTAAGTGTGGTAGATGATCCATCACAGATAACTGCTATCGGAGGACTGATGCTGAATACTGGTAATACCGTCACATTAACTACACCAGGTGCGCTGTTACAACCGTTACTATCGGTTCCGATAACGGAATAAAGCGTAGCCATAGCAGGATCCGCATTTACATTAGCTGAGGTAATTGAGTTGAGCCCGGTGGAAGGCGACCATAAATAAGTAACTGCTCCGCTTGCAGACAATAAGGCCGATGTTCCTCCACATAAAGTAACATCAGGACTTACTGTTATGGACGGTAAAGGATATACAAAAACAGTAACAGCACTGTTTGCACTGCAGCCAATACCTCCTGTGGCAACAAGGGTATAGGTGGTGGTCTGACCGGGGCAGGCAGAAGGGTTATAAACGTTGGTAGCACTTAATCCTGTTGAAGGATTCCAGGTATAGGAGAATCCTCCGGAGCCGATTAGGGTGGTGCAGCTACCAAAACACACGGTTGCATTGTTCCCTGCATTGGCTGTAATGGAGGCCACCTGGCTGATGGTTATTCCATCATAAGAAGAGCATCCCGAACCATCCGTACCGGTCACCGTATAGCTGTACGCTCCTGCTGCTACGGGAGTGCATACTACAACCGGGCCCTCTGTCGTGTTCAGGTAGTTTGAAGGATTCCAGCTGTAGGTGTAATTGCCTGATCCCGTAGCGGTAACTGTCACAGATGTTAAGGAACATATATATATATCAGGCCCTACATTGACTGTAGGTGTGGTATAAAACGATACGGTGATGTTCGTGTCTTTGCTGCAGCCTGTTGCCAGGTAGGTACCCGTGACGGTATATGTGACTGTGCCCGAGGATAAGCTTACCTGTACAGAGCCTCCCGTGGTGCTGTTTAATCCCGTGGACGGACTCCACGTATAGCTATCTGCTCCTGTGCAGCTAAGGCTCGCTGATAGTCCTCCGCATAATCCCACTGCAGGGGAAACTGCTAATACTGGTACTGGGTTCACTCCCACTGTGGTTACTGCACTCGCACTGCATCCATTGATGTCAAATCCAATGACTGTGTAGGTGGTGCTTGTTGTCGGGCTGGCAGATACTTCTGTACCTGTGGAGGAGGTTAAGGCGCCTGATGGAATCCAAATATAGCTGCTCCCTCCTACTACCGATAAAACAGGAGAATTGCCCTGGCAGATAGTAATAGGAAAGGATACCGCTAAAGTTGGTCCATTTACCTGCACAGTGGTAATTGCCTGGTAAATGCAACCGGTTGCACTAACGCCTGTAACAGTATAAGAAGCGGTTCCCAGGGTAGGCGTAGCAGTTACGTTTACACCTGTGGTGGAGCTCAGCCCTTCCGATGGCTGCCAGGTATAACTCAGTTCGCCCCCTGCCGACAGGAGGGCCGAACTACCATTACAAATAGTAACAGCAGGCGATAGGGTTACCGGGTTACCGGGATTGACTGCCACAGTGATAAGGTAGGTATCGGTACATGGCTTTACTGTTATTGTGTAAGTAGTGGTAATAGTAGGACTGGCGATTACGGTACTGCCAGTATTTGAACTCAGAGAAGAAGCAGGTGACCAAGTATATTTTGTTTTCCCTGTTAATGAATTGTAAACGGTTAACGGAACAGAGTTACCCTGGCAAATGGTAGTATTGGAGGAGATATTAATTTCGCATTCGTGACACAAATTTGGTATAACTGTAGCCGACACATCCGTTACTAACATTGAGTCTGTTTGATCCACAGCAAGGACTGTAGGTGTTATGTCCGTAGGTGTTACCGTAAGCGCTGTTACAATTACACTGGGAGCTACTGCAGAGGAGAGATAGGAAACAACGTCATTGCATCCGCTTACCCCCAACGAATCTGTTCTTGCCATGTAGGCAGGGAATGGAATGTCCCCGGTATTACCGGAAATCAGGTAACCATTGTCCAATGTCTGGCTGATCCGGTATGGCCAATTCTCCGTGCTACTATTTTCATCTATAATCAGGTCAAGCCCTCTTTGCCAGATAAGATTCCCTGAAGGATCTATTTTAACTACGTAGGCATAGTTTCCATAAGTTGCAGGAGGAGTAACAATGAAATAATTCCAGCCCGTAAAAGCGTAGTTGCCATCCGAAGTCGGTATAGCCTCTTCTACCCAGCCTGAAAGGCCAGATGGACCGGTCCACTTTTTTACCCATAAAAGATTACCGTTTTGGTCAAGTTTAGTGATCGGACTATTACCTCCTGAGAGGAGATACCCTCCATCCTGGGGAGTTTGTACCACAAAACAGGGACTGATGGAACTGTATGTTTTAGCCCATTGAACGTTACCGCTGCCATCTGTTTTAAGGAGTGCTGTTGCTCCCCCGGAAGAAGCTTGCCCGAGCATGATATACCCTCCATCCGTTTGTGTTTGATGTACAACTTCCCAACAGTCGTTGGCAGTTAAACCAGTGGAGTTAATAGCTGTGATATTTGTAAGATTGCTATATGTTTTAGCCCATTGAACTGCTCCGTTCATATCTGTTTTTAAAAGCGTAGCCCCGGATCCCAGGATATATCCTTCATCACTCGTTATATCAATGGTTGAAGCCGGTACATTGGTATAGGTCATTGCCCATTGAACCGTTCCCGTTGTAACCGTTTTTATAACATATTCCTGAGTAGCGCCATTAAATCCACTGGATGTCCCTGCCATTACATATCCTTTATCCGAAGTCGGATGACCGTTAACACTAATATTTGTTCCGCCGGAAACATTTTGTGTATAATAGTTATTTGCCGAATAGGTATAGGCCCATGTAATATTCTGAAATATATCTACTTCCATAAGGAAGTAGTTACCCCCACTTCCATAAGGTCTGGACCATCCTGACATCACATAATTACTATCAGCAGTTTGATGAACAGAATTTCCCATGTCTATTGCCGCAAATCCAAAACCCGCCTGGAAACCATTTTGCGAATACATAGATATGTTTATGCTAAACAAAAACAGGAGAAGGCTATTGGGGATGACTTTAAAAAATGTATACATGGTTATTGGTTAAATAGTGTAACGATATTTTAATTGTCATTTAATCAACGACACATTTCCTTTTTTATTAACGAAAGTTCCGTCGGTTCGTACTAATTGCAGCATATAAACAAATACATCGTTATCCAGCATTTTACCCATGTACATCCCATCCCAGGAATAATTTGCATGAATATTCCCCCATTGACTATCCTGGGAATCGAAGACTACATTTCCCCAACGGTCATATATTCTGAATGTTACAGTTTGATAACAGGCGCTGTTTATCTCGGGGGTTAGTTTATCATTCAAACCATCTCCGTTGGGCGAAAATGCATCCGGTATATATATCGTCCCACAGGGGATGTTAATTGCAACGATTATTGAATCTGTGTTTGTACAGCCTGTGATGCCTGTAACTGTTATGTAGTAGGTTGTTGTGAGTGTCGGGGAGGCGTTTGTTATTCCACAAGTGTTGCAGGTCAGCGATGATGTCGGTTGCCAGTCGTAGGTGTTCCCGTTACTTAGTGCCGATAGGGTAGCGGTTTCTCCATAGTTGATGGTTAGGTTGCCGGAGACTCTTATAACAGGTAAGGAGTCTACTGATATTTGTACCGTGGCTGTGTTGGTACAATTGTTTTGGTCTGTTCCTGTAACCGTATAGGCAGTGGTTGAATCGGGATGGGCGTTTACTGTTTGTCCGTTTGTCGGGGTTGCTGCTCCGGGTGTTGTATTGGCTGTAAGTGTGGTAGATGATCCATCACAGATAACTGCTATCGGAGGACTGATGCTGAATACTGGTAATACCGTCACATTAACTACACCAGGTGCGCTGTTACAACCGTTACTATCGGTTCCGATAACGGAATAAAGCGTAGCCATAGCAGGATCCGCATTTACATTAGCTGAGGTAATTGAGTTGAGCCCGGTGGAAGGCGACCATAAATAAGTAACTGCTCCGCTTGCAGACAATAAGGCCGATGTTCCTCCACATAAAGTAACATCAGGACTTACTGTTATGGACGGTAAAGGATATACAAAAACAGTAACAGCACTGTTTGCACTGCAGCCAATACCTCCTGTGGCAACAAGGGTATAGGTGGTGGTCTGACCGGGGCAGGCAGAAGGGTTATAAACGTTGGTAGCACTTAATCCTGTTGAAGGATTCCAGGTATAGGAGAATCCTCCGGAGCCGATTAGGGTGGTGCAGCTACCAAAACACACGGTTGCATTGTTCCCTGCATTGGCTGTAATGGAGGCCACCTGGCTGATGGTTATTCCATCATAAGAAGAGCATCCCGAACCATCCGTACCGGTCACCGTATAGCTGTACGCTCCTGCTGCTACGGGAGTGCATACTACAACCGGGCCCTCTGTCGTGTTCAGGTAGTTTGAAGGATTCCAGCTGTAGGTGTAATTGCCTGATCCCGTAGCGGTAACTGTCACAGATGTTAAGGAACATATATATATATCAGGCCCTACATTGACTGTAGGTGTGGTATAAAACGATACGGTGATGTTCGTGTCTTTGCTGCAGCCTGTTGCCAGGTAGGTACCCGTGACGGTATATGTGACTGTGCCCGAGGATAAGCTTACCTGTACAGAGCCTCCCGTGGTGCTGTTTAATCCCGTGGACGGACTCCACGTATAGCTATCTGCTCCTGTGCAGCTAAGGCTCGCTGATAGTCCTCCGCATAATCCCACTGCAGGGGAAACTGCTAATACTGGTACTGGGTTCACTCCCACTGTGGTTACTGCACTCGCACTGCATCCATTGATGTCAAATCCAATGACTGTGTAGGTGGTGCTTGTTGTCGGGCTGGCAGATACTTCTGTACCTGTGGAGGAGGTTAAGGCGCCTGATGGAATCCAAATATAGCTGCTCCCTCCTACTACCGATAAAACAGGAGAATTGCCCTGGCAGATAGTAATAGGAAAGGATAC
>Ga0206880_1043_pt1 | contig 14353 bp, 9 predicted proteins | sample Alteio_BWOrgCont_6_FD_152848 | JGI IMG/M metagenome (GOLD analysis project Ga0206880, IMG submission 152848) | Enriched cells from forest soil in Barre Woods Harvard Forest LTER site, Petersham, Massachusetts, United States -... | ecosystem: Environmental > Terrestrial > Soil > Temperate forest > O... | reverse complement strand
GGGGCTTATAGCCTTTTTCTAATAGGCGATTGACGCATTCTAAAACTACCCAATTTTCGTTTTGAGAAAAATTTTGTGTGGTTTTATTTTCTGCTTTTATTCTATTCCCATAGTTAAATACTTCCTTTAAAAAATCTATTTCAATTGTATAACTCTCCGAATATTTTTTAATAAAAACATCCGATGCATTTTCTTTAGCATTAAAACCAAGTATTTGTAAAAATGCTTTACTCATTTATTTTTGAGCTTGTAGAATGACATATGCCAAATTTTAAATATTACCTGCAGTATTCCACCTTTGCACTCAAAGGTAAAAATAAGATATTAGACTTTTAAAAAAGTTTATATTTCCGCATTAAAAGGGTAGATGCGCAATATTTTTAAAAAAACATTCCACTTGAACAAATATATCTAAATCTTTGCATTGATGGCAAGGGAATTACTACCCACCCAGAAAACAGGAAACACCACTCGTGTTTTTGGAATGAGTTGTAATAACTTCAATTATCTTTACCGGCATTAATTTTACCTGTTTCATTAATGAAAACCGGCGTACTTCTTATTAACCTTGGCACACCCGACAGCCCCTCTGTAAAAGATGTGAGAAAATACCTGCGCGAATTTTTAAATGATCCGCGGGTAATAGACATTCCTTTTTTATCCAGGTTGCTTTTAGTCAACCTGGTCATTGTTCCGTTTCGCTCATCAAAGTCAGCTGCGCTTTATAAAAAAATATGGGCAGGTCATTCTCCCCTGTTAGCGAATGGAATTGATGTGAAGGAAAAACTTCAAAAAGAGCTGGGAGACAATTACAGTATTCAGTTGGGTATGCGTTATCAAAATCCTTCTATTGAAAGTGCTTTGGAAGAATTAAGAAAAGTTCATCCGGAGAAAATAATTATTCTTCCCCTTTATCCGCAATATGCTTCCTCCAGTACAGGTTCATCCGTAGCAAAGGCTTTGAAAATAATTGGCTCGTGGGAGGTAACTCCGGACCTCCGTATCGTGAGCAAATTTTATGATCGCCCCGATTTTATTGATGCATGGGTTGAAACAGCAAAGTCCTATAACTTAAATGAATATGATCACATTCTCTTTAGTTACCACGGATTACCGGAAAGACAAATAAAAAAAGCAGCTGTTCATTATGGAAACGATTACTGTAAATTCGGCAAATGTTGTGAAACAATCGGTGAACATAACAGGTACTGTTACCGGGCGGCGGCATTTGAAACAACACGGCAAATCGCAAAAAAGTTAAACATTCCTGAAAACAAATACACTGTATCTTTTCAATCCAGGCTGGGCAGAACGCCATGGCTAAAGCCCTATTCTGATCATGTTATTGTTGAAAAGGCCAAACAGGGAATGAAAAAAATAGTGGTATTCTCGCCTGCATTTGTTGCTGATTGCCTGGAGACCCTTTATGAAATAGGGATAGAGTACGATCAGCTTTTTAAGGAACATGGCGGAGAAAAAATTCAGTTGGTGGAAAGCTTAAATTCCCGCCCGAAATGGATTGCCACTCTAAAAACCATGATTTTGGAGAAATCGTAAGTGCCCCCTTAACCCAGGTTTCAACCTATGCCTGAAAAAAGATTCCCCTCCCGTTCTAAACAACATTAAGTTCTTCGTATTTTAGCGGACTAATCCCAACAATGTCGTTTATCCGGAACAAAAAATTTTATTACCTCATTTCCTTTATTGAAGGGAGTTGCGTAATGGCTACCGAATTACTCGGAGCTAAAATGCTTGCCCCTTATTTCGGTGCGTCTCTTTATGTATGGTCAACTGTATTGGCAATTACGCTCGGAGGATTGGCTTCAGGTTATTTTTTCGGAGGAATACTTTCGTATAAATACAGCAATAAAAATTCGCTTTTTTATGTATTGCTCCTCGCTGCTGTTTTTAATGCGCTGATGCCGTTTACTTCCAAAGCTATTTTGCAGGCAGTTGGAAATTTCAGCCTGCTACCGGCAATTATTTTTTCCGCTACCGCATTTTTATTTCCACCGGTTTTTATGATGGGGATGGTTTCGCCGCTTATCATTTCCCATATTACCGTGGATGTAAAAGAATCAGGCAAAGCTGCGGGTTCGGTGTATGCTATATCAACCGTTGGTGGAATCATTGCAACTTTCTTAACGGGTTTTTACATTATTCCCGCTTACGGACTTACCTGGCCGGCAATAGTTAACGGGATTGCAATGGGAATAATTCCACTTGTAATACTGATCAAGCAAAATAAGTTCTGGATAGTATTGGCTATTGCATCGGCTTGCCTTTTATACAAAAAGACTTCCAATACAAACCAGTACGGCGAAATAAAAGTGGTATTTACTTCGGAAGGGCTGCTCGGACAATTGATGGTGGCGGACCAGCCCAACTACGACCAGGCAGGGATAGTGGATAATTATACCCGGACTCTTTATGTTAACCACATTGGCCAGACAATGCTAAACCTGAAAACAAAAGAAGTTTTCCCCTATATAAAAAAAATGTGTGAGGTGGTAGATGAATTTCACGGCAAATCAACCGCCTTATTATTTGGCTTAGGTGGTGGGACCTTGGCCAATGAATTGGTAAAAAGGGGCTATCATACGGATGCATGTGAGTTAGATACAAGAATAGTCGAAGTCGCAAAAAAATATTTTTACTTAGACAGCACAGTAACTGTTTATATTGATGATGCAAGACATTTTGAAAGAACGGCCCCCAAAAAGTACGATCTCATTATTTTTGATGTTTTTAAGGGAGAGGAAAACCCCGGTCATGTTTTTACTGCTGAAAGCCTGCAGGAAACAAAAAACCTTTTAAACCCCGGCGGAATCATTGTTGTTAATGGGAACGGTTTTTTTGAAAGTCATGCCGGCAAGGGCATGCGATCTATTTGTAAAACTCTGTTGGACGGAGGTTTTTATGTAAATGTGTTACCGTCCAACAACAATAAAAACGAACTTACACGCAATCTTTTATTTTTTGCATCACAGAATAAAAACGAATTGCCCGGGAATAAAGATTACCTCGATTTAGCAAGTGTTGATATGAACGATGCCGTGGTTTTGCAGGATGAGTTTCCTGTCCTCGAAATTTTAAACATGGAAGCCAGCAAAGCGTGGCGGCAAGGCTACATCAGCTATTCGATAAACACGTTTAATAAAAGAAATATTCCCCTGTTCAGGTAAATAATTTTCTTTTTTACCTAACCGGGCATAAACACTTTAAAGGTACTGCCCTTGCCCAACTCACTTTCAACGGTAATACGGCCGTTGTGCTTCTCAATAACAGCCTTTACATAACTCAATCCAAGTCCAAAACCTTTTACATTGTGTATGTTTCCCGTATTTACACGGTAAAGCGTATCGAATATTTTTTTCTGGTTTTCTTTGCTGATGCCAATCCCATTATCCTCAACGGCAATCCATATCCCTTTGTCAGCATTTTCCGTGGAAACTTTTATCACCGGCTTGTCGTTACTATACTTCATGGCATTGTCCAGCAGGTTGTAAATAACATTGGTCAAATGGACTTTGTCCGCATTAATGGTATTTTCAGGGGCATTCAACTGAAGCAGGATAGCTCCGTCTCTCTTATTGATCTGCAGGTAAATATTATTAATAGCCTGTTGTATGATTTCATGAACATTTACCTGTTGAATTTTTAGCCTGAACTCTCCTTTATCGAGGATAGCTGTTTGCAGAATATTCTCCACCAGGAGTCCTAAGCGTTTATTTTCCTCGCTAATCATGTTGATATAACTGGAAATTTTTTCTTTTGATTTTTCCACAGACACATCTCCGAGTACCTCGCAGGCTAAGGAAATAGTGGATATGGGGGTCCGGAATTCGTGCGTCATATTACTTATAAAATCATTTTTGATCTCCGATAACTTTTTCTGTTTCAGGATGGTAGAAATAGTATAGTAAAAAGAAAAAACAAGCATCAATATCAATAATGCAGACCCAAGCAGCATCAGCCACATCGTGTTCAGCAGGTAGTTTTTCTGATCAGGAAAGTATACCGATAAATACTTGGGCTGTATAAAAACATTGTCGGGAGTCAGGTTGACCTTAAATTTGGAGGCCGAAATATCTTTTATTCTGTCGGCGCCGGCATTCGTTATATATTTTCCATCGTGATCTAATATCCCGTATTCGTAACGCGTTTTCAGGTCTTTTTCCTTAAACTCGGAACGCATGATGGAGTCGAGCATAACAGTATCCACTTTATCGTTGTAATCGTTGTACACATTAATGCTGATTAATTCATCAAAAATATCGCTCATGACATCCGAATGTTTTGAAAACCACTGAAATCGCTTGTCCGTAGAATCAACGGATACCGACATAGGTCCGTCTTTCATCAGGTTGGCATCAAAATCAATTTCCGAAGAATGCAGTGAATCGCTTGAATAAGATTTTTGCTTTGATTTTTTTGTTACAATGCCGTTTGAATCGGTAAGCAGTTCCTCGTAAACCTTTACATTCATTTTATTGGGCTTCAGTTTATAACTGTTATGATCTGCTTTTGCGGAATTTACAAACGCAGTCGAAACGCCTAAAGAATCCTGTTTTGACATCCAACGCATACCCTGTTTCCTGAAATTAAAATGTCGTGTGATCTTCGCAGCAGTGGATTTTTTTTCCACTTTATACACTACGTTTCTTAAAGATTCATTCACCGTTTCCTCGAAATGATCTTGTTTTATTTTAAAAGCGTTATTGATCCAATACAACTGCACGGCAGTCAAACCTATTATGACTAAGGTGACTAAGATGCTTATGATGCGGATATTGTATTTATTCATTACCTGGCCGAATTTATTTTTTTTATACCAACCAACTGATCATAGCTCGTCGCGACAGCATGATGATATACGTATATCGTGTATTCATTTTCTGTTTCGTAATGCATCCCTTCAATAAAAGTATCGTCGGCAGCAGGTTGATTATCCTTCAACAAAACATATTCATAATTGTAATATCCCTGCTTTACGTACAGTACTGCTGCATAGCCCTTGCGATCGTAATCGTATTTCATTCTGTTTTCATCTTTACACTCCCAGTCCGATAAGGCACCGAAAACATATAAATTACCATCAGTAACGGGAAAATCAAACGGAAGAAAAAAATGTACAAAAGCATAATCTGCTTCTCTTTCACTGTCGTTACCTTGCTGTATTTTAACTACGTACTTTCCATTTATATCCTGTATTAAAGTATAACGTTTAAAACTGCGCCTCTCGTCATTGGCTATGTAAACATTGTTCTTAAGTGAATCGGTAGTAATAGAAACGATTCTTTCCGAGTGCACAACCAAGCTTTTTATATCAAAATTTCTGAACTCGTTTCCTCCTGCAAATATATTGTCGTCACCATCATAGTCATACACCAGCTGATCTTCTTTTACAAAAAGGGGCTGGAGTTTTGTAATGGCATTGTCCCAGCGGTTGTTTTGGGTGATCACAACATGTATGCCATCGTATGGATCGGTGATATCATAACCCCTGTGGTTTATTGTAAAATTAACCTGCTGCTTGTAATTTCTAAACGTAACATTTGAGGCAGGCCTTATCTGGGCGTCAATAGACACTTTTTCATCAAAAATCATGAATCTTCTGCTGATAATATATTTATCGGGATCCCCATCCGCATACACCTTCAAAATATAGTTCCCAGACCTGGAAAATTTGATGTTGTCGTTTGGGAAAGTAATGTTATAATGAATGTAAGGTTGAACGGTATTGAAGGCATTTTTATAATCCGTTATGATATCTTCTGTAAACCCTTTTAAATAGTCGGAAGGTGATAAATCGGATGGCTCCCAGTCGGCAGTACAGTGAATAAAGGTATAGTTGTATGTTTTATAAACGGCATCCAGGTCGTCAAAACTCAGCAACAATTGCTGATCTGAATTCAGTTTGATCAGAGGATCTGACAATTCAAAACTTTTTTCACGCAGCTGAACGGTCTTTATGTTTTTCGCATATACCCAATCTTCATTACGAAAAATAATCTCCCCGTAATATTTTTCTTTGATGGTGTCTGTTCCTGAACCTGGTTGTGCTTTTTGAGGAAATGCCAATGGAGCAAAAAAAAGAAATGAGGAAATAATTAAAAAAAATGAACGTCCCGGCATATTATGGTTTCAAAACAAATCTTTTCAGTTTCAATGGTATAGATTAGATTTTGATTCAGCAGTGTTGATTTGTTTAACATTTAATACACCAAATATACACCAAAACAGCTATTGATATGTCAAATGCAAAATGGCGGATGTACAATAGATATGTTCTGGCTATTAAAATCCCCCTGCAATTTGGATTTTTGAGTAATTTTAAACCGTATACTGAATCATCTATTAACATGCCTGACAATCAAGAACTGGAAAAAAACTATGGCCTGATATTACAAAGTCTGAAAGAAAAAATCAGGCAGGCAAGGCAGCGGGCTTCATTAGCTGTAAATACAAAACTTTTAGAAGTATACTGGGAAATTGGCAATACCATTTTAGAACAACAAAAATCAGAAGGATGGGGTACTAAAGTAATAAAACGTTTGGCTGCTGATTTGAAAGCAGAGTTTCCTGATATGAAAGGCTTGTCTGAACGAAACCTTGTCTATATGCAAAGTTTTGCAGCTGCTTATCCTAATTTTGCAGTTACGCAGCAAGCTGCTGCAAAATTTCAAAACATTGAAAATCAATCCATTATAATTATGCAAGAACAGCCTGCGCAATTAGAAAAAAATTTAACTCCTTTTCACCTCGCTAATTTAAGCTGGTATCATCATACTACCTTACTTGATAAAGTGAAAGAGCCAAAATATTCTGTGAAAGCGGCCTTGGGGTGTCCGATCATTTTGTCGATGTCGGGAAAATGATCGGATTGGCCAAGAGAGAATAAAGAGACTCGTAAATAAAAAATATTAATACTAAAATTGACTTATTTGAACATTTTAAATAATATAAAAAACAAAGAATCCATCACACCAGGCAAAGCACTCCCGCTGATGGAGGAATACTATACCATACAGGGAGAAGGTTATCATACCGGTAAGCCTGCCTATTTTATCCGCCTGGCAGGTTGCGATGTAGGCTGCAGCTGGTGTGATGTAAAAGAAAGCTGGAACGCGGCTTTGCATCCCATTGTTGAAGCGGACCTGATCGTGGAGAAGGCCGGCAGGCATCCTTCTAAAACAATTGTTGTAACCGGTGGGGAACCGCTTATGCATAATCTGGAATATCTGACAGGCCAGCTCAAAAAAAATGGGATGAAAACACATATAGAAACATCGGGAGCTTACCAACTGAGCGGCGTATGGGATTGGATATGCCTTTCCCCCAAAAAGTTTAAAGTTCCGCTGAATGAAATGTATAAAAATGCCCACGAACTTAAAATGATTGTTTACAACAGGCATGATTTTGAATGGGCAGAGGAAAATGCGAAGTATGTTAAAGACACCTGCCAGCTGTTTTTACAACCGGAGTGGAGTAAAGCAAAAGAGCTATTGCCATTAATTATTGAGTACGTAAAGAATAATCCTAAATGGAAAATTTCTTTGCAAACACATAAATACATGAATATTCCATGAACCTGAAATTCTGTTCCCTTTTTATTTTGCTTTTGGCAGCTGGTGTTTCCGAATCACAGGTAGATAAAAAGCAATTGTCATCAACCAATAGTAAAGCCATTAAATTATATGAAAAGGCAGTGGATTTATACGAAAACAGGAAAGATGCCGAATCACAGGCCGAAGTATTAAAAGCCCTTGATAAGGACCCTTCTTTTTCCGAAGCGCATTTGCTTTTAGCTACTATTTATACAGATGCAAAGCAGTCGGACAAGGCCATAGAAGAATATAAAAAGATTTTTGAGGAAAACTTCCGTTCATTTCCGAATGCTTATTCCAACTGCGCCACACTTGAGTTGCATTTGGGAAGATACACAGATGCCAAATCGCATTATGAAAAATTTCTTTTATTTGAACGTATCATTCCGGACGCGAAGGAGAATGCAGAAGCCAATTTACAGAGTTGCAACTTTGCCATTGAAGCCCTGAAACACCCTGTTCCTTTTGAACCTGTTAATATGGGGGAAGCGATCAACACCCCCAAAGCTGAATATTTTCCTGCTGTTACGGCAGATGACCAGCAATTTCTTTTTACAAGAAATAACCGGACAGAGCAAAATCCTTTACAGGAAGATTTTTATGCAAGCAAAAAGGTGGAAGGTAAATGGACTCCTGCTCAGCCGCTCAGTGAAATTAACACCCCCGCTAATGAAGGGGCTCCCTGCCTTTCGGCAGACGGGAAATACCTGTTTTTTTGTTCCTGCCAGGAAATGGACGGATCGTACGGCCCCGATAGAAAGGGATATGGAAGCTGTGATATTTTTTGTTCCCTGAAAATAGGGGACAGGTGGACGAAACCTGTAAACATCGGCAGCCCTGTTAATTCGAAATACTGGGAAAGTCAGCCTTCTTTTTCTTCCGACGGCAAAACGCTTTATTTCCTGAGCAACCGCCCGGGAGGATACGGAGATGCAGATATCTGGATGAGTGTCCTTAACGAGGACGGAAGCTGGGGAAAGCCTGTTAATCTTGGCCCAAAGATCAATACCAAAGGAAAAGAAGAGTCCGTTTATATTCACCCGGATAACCAGACTTTATATTTTGCCAGCGATGGCCACATTGGAATGGGTGGTATGGACCTCTATGTTTCGAGAAGAGACGAAAAAGGAGAATGGGGAACGCCTGTAAATTTAGGTTACCCGATCAATACGTTCGGGGACGAAAACAGCTTGTTGGTATCTGCCCCCGGAATCCTGGCTTATTTTGCTTCAAACAGGCCGGGTGGTTTTGGGGACCTGGATTTGTATCAATTTGATTTATACGATGGGGCACAACCGGGGAAAATAACCTATGTGAAAGGCAAGGTATATGACAGTAAAAGCAAAAGGCCTTTGAATGCAAGCTTCGAATTAATTGATTTACAAACTGCAAAAACAATTGTTGAATCAGAATCCAATACAGGTAATGGGGAATTTTTGCTTACACTGCCCGTCAATAAGGATTATGCACTTAATGTATCCCGATCCGGGTACGTATTTTATTCCGAAAATTTTTCATTGAAGGGAATAACAGACGTGTTAAAACCTTTTATGATGGATGTACCAATGCAGCCGATTGATACGGGTGTTACGGTAGAATTAAAAAATATTTTTTTTGAAACCAACCAGTTCGATTTAAAAGACGAATCAAAAACTGAATTGCAAAAACTGGTTTCTTTTTTAAACCTGAACAAGACATTGAAAATTGAAATAAGCGGGCATACAGATAATACCGGTGACAAGAAATCCAACCTGCTGCTTTCGAAAAACCGTGCCAAAGCAGTTTACGATTACTTAGTAAATAATTCAGTTTCTGAAAACAGGCTAAGCTATAAAGGTTATGGCGATTCGAGGCCGAAAGCGCCCAATGATACTCCTGGAAACAGGTCTAAGAACAGGAGAACCGAATTTAAGATAACCTCAAAGTAAGCCCACAGGAAAAATTTCTATTTAAGAGCCTGCTTTCCCTTCGTAATATTCTGGCCGGCGCTTTTCAGTAAATCAATGGATTCATTTTGTTTACTCAAAGCCAAATATTCCTGTTCTTCTGCGTTGAGCATGGTTCCCAATTTAGCCTCATTAGTGCTCTGTGCATTGGCTTCTTCACGCATTTCTTTGGCTCTTTTTAAATATCTTTCGGCTTGTGAATTCAAATTCTGCGTCTGGTCAATAACCGAACCATTTCCGGTCATTTTGTTTATCAATGAATCAATATTACTGAGATTCTGATAAAATTTCGCGTAAGCCATTTTAGCAGATAACACAGATGCTTCAATTTGTTTCACCAAGGATTTTTCATGTAAATCCAACTTTTTTTCCATCACCAACTCTTTTATAAGGGCCTGCCTGTTTTTTGCTTCCTCCCATAATTTTTCCGCCAGCGAATCAAAATATTCGGCTTGCTTTAATAAGGCAGTAAGATAAGCGGTGGTATAAATAGTATCCGTACTGTCCGGTTGCTGTTTCAGAAGGTTTCCGGAACTTTTACTGGGTTCACTGATTTTATATACCGGATTAGAGGATGTTTGACCGTTCACTATCACCCGAATGGTAAGCATCAAAAACGCGGAAATGTAAAATATTGTTTTCATCGGTATTATATTAGCTTTCGTAGATAATTTTTTAGGTATGGCCCACATTTTTGGTATTGTTACGTTATTAAATTAAAAAAGTTCCTTAGAGGAACTTATTTAACAGAGGAAGGTTTAAAAATTGTTTTAAAACGTTATTATTAGAAGCCTAACCCTTTTTTAAGCATCAAAAAACAAAGCACAAACAATACCTAATAATTAAAATGACCAAATTAAAAGCAAAACTGTATTTGTTTTGAATTTAATTGGGATTTGATGTTTGGGATTTGAGATTTTAAAATTGCCCGACTAACAATAATAATTATTTTGGAAGGGATTTGTAGTAACTGGTATTACCTGATCAACTGCACAAACCCGGTATATTGATTTTCTTTGTTCTGAACATCCGTAGTTTTAAAAATATAAAAATAAACCCCATCGCTTCCCTGTTCCCCACTTGGTAATCTTCCATCCCATCCACCGGAAACTCCATCCCATTTATATACTTCTAATCCCCACCTGTCAAATATTACACATGATAATTGAACAAGGTCGTTCGTTCCCGATGCCTTAAATACATCATTTGAACCGTTGTTGTCGGGAGTAAAAATATTGGGAATGTAAAATTTAATATACACACGTATTTTTTGCAGTGTAGTATCCGTACAACCATTATTATCTGTTATAACTAATCTTACCGTATACATTCCGGTATCGGGATAAGTATGTTGGGGATTTTGCAGGATACTCGTGGTATTATCTCCGAAATTCCACTGCCAGGAAACAATATTATTAACTGAATGGTCAGTAAATTTTACCAGATCCTCTATAAAAGGTAAAGCCGGAATATAACTGTATGCTGCAGTTGGCTGAGAATAAACATTTACGGTAACTGTATTTGTAGTTGAGCCGCAATAGGCACTTGAAACAACTAACGTGTAGGTTGTGGTGACGGTTGGCGAAACTGAAACAGAACCGGTGATTAAATTAACGGGCGACCATTGATACGTGTATGCACCTCCTCCCCCGGTTACTACCGGGTTTAATACGGCCGGACCAGCCTGGCAAATCGTTACATCAGGTAATGGTGCAACCGAAAAAGGAGGATAAACCTGGATATAGGCTTTTTTGATTAATGTATCTATTCCACAGGAGGTATTTAAAATAAAACTGACATCGTAACTACCGGGCGTATTGTAGGCTATTCCAACGGGGTCAGGAACAGACGAAGTATCCGGAGTTCCGCCCTGGAATTTCCAGGAATAAGAACTTGACCCGCTACATGTTGTTGAGGTTATAGCGCCGGAAGTAAAATTAACGCTGGTACCGACACATATACTGGTCTGGTTGGCTGTATAACCATTAGACAAAGAAGTGACCGCCATGTTGCAGGTATTTGCACACAACTGGACAATAAATGTACTCCATGAAAAGAACCCTTCGGTTCCTGCAAAATTTGTCTGGTAGGCTCCCGGAGTTACGGGGAAATTTCCGTTGGTGCCGCCTACAATGTTAACATAATTCCCCTGCTGCGATATCATCTGGTAGCCTATTGCATAGGTATCATCGTATCCGCTCCCTCCTAAATAACTCGAACAACTCAAATTACCGGTCGAGTCGAATTTTGCCAGAAAAAAATCTTCATCCCCGCCATAAACACTATCAAAAGCACAAGGAGTGGTAAGCATATTATTATTCTCTGCGCCCCCGAAAATATAGATGTTGTTATTCTTATCCACCGCAATTCCTCCATCATCGTTATCGTCCTCTGCGCCAAAATAAGTGGCCCATATACGACTACCGCCGGAATTAAATTTGACTAAGTACGCATCTCCAAAATAACCTGAACTATCGGCCGTGAACTTTGTCTGAAAGGCTCCCTGTGACAAGGGAAAATCGGGAGAACTTGTACATCCCGTAAATACAATATTTCCTGTATGATCAATAGCTATTGCATTACCGCCATCCCAGCCGCTTCCTCCATAATAAGTCGCCCATTGCTGGTTGCCGCTGGCATCTAATTTCACCGCAAAAGCGTCTCCTCCCCCAAAACCCACCTGTGTCTTTCCCCCGGCATAAGTGCCCTGGAAGGCTCCTGCCGACACCGGAAAATCAGGAGAGTAAGTATATCCCGTAAATAGGATATTCCCCGATTTATCCGTCACAACACCATTTGCCCCATCATCATTAAGTCCTCCGTAGAAGGTTCCCCACAAACGATTTCCATTGGCATCGAATTTCACCACGAATGCATCTCCACCTCTGTAATAATAAGTCAGCGAACCTTCCCCGCCCCCACCCGCATAAGTGCCCTGGAAAGCCCCGGGAGTTACCGGGAAATCAGCAGAAGAGGTACTTCCGGCAATTATAATATTGCCGGAATTGTCCGTGGCAATGCCATTGCCGGAATCACCAAAACCAAGTACATTACTTCCGCTTCCGCCATAATACGTGGCCCACAAGCGATTGCCGCCGGCATCCATTTTTACTGCAAAAGCATCCCCAAGCGTACCTTTCAAAACATTCTGAAAAGCTCCTGCCGACACCGGAAAATCAGGGGAATTGGTGCTTCCGGTAATGGCTATATTTCCGGCATTGTCAATAGCTATTGCATTGCCAACATCCCATCCGCTTCCACCGTAATACGTTGCCCATAAACGATTTCCATTGACATCGAATTTCACTACGAATGCATCTCCGAAGGAGAACAAATCATCACTGGTATTAGCCCCTGCGTAAGTGGTTTGGTAAGCCCCGGGGGACACTGGAAAATCCGGTGAATTTGTTTGTCCCGTAATTACACTGTTACCCGCATTGTCGTTGGCTATGCCGTAACCGCAATCAACATCACTTCCTCCATAATAAGTGATCCAGGGGTCAATGGTAAGGGGATAAGCAGGATTGTAGCGGGAAACCTGGAAAGTTATCTCATTTTGCACAGGAGAGAGACGATAGTCTACTTTTACATTTACTTTCTTTCCATCCATCACCTGGAATGCTTCCGGTATGTATTCTCTTATTTCTCCTATGCTCGTTTTGATGAGGAGCGTTTGGCCATTACCGGCAGGGGAAGGTACCATTTGTAGGCTATCCGCTCCTGCGTAACTTATTTTTATGTCGCTGGGATCTGCCCCGGGTCTTAATACAAAGTCGTATTCCATAGTAGCTTTAGCGCCCCCCTGAAAGACCATGTCAATATTGGGATAGATTTCCTTGTATGTGAGCTTTAAGTAGGAATTGACGACTAATCCACTCTCACATTTCGGTAAATAATACCGGGTACGATCTTTTGCCTGGTCCTCTGCCAAAATAACCGGGTTGGGATTACTGTTTTCAAATTTCAGATCTATCCTGTGCGATAAAATAGTTTTCAGTTGGTGGTATTTGGCATCCTTTTCCCAGGTGGTAGATTCATTGCTTTCTTTGTCTCCCTTCATCCTGTTCATGACATAACTGACGCCATTTTTTTTAAAATAGATCCTTGTTCCGGATCCTACATCACCTGTATATAAAGCCTCTTTATTTGTTTGCCCTTTGTTCTCGGTAAAACGAAGTCCCTGGTTCAGATAGGTATATGATTTAGAAGGCTTTGTAACTGCATAGGCAGGAACAACTCCCACAGCGAGGACTAAACAGATGGATGGGCTAACTATCCGCACTGTATAAAGATAATACTAAGATTGCAGGAAACAAAATTTATTTCTCATCTTTGAGTTGTATAAAGAACATCGGACAAGCCGGGAGGCATTCAAATGAAGTTGTTGATTAAAAACATAAAGTCGCTGGTGCAGGTCGAAAAAGAGCCCCGGTTAAAAGTGAGTGGGAAAGAAATGAACAACCTTCCTTGCATTGATAATGCCTGGCTTGCTATTGAGAATGAAAAAATAGTTGATTTTGGCGACATGAGTGCATTTCCCGGTATTTCCGACTGGTCGGATTTAAAGGTCATTGACGCTGCCGATAAATTTGTTTTACCCTGTTGGTGCGATTCACACACACACCTTGTTTATGCGGGCAGTCGCGAAAATGAATTCGTTGATCGCATCAATGGTTTATCCTACGAAGAAATCGCCAAACGTGGAGGAGGTATTTTGAGTTCGGCAAAACGCTTACAAAACACTTCTGAAGATGATTTAGTGGAACAGGCTTTCAAACGCCTGGAAGAAATTAAACT
>Ga0206880_1039_pt1 | contig 14611 bp, 5 predicted proteins | sample Alteio_BWOrgCont_6_FD_152848 | JGI IMG/M metagenome (GOLD analysis project Ga0206880, IMG submission 152848) | Enriched cells from forest soil in Barre Woods Harvard Forest LTER site, Petersham, Massachusetts, United States -... | ecosystem: Environmental > Terrestrial > Soil > Temperate forest > O... | reverse complement strand
GAAGTGTTGAAATTAAATATCCGAATGATAAAAGTTGGATTCAGCTAAACGGGGATGCTCAAACTTTACTGACTTATTTAAAAGAAGGAAACAGTTTATCGGGGATGCTTTTTGCCATTAAAAGACCTCTTTTGCCAAAAAACATCAAGGAAAAATTATACTTTATTGGTTCTGTAAAAGTAAACGGGAGCCCTTGCGATACCCAGACAGAGTTTGCAACTGTTTTAACCGACATCAAAGTAAAACAGGACTTTGAAGAACTTGAAAGGATTTGGGAAATGCAACCAACCGGAAACACTAAGTCCTATTTTGACAAGTTAGTTTATTACAAGAAAATCAAAGACGATACTGAAATGTTTATTGGTATTATCGGGGATGTAAACAAATTGAAAGCACAAATTGAGTCAACGTCATCTATAAAAATCGCTGCTTACAATAGCAATTCTGTCAAGGAGCTAATTGAGGAAACTGATTATAATTATTTACTTGCCCAAACAAAAGTATATAAGGAAAAGTTGACCGATGTAAAAAACCATCTTTCAATTCAAAATATTCATCCGCTTGCAAACAGTATCTTTAAAACACTTGCGAACATTGATACTGAAAAATACGAACAAGAACTTTCCGAAATTGACACGCTCGATTACGAAAAAGAAAAATACAGTGAATACAAAGACCTCCAAAAGAGACTGCAAAGGAATTTCCCAACATTGATAAATGAAATTTTACAAGACACTTTTGATTCCTCAAATTTTAGACATCTTGAAAATGCTATTCATTATAAACACGCTTATATAGAAATAACAAAACTATTAGAAAAAGATTACGAGACAAAACTGGAATACAAACTATCCGACTTTGAACGACAAGAGGAAAAACTTATTTCAGAAATTGCTTCCAAGAAAGCGTGGCTAAGCGTATTGGGAGGTTTGAGTAAAAACTTCTTATTGCGTCAGCATTTACAAGCGTGGGTTCAGGCAGTCAAGAAAATTGGAAAAACAGGAACGGGAAAAAGGGCTTTGAAATTCCGAAAAGAAGCTCAACTTCAAATGGAGAAATGTAAAGATTCCGTTCCTTGTTGGATTATGCCTTTATATAAAGTTGCTGAAACAATAAATCCCGAACAGGGAATGTATGATTATGTGATAATTGATGAGGCAAGTCAATTAGGGGCAGATGCAATTTTTCTACTCTACATCTCTAAAAATATAATCATTGTTGGTGATGACAAACAAACTTCGCCTGAATATGTCGGCGTTGATGCAAACACAATGACGCCACATATTAACCGTCATTTACAGAACATCCCCTTTGCAAATTATTACGGCACGGAGTTTAGCTTTTTTGACCACGCTAAAAGGTTTTGCAATGGAATGACCGTTTTGCGGGAACATTTTAGATGTATGCCGGAAATAATTGAATTCTGTAATAAACATTTTTATGCTCCCGATGGAAAAGGATTATATCCGTTAAAGCAGTATTCCGAAAACAGAATTGAACCTTTGAAAACAGAATATTGCCAAAGTGGCTTTGTAGATGGAACATATCAGAATATAACAAATAAAGTTGAAGCGGAAGGCATCGCAAATAAAATTGCAGAACTTGTCGATGATGAAAATTACAAAGGGAAATCTTTCGGAGTAATTGTATTACAAGGAAATAAGCAAGCAACTATAATTGACAATCTGATTTTAAAGAAAATTGGAGAAGTTGAGTATAAAAATAGAAATATTGTTTGCGGGAACTCCGCAAGTTTTCAAGGAGACGAAAGAGATATAGTTTTTTTGAGTTTAATTACTGCACATAATCATAATAGGAGTGCATTGACCAAGCCCGAAGATGAAAGAAGATTTAATGTTGCAGTAAGTAGAGCAAAAGAACAGATTTGGCTCTACCATTCGGTGCAATTAGATGATATGAGTAATCAAAATGATTTGCGTTACAAACTGCTTGACCATTTCCTTAACTATAAACAACAACCAATTCCACCGCAGAAATTTATTGAACGAAGTATGGGTACTCAACCCGAACCATTTGAAAGTTGGTTTGAAGTTGATGTATTCAATGACATTGTTTCAAATAATTATAGTGTGATTCCGCAATACGAAGTTGCAAAAGGAAGATACCGGATTGATTTAGTAACACTTTTAGCAAACGGAATAAAAATAGCAGTTGAATGCGATGGTGATAAATTTCATGGAGCAGAGCAATTCCAAAATGACTTAATGAGACAAAAAGTACTGGAAAGGTGTGGTTGGCAGTTCTTTAGAGTAAGAGGCGGTGAGTATTATTCAAACCGTAAAAAAGCGATGGAGCCGCTTTGGAAACTACTCCGTGCAAACAGCATTCAAAAAGGAGAGCCACATATTACTAATAATTTTCATCAAAATAAAAATAGAAAAGAAGAAGTCAAAAATGAAGTTGATATAATTCAACCTGAAACAAAAAAACCAATAACGTCTAACTCTAATAGGAAAATTGAGCAATCCGATTTATTTAGGAAAGACAATCAACCTACACTTGATTTTAATGAAACTCTTTCAACACAAATAAAATCAAGCGTCAACAAAATCTCAAATGATACTAATTTTTCAGATATGTTAGTTTTCACATCTGCTGGCAATGTTTATAAAGTTCAGCAAAGAGAAATCAATGATAAACTGCAAGTATTGGATAAAATTGATTTTGAACCTGAGGAAAAACCGATTTATATGACAGGGACAAATAACTATTCAGGTTATTTGATTGTAGCATTTGAAAATGGAAAAGCCGGGAAAATATCTTTTATAAGTTACCAAACAGAGAACAATCGGAAGAAATTAAAAAACGCTTTTAATGTTGAATCAAAACTGATATTTATCGAGCATATTGAAGATGACATTGACTTGGTTGCTTTGAGCAGCATAAATAAAGTTGTGTTGTTTAACACAAATAAAATAAATCCAGTTGAAAGTAAGGCTACAAAAGGTATTCAGATTATAAAGCCTAAAGATGGTAGTACTATGTTAAAAGTCAAAAAATTAAATCAAGTAAAATTAAATGACCCAGAATATTATCGTAAAGACGGAGGTTTAAATATTGTTGGTTACTATTTAAAACAAGGTGATGAAATATGATAATATGACGTGAAACCCAATGATGACCTGTTATCTACTCTAATCCATTATCACCTTTGCCTGATCTCTCGGACCACTTATTTTTCCATTGTACGCAAAGCTGTAGAATCCCTTCTGGGTGATAATTAAATGGTCAATATAGCAAAAGTAGATAAATTCATTTTTTGGAAATAACGAAACTGTATAAATGGTTGGTTAAATTACGCAAAAGGTGACGTGAGACGTAAAACAGAAGCAGAATCAATTTTTATAAAAATTTTTACTAACAGGCCTTTCGGCATATTCTATTTTAACAACTGAAAACTTTTCTGAATCAATTTTACAATAAGTACTTTGTGCTTAATCAGGTTTGCGATTTTCGCTCGGGAGATTCATTCAATGATTCAAAAACCATTTTGGAAATCATATAATTATTTTAATAAAATACCTATTATAGCCTTAATTTATTAGTATTATAATAATAACAATCAATTTGATATTCGTATAAATTATTAAAAAAGTTTTGGGAAAGAGTAGTATTAGTTGAATTCTTGTTAAGAATAATTTAATATTTTTATAAATACCTTGAAAAATTCATTTAAGCATATTATAACTTTTACCCGGACGCTTTCAGCAATTTTATTATCACTTTTGTCAGTAAAGACGCATGCTCAATGGATCAACCAAAGTACAACCGGGGGAATTAACAGGTTTGATGCACCGGCGATTACTATCGGTGACTATGCGTATAGAGGATGTGGTGCCCATGCCGGCGTTACTTATGATAAAGACTTCCTTAAATACAATCCCGGATCAAAAACCTGGACAACTGAAACCAGTTATCCTGGAGGGGGAGGCGAAGGCGTTTTTGCTTTTGCTCTCAATGGTAAAGCCTATTATGGTGGCGGGAATACCGTTTCAAATGAGTTCCAGGATTTTTGGGAATATAATCCGGGCACAGGAGGCTGGACTGAAAAAGCCAATTTCCCGGTGGCGTTATCCTATTGTTCAGCCTTTGTGGTAGGAGATACAGCATACGTCGGTTTAGGTGGTTCCTATACTTTTGGCACTTTTAACAATACTAAATATTACAAGTATGATCCTTCAAGTGATACATGGTCACCAATTAAGGATTTTCCGGGAGCAGGAAGGTGGCGTGCCATTGCTTTTACGATAGGCAACTTCGGATATGTTACTTGTGGAGTAAATTCAAACTCGGGCACCTTCTATAATGATTTCTATAAATATGACCCTTCATTGGGAAAGTGGACTTTATTGCCTGCCTTTCCGGGATCAGCTCGTGAACTACCTGTTTTTTCCGTATTATGCAATAAAGGCATAGTAGGAATGGGAGATGGAACACCCTCAGCACCCTATACTGACTTATGGATGTATGATCCTAACAACGGTGCTTTGGGTAGTTGGACAGAATTAGCTGGTTTTAATGGCGGTGCAAGGTATGCTACCAATGGATTTACACTTGGCGATACAATTTATGTGGCAGGAGGACTTTTAGCAGGAGCGTCCACTGCTGTAAATGATTTATGGTATTTTACTCCAAACCTTATATCTGTTTCTAATAATGTAACAATATGTTACGGTGGCAGTACGGTACTTTCTGCAAACGGCAATAGCATTTATAACTGGTATCCATCTACCGGATTAAGTGTCTCCCTGACCACATCAGGCATTATTCCCGGTATTTCAACACAAACTATGGCCAACCCGCTTGCTACCACAACTTATACGGTCACCGAAGCAATATGCGGACTGCAATACAAGTCTGTGCAGGTGGTTGTTAATTCATCACCAACTGTAGTTGTTTTTCCAGCCAGCATAACTTTGTGTTCCGGAAGTTCAACTACATTCACAGCCTTTGCTCCGGGAGCAACCGGCTTTGCATGGTCACCGGCAACGGCTTTAAATAATTTCACAGTGGCAATAGTTACTGCCAACCCTACTACGACCACTATTTACCAGGTTACTGCGAGTAACGCAACAGGCTGTGGAACATCCTCCGTGCTTGTTACCGTACCTTATTTAAATGTATCGCCTAATGCAAGCATTTGTGTCGGAAATGTAACCCGGCTTTCCGCTATAGGGAGCGGTGGTTATTTATGGTCACCCTCAGCCACCCTTAGTTCCGCTACCAGCAGTTTAGTTATTGCAGGTCCAACAGTAACTACCACCTATACGGTCACTGAAACGTATTGTAATGAATCGGTCAGCAGAAAAATAACAGTGAATACGCTTCCGACTATAACATTTTCACCTTCCAATGTTTCCATCTGTTTTGGATCCAGGGCTACGCTCACGGCAGCAGGGGCTCAAAGCTACTCCTGGAATCCTTCTTCCGGGTTGAGCTCGCCTAATAGTAATGTAGTAACGGCCAATCCGGGAACAACTACAAGCTATACTGTAATTGGCACCGATGCCAATGGTTGTATCAACAGTTCCGGGACAAAAGTCACTGTGTTTTCCATACCAACATTAATAACATCCTCTGGCGCAGTTCTTTGCCTTGGCAACAGCGCCACATTATCTGCTTCAGGTTCCGCAAGTAGTTACTTCTGGAGTCCTTCCACAGGATTAAACCAAACAACCGGCGCTTCCGTAGTTGCAACCCCAACAGTAGGAGGGACATACAATTATGTAGTTACAACAAGTGCTAACGCCAATGGTTGTGTTGATTCAAATTCAATATCTGTTACGGTGCACTCCTTACCCCAGGTATCCATTTTGCCATTTCCTTCTTCTGCTTTTTCATCCTCCTCCAAATTCCAGGTAAGTATTGGGGGAGCAACAAATAATTTTGGCAATTCTGTGCAACAAACCTCTGGCGGAGGGTATATTGTTGCCGGTACATACAATAATGGGGCAAACAATGATGTGTATTTGATTAAAACCGACGCTTCAGGTAACATCACCTGGGCCAAAATATATGACCTGGGCAGCGATGAATATGGTCAGTCGGTACAGGTTATTCCAGGAGGCTATGTTGTGGTGGGATATACTTATTTATCCTCATCAGGGTATGCTTCTGTATTTTTATTGACCACAGATGCATCAGGTAATGTTACGGCAGCCAATTATATTGATGAGTCCGGGAATGCGCAGGGGGATGCATTTGGTTATTCCGTTCTGCCCTCCAACGGAGGTTATTATGTAACAGGTTACGTGAATGACGGGAACTGGTCAGGAAACCCTGATGTTTATTTATTATATACAGATGGTTCACTGAACTATCAATGGTCAAATTATTATGATTTTTACGGGGACGATTATGGATATTCCATTATGCAGGCAACCGATGGAAGTGGGGGCTATGTAATAGCAGGAAGTACCGATGAATGGGGAGATGCCAATGATGTATTGTTACTCGAAACGGATGTGAATGGAAATTTACAATGGAGTTCTGAATTCGATTTTTATAATGATGAGGTAGGCAAGTCAATTATTGCCGCTACTGACGGAAGTAACGGCTATGTGATAGCAGGATACAGTAACAGTTATAATGAGGGAGCCAATTACGATGCTCTTCTATTAGAAACGGATAACCAGGGAAATAACATATTATGGTCATCTTTTTTTGATGCAGGATCGGATGATTATGGCAGCAGTGTTCAACCTGGTAACAGTGGGTATATTATTACAGGATACAGCGACAGTTACAGCCCTGGTAACAATGTATACTTAGTTCAAACAGACAATGGAGGAAATTATCAATGGTCCAAAGGTTACGGGGGCGGGAATAATGATTATGGCAATTCAGTATGGTCAACGACAGACGGAGGATATATCATTGCAGGCAATACCGGCAGTTTCGGCTTGGGAGGCAACGATGTTTATTTAATTAAAACCGATGCCAACGGAAGCAGCGGTGGCTGCAATGAGTCCAACCCAGGTACAAATTCGGGGTATAGCGCTGGATATCAAAATAATCAAAATGATGGGTGCAATCAAAATGGGGGATCGGATAATGGTAGTACAGTCAGTCCAAATGTTACTAATGGAGGCCAGGCAGTTCTTCTTTGCCCGACAACCAGGCCGGTTATTTGTTCCGGTAATACCATTAATCTTTATGCTACTGGTAGTGCGAATAGCTACGTATGGACGCCCCCTGCAGGTTTAAACTCATCTACAGGGGCCTTGGTAATAGCCACACTAACGGTAACTGCTACCTATACTGTAGTTGGCACGGATGGAAACAGCTGTACGAGCTCGGCTTCAATAACAATTGCCATGCCTTCATTGGTTATATCCAACCCTGCAAGCATTTGCCAGGGATCAGGCCAGACACTATCGGTAATCGGTTCCAGTGGATATATATGGGTTCCTTCAGCTACGTTGAGTTCTTCAACCGGTACATTTGTAACGGCAAGTCCAACGGTTACTACCACCTATACAGTAACTGAAGCGTATTGCAGTAAATACATAAGTACAACCGTAGGAGTATACGGGCTGCCAATACTCCTTACTTCCCCTGACCTGAGCTTATGCCAGGGCATATCCGCCAGCCTGAGTTGCAGTGGGGCAATACTATACACCTGGTCTCCATCCATAGGATTAAATGCCACTACCGGCAATAATGTAACTGTAAATCCCCCGGGCATAGGACTGATAAGTTATACCATCACGGGAACTAACACATCCACCACCTGCAGTAATAACGCTGCCATTAACATCAATGTCAATGCTTTGCCAACCATACTTGTTTCAGCCAACAGTACCATTTGCCTGGGCACGAATACCGATTTGTCTGCCACAGGGGCTGTTACTTACCTGTGGTCACCTTCTGCTACTTTGAATATAAACACAGGAGCTTTGGTTATTTCTACACTAATAACAGCAGGAAACTATACTTATAGTGTAAGCGGAACAGATATAAACGCATGTGTTAACCATGCATCCGTCCTGGTTACAGCGGACACTCCTACATTGACCATATCCGGCGGTACAAGCATCTGCTCGGGTTCACAGCAAAACCTTTCCATATTTGGCAGCGCCACTGATTATGTGTGGGCTCCATCGGCTACCTTGAGTTCCTCCACAGGTGCTTTTGTTACTGCCAACCCCACGGTGAATACTTCCTATACGGTTACCGGTACCGATGGCTTTGGTTGTTCTTCATCTGTTTCAACCATTTTAGATGTGAATGCTATACCTCTGCTAAGTACTTCAGCTAATGCTACCATCTGCCAGGGTTTTTTAGCCAGCCTGAGTTGCGGAGGAGCAGAAAACTATGCATGGCAACCGGCAACAGGGTTAAGTGCAACAAATAGCAGTAATGTAACAGCAAATCCTCCCCCGGGTACTTATTCTTATACTGTTACAGGCACTAATGCTGATATGTGTGGCAGCAGTGCTGTTATTGTTGTAAATGTGAATGCTACCCCAACTGCCAATGCCGGGTTTCCCCAGGATGTCTGCATAGGCAATCCTGCTTCTTTATCTGCTTCGGGCGGACTCACTTATATATGGAGTCCGGCAACTTATTTAAACAGCATAACAGGAGCCAATGTAACAGCTTTCCCTACGGTATTGGGTATTTATGAATATACAGTAACGGTAAGTGATGTGAATGGTTGTATGGACATTGATACGGTATCAGTTTCGGTAAAATCATCTCTTACGGCCAATGCAGGAAATAACCAGAGTATCTGCAGCGGAACCAGCACTACGTTAATTGGTTTGGGAGGTTCTACTTATACCTGGTCACCGGCAACGGGCTTAAGCACCACCACGGGGAACTCTACACAGTTTTCCATAACTTCCCCTGGTACTTATTCCTATACCTTAACAGTAGCAAGTGGTAATTGCAGTTCAACAGGTAGTGTAACGGTAACGGTATTGAACCTGCCTACTATTACCGTATCTCCCGGGGCCACGGTTTGTCTTGGCAACTCCACTGTTTTGAGTGCAGGAGGAACAGGTATTGTTGCTATTGCCTGGTCGCCGGCTTTGGGATTATCCTCTGCCACCGGAGCAAGTGTTAATGCAGCACCCAGCGCTTCCAGTGTTTATGTTGTTATGGGTACAAATGCCAACCATTGCTCCAGTTCGGCCGATGTGAATGTAACTGTTACGGTAAATCCTTTGCCTATAGTAAGTGTTACTCCCAACAACATGGCCATCTGTTTTGGCGATTCAACCACACTGACTGCATCAGGTATAACTGGTCAACTCCCCATGAGTTATTTATGGACATCCCCCACCTCTTTATTACCTGATACGGGAGCAATGGTAACGGTCCAACCATTGACAACAAGCAGTTATACGGTTACCGGAACAGATGGGAACGGATGTTATAATACAGCATCGGCAAACGTTAATGTAATCCCGGCGCTTGTTATAACGGTAAGTCCTGCCAATGCTGTTTCAATTTGCATGGGACTTTCGACTATGCTCACTGTTACAGGTGCTGTCAGCTACAATTGGTCGCCATCCACGGCATTAAACAATACCAATACTGCAACGGTAACCAGCAATCCGACAACAGCAATAACCTATATAATTACAGGCACAACGGGAACATGCTCAGGCAAGGACAGCGTGACAATTGGTATTTATGCTCTGCCAAGTATCATTGCTTCGCCTGATGTAACGATTTGTACAGGAAATACAGCGGAACTCTCTGCATCCGGGGCCATATCTTATAATTGGAATCCCGCTACAACGCCATCAACAGGAACACAGGTAAGTGCAAACCCGAATGCAACAACTACCTATACAGTAACAGGAACAGATGCCAACAACTGTCAGAACTATGCACTTGCAGAAGTAAGTGTGGCTATACCTATACAGGTAGCTACAAGTCCAGACCTAACAATTATAACAGGTACTTCCGCTGTTATTTCTGCTACCAACTCAGGCAGTTCATACTCATGGATACCGGCGGATGATCTTAGCTGTAATACCTGTCAAAGCACCACGGCCAGCCCTACGGCTACCACAGTTTATTCTGTTACGATGATTGATGTGAATGGATGTTCTTCATCCGCTACAGTGGCAGTTGACGTTATTCCCTTTTGTGGTAACTTGTTCGTTCCTGATGCTTTTTCACCTAATGGCGATGGACTGAATGATGTACTGACGGTACAAATACAGGCCGGCTGTCTGCAATCTTTAACCCTCCAGGTATACGACCGCTGGGGAAATAAAGTATTCGACTCAGAGAATAATCAATCGGGAAGCAGTGTAACCGCAGCGACGTATTCCTGGGATGGTAAATATAAAGGCAAAGAAATGGATGACGCGGTTTTTGTTTATCAATTACAAGCTGCGTTAATGGATGGAACTACGATCAATAAAAAGGGAAATATATCGCTGATTAAATAAAAGTGAGCAGGTTGAAAAAAATGTTTCAGTATTGTTTCAGACCTCAAAAATGATTCTTCATAAATAGTTTTAAGTCAATGTTTTGTGCGTTTTAAAAAGGATCCCAGCGGGATCACGCAGCAATTTCTAATCGCCATGTAAGTCAAATACTTACATGGCTTTTTATTTTTTTAAGGTCAATATCACGGTCAATTCTTGGTACTGGAAATGGCTTCGGCTTTTACAGCCTATAAACCTATAAATAGTTGTTGATAATTTGATATTTTAGTCGTGAAGGAGGAAACCCGAATAACCGGACGGTTGTTTGGTTTGTATAGTAATAAATTACTTGTATTTAATTGATCAAAGGGCCTTGGTAACTAACTTTGGGCTCAATTAATGATAAAATACGACTCATTACTGCCTATTTTTGAGCTACAATTCGTACATTTGTGAGCTGCAAATAAAAAGCAATGGCAAGGTCAAAAAAAGATACAAGTGGTTTAATTCTGGATTTTATCAACCTGAATCCCTTGTGTTCATCAAAAGAAATTCATGAAGGACTGGAAAGTGATTTCGGATATGCTACGATAAAACGAGCGATTCAATATCTATTAGTGGAAAACTTAGTTACTACTTCCGGTAGAGGCAAGAGTACTAAATATAGGATCAGCGGGGCTTACGAACTCATTCGTTCCATAAATGTTAAAGAATATTTTCAAAAGGAAATTGATGAAAGGGAAATTAAAGAGAATTTTAATCACTCCCTTTTCAGAGAAACTTTAAACAAGGCAATAGTATTTACGAAAGAGGAGTTGACGAATTTAACAAATCTGCAAAACCAATACAAAGAAAACATTTCCAAACTTACAGAAACTGAATATAAGAAAGAACTGGAACGCCTGGCGATTGACTTAAGCTGGAAGTCTTCACAGATTGAGGGCAATACCTATTCTTTATTGGAAACGGAAAGATTGTTAAAAGAAAAAGAAACGGCTCCAGGAAAAACTAAAGATGAAGCAACTATGCTTTTAAATCATAAAGCGGCTTTGGATTTTATTATTGTACATCCATCTTTTGTAAAGCCTTTAACAATATCAGGCATTGAGGATATTCATAGCATATTGATAAAAGATTTGGGTATTGATCGGAATATCAGGAAACGCAAAGTAGGTATTTCAGGAACCAATTATAAACCATTGGATAACGAATTTCAAATAAAGGAAGCCCTGGAGGAATTGTGTAAATTGGTAAACCAACAAGAAAATGTTTTTGTAAGAGCCTTATTTGTTTTAGTTTTGATTTCCTATATACAAGCATTTGCCGACGGCAATAAAAGAACAGCCCGGATCATCAGCAATGCTATACTGATGAATAATGATTATTGTCCTATTTCTTTCAGAACAGTTGATTCAATTGATTACAAGAAAGCCTTGCTGATTTTTTATGAGCAGAATAATATAAGTGCGTTTAAGAAAATTTTCATGGATCAATTTGAGTTTGCAGTAAAAACTTATTTTTAAAACGCATTTGGTACGTCTCGCCCACTAACATTTACTTTCCGAAGGGCTTGCAAAAAATGAAGTTTTCAATTTGGAAGCAACTTAGCGGTCACTAATGAAGTGTGACAAACCAATTTTGCTGAATGTATTTATTGTTTATAGGATTTCGAAGACTCCTGTTCTTTCCGGTAAGTTATTACCACCGGGATGCTGGTGATTACGATAAGAAAAAGAATAATGTATTCGAGATAATCCTTTACCTGTGGGTACTCTTTTCCAAGGAAATACCCGATCAGCGTTAATGAAGCAACCCAGGCAACACATCCCACGATATTGTAAAGCATGAATTTTTTGAAATCAATTTTTATCACCCCGGCCAATATGGGCGCAAAAGTCCGGATAATAGGTAAAAAACGTCCTAATATCAGGGTCTTGCCTCCGTGTCGTTTATAGAAGTCGCTGGTCATGGTAACATACTTTTTTTTAAAAATAAGAGAGTCGTTTTTCATAAATAGTCTACCTCCGATTTTTTTTCCGAACCAATAACCTGCCACATTGCCTGTTATTCCGGAAATACAGAGTCCCAATAACAGCATATCTATTGAAGTATGAAAAATCCCCGTTCCGCATAAAAGGCCGGCAGTAAACAGCAGGGAATCCCCGGGAAGAAAAAATCCTAAGAGCAATCCTGTTTCGGCGAAAACAACAAAAAACAACAATGCAGTTCCTCCGTAATTAATGATAGATTCAGGATTGGTGAGTTCTTTTAAAAATTCCCAGGCACTCATGTTCAATTATTTTTGATACCCTGCTGAGCGAAGTCGAAGCATCTTTGTAGTTTTGTGTTACAGAGTAGCTGACGAACAATATACGACTTCGTTACTTTACTTAATTTCTCGCTTGACAAAAGAAAATGTTCCCACAACTTAATCTTCCACCTTATTCACCCAGGCTAAAACGCAATGAGCAAAGAACGCAAATTTTTGACTCAATCAGAAAGAAGTATGTGGTCTTAACGCCTGAAGAATGGGTGCGCCAGCATTTTATCAGTTACCTGCTCACCGAAAAAAAATACCCCGCAGCTTTGATGGCCGTTGAAACAGGACTTAAATACAACCGCTTGCGGAAAAGAAGTGATGTGGTTATTTATAACACCGGGGGAAAACCTTTCGTTATTGTTGAATGTAAGGCGCCCGAAGTAAAGATAACCCAGGATACTTTCGACCAGGTTGCCCGGTACAATTTTACTTTAAAGGTCAGGTACCTGATCGTAACCAACGGTATTAACCATTTTTGCTGTGAAATGGATTATGAAAAAGGATCGTATGCTTTTTTAAAAGAGATACCCGGTTACAAGGAAATATAATTTTTCTTCCTCTTCCCGTCATTTAATAAGCGAAATATTCCCGGTTTTATTAATAGTGGTTCCGTCGGTTAATGTAGTCTGCACGCTATAAATGAACACATCGGCATCCAGTTCCTTGTCTTTGTACTTGCCATTCCATCCCCGGGCAGGATCAATGGATTCAAAAACTTTATTTCCCCACCGGTCAAATACCCGCAAGGTAAATGAATTAGGGTCAATGCAGTTGTATTCTGCACCATATACGTACCACACATCATTTACATTATCCGCATTGGGAGAAAAGGCATCGGGAACAAACAATTTTCCACAGATAAAAGTAACATCAACGATCACTGTACCTGATGAAAAACACCCGTTGACATCCCACATGGTAACAGAATAAACAGTGGTAGTTATTGGATTGGCTGTGGCGCTTTGACAGGAATTGCAACTGAGAAAATCCGCAGGAGTCCACAAATAGTAGGCACCTCCCATGGTAGCAGAAATGAGGGTGGAAGAACCTGTTATAATTGTTACATCCGGGCTGACCGTGACTTGTACAGGCATAACTACACTTACCCCAACGGCAGCATAATTCTGACAACCATTACCATCTGTACCTGTCACCGTATAGGTAGTACTTATATTGGGACTGGAATTGACCGTTGCTCCTGAAGGTGGATTGGTGGAGGGATTCCAACTATAGGTAGTTGCTCCCGTAGCAGATAACGCTGCTGTGGTTCCTGTACATAGTGTTACATCAGGAGCAACGGTATGCCTCGGAAATTCTACCGCTTTAACAGCTGCCTTGTTAAATACACCGACACAGGGTATCACCTGGTCCCCCGCAATGGGTTTGTCTTCTACAATGGGGCCAAGTGTGAATGCTGCTCCTTCTGTAACAACCACTTATACCGTAATGGGTACAGATATGAACGGCTGTTCGAGTTCCACCCTGGCCGATGTTACCGTAACCCTCAACCCTCTCCCTGTCGTGAGCATCTCACCGGCTAATATCGCTATATGTTATGGTGACTCCACAACACTTACGGTATTGGGTACGACCGCCCAACCCCCTATGAATTATTTATGGCTATTCTCTCCCACTTTATCGCCTGACACGGGAACTGTGGTAAGCGCAAACCCTGTAACGACAGGCAGCTACACGGTTACAGGAACGGACGGTAACGGATGTTATGCTACCGCATCGGCAAGTGTTAGTATAATCCAGGTGCCTGTTATAACTATAAGTCCTGCTAATAACCTTTCCATCTGTGAAGGAACGGGCATAACATTAACGGCTTCAGGAGGAAACACCTATTCCTGGGTTCCGGCTATTGCACTCAATGACA
>Ga0206880_1038_pt1 | contig 14692 bp, 9 predicted proteins | sample Alteio_BWOrgCont_6_FD_152848 | JGI IMG/M metagenome (GOLD analysis project Ga0206880, IMG submission 152848) | Enriched cells from forest soil in Barre Woods Harvard Forest LTER site, Petersham, Massachusetts, United States -... | ecosystem: Environmental > Terrestrial > Soil > Temperate forest > O... | reverse complement strand
TGAAATATTGGTTACACATTTATTGACTGCATTGGGTTTTGAAGGTGCGGAACGTACAGGAAAGGTTGGAGATGGTGGTGTTGATGCTATCGGGGAATTGGATGTTTACAATCTTGCCAAGATCAAAATTTTCGTGCAAGTAAAACGATATAAACTTGAAGCAAGAATTAATGCCAATACTGTAAAGGCACTCAGGCAAAATATTCCTTCAAGTGGTCAGGGCGCTTTTATTGTAACCTGTGATTTTCAAAGTGCAGCAAAAGAAGTGGCCTTAGAACCCGGTTTTCCCCGGATAGGTCTGATAAACGGCAATCAGCTTGTAGATATTTTGGTTGAACACTGGGACGAAATCCCAAGTGATTTTAAAGAAAAATTAAATTTGAAATTAGGTCTTGTAATTTCTTGATGAAACCCATTACTGAAAATAACATAGAACAATACACTATTGACGAGCTTCAAAGCTTAGGTTTTCAATATGTTCATGGTATTGATATTGCACCGGATGGAAGTAATGCAGAGCGTTCGGCTTACGATGACATTATTTTAAAACAACGTCTTTTAAAAGCCATTACAAAACTTAATCCTGATGTTCCTTCAAACGCCTGCTCCCAAGCATTAAATGAAGTTATCCGCATCGGTTCCCCGGATGTACTTGTAAATAATGAAGCGTTCCACCGTTTTTTAACAGAGGGCGTGCCTGTTATTTATCAAAAGAATGGAGAAGAAAAAAACGACTACGTTTGGTTGATTGATTTTGCGAACCCTCTGAATAATGAGTTTTTAGTGGTGAATCAATACACCATTATTGAAAAGAATAACAACAAACGTCCCGATGTACTGCTTTTTGTAAATGGTATTCCATTGGTTGTTATTGAGCTTAAAAATGCAGCCGATGAAAATGCCACTATCCGCAAAGCATACGAACAACTGCAAACATACAAAGCCGCTATACCAAGTTTATTTACTTATAACGCCCTGTGCATTATTTCCGATGGGCATGAGTGCAAATCGGGTACGCTATCAGCAAGTTTCAGCAGGTTCATGGCGTGGAAAACTGCCGATGGGAAAAAAGAGGCTTCACGTTTTGCTCCGCAAATAGAAACGCTTGTAAAAGGGATGCTAAATCCAACAACTTTACTGGACTTGGTGCGGAACTTCATTGTATTTGAAAAAAATAAAAAAGAAGATGCAAGGGGCTTAATTCAAATTGAAACCGTTAAAAAGGTAGCAGCCTACCACCAATATTATGCAGTAAATAAAGCTGTTGAAAATACAATGCGCGCCACTTCTGCCAATGGTGATAAAAAAGGCGGTGTTGTTTGGCATACACAGGGTAGCGGAAAATCTTTATCAATGGTATTTTATACAGGTAAGTTGGTGTTGCGCCTGAATAATCCCACAGTAGTTGTAATAACAGACCGGAATGATTTAGACGATCAGTTATTCGATACGTTCGCAGCATCTAAACAATTATTAAGGCAGGAGCCAACGCAAGCTAAAGACCGTGAAAATTTAAAAACCTTACTTAAAGTAGCATCGGGAGGAATTGTATTTACTACCATTCAAAAATTTATGCCCGATTCTGGCAAAGGAGAATACGACCAATTATCAGACAGAACAAATATTGTTGTTATCGCAGATGAAGCCCATAGGACACAATATGGTTTTGAAGCAAAATTAATTGATGAAAAAGATGTAAATACTAAAGAGATTATCGGCAAACGCATTGCTTATGGATTTGCTAAACACATGAGAGATGCTTTGCCTAACGCTACTTATATTGGTTTTACAGGAACTCCAATTGAGGGTACAGATATAAATACTCCAGCGGTATTCGGGCAATACGTTGATATTTATGATATATCCCAAGCGGTTGCAGATGGAGCAACAGTAAAAATTTATTACGAAAGCAGGTTAGCAAAAGTGAATTTAGATGAAGAAGGCAGAAAATTAATTGAAGAATTTGATCGTGAATTGGAGGAAGATGAAGAAGTAACAGACAAACAAAGAGCGAAAGCGAAGTGGGCTAAACTCGAAGCTATTGTTGGGAATCAGGATAGGATAAAAAATTTAGCAAAAGATATTGTTACACATTTCGGGCAACGTCAATCTGTATTTGAGGGCAAAGCAATGATTGTTGCCATGAGCCGGAGAATTGCAGCCGACCTCTATAAAGAAATTATTGCATTAAAACCTGAATGGCATAATGACGATTTAAGTAAAGGAGTTATTAAAGTAGTAATGACTACTTCCAGTTCAGACGGAGCTGAAATGCAAAAACATCACACCACCAAAACACAACGCAAAGCATTAGCAGACCGAATGAAAGATGAAAGCGATCCATTGAAGCTCGTTATTGTGCGTGATATGTGGCTTACCGGATTTGATGCGCCCTGTTTACATACTATGTATGTGGATAAACCTATGCGTGGACATAACCTGATGCAAGCCATAGCAAGGGTAAATCGTGTGTTTAAAGATAAGCCAGGAGGATTAGTAGTTGATTATTTGGGCATAGCTACCGATTTAAAGAAAGCATTGTCGTTTTATTCTGATGCCGGAGGAAAAGGCGAACCAACCGAAACACAGGAGCAAGCGGTACAAATGATGATGGAAAAACTGGAAGTGGTACGCCAGTTATTTGCCGAAGAAAGCAAATCCCATAAAGATATTTTGGTGGAAGAACCGCAAGCCTATTATTTTAACAGCAATGGATTTAATTATCAACGATTTTTTGCAGCCAACTCAAAAGATAAGTTGTCAATTATACTTCAGTCCGAAGAACACATATTGGGTTTACAAGACGGAAAAAATAGGTTCGTTAAAGAAGTAACTCTTTTAAATAGAGCCTTTGCATTGTCAGTACCACATGAAAACGCAATGCAAATAAAAGATGAAGTCGCATTTTTTCAGGCGGTAAAAGCACGATTGGTAAAATTTGAGGGCGTAGGCGGTAGGTCTGATATTGATATTGAAACAACAATCAAGCAAATTATTGATGAAGCGTTGAGTTCGGATAAGGTGATAGATATTTTTGATGCAGCAGGACTTAAAAAGCCTGATATATCAATACTTTCCGATGAGTTCCTTTTGGAAATAAAAGGAATGAAGCACCAAAATTTAGCATTGGAGCTTTTGAAAAAATTACTGAACGATGAAATAAAAGCCCGCACCAAATACAATTTGGTAAAAAGTCGTGCATTGCTTGATATGTTGGAAGATGCAGTAAAACGCTATCAAAATAATCTTCTTTCAACTGCGGAAATAATACAAGAGTTGATTGGTATTGCTAAAGAAATAAAAGAAGCGGACAAGCGTGGTGATAAATTAGGATTGAATAAAGAGGAGCTGGCGTTTTACGATGCCTTAGAGGTAAATGATAGTGCCGTACAGGTATTGGGTGATGAACAACTGCGGATAATTGCAAGGGAAGTAGCGGAAAAAGTAAAAACCAATACCACGATAGATTGGGCAATAAAAGAAAGTGCGCGAGCGAAATTAATGGTACTGGTAAGGCGAACATTAAATAAATACGGTTATCCTCCTGACAAGCAAGAAAAAGCTATTGAAACAGTTTTAAAGCAAGCGGAGTTAATGGCGGGGGAATGGGTGAAATGAAAAATATCAGAAGCCCTCTTTTTTTATTTCTCCTTCTGCTATTAGCATATATAGGATTCAAGGAAAGTATTGAGAAGGCAATACTCTTTATTGTTGATTATACTTTAGTCTTTTTCAAACCTAATACTGCTACGGATATTATTGCCATAGCAATATGTATTGGCGTAATTTATTTTTCTAAAAAAACACCAACGCTTAAAAGTAATAGTGAAAAAATAATCTACATAGTAAAGTATGCAGTAATTGCAATAATATACCTGCTTTACAGATTTGACATTAATGGCAAGTTCCCTGTAAATAATAAGCACCCATTTATATTTTTTGATCTAATTCCGGCTATTGCTTATTTAGACCTGTTAATCTTAACCCTGTTAATAATAAATTTCAAATTTCTTTTTAGAAAAGAAAAAATAAATGACACGAACCCTCTTGCAAATTCAAAGCTCAAGCCGGATACGCATATCAAGAAAGTAGAACACGATACTTTAAAAAGAAATTCCTTTGCCAAAGATATTGCGTTGGGCATAACAGAATCATTTCACAATAAACATGATAGCCTTGTTATTGCATTAAACGGAGAATGGGGTACAGGTAAATCATCACTTTTTGAACTTATAAAAATCAATATTGATGAAATTTATCAAAACAAACCGGAGAAGGAAACGGCATATAAACTTATAGATTTTAACCCGTGGATGTTTACTGGGCAGGAACAGATGCAAGGGATATTTTTAAATCAGCTCGCTGAACAAATCAAGGAAGTTGGCAATGAAAAAGAGTTAAGTGATAAACTGATTGAGCTTTCACAAAAAATCGAAAAAATTAACGAGGAAAACCCTGATCCCATTTCTAAAACGATTGTTGGATTCATCTCAAAATTCATCAACCTTTTCAATGATACTAAGTCATTAAAAACCTTAAAAAAAGAAATCAATGATATTATCATTGAAAAAGATATAAGACTATATATTTTCATAGATGATATTGACCGTCTTCTTAGTGCAAAAGAAATCGTTGAAATATTAAAATTGGTAAATCTAAATGCTGATTTTAAGAATACCATTTTCCTTTTAGCTATTGACAAAGCACTCGTTTCAGAAATAATCTCAAAAAAATATAATCAAAAGGGTGGAAATTATCTTGATAAAATTATTCAGATAGATTACACCTTACCAAAATTGACGGATGATGAGCTTAAAGAAAATTTCATAGAAGAAATTAAAAATGTGCTTCAAGACACGGGTGTTCAACAAGAAACCGGAGAAGTTTGGTTTCTGGAAAGAGCATGGAACGATGGATTAAAAAACTATTTCAAAACGCTACGAGATAATTACAGATTTTCCAATGCTTTACGACTAAGGTTGAGAAGTATTTATAAAGAGGTAAATATCAAAGATTTTATTATTCTGGAAGCAATAAGAATGTTTGATTATGAAGCGTATGACTGGATTTATGATAATCGTCTTTTGTTAACAATGTCATATAGGGGGCAAAGCCACAAAAACATTGACGATGAAATGTTATCTTCTGTAACAAACGAATCAACAAAAACATTAATAAAAGGGCTGTTTAAAGAATACGTTCCTTCCTCCAAGTATAATTATGAGGAATTAAAAATTGGTAATTATATATTTATTGCAGAGAATACTTCTAAATATTTTACATTCAAATTAAATCCGGTTGACATATCAACTGAACATTTAGAACTTTTTTTATCAACAGAAGATTTCAGCAAAAAAGAAAAGCTATTAAAGCATATTATTTCACTAAAAAAATTTAATGAATTATGCAGCAGTTTAAAAGCTAAGATTGGAATTGACCGTAATATCCCGGATTCTTATAAAAAAGATTTATTTAAAATATTTTCTTATAACTGGGGGTTGCTTCAGACAAATGATCTATATACTGCAATGACGAGTAATTCCGAATTTAATATTATGATTCAAACTCTTAATGCTCTTTGTCTATCATATCAAAATAAGGAATTAGGAATGGAGGATTACTATAAAACCATAGTGGAAAATGGCAAATATGATTTCCAAAATCTTTATTTAACATATTATCTTAAAAATATAGTGGAAGGAGTAGATGTTGAAGAAAATCAACTGCGAGAAATATTTTCACATGATTTTCTTATTAAGCGACGTGATAATATTTTGCAGTATTATCAAGAAGCATTGAAAAATACAGGTGAATATCGTTTGCGCTCTCCTGAAAAACATAAAAATTTTGAATTACATTTTGTAATTAGAACATTTCTGATAGAGAATAGGGAAAAATATGATGAATTAATTAAAAAATTAATCGGAGATAAAAATCAAAAATCTATTTTAAAGATGTTAGAAATTTGTTTGCATTGGGCAATGTCAGGAATAATGTATTATAACCTTGCAAACGATAAAATTAAATATCCGCAATTTTCAATTGAATTATTTGAAAGCCTTCTTACAGATCCATCGGACAAATCTTTAGATAAGCACGAAAAAGATTTAATGAATCTATTTCAGCGTCTTAAAGCTGAAAAATTTCCGACAAATAAGGCATACAGCCTCGGTGATCTTAAAGAGTTTCCGATGTAAAAATTAGAGTGCAAAAAGTGGAAGCCGAAAGTCTGTTTCGCCCTCCCCTTTTAATTTCCCTGCTACTGTTTTATTATTTGGTTGGCTCTCTTCCTCATTGATTCCCCTTTAAGTTCTAATCGGTGTGATTGATGGATTATTCTATCAAGGATTGCATCTGCCATAGTTTTTTCACCAATGATTTCATACCATTTACTCACAGGAACCTGTGATGTAACAATTATAGAACCTTTTCCGTGCCTGTCTTCAATGATTTCCATGAGTGGTAAATTACTGCTGCTTTCATTGTTTTTATTTTGCAGGTTTCATTTAAAGAATCGTTTCAACTCTTCTGCAACAAGTTCAGGCTTTCCACTATTGTCTGATGCCAAATGCCCGATGCGAGGAAATTCAACACGACGGGAATGTGGCAAGATTTGACTTAAAGCGTCCAGACCAACTTTTAGAAACTTGTCACTTCTATTTCCTCCGAGCAAAAGCACTTCGGCTTTGATGCCTTTATAGTTTTCTATTTTCCCAGCAGTTTCTGTCACGCATTTATAATCAAAATGAAAAGTTGGAATAAGATTTTTAATTGAGACTTCATCGATTTTTATTTGCTTAGAATCTGCCGACAAAATGAGCTTTATAAGTGGAACGAGAATAAATCGGGGTAACATGGTAAAATCCCATTTATCTGCTGTCCCTTTCATAATGCTTGTCATCGCTTCTGCCAGTTTTCCTTGTTTAAGTTCCCGTTCGTATCGGTCTGCCCATTCTATCGGTATGGAAGGATTAAGCCAAAGTGGTGGTTCATAAAGAGCAACCTTTTTGATTGCTGGCAGAGTTAGTGCTGACTGTAAAGCAATAAGAGCGCCTGAACTTAATCCGAAGATATAGTATGCTCCTGTTTTATCTATGAGTGCCTGAATGTCCTCGCATTCTCTGGCAAGGCAGTAATTATCACCGTGATTTCCACTTAAACCACGTCCACGTCGGTCATGCACAAATACGGTAAATGTATTAGCGAGAGCAGTGGCAAGCTTTGTGAAATTCTTTGATGACTGAATACCGCCATGCACAAGAATAATTCCAAACCCTTGTCCGAATTGTCTGTAACCAATCGTTGTGCTGTCGGCAGAAATGACTTGTCCGATTGTTTCAGTCTGTTGCTTCACGAATTAGTTGTGTGTTTTGGTATTTTGTCCAAACATTTCCAGCATTTTTTCAAGTGCGCCTGCGCTGTGCATCCAATCTCCATTTTCTAAAGACTCTTGCGCTGCCGCTGCGGCTCTTTTTCGCATTTGATTTTCGTAGGAAGCAATGGCAGTTTGCACATCATTAAATTTTTCGTTGTACAAACATTCGCTTAATTCCAATGCATCAAGCATTGCCATATTTACGCCTTCGCCTGCAAATGGCGGCATTAAATGTGCTGCATCGCCAAGCATTGTAAGGTTTGGTAAAGCATCCCAAGTTTGGTTTAAAGGCATACAATAAATGGGGATAGGCATAAAAGGCGTTTCGGCATTTTCAAACAGTTCGTGCCACACGTTGCTCCATTCATCAAAATCTTTTTTAAACCACTCCAGCATTTGTGTTTTATCTGCTAAATCTAAATTTTTCAAACGGCTCTCCTCTACTTTATAGGAGAGATAAAAAGCCAAACTGCCATCGCCTTTGGAAGCTACAATAAAACTTTTTCCACCACAAAAAGCCATTATTTTTCCATCTTTCAAAAGTTTATGAATGTTGTGAACTGTTGATTCAGGATTATATACACTGCCCATTAAGCCAGATATGCCCGAATAAAAAGGTTTTATATCTGTAAGATGCGGACGGATTTTTGAGTTCGCTCCGTCTGCACCAATTACAATATCGGCATACGCAGAAGTTTCATTTTTAAAATGCAACAACCAACCATCTCCCTGTTTTTCCATAGAAATAAATTGCCTATCCCACACAACCGTATCGGGTCGCAAAGATTCTAACAACATTTTTCGTAATGGACCTCTGTCAATTTCAGGACGAAAATGTTCGCTGCCAAAATTTTCTTCGGGTTTTGTTTCGTGGTCGCTGAAAAATATTTCTGTGTGTTCGTTTACAATAATCATTCTGTCAGCACCCGGACGATAATTCTTTTTAAACGCATCAAACAATTGCGCTTTGCGGAGTGCTGCCAATCCTGATTCTTCTTGCAGGTCAAGCGTTGTGCCTTGCACTCGTGCATCTTTGTTTTGGTCTCGTTCATACACTTTTACGTTTGCTCCTTTCAGTTGTAAAAGTCGTGCTAAGGTTAGTCCGCCAGGACCTCCACCCACAATAGCTATTTTTTTGTTTTTAATAGTGCTCATTGTTCTATTCTACTTATTTAAGGGACGATAACTATTCTCTTTCTGTCAAGGTCATTGCTTTTTCAGGAGCAAATCTACATCAGCTATAATTCACCTACTAATACAATTAGGCATAAAACCGGAAAGAGGCGGTAAAAGGCCGATTTTATCGGTAAATAAATGAAATCGACAAACGTATGATCTACCCGTAAAGGCATACTCAACAGTTTATTGCATTATTTTTGATGGTAAAAATAAGAATGTGGCTTATTACTAGAGCAGGTTTAAAAATAATCCACTTTTATGCCTTAACTTTGCCTTAATATGCCTTTCCTAAAATCATACGAATTATTGATTAGTTGGTTTCAGAGCAAGCTTTCCAACAAACAATTCCTTATTTTATCGAGCATGTTTGTTGGGCTCACTGCCGGGCTTGCAGCAGTTTTACTGAAAACACTGGTGCATTATATTCATTTGGCCATTACCCACGATTATCACGTACAATACCAATACTACCTCTACTTAGTATTTCCGCTTATCGGTATCCTGTTAACTGTTTTTTACGTTCAAAAATACCGCCACGGAAAATTAGGAAGGGGCACAGCCAATATTCTGTATGCGATTGCAAAAAAATCGAGTTTTATGCCCAAGGATCAAATGTATTCGCATATTATTACAAGCACACTTACGGTTGGCTTTGGAGGCTCTGCCGGTCTGGAATCACCCATAGTAACAACAGGTTCGGCAATAGGTGCCAATTATTCCAAGACCTACCACATACACTATAAGGATCGCACTTTGTTATTGGCCTGTGGCGCAGCAGCAGGCATTGCAGCTGCTTTTAACGCTCCCATTGCCGGGGTTTTGTTTGCCCTGGAAGTATTGTTGGTTGACGTTGGTATATCTGCCTTTATACCCCTCCTTATTGCAGCTGCGGTAGGGGCGCTGAGTTCAAAGATTATCCTGCGCGAAGGCATCTTATTTTCATTTCACCTGCAGCAGGCATTTAACTACCACAATGTACCTTATTATGTGCTGGTGGGGGTGCTGGCCGGATTTATTTCCTTGTATTATGCAAGAATATCAATAAAAATAGAAACCTTTTTTAAGCCTAAAAAGCAGAAAGTTTACCTGAAGGCACTCATTGGAGGAAGCATATTGGCCCTATTGGTTTTTTTATTTCCCCCGCTGTTGGGTGAGGGTTATGAAAGTGTTAAAACCATTGCCAACCTCGAACCCGAAAAATTATTGGAAAACGGCTTGTTTTCCGGTGTTGGCAACAACGGGTGGTTTATCCTGTTTTTTGTAGGATGTGCAATGCTGCTGAAGGTGGTGGCAACTTCCATAACCATTGGCAGCGGGGGTAACGGTGGTAATTTTGCCCCTTCCCTTTTTATGGGTGCATACCTGGGGTTTTTCTTCTCACGGCTGATAACAATGCTCAATATTACCGTTTTGCCCGAAAGCAACTTTACCATTGTGGCTATGGCTGGTATATTAAGCGGGGTTTTTTATGCTCCTTTAACTGCTATTTTTCTTATTGCTGAAATTACGGGGGGCTACGAACTAATGATTCCGCTGATGATTGTTTCTGCCACCAGTTTTGCCGTAGTAAAATATTTCGAACCTTACTCTATGGATACAAAAAGATTGGCCGCAAAAGGTCACATCTTCACCCATAATAAAGACAAAAATATTCTGAGTTCACTCAAAATGGAAAAGATTGTTGAAACTGACTTTCAAAAAGTTTCACCGGAGGCTACGCTTGGTCAGTTTGTGGACGTTATAGCGCATTCCAAAAGAAATATTTTCCCGGTGTTAAATGAAAGCGATCAATTGGTTGGGATAATTCTCTTAGATAATGTACGCGAGATCATGTTTAAAACGGAATTGTACAACAGTACCTTAGTTAAGGAATTAATGAAGACACCTCCCGCACTTGTTAATTTGAATGATGAAATGTATGCTGTAATGAAAAAATTTGATGAAACAGGGGCCTGGAATTTGCCGGTAGTGGAGAACGATAAATACATAGGGTTTGTCTCCAAGTCAAGCATATTTACCAATTATCGTAAAATGCTGATAAAAAGTACGATAAGTTAATTAGTTTTATAGGGTACTGCCTGTTCAGGTATATATAAGGTGAAGTAAAATTTTTACAAAAATTAATTCCCATTTACGAATGGGATGAGAAATTTTAAAACATTGTTATGGATACAAGAAAAATTATAATTGCTGTCGCAATTTTATCTGTCGGATTATTAACTGCATTCCAATACTCGTCCACCAAAGGAACTGCTAAAGTAGAACAGCAGCAAGGTATATATATATATTATTTAAGCATGCCCACTACAGCGTATGATTCTATTGGTAATTATTCTCTTCATTACCCATTTACAAGCCTTCTTATTCACTCACAAGTTAGTGCAAATCCTCTGACATGTTTGACCGAGCTTATTAATGGAACTAAAAATAATTATCCCCAAGCCGATGGAATAATAATTAACAAAATCATGAATTCGGCTACGGTAATTAGGTTCAAATAGCATCCTATTCACGTACTGCAATAAAAGGTAAATCCGTAAGAAACACATTAAAATCTTTGGAACTAATTACCCCGACTCTCGGAATCCCCTAACAGTTAATTAATCCAGTAAGATTTGTGCTGTATTAGTATACTAAAAGAACTATTTGGATAGGTACTAATTTACAGGTGGAAATAAATACTACAGGCGATTTATCTGGTAAGCGAAATATTCCATTTTTATTATAATTACCTGTAAATTCAGTCAGCCAAGACGAATTACTTTGATTGAAAAAATTCGATAATAATTACCATTATTACATTTTGAATACGTAAGAATTTTAAATTTTTAGTTTTTAAGTTGTCATTTGTTTTTGATTCTTTGTACCGTATAATTAAAAACAAACTACAAAATTTTAAAAATGAAAAAAATGAAAAAGAAAATTTACCAATGGAAAAGAACAGCAGGTTTAAAATTCTTTAAAGGAATTTTATCTCTATTTATTTTAATGAGTTTAGGTTTGCTTTCGGCTAAAGCAACTTGCCATGCCGGGTTTACCTATTCGGTAACAGCGGGCATAGGAGTTAATGGCCCCTATACGGTTTTATTCACCAATACATCAACAGGTGGGGGAGCCAACACAAGCTATACCTGGCAGTTCCAGGAAGGCTATATGTCTTCTGTTCCTTCATTTACCACCACCTCTCAAAGTCCATTTTCATTCACTTTTACTGTTAGTCCTTCTTATTATGGAAATAGGCAGTGTTTTTATTTTGCAAACCTTACAATGACAGATGCTTCAACTAACTGCTCAAGTACGATAAGCGATTCAATTTTGGTTTGGACGGCTCTGCCATGCAATGGCAATGCAAGCTTTACTTATTCTGTAACGTCAGGTTCCGGAACAAAAGGTCCTTTCGCAGTTCTTTTTACCAACACCTCTACCGGTGCAAATGCCTATACTGTTTATAATTGGTACTTGGCAGATGGGAGCACGTTTTCCACTTCTGCGTTAACCCAGTTCACATATACCTTTACGGCTACCTCACTATCATTTGTTCCCGGTGTCGGATATATATATTCGAATTGGCTCGATATGATGGATCATGTGGATTCTTGTTCGAGTTATTATAGCGATACAATTATTATTAAATCAGTCCCATCAACCTGTAAAACCAGTTACACTCATGTTTTGGATTCAATAAATGCAGATAAAGTATATTTTTTCAGTTCATCTACAGGAAGTCCATCCAATTACAGGTGGGATTTTGGAGATGGAACTACTTCAACCGATAAAAATCCTCAGCACATTTATGCAAATAGCGCATTGTATAATGTTTGTTTGACGGCATGGAGCAATGACTCCACCTGCTGGAATACGTTTTGTGACACGGTTAATATTATTGGTAATGTTACCCCGCCTCCTAACTGCTATGCAAATTTTAACTGGAGCCAGGACAATACCCAAACAAATACAATTGCTTTTCAGAATACTTCTTCCCCTTCAGCTACAAGCTATTCCTGGGATTTTGGAGATGGAACCACTTCCACTTTGGAGAACCCGGAACATCAATATGCTGAACCAGGTTATTATTTAATGAGTTTGACCATTCACAATGCAGATTATACCTGTAACACTTCAAATTCTACCTGGGTATATGTAAATGGAAGTTATACATCCTGTAAAGCTTGGTTTATTTTATTCCCGGACAGTGGCAGTCATTCTACCTATTTTGGGTATAATTTAACGTTTGCTGCACCTGGTTCACAATATACCTGGAATTGGGGAGATGGCACATCATCTACCGGGCCCTATCCAAGCCATATCTACCAAAGTCCGGGAAGCTACCAGATTTGTGTTACCGTGGTGTCGGTTGGTACCTCTACTTGTGTAAGTACCTACTGCGACACAGTGGATTTATACAAAACAGCAGGAACTATGCGGACTGTATCAATCACAAAACCCAGCACTGCATTGGGGATTCAGAACAATGAGGCGGTGGATAATAGCATAGCTATTGCACCTAACCCATTCAGTGCCATCACCAATATCAGCTATACCCTCAGTGAAGCTTCGCAGGTTAGTATGATTGTTCGCGATATAATGGGCAGGGAAATAGCAGTGGTGGAAAATGAAAACAACAAACCATCAGGTCAGTATACCACTACCTGGGATGGCAGTAGTTTGGCAAAAGGTATTTACCTCTTGCAATTAAATGTAAACGGTAACATTTCAACTAAAAAAATGGTGGTATCCGGAGGACAATAATTTTCTCCATAAATACTGTTTCAATAAAAGGGGAGCAATTTTGCTCCCCTTTTATTTTACCCGCCTGTACTATTTTGAATTAAGAATTGGGGTTATAATTTTTTCGCCTACCTGCATACCCTTTTCGTAGATAACAATCTTGCAAAGTTTTCCATCCTCAGAAAATTTCTTCCATTCTCCGTAACGGTAATAATGTAAATTATTGCCATCTTTAATCAGTTTTGCATAACCTTTGCTTTCAATTTTGCCGTTTGGGAAATAGGTCGTTGTGCGGATTCTTTGAAACCTATAAGCCTCCTTTTCTCTGAGTTTTCCGTCCTGGAAAAAATACCTCCAAACACCCCTTTCATTGCCATTTTTATATCTTCCTTTACTTTCCCTGATAGTATTAGATGTATCCCAATAGGTTACCCACAATCCGGTCCTTAGTTTATTTTTAAAACCGTTGCGCTTGAAAAATGGGAAGTCCGATGCAAAAGAGGGTATTGAAATAACAACCCCTAATAAAATTAGTTTAGCTTTAATCATAGCTGATTTAATGCGAAAGTCCAGAGAACACGAGGAAAGCCATTTAAAGTATTGTTTTGTACTTAATACTTTCTACCTCGTACTTTCCAATGGCTTGAGCAAATTATCATAAATCTCACATCTCGTGTCTCACATCTCGTATCTCCAACTCCAATCTCAAATTCTTTTCATTCTAACCATGTAAAACCCATCGAAACCTTGCGAAGGAAGAATTTTCTTTTCTTCTATGAGTTTAAATTTTTCTTTTTCGCTTAGGAACTGTTCAATTTGTTTTTCGTTTTCGGAAGATAAAATGCTACAGGTAGAATAAACCATAAAGCCACCGGGTTTAACCATGGAGCAATAACTGTTTAAAATATCCCGCTGCATAGCCTTTACTTTTTCAATAAAATCAGCAGATAGTTTCCATTTGGCATCAGGGTTTCTTTTTAGAACGCCCAGGCCTGAACAAGGCACATCTAAAAGCAGGCGATCGGCACTTTCCTGCAATCGTTTTATTGTTTTTGCCGACTCAATCAGTTTTGTTTCAATATTCCCGGCCCCTGCTCTCTTTGCTCTTTTTTTAAGCTCCTCCAATTTCCATTGTTCCACATCCATTGCAATAATCTTTCCTTTATTTTTCATTAATGCTGCCAGCTGCAATGTTTTTCCTCCTCCTCCCGCACAAGCATCTATTACGCGCATTCCGGGTTCCACTTTTAAAAAGCCGGCCACCACCTGTGAAGATGCATCCTGTAGTTCAAATAATCCTTCTTGGAACTCTTTTAGCTGGAAAACGTTTTGTCTTTTTTTTAAAATCAGGGCCTGGGGAGCTTCAATCGTGGTTTCCGTTTCAATCTCCTGGCTGGCCAATTGTTTTTG
>Ga0206880_1037_pt1 | contig 15879 bp, 12 predicted proteins | sample Alteio_BWOrgCont_6_FD_152848 | JGI IMG/M metagenome (GOLD analysis project Ga0206880, IMG submission 152848) | Enriched cells from forest soil in Barre Woods Harvard Forest LTER site, Petersham, Massachusetts, United States -... | ecosystem: Environmental > Terrestrial > Soil > Temperate forest > O... | reverse complement strand
TGATTATCGGTTTAAATTAAAAAGTGTTTCTGTTGCAAAATATCTTCTTAGAAGAGAAAAGATTGAAGAATTGGAAGTTGAATTTTTTGACCCTCTTAAGCCAGATAAGAAAATTGTTGTTCCTGGTTCCTTTCAGGATACTTTTGATATACAAGGTATTTATGATACTCAAATTGATATTATTGAAGAGTTAATTATTAAATCAAGAATTTATACTTCATTCATATAAGAAACGATTGGTGAGATCATTTAATAGGATGTTTACTCACGCAAGCTTGTCTAATAGACTTTTTGTAGGTAATTACACAAAACCGGAAGAAATACATAAAAGACCAATGGCAAAATTTACTCAGGATATTGCAACACAACTAAAATTGATCTAAGTGACAACGAGTAAAATGGCTTAAAAACGCAAAAGGCGCCATATTTTGCAATATTTGCGCCTTTTTTTGTGATCCCGCTGGGATTATTCCATGATCCCAGCTTATCCGGGAAGGGAACCAAAACAACAAATGCTTCGCATTTCACGCATTCGCTTACAAAAGCAAAAAGCGAGCTTTTTGTTTTGCCCGCTTCATGCGTTGTGTTGTTTTGGTCATCAAGTGATCCCGCTGGGATTCGAACCCAGGACCCCTACATTAAAAGTGTAATGCTCTACCAGCTGAGCTACGGAATCTGATCAATTTTTGTTTAAAGGAGTGCAAATATAAAAGCATTCCTGATTCCCGCAAAGGTATTTACAGATTTTTATGAATACAGCGTATACTTGCGTTTTTGTCAATTTCCAAACCGAATGTGTAATTTCGTTATCCCGATACCCTGTACGATGAAAATAAGCGGTAAAAAAATAAAACTGAGAGCGTTGGAACCAAGTGATGTTGAACTATTGTACCGGTGGGAAAATGATACCAATAACTGGAATGTAAGCAATACCTTAACTCCCTATTCCAAACATGTCCTGGAACAGTACATTGCTAACGCGCACTTAGATATTTATACCACAAAACAACTGCGCTTAGTAATTTGTGATAATAAAAATATCCCCCTGGGATGTATTGATTTATTTGATTTTGACCCCAACCATAGGAGAGCCGGGGTTGGGATTTTAATAGCTGATAAGAAAAACCAGACCCGGGGTTATGCTTCAGAGGCCCTGTTTTTATTGATCAATTATTGTTTCGGGACCTTGAACCTGCATCAATTGTATTGCAATATTACCATTGATAATAAAACCAGTTTAGCCTTGTTTAAAAAATACCGATTTAAAATTACAGGAACGAAAAAAAGCGGGATAAGGGACGGAAATATATTCAAAGATGAGTACCTGCTTCAGTTAATTAATAAGGTTTAGTTGTTGTTTGCAGTTTTTTTAATCGTATTTTTTTTCTAATTCTTCCCCCTTCATAATACCCAAATAGCTGTCATACCTTGATGCTGCCATAGCATTATTGTTCAGCATTTCTATCACCGCACATCCCGGCTCATTTATATGAACGCAATTGTTGAATTTGCATTGTCCCCTGACAGCCTGTATTTCAGGAAAATAGTGCCCCAGCTCGTTTTTATTCAGATCGACCAGGCTTAATTCCTTTATACCCGGAGTATCAATGATAAACGTACGATCTTCCAATTCATACATTTCTGCCGAAGTCGTTGTATGCGTTCCTTTGTGATGAACACCTGAAATGGCAGCTGTTTTTAACCTGAGGGTATTGTCCAGGGAATTGATCAGGGTAGATTTGCCTGCTCCCGAATGACCTGCAAACAAGCTGGTTTTTTTTTTCATCAACTCTTTTAGCTGCGTTACCTCCTCTTTTCGTAAAGCCGAAAGCGAAAGACACTGGTACCCGATCTTTTCGTAAACAGACACCAGTTTACGAAGCTCTTCCTTTTCTGCTTCTGAATAAATATCCATTTTATTGAATACAAGAGTTACGGGGACCTGGTAGGCTTCGGCAGTCACTAAAAACCGATCCATAAAACCGGCCGAAGTGGCCGGCATGCTGAGCGTAACGATCAAAAATGCCCGGTCAATGTTGGAGGCCAGGATATGCGTTTGCTTGGAAAGGTTAATGGATTTGCGGATAATGTAGTTTTTCCTGCTTTCGATCTTCGTAATTACTCCGTTGTCTTTACCGGGTTCCGGTTCAAATTCAATTTTATCTCCAACGGCAATGGGGTTGGTTGTTTTAATATTCCTGTTGCGAAAGTTTCCTTTGATACGACAGTCTACTTTTCGTTTTTCATCCGTAAGCACTGTGTACCAGCTACCTGTTGATTTTACTACAATGCCTTTCATTGAAACAAAGTTACCGGTTATTGTTTAATAGTTAATAGTAAATGTTTAGTTTTGTAAGAGGCCTTTTTTATTGCTATGTCTATAAAAGTCAACACTGTCACAAAAGTTTACGGGGAACAAAAGGCACTTGAACTTGTTTCATTTGAAATAAACAAGGGAGAGATTGTCGCTTTTCTTGGTCCCAACGGGGCAGGCAAGTCAACCATGATGAAAATCCTGACTTGCTTTATACCGCAAACGTCGGGCGAGGCATCCGTTTGCGGGTACGATGTAAGCGAACAGAGCATTGAGGTAAGAAAAAAGGTCGGGTACCTGCCCGAACATAATCCCTTATACCTTGACATGTATGTAAAGGAATACCTGGCATTTATTGCAGGCTTGCACCAGGTCAGTCACCCGGAAAACCGCATTGCGGAGATGATCGAGAGAACAGGCCTGCAGGTTGAACAAAAGAAAAAAATCGGCGCCCTCTCCAAAGGCTACCGCCAGCGCGTTGGGCTTGCGCAAGCTCTTATTCATGATCCGGAGGTATTGATCTTAGATGAGCCCACGTCCGGGCTTGATCCCAATCAACTGGCTGAAATACGAAATTTAATTGTCGCCGTCGGCAGGGAGAAAACGGTGATGCTCTCCACGCACATTATGCAGGAAGTGGAAGCCGTTTGTGATCGTGTTATCATTATCAATAAGGGAAAAATAGTTGCTGATGACACCACTGAAAAAATTCAGAAAACTACAGGCAACAAACAAATAATAACGGTTGAGTTTGACAAGGAACCTGTTGCTGATTCGTTGAAAAATATAGGAGGGGTTTTAACGGTAAAAGCATTAAAGGGAAATGTGTGGCAGCTGGAAACTGCCGCGGGTAAAGACATACGCTCAGAAGTTTTTCAATATGCCGTTCAGAATGGCCTGGCTGTGTTAATGATGCAACAGGAAGAACAACGACTGGAAGATGTTTTTAAACAACTGACACAATAATTACAAGTATGTTATAACCACGTAAAACAGCATTCATGCGCAAAGGTTCTATCCTGTTATTTTTATGCATTTTTGCCTGGTTCGTTCCTGCAAATTACGCCAATGCACAAACATGGAACTCGGAATGGAATCCGCAAACAAGCGGCACAACCAACAATCTTTATTCTGTTTACTTTACCAATACCACTCACGGTTTAGCAGTTGGGGACAACGGAACAATATTGAAAACCAGCAATGGCGGCACTTCATGGAATGCTATCACCAATCCTTATACCGGCACCTTAAAGAGTGTTTATTGCGTTGATACCAATAATTGCTGGGCATGCGGGGGAGCCAATAGCCCGGATATTCTGAAAAGTACCAATGGGGGGAGTTCCTGGACTAATATTGCTGTTTCCGGTTCTTCAGGTGGATTTAATGGTGTGCAGTTTCTCAATCAAAACTACGGATACGTGGTTTCGGATGATGGTGCGCTTTATGCAACTTATAACGGGGGTGCTACATGGACAAAAACACTGTTCAATAACGGAAATGATCCCTTGTATTCGATCAGTATGACCGATACGTCAGTTGGTATCATCACTGCCGGCAATGGAAAAATATATGCAAGAGATTCCTCCGGGTGGGGGACAAATCCTTCGCCTACCTATACTGTTTCGGGTGGGGAAAACCTGTTTGCCGCGTATTGCAGGAACATTGACACCGCATACGCATGCGGCATGGATGGCGGATTAACGGCAACTGCATCGGGATTCAGTAATTTTTCAGAGATCTTCATTTATCCTTTGCCGACCTGGTATTCTGTTTTTTTTGTTGACACAAACCATGGCTGGCTGGTTGGCAGTGCAGGAACAATAGTTGTAACCACCAACAACATCAGCTGGAACCAACAGGCAAGCGCTACTACCAATACCCTGAGGGCAATATACATGACGGGTATCAGTAGCGGTTGGACCGTTGGCGACAAGGGAACTATTTTAAAGTACAGCGGAGCGTCCGGCATCAGGGAAAATATCCCTGAAAACTTACTGTTGGAAAACTTTCCAAATCCATTTTCGGGTGTAACGACCATAAAATTCAGTTTGCCGGAAAGTTCAAATGTAAAGCTCGAGATATACAATACCCTGGGCAATAAAATGGAAACACTTGTAAATGCAACATTAGCCGGCGGGGCCCATCAAATTGAACTGAATGCCTGGAATTATCCCAAGGGAATTTATTTCTATAAGTTGGTTGCCGGTGATTTTTCTGCGACCGGGAAAATGATCGTTGCGGAATAGCTGTAAAAGCTCACCTGAGCAATGTTACAGTTCCTTTTGTCTGAAAGTCCTCTCCTTTTGAGCTTGCGTATTTAATCCAGTACACATAAACCCCTTCGTTTGCTTTCTTAGATTGATAGGTGCCATCCCATCCGGTCGAAGGATCATGCGTTTCAAACACTTTCTCCCCCCATCGGTCAAAAATTGAAAAGGTATAATCTGTTGCATTTACAAAAGCATTCACCGGGATAAAAACAGGATTTTTGCCATCGGGAGTGAAAGCATTTGGAACATAAAACAAAGGTTCCTGGATGGCTTTGGCAATATTTGAAATGCTCGTATCCGTATACTTATAAATATCCCCGCTTCCTTCCAATGCTGCTACATAATAATAAAAATTGCCCTGGCCCTGTAACGTTGATGATACATCGTCAGTATAGGTATTATAACCGTTGTTGCCTGCGCTATAGGGAACACTTGCTACCTGTTGATAACCGGAATACTGGTCAATACTTCTGTATATGTTGTACGCCGAATCTGGTCCTGACCATTGCTGGTAATCATTCCAGGCTAATTTGTTCGTAAGCACCCCCTCTGCCGTTGCAGTAAGGTAAACAGTTCTTCCGACATTGGTGGTTATTAGTTCGTTTCTGCAGCTGTCCATTGAACCTACCTCATAAAAATAGCTTTGGTTGTTTACCTGGGCAGTGGAATCAATAAAAGTAAGAGTTATATTTTTTGAAAAAGGCAGTGTTTTCATTGCCGCGTATGTGCCGGGGCTACTGTTAGCTCTTTTTAAAACATAATTAGCCACACCCGCACTTGTATCCACAAAACAACGCACAGTCACAAATCGGTTTCCCAAAACGCTGGCCGTCCTCAGGTAGGAAAAAGCCGGTGCCTTAGGCAAATTAACACTGGCACAGCATTTGTTGGACGTTGAGAGGACTGTACCGGTTGTATTATATACTTCAACATAATAACAGTAATGATAAGAATTTATCAGCCCGGTATGTATAAAAGTACTGTCGCCCGGCGTTTTTGTTCCTGCCAGGGTAAAAGCTCCCCCGTTTGTGCTGACATAAATGCGATAACCGCCCACTCCCCCAAACAAATTCAGGTACCTGTTCCAGGCTAATAAATTGCTGCTGTCACACCTGTTGAACGTGACTGTTGCAAACATCGTACTCTGGATCGTTCCCTCTATGCTGATATTGTTGCAGCTGTCTTCTGCGGCAAGCCGGTAGGATTCTGATTTTGCTCCCGGATCGGATAAAGGATAACTATAGCTGGTGGTGGTTGCTCCCAATGTAGAAATAATAGGTTTCCATGTGCTGCCTTGAAGCTGGTAAATAATGTACCATTCAGTGTCTCCGGAAGAACTTGGCTGCCAGGTTATAAAAGTAATTCCGGTTACCGTATCAACCGACGCACATAAAGACGCCGGAGTCTGAGGCGGAATGATATTTTTAAATAATTGCTTGTGAGCGGGAACAGACGAAATGGAGGTGCAACCCGACTGGTCAACGATCTCAACCCGGTAATTCAGAGAGTCTTTGCAGACGGTAATCGTGTCATTGTAATTTAATGCAGCAGTTGTACCCACTGCGGTCCAGGTGCCAGCCGGAAATTCCCTGTATATAGTGTATATACCCGTTGATGATGGCAATTGGGGCTTATGCGTGGCATTCCAGGATAAATCGGCTGTTCCCAATCCCGGGTTACTGATACTTAAAAATATGGACTGCAGTGTATCTGAAGAGCTTGAGTTCGTACCGGAAACATAAGAGGTTTGCATATAATAAAAAACAGATCCCAAATTTCCATTGGCCCCGGTTTGAGTATAATTTGTGGTAGCATAGTTTGTTATGGTGGCCATTAAAGTATATGGCCCGGCCTGGTTATTGGATTGGAATACCTGGTAATTGTTAAAGGTTGCTCCTCCCGGTATAGCCGGGGCTATCCAGGTAAGCGTAATATCGCCATTTGCGGCAACGGAAACACATCTCAGGTCGGGTGCATTCGTTGCCATTGTATGAATGGCACTTAATGCCATAACTACCAATGTCCCCCGTAGCCTTTTAAACATTGACCGTAGTTTGTAAAACAAATTTAACAGAATTGCTCAAATAATCCAACTGTCAGCCTTTTGCACCCACTACAAGCTCAGTCATTGAATCTTCCCGGAAGTATGTATTGGCCAAATCTTTTAATTCTTTTGCCGATATGTTTTTTATGGTATTGATCTGGTTCTCGTAATAATCATATCCAAGCCCGTATTCCATTATTCCTTTGAATTTATCTGCCAATGCAAAGGGGCCATCTATGCTTCTGAGGAAAATGCCCAGCATGTAACTTTTCACCAATTCCAGTTCTTCCGGGGGTATCGTCTCTTCTCTCAAACGCTTTATTTCAAAAAATATTTCATCCACTGCCCTGCTGCAAACGTCAACGCCGACTTCCGAGGCTATAGAAAAATAGCCCCCGTTTTTCAGGGAAACAATGCTGGAGCCTATTCCATACGTGTAACCTTTATCTTCCCGGATATTGGCCATAAGGCGTGATCCGAAATACCCGCCTAAAACGGTATTTAATACCTGCATGGGCAGGTAATCAGGGTGTGTTTTATTGAACATTAATTTTCCAATTCTCAGGGCCGACTGCACAGCATCTTTTTTGGCGATGAGCTGTTTTTGCGCCCCGGAAACGGGTTGAATAACCCGGGTAGCCGGGCCTTTTTTGCTGTTTAACTGCCAGTCTTTACCACCGAAATGTCCATTTATACTATCAATGGCGCCCTGGCTGACTTTCCCGGCAATAATGATCTTACAATTTTCCGCACAATAAAATTTGCGGTGAAAATCAGCTAAATCTCCTGTCTTTAAATTATCGTAATCTGCTGATGTGATAGAATGACCATAAGGGTGTTTTTCGCCAAAAAGCAATTCTTTGAATTTTTTCCTGGCAATGGGCTCTACTTTTTGCTCCTCCACCAGCAAATGTTGTTTTTTATTTTGAACAAAAGTCCTGAACTCGTTAACTGGAAACACCGGGTTTTTAATGATGTCTTCTACAAGGGGAAGAACCGACTTTAAATGTTTGCTAAGTACATACAAGCTTACGTATGCATAATCCATGCTTATTTCCGTTTCAAGAAAAGCGCCGTAATAATCAATAGATTCTGCTATTTTCTCTGCAGAGCGCTGTTTCGTTCCTTCATCCAGCATTTGGTTGCTGGCATAAGCAACTAAGGGGTAATTTTGTTGCCATACTCCGGCCTCGAAAATAAATTCGATTTTCAATAAATCCTGCGTTCCGGCATTTACGACATAAACCGGGATATTATTGCTTAGCTGCTTTTCTTCCGCTTTTACTAAGTCAATGTGCTCAATTCTCCTGTATTCAGGGCTTTGTGTTCTATCCAATACCATTTACAGAAATTTATACTGTTTAATTTGATTTTCAGGCAAATAGAAAAAATACCGATTAGTTTGCACAAATGTAATTTTATTTATTTATTTGCATATTCAGGACCTTTAGCAAATCCATAAAAATGCTCCATAAACGTTTTTTAATGTCCAGATTTGTTTTGGCTGGCATGATTTTAAATTTATGTCTTACGCTGAATTCTGTTTCCCGGGCACAGGATAAACCGAAAGCCATTAAATTCAAACTGGCTGGAAAAATAGAGTCGAAATCGGACGGTAAGTCGCTGGAAGGTGTAAAAATTGATCTTGAAAAGGATAAAAAAGTTATCACATCCATTGCTACCGACAAAAAGGGGAAATATGAATTGACGATAGACATTAATTCGACGGACACCCTGGCGGCCGAATACCGTGTATCCTATACAAAAGAAAACATGGTTCCCAAAACCATGAATATCAATACCTACATTAAAAAACCGGTCGCCAGTTCTTACGATTTTAACCTGGATGTTTCCATGACAGAGAAAAAAGAAGGCGACATTATCATTGATTTACCTGCCGGAAAGATAAAATGGAGTGTGAGAGAAAATACGTTTATTTTCGATCAAACCTATGCCAAAATAATTCAGAAGATAAAAGAACAGGAAGATCCTGAAAAAAAGAAGAAGTTAATAGAAGAACAAAAACAGAGAGAAGAAGAAGAGTTAAGACGCAGACAGGAAGCAGAGCGCAAACAGAAAGCAGCTGAACAAAAGCTGAAAGACGATGCGGATAAAAAATCAAAAGATGCGGCCGATAAAGCTGCCGAGGAAGCCGCCCTTAAGAGGCAAATGGAGGCCCTCCGCAAACAAGCCGAAGAATTTGCCCGGCAGGATTCCATAAAGAAGGCGCAGGACAAGGCAAAGGATGAAGCGGACAGGGCAACGGCAAAGGAATCACTTAAGAAGCAGTTAGGAGCATTACAAAAACAAGTTGAAGAAATAAAAAAGGAAGAAGTCAAGCCAACTGCTGCTGCTCCTACCCCTGCTCCTGTCCAGGCAGCTGAACCAGCCCCGGTGGAAGATAAAGGAGAACAGTTTATCATTAAGGAAGTATATAGCATACGTGATGTAAGGGCACTGAGAGGACAGAAAGAGTTATTGTCGAAACAATTCGAAAGCAGGAAGATCAAGAACTACGAAACCAAATACAATACAGAAAATCCCTTAACCAGTTTGTTGAACGAGATAGATGGGTACGAAAAAATTCAAAAAAAAGCAAAAAGCCAATAATCAATGAAAAAGTATTTTAAAGTAGCGTTAACAGCATTAATTGTATCTGCATTTTTCTCTCCAGCAAATGCTCAAACACTCAATATTAACCAGTTTGGCATTGAAGAAGGGCTTCCTCAGTCTGGAATTCATTGCATGGTTCACGATAAAGAAGGAAATATCTGGATCGGGACGATGGACGGTATATCAAAATATAACGGCCTCACGTTCGAAAATTTTGATAAGAAAAGCGGCCTGGCCGAAAACCGGGTTACTGCAAGTTGTATTGACAGGAATGGTAATATATGGTTTGGCCATTGGTCCGGGGGTGTAAGCAAATATTCGCCTGTTACTAAAAAATTCCATGAAGTTGCGATAAAAGGGATAGAACTAAACAAAACAGTTAATTGCATTTATGAAGATAAAGACGGGACTATCTGGATGGGCACCAAGGGTAGCGGTATTGTTAAATATTCGCCTTCGGCAGCTGAACTAAAGGGAGATGACGGGGAAAAAGAATCGGGCAACTATTCTTCTCTTCGCAAAAAAGACGGGTTGAGCAGTGATTTTGTAACAAGTATTATCCAGGATAAAAACGGTCTTGTATGGGTGGCTACGGAAGCAGGCATTACTAAAATAACGGTAGGCGGAAACTATAAGTTCAGCTACATAGACGAATCGAACGGGTTACCGTCTTTATCCATTACCTCTTTAATGATTGACCACCAGGATAATGTCTGGATGGGCTCTACAGATAAAGGCGTTTTCAGGGTCAATGCATCTGACAAATCCATTAAGGTATACACCACCAAGGAAGGTCTTGCCAGCGATTATGTGAAAGTTATTTTTGAAGACGGCCAAAACAATGTTTTTCTTGGAACTTTCGGAGGAGGTGTTTCCAAATACCTGCCTTCTCTTGAGGCGAATCATTACAATGGTCCTATATTTCAAACCATCAGTACAGCCCAGGGGCTTAGTAATGACAAAGTTCTGTCCATTATCCAGGACAGGGAAAAAAATATCTGGATAGGTACTTACCTTGACCTTAACCAGTATTTTGATGAACAATTTGAAATTTTCGGCGAACAGGAAGGCTTGGTCAATAACTTGGTTTGGTCCGTTATACAGGCTAAGAACGGAGATTTCTGGCTGGGTACCGAAGGAGGGTTGGTGAAATTTAAAAACGGATTGAATTCCAGTCAAAGCAAGTTTGAGTATTTAACTAAAAATAAAGAAGCCAAAATTACCAATACCACCGCACTTTATGAGGATGTGGAAGGCAACATTTGGTACACTAATTTTTCCAATGGGCTTTCTAAGATGGACCCTAAAACTGAAAAAGTTACTGAGTATACTGCCAAGGATGGTTTACCAAGTAACGAGATATATGGAATAGCGGACGATAAAGACGGTAATATCTGGATCGGAACAAATAACGGGGGCGCTGTAAAATACGACATTAAAACCCAAAAATTTGAGATTTACAGGAAAGAACAAGGGTTGGGAAGCAACCAGATTTACACTATATACAAAGACAGCCGGCAAAATTTATGGTTCGGAACCTTGGGCGGTGACCTGACCATGTACGATGGAAAAGTATTTAAGAAGTTTTCTGAAAAAGAGGGTTATGACAGCAAATTTACTTTGTGTATAACGGAAGATACACAGGGCAACATGTGGTTCGGAACTTACGGTAAAGGGATTTATAAATACGATGGAAAAACATTTAAAAATTATTCCACCAAAGATGGTGCTACTTCGGATACCCCTTTCCTGCTGGCGTATGATAACAATAACAATTTATGGATAGGTACCGGCCTCGGGCTTGATAAATTTAACCTCAAAGACGAAACATTTAAACACTACGACAAGCAGGATGGTTTTTTAGGCGTTGAAATTAACCCCAATGCGGTTTGCAAGGACAAAGACGGCAACCTGTGGTTCGGTTCCATCATTGGGTTGGTAAAATATACTGCAAAACATGAAAAAAACAACTTGGTTGAGCCGGTAACGACTTTGAAAAATCCAAGACTTTTTTTCAAAGAGGTTGAAATTCCTCAAAATCATATTTTCTCCTATTTTGACAATCATTTTACTTTCGATTTTATAGGGGCCAGTTTAACCAACCCGAGGAGAGTACGGTATAAATATATGTTAGAAGGGATGGACAAGGACTGGTCGCCTCCCACCAAACAAAACTACATCACTTACCCTGATGTGCATCCCGGAAAATATACATTTAAGGTAATGGCCTGTAACAATGATGGGATATGGAACAAAGAACCACAGACTTTCTCTTTCACCATTTCGCCTCCTTTTTGGGAAACATGGTGGTTCTATACCCTTGTAGCAGCTGTAATCGCATTGGTCGCATATACTTACATAGGATACAGGGAAAGAGCTTTGAAAAGAGAAAACAAAGTGCTGGAAGAAAAAGTTAATGTACGAACCCAGCAATTGCAACAGGAAAAGAAAAAGAGCGATGATTTGTTGCTGAATATCTTACCTGCAGAAACGGCTGATGAACTTAAATCGAAAGGCAAGGCCTCCCCCCGTCATTACAGCCTCACAACAGTTCTCTTCACCGACTTTAAAGGATTTACCACCATAGCGGAGAAGCTGACACCTGAAGAATTGATCAATGAACTGGATGTGTGCTTTGCAAAATTTGATGAAATCATTGGTAAATACAGTATCGAAAAAATAAAAACCATTGGGGATGCCTACATGTGTGTTGGTGGTGTTCCTATCAGGAGCAAGGGGAATCCGATACTTACTACGTTAGCGGCTATTGAAATCATTGATTTTATGGCGAAGCTCAGGGATGAAAAAGTGGCTAAAAACCTTCCCTTCTGGGAACTGAGATTGGGCTTACACAGCGGACCGATTGTTGCCGGTGTGGTGGGTAAGAAAAAATTTGCATACGATGTTTGGGGTGATACGGTAAATACTGCAAGCCGTATGGAATCAAGCGGTGAGCCAAGTAAAATAAACACTTCAGGCACTACCTACGAACACATAAAAGAATATTTTGAATGTACTTACAGGGGAAAAATAGCCGCTAAAAACAAAGGTAATATAGATATGTATTTTGTGGAACGAATCAAGCCAATGTATTCTCTTGATGAGAAGGGAAGACAACCCAATGAGTTGTTCAATAGCGTTATTTCCCAATTTTAAGACTTAGCATCATGGATTTCGAAGGGGCCCGGGAATATGTCCTAAACAGGTTAAAGAACGAATTGGACCCCTATCTTTATTACCATAGCTTTAATCATACTTTAGATGTCTTTGACGCTACCATCAATATTGCAAAATCAGAAGGTATTAATGGCGAATCGCTTGGATTAATGAAAATTGCCGCTTTGTATCATGATGTAGGATTTATTTATCAATATCTTGATAACGAAAAAATTGCCGCTATCATTGCACGGGAAACCCTTCCTCAATTCGGGTACAATCCATCCCAGGTTGAAATTGTTGCGAACATTATAATGGCGACCGTGGTGCACGCGGTGCCCAAGACGCTCCTGGAACAAATTGTTAAAGACGCCGACCTGGATTACCTGGGAAGAGACGATTTCTTTACCATATCGGTGTTGCTTAAAAACGAACTAAATGCCAACGGTTTTCAATTGACAGATCAAAAATGGGACCAGATCCAAGTTAAGTTTTTTGAAAAACATCTGTACTACACTAAATCTGCCAATCAATTGAGAACGGAGAAAAAGCAAAAACATGTTAATGAAATAAAAGAGCGGCTGCTTTCATACGAAAACAAATAACTTTCTCTCCCTCAATTTTAATTAACACGGCTTTTCACAGAGGTTATAGATAAATGCAATTTAAAAAAGCACAGCAGCATATTCTTAAGAAATTAAGGAAGGAACTGGCTTCCAATCTCTATTACCATGGTTTGCACCATACCCTGGATGTTTTAGCTGCTGCTGTAAGATTGGCAAAAACGGAGAAGGTTTCAAAGCAGGAATTGATTTTACTGAAAACAGCAGCACTCTATCATGACGCCGGGTTTATTAAAAAGTATTTCAGTAATGAAGAAATTGCCGCAAAAATGGCGAAAAAGTCTTTGCCAGAATTCGGATATACCCCCGGACAAATAAAAATTATATCGGGTATTATTATGGCTACCCGCATAAATGCGGAGCCCAGCACTCTTCTCGAAAAAATAATGCGGGATGCTGACCTGGATTACCTGGGCGGAGATGATTTTTATCCCGTTGCGAATGCATTAAGAAAAGAATTATACGAATACGGGTTGAAATATTCCGGGAAGGAGTGGAAACAACTATTAATTACTTTTCTTGAACAACACACATATTATACTTTATCGGCAATTAAACAAAGAGAAGCGAGGAAAAAACAATACCTGTCACAAATCAGGAAACTTGAATCCATTGTCCTGGACCAGGAAGGGCTTGCATAAAAGGGTAGCTTAGTTTTTGGGACGATAAATTTTTGAATCGGCAAGTCCTATTCTTTGCAGGAAATGAGTGAAGGATACTTTTAAAACACCTAAGCCATATATCACACTTCTCCTGAAATTGATGGAAGATGCCTCTTCGAAGTATTTAGTGGGACAAGTAACTTCGGCAATGTCATAACCTGCGTATACGATCTGTGATAACATCTGGTTGTCAAAAACAAAATCATCAGAATTGGCGTGATAGTTTATTTTCCGGAGCACTTCTTTTGAAAACGCCCGGTACCCCGTATGGTATTCTGAAAGTTTTTCATTAATCAGGATATTCTGAACTAAGGTCAGAATCCGGTTGGCTAAATATTTATAAGCGGGCATCCCGCCTTTTAAAGCTCCCCTGCCCAAAATCCTTGAACCAAGTACAACATGGTAAAGGTCATTGGCAATAATGTAGGCCATGGAATGAATTAGCCTGGGAGTGTACTGGTAGTCAGGATGCAACATGATCACGATGTCGGCATTTAATTCCAATGCCTTATCATAGCAGGTTTTCTGGTTACCGCCATATCCTTTGTTTTGTTCATGGCTGATCACCTGTTTTATCCCGATTTGCCTGGCAACTTCTATGGTTTTATCAGTGCTGGCATCATCTACCAAAACTACCTCGTCAACTATGTCAAAGGGAATTTCGCTGTATGTTTGCGGAAGCGTTAATTCCGCATTATAGGCGGGAAGAACAATAACTAATTTTTTATTGTTTATCATAATTTTATTTGCACAAAAATAATGCTTTTATCCCTCCCCCGTTCTTTGTCTCTCAGAAATAGTATATGGTTATTTTGTAAGCTTTAAGTTTTGCAAATCCCCGGGAGTATCAATTGCAATTGATTCAAACTCTGTGATGGCAGCTGAAATTCTATAACCGTTTTCGATCCACCTCAATTGTTCCAGGGACTCCGCAATTTCAAGAGCAGAGGGTGGGAGGTGAGTAATTTGTAATAAAGTGCTTACCCTAAAGCCATATATCCCGATGTGCTTGTAATAACTATGCAGTTTCAGCCAGTCGGCATAGTTTTCCTTGTTCCGGTAAAAAGGAATGGGTGTTCTGCTGAAATAGATGGCCTGTTTATTTTTATTGAGAATGACTTTGGGCGTATTTGGATTAATTAACTCTTTTTCCTCCTTTATTTTTTTTACCAGGGTTGCAATTTCAATGGCAGAGGAAAGAAAACAGGAGCAAAGCAAATCAATTTGTTGGGGCTGTATAAAAGGTTCATCTCCCTGTATATTTATCAATACATCAAATTTATTTTCATTTCCGACATGAATTTTTTTGTATCGCTTCTGCGCAGCGGTCCGTCCCGCTCAGGTGCTTTACGGAAGTCATGACTGTTTTCCCCCCGAAATTTTTTACATGCGATTCTATGCGTTCATCATCGGTTGCCACAACCACTTCTGAAAGTGATTTTGATAGCTTTGCCTGTTCATATACACGCTGTATCATTGTTTTTCCGTGTATATCAATTAATGGTTTGCCCGGGAAGCGGGTGGAAGCGAAGCGCGAAGGGATAATCCCTATAATGTTCATGTCAGTAATTAGCAAACCCTGCCTGGAGCCTGCTTTGCAGCAGGACGAACCGGGCAACAAGGCTGGCAAAGGTATATAAATTTTAAATCAACTCCCCTTCCCATTTTGAAACAACTGCCGTCGCAACAGCATTCCCGACCACATTGGTTGCCGATCGTCCCATATCCAATAGCTGGTCAATGCCAAGCAACAGGAGGAGTCCTTCTGCAGGGATTTTAAACGTTTCCAGCATTCCGGCAATGACCACTAATGAAGCCCTCGGCACACCAGCCAGGCCTTTGCTGGTAAGCAGCAAAACCAGGAGCATGGTAATTTGCTGAACAAGGGTCATACTTATTCCGTAGGCCTGTGAAATAAATACTGTTGCAAAAGTCATGTATAGGACTGAACCATCCAGGTTAAAGGAATACCCCAGCGGCAGCACAAAACTGATGATCCTGCTGCTGCATCCGAATTTTTCCAGCGACTCTATTGTTTTAGGCATAGCTGCTTCCGAACTGGCAGTGCTGAATGCAAGTAAAACCGGTTCTTTTACCTGGTACAGCAGCCTGAAAAATTTTATTTTTAAAACAAAGCAGATTCCCGGGAGTAAAGCAAACACAAAAAAGAACAAGCCCCCGTAAAAGCATAAAATCA
>Ga0206880_1036_pt1 | contig 15984 bp, 8 predicted proteins | sample Alteio_BWOrgCont_6_FD_152848 | JGI IMG/M metagenome (GOLD analysis project Ga0206880, IMG submission 152848) | Enriched cells from forest soil in Barre Woods Harvard Forest LTER site, Petersham, Massachusetts, United States -... | ecosystem: Environmental > Terrestrial > Soil > Temperate forest > O... | reverse complement strand
GCGATGTAAGCGCTGAAGTTATTTCCACCGATTTCGCCGGAATGGTGAAGGAAGGAGAGGCCCTCGCAAAACTCCACAAGCAGATCGTTGTAAAAGTGCCGATGATAAAGGAGGGCATAAAGGCCATAAAATATTTTTCAGAAAAAGGGATCAAAACCAATTGTACCCTTGTTTTTTCTGCCGGGCAGGCGCTCCTGGCTGCCAAGGCAGGAGCTACGTATGTATCTCCTTTCATCGGGCGTTTGGATGATAATTCCACCGACGGATTAAACCTGATCGAGGAGATCAGGGTGATTTACGACAATTACGGGTACCAGACCCAGATTCTTGCCGCATCTGTAAGGCACAGCATGCACATCATCAAATGTGCTCAGATAGGGGCCGATGTGGCCACCTGCCCCTTAAATGTTATCCTGGGCTTACTCAAACATCCCCTTACGGATATAGGGTTAGCACAGTTCCTGGCTGATCATAATAAAAGTAAGTAAAGCCTCCGTATTATTCTGAGATAAAATGGAATTCTATTCCCGGGTTTTTTTCCTGGGCCATTTGCAGCGCCCATGCTGATTCGGCAAGAAAAACGGGGTTGCCGTCTTTGTCATTCGCAATGTGCTGAAGTTTATCGTCTATGAATAGTTGCAATTTTTTCTTGTCCGGGCTACTGATCCAGCAGGCTTTGTGGAGGGACACGTCATCAAAATTACAGGACGCATTGTACTCGCTTTTCAGGCGGTGCTGAATAACTTCAAATTGCAAAGCCCCTACGGTACCCAATATTTTACGGCCGTCTGATTTTTTAGTGAACAGCTGGGCAACTCCCTCGTCCGTGAGTTGTTCCAGTCCTTTGTTTAGTTGTTTTGTTTTCATAGGGTCGGTATTCACCACGTACCTGAACAATTCGGGTGAAAACCGCGGTATCCCTTTAAAATACATTTTTTCTCCTTCGGTTAAGGTATCCGCTATTTTAAAAACACCCGTATCGTATAAGCCGATAATGTCCCCCGGATAAGCCGTATCAACAATGTTTTTTTTCCTGCGCCATAAATGCGGTAGGGTTGGAAAATTTTAAGGTCCTGTTTTCACGAACATGGTAATAGTTTTTATTTCGTTCAAACATTCCCGAGCAAATTCTCAGGAAAGCAATCCTGTCGCGGTGACGGGGATCAATGTTGGCATGTATTTTAAAAACAAACCCGGTAAATGTTTTATCGTAGGGGGAAATCATTCTTATGTCCGTTTCTCTTGGCAGGGGCGACGGGGCTATTTGTATAAAACAGTCTAATAATTCTTTCACACCAAAATTATTCACTGCACTGCCAAAAAAAACAGGGCAAATATTTCCTTCCAGGTAATCATTTTTATCAAAATCGTCGTAAACACCTTCTATCAGCTGCACATCTTCCCTGAGTTTGGCGGCATAGGACTCCCCGACATAACTGTCTATACTGCCATCGTCCAGATCATTGATGGTGACAGCATTTTTTTCTGTTTGTTTATCGCCTGCCGTAAAAAGAATAAGGCTTTTTTCATACAAACTGTAAACTCCTTTAAATGTTTTCCCGATGCTGATGGGCCAGCTCAGGGGACGGACATTGATTTTCAGTTCCTTTTCAATTTCGTCCAGCAAGTCAAACGGATCACGTCCTTCACGATCCATCTTATTGATAAAAACAATCACGGGAGTATTGCGCATCCTGCATACTTCGAGCAGTTTGCGGGTCTGGGGCTCAACACCTTTAACACAATCAATCACCATGATAACGCTGTCCACCGCAGTAAGCGTTCTGAAGGTGTCCTCTGCAAAATCCTCGTGGCCGGGAGTATCTAATAAATTAATTTTTATTTCTTTGTATTCAAACCCCATTACGGAAGTTGCCACCGAGATACCCCTCTGCCTTTCAATTTCCATAAAATCGGAAGTGGCATGTTTCCTGATTTTATTGGATTTCACGGCACCAGCCGTCTGGATGGCACCGCCGAACAGCAGCAACTTTTCCGTAAGCGTGGTTTTGCCGGCATCAGGATGGCTGATGATACCGAAAGTTCTTCTTCTCTCTATCTCTTCTTTTACTGTCATCTGTCCTTTAAAAACAACTCCCCTGCGCTTCACAACGCTGAGTGATCAATAGTTGTGCAAAAATTATTTTTGAAATACCTTCTATGAGAGTTTATCCGTCAGTAACCGAATCTCCATGACCGGCGACATCCGTTCATACAGAATCCTGTACACAGCATCTGTAATTGGCATTTCCACCTTGTATTGTTTATTTATTTCATATATGCACTTCACCCCGTAATAGCCTTCGGCTACCATGCTCATTTCCATTTGCGCCGATTTAACGGAATATCCCTTACCGATCATATTGCCGAAAGTCCGGTTACGGCTGAACTGCGAATAAGCAGTCACCATTAAATCGCCGAGGTAGGCCGAACTTTTAATATCGCGCTCTATGGGATGAACTTTATCCACAAACCTTTTTATTTCCTGTATTGCATTTGAAATCAACACCGCTAAGAAATTATCGCCATAGCCAAGTCCATGACAAATACCGCCGGCAATGGCAAAAACGTTTTTAAGTACCGCTGAGTATTCGGTGCCATAAATATCGTCCGATACTGTTGTCTTGATGTAACGGCAATTCAATTTCGACGCCAAAAATGAAGCATTCACACTGTTTTGGGATGCAACAGTTAAGTAAGAAAGTTTTTCCATTGCAACTTCTTCAGCGTGGCATGGCCCCGTTATAACACCAATATTCTGGAGCGGAACCCGGTAAACCTGGTTCAGGAATTCGGCAACTATCAGGTTGTTTTCGGGGACAATGCCCTTGATGGCAGAAAAAACATTTTTATTGATTAAATGCTCCGGCTTAATTGTCTTCAAGGCATCTTTTAAAAATGCAGACGGAACAGCCAATATGAGCAAACCTGATTTTGAAATAATTTCCTCTAAATCAGTGCTTAAAAAAAGTCTATCGGCTTCAAACTCAACGGAGCTAAGGTAATTCGGGTTGTGCTTGTATTTTTTTATATAGTCAGCCGTTTCAGGTGTACGCACCCACCAATTGACTTTATCTTCATTATTGCCTATTATTTTAACAATAGCAGTTGCCCAGCTTCCGCTTCCTATTATTCCTATTTGGGGAGTGTTATTCATCAGAACGGATGCAAATGTAAAAATAATCGTTTATGAAGTGCAAAGTACTAAGTCTTAAGTACAAAGTAATAGGTATTAGGCACTAAGTAAGATAGTATTAAGTAAAAGTCTGTAATTCGTTTTGCCTGGGTTTACCAGGCAAAAAAAAGAATAAGTAATGGTGACATTGGTTTCAAAAAGTGGGTATAGAAAATACCTGATTTTTAACCACTTTTTATTGTAAGTAGTTGATTATCAACAATAAAAAGTGGTGGAAATGGTTTTATGCGACTGGAAATTATTCCAATTATTATGTTAAATACAACCCTGTTTTATCGGCATAAATAATATGGGAATTTTGCTGCCACCTTGTATAATTACCATAATAAAAAACCCCGCCGATGGCGGGGTTGTATTTTACAATTCCAAGCGATTTTTATCTGCGTCTGCCGTAAGCAACTCCACCCCTGTAATATCCTCCCCTTGGACCTACCCCGTAACCATACCCTCTGCCAACATACCCTCCGTAAGGATGCAGGTAACCATAAGCGTAACCGGGGTAGCCGTAACCATAACCATAATATCCCGGAACCGGAACGGGAATAACGGGATGTGGTATTATTACACCAATACCAGGTCTGAAACCCCCAAATCCCCTAATAAAAGCACTCGCAGTGTTTACCGTTGCAAGTTGACAAACTATTGCCAGGCTTGCTATTATTATTAACTTTTTCATGGCTTTAATGTTTTGGTTCATACTCTTAAGCCATTCAAGTAGCGTGCCAAAGTTGATCATTTTTAAAAAAAAATTTAAATTCCAATTGCTTCACCATAAATATGGCATTTTGCAGAAAGTTCACTACATTTGTTATCCAAATTTCTACCTCATGAAATATTCTATACTTTTTCTGAACGTACTATTTATAGGTATTCTGCACCAGTTAACATTTGCCGGCAGTCCGGGCGTCGGACCTCGTTACTGGGTGGGTGGCAGCGGAACATGGAATGCCAGTAGTACTTCAAACTGGTCGTACTCTTCCGGAGGAGTAAGCGGGGCTACCGCTCCGACTATTACCAATGATGTAATTTTTGATTCCTTATCTACGCCGGATTATGCCGACGGTTACACAGTAACAGTTGCCGGGTCTGTTCATTGCAAAAGTATAATTATGAAGTCTTACCCTAATCATCCTGGTGCGGCTTTGAGTATGCAATCAGATCCGAATCCAATTATTGATACCATTACCGTGGCCGGTTCGGCTTTTTTATCCCCTTATGGATATGAATTGGATAGTTACGTTGCAAATTTTTTGTTTACCGGTTCCGGTACAGATACTATTATAGCAAATGAGGGAGCATATAATTCAAATTCTTCATTTAACGGAAGCGGCAGCTGGCATATACAAAAATACATGTTTAACGCTAATTCTATTTATTTATATAAAGGCTCCATATATGTTGAAGACACTGCTCTTGGCATTTCATGCAGTACTTTCAAGTTTCTTGGAGCAGGTACAAAAGCCATTCATTTTGATCCGGAAAACAATATTGTGAATGCATATACCTTATGGGATGTTACCGGATCTTCCGGAAGTACCACAATTGATGGAAATTATACCATTAACAATTATGGAGTGTTTAAAAGCGGTAACCTGTCTTATAATTCCATTATTTGTAACTATGGTTCCAGCATTTACAGTGGAAACAGTTCGTTTAACCAGGTTCAATTACAAGGTGGAAGTAAGTTAACCATTTCGGCTCCTGATACTTTTAAGGTGCAAAATTTCAGCACACTTTATAATTCATCGTCCGCGTTAGACTCCATCACCAGCAATAACAGTAATACTGCGTATATTCTTGATGCGAACGCAGGAAAAAACTGTCTTAATTATATGAATATTACCCATGTTAATGCTATCGGGACAAGCAGTTTTTATTTATATAACAGCAGCATTACAGCCGGAACGGGTTGGACAAATGTGGGAAATAATTTTCCGTCAGCCTCTATAGGATCATCCGTTCTTCTTTACAGGCCGATTTGTGCGGGAAGTACGTTCACTTTATCGCCTGTCCCCGTATCCGCTTTAATCCATTATTCCTGGACATCAACTTCAGGATCCATACACAGTTCTGCCGATTCAATAGGTGTAACAGCCACTCAAGCAGATAATTTCTATTTGACGGCCACGGATAATGCCAGCGGTTGTTTCTCCACTGATTCCGTCAGTGTAGGTGTTGTAGCCTTGCCCAGTGTATATGTCAGCCCCAATATCATCCTTTGCCCGGGAGGCAGTACCTCCCTGACCGGGTATTCCACCGCTCCTACTGTTTATGAATATGTGTGGGCTCCCGCCAATGCCATTGCATCAGGGTCACCGTTCATTTATAATCCCGGTAGTGCGCTTACAGTAACAGCCGTTCCTGCAGCAACAACAACTTATACCTTCACTGCAACGAGTATGTTCAATGATAAGGACTTTGGTAATATTTATTGTTCCAATTCCGCTTATGCAGTGGTCACTGTTGATACTTACTCCATCAATGCCGTATCACCGGCTATTGCTATCTGTGATGGCTCCTCCACCTCATTATCTGCAACAGGAGCCTTCCTGTATAACTGGACACCTTCAACCGGACTTTCAGGCACTTTCGGAGCCACCATTATCGCTGATCCGGCCACCACTACCACCTATTCTGTAACCGGATGTTTCAATACACAAACTGTTGTTGTTACCGTTAAGAGTATCCCTGTAGTTAATGCCGGATCAGGTGTATCTATATGCCTTGGTTCTGCCGTTACTTTAAATGCAAGCGGAGCAGATTTATATGCATGGACACCCGGCAATGGCTTAAATACTGTAACGGGCTCCAGCCCTACCGCTTCACCCACCGCTTCTGTTTTTTACAAAGTGACCGGTACCGTTAACGGGTGTTCCGATAAAGACAGCGTGCTGGTAACCATTATTCCCGCCCAGATAAACGGGAATGTTGTTTACAGCGGGGGAGTTGTTAAAAGCAATACTTCCAAAACATTTGCCAAATTGTTCAGTTATGCTGTTAACAGGCAAATGAAACAGGTTGATTCAGTTAGCCTGGATGTCAACGGCCATTATATTTTCAATAACATATCTGTTGCTGACAGTTTTGTTGTTTTCGTTAAAGCAGATACTTCCACCTATCCGAACACGGTTGGAACGTATTATGCCGATGCTTTTGAATGGACCAGCGCCACAACGATAAAGCCGGCATGCCCCACTATTTCTGCTAACATTACATTGATTGAAACCCAAACCTCTGCAAGCGGGGGCACTGTTACCGGGAAAGTTATCGAGGGACTGGGATTTGGAAAGACAGAAGCCGCCGGTGATGGTATAGGTGGCGTGGAAGTGGGTTTAAAGAAAAAACCCGGGGGGCAACTTGTTGTTTCAACCACTACCAGCAGCAATGGGAACTATAGTTTTAGCAATGTTCCCGCAGGTTCGCAATATACCGTGTACGTAGATATTCCAGGGCTGCCCGTTGTTTCCACCTACACCATTGACTACAGCGTTTCTGCCTCTAACCTGAACAATATTAATTTTGAAGCAGACTCGAACCAGGTAGCGGCTATTTCGGCTACTTTCATACAACCGTTGAGTAATAATCCTGTTGAATTTACCGTCTATCCTAACCCTGCTAAACAGTCGGCAGTTCTTAGCTGGCAGTCAACAGGAAGCAACAATGTGGTCATTACACTCTATGATATTGTGGGAAGAGAAATAAAATTAATCGGCAATCAAAGTATGAATGCAGGGAATCATTTTACCAACGTTAATTTGTCGGATGTAAGTCCCGGAGTTTACTTTATAAAACTTCAAGTGGATAACGCGGTTTACACCCAGCGGTTAGTACGAATTGAATAAGAAGTTTAAATTTATTTTCTATCCACGCGCATATTTCGACAAGCTCAATATGACTGGTGCCCGGCCACTTAACACTTTTAAATTAATGAAACAGTTCATCCTCGCATTGGCGTTAGTATCTTTTATTTATAAAGGTGTAAGTGCCCAAACGAATACTTTACAACCACCCAAAATATCAGCAGCCACCAAACAATTTTTATGGCGGTTGGAAAAGCAGAATCCCGCAAATCCAATACGTATAGATGGGTATGCCTATAAAACAGATGCTCAAAACATTATTTATATAAGCGCTATTATAAAAGTAAACAACGGCTTTGACGGATCTGCCATAAATGCACTTGGCGCTCATATTAATACTAAAGCGGGCAATATATGGACTGTGCAGGTACCTCTGAATAAAATCACGGATTTTACCCGCATAAACGGGATAAAATATATCGAAATGGATCAACCTGTTTCGCGAACATTGGATTCGGCACGCCATTATACGCATGCCGATTCTGTTCAAAAGGGTTACGGATTGCCCCAGGGTTACACTGGAAAAAATGTAGTGGTTGGAGTTGTAGATGAAAGTTTTGACTATACGCACCCCACCTTTTATGATACCTTGTATAAATCGTACAGGATAAAAAGAGTATGGGAAGAAAAAAACACAACAGGCCCGGGTCCTTCTGAATTTGGCTTTTCATACGGAACCGAATTTACCGATTCGGCGTCTATTTTAACAGAGAAATATGATCCGACCGGTGTTGATGGAACACATGGTACACATGTAACCGGGATTGCAGCAGGTTCAGGCTATGGGAGTTCCAGTAAAGAATCACGATTCCGGGGAATGGCTTTTGGCAGCGATATCGTTTTAGTTGCCATAGATCCCACGCTAAGCTACTGGCTGACTACAAGTATGACCGACATGGTAGACGGTATCAATTACCTCTTTAAATACGGGCAATCTGTCAATAAACCGGTGGTTGCAAATATGAGTTGGGGGTGCCCGCTTGGACCCCGTGATGGCACTTCATTATTCAGCCAGGCTGTAAACAACCTGGTAGGTCCCGGAAAAATTTTTGTAATATCTGCCGGAAACAATGGCAACACTAATATCCATTTGAAAAAAACTTTTTCCTATGCCGATACCGTGGTAAGTACATTTATGACTTTTCCTGCGGGCACTCCAACACAAACAAATATGATAGACATTTGGGGAGATTCTGCTCAAACATTCTGTATCCGGTTCAGTCTTTATAATAACACAAAAAAAATAGATAGTTCTGCCGTTTTTTGCTTAGATGACTCAACACACCAGATTAATTTAATAGGGTCTAATAAAGATACCTTAGCTATCACGCTCACCGCTGTAGCATCCGATTTTAATGATAAATCACACATACTTTTGCAATTGGTCAGCAAAGTTACTGATAGCTTATGCCTGACAATCAAGAGCGACACCGGCAAAGTAAATATGTGGCAGGGGTATGTATTAAACAATGGTGGTTATTATGGAGATTTTCAGAGCAATGGGTACCCATGGGCCTCTAATGGCGACAACGTAACAACAATAAGCGACCTGGCTACCACACAATCGGCCATAACAGTGGGGTCATACAACAGCAAGGTCATTTTCACCAATGTATCTAACCAGGAACTGTATTATCCGGGTGCTTCCAAAGGCACTATTTCAACGTTCAGCAGTTTAGGCCCCGCAGCCGACGGACGTACCAAACCCGATATAACCGCCCCGGGAATGGCCCTGGCATCATCCGTCAGCGCTTATGATTCTTCTTTTTTATCCACCGGATCGAATTACAATACGGTGATCGCAAAATATGTTTCTTCTTTGAATGGCCATACTTATTCTTATGCCCTTGAAGCAGGCACTTCTATGTCAAGCCCTGCATTAGCCGGAATTGTAGCATTGCTGCTCCAGGCAAATCCAAATCTTTCTCCGCAAGAGGTTATGACCATACTGAAGGAAACAGCCATTAAAGATAACTTTACAGGCACTATACCTGCGAATGGCAGCAACACGTGGGGATTTGGTAAAGTAAATGCCTACCAGGCTATGAAAAAGGTATTGGAAACCGAAGGCATATTTCACCTCCCGGCTTCCACACTCAACTGTTTATTGTATCCAAACCCCAATAACGGAAATTATGCCATAGAATATATCAGCAACCGTGAGGAAACATTATCGTTTTCGGTATTCGATATTTCGGGACAACAATTGATAAAAGAAAACTGGCCGGTACAGACCGGCGACAATACCCGGCAGTTTAGCCTGAGCTCCTACCCTACCGGAGTTTACTTTACGCAGGTAAACGGGAAGAATGGAATTGCCACTATCAAAATAGTGAAACAGTAAATTTCCGATTAATTCCCCGGTCACGTTGGTGATTAAAATTATATCCTCAAGAAAAAACACTGTTTAAAAAACCAGTTCAAGTATCGCAACCCGATATTCACTTGCTAATCCTAACTCGGCAGAATTCTATATGCAAATATCAAATGTAACACTTAGTATAAAGTGAAGAGTGCGACGAGGTAATTTGACATTTTGATAATGGCTTTCATTATTGCTAATTGTTAGCCTTGAGTTCAATGACTATTTACTATTTTACTTTATCAGCGAAATATTTCCTCGTTTATTAATGGCTGTTCCATCAGCCAATATAGCTTGTAAGTTATAAACAAACACCGCCTTATCCATTTCTTTTCCCATATACTTCCCATCCCAGCCTATACTGGCAGGGTCAATAGATTCAAATACTTTCTCTCCCCAGCGGTCAAAAATCTGAAAACTCATGTTTTGTATACAACCGATAGTTTGTGTCATTAGATACAATACATCATTCTGTCCATCGCCGTTGGGAGAGAATGCATCAGGTACAAATACTTCACCTCCGCATTTTTCTTTCACTGTTACCAATACCGAGTCTTTACTTTTACATCCATCCGTACCTGTCATGGTTACGTAGTACAAAGTACTCAAAGTAGGATCAGCAGTAGCAGATAAACAATTTTTGCAGGACAGGGAAACGGAAGGCGACCATAAAATGGTAACCCCTTTTCTATTAACCGACAATGTAGTTGAATTGCCCTGGATAATCGTAACATTTGCAGAAACGGTGTGAGCCGGCAAAGAATCAACGATTACTCTTTCTATGTTCGCAGCAGATTGAGAGAAAACCCAGGAAGGTTCTGCGGTATATTGACCGGCATTGGGGCTGGTTACATCCTGGGCTGCAGCAATGAACCAAAGGGAACCGATTGCACCGGTAAGGGACAGGTATTGACTCCATTTATTATTGTTGTAGCCGGTAACGGTTGCATTCAAAGACCATGCTCCATATTGAGGCTTCACGTATATTCTTATATTGCTTCCGTTCCCGGTACCTGTTAAAACAAAAGTACTGCAGGTTAAATATCCTGTCGTATCCGTGGACGGACCCTGGTACTGAGTTGCGCCAGGGGTAAGTGTAGTACTATTGTAACTCCCATCTATACGGATTCTTCCTACACTCCCATCTCCGCCATCATTGCTGTTGGATCCACCGGCATTTCCATGAATACCTCCCAATACGTTGGCACTGATATTGACACTGTGGGTCAACTTGGTTGACACTAAAATATTCCCCCCGGATCCGCCGCCACCACCTGCTGTCTGATCACTTTGGCCACTTGAACCATTTCCTCCATTAGATTTGATAGTATAAAGATTGGTCCCTAACATTCCATATAAGCTAATACCACCTCCGCCTCCCCCCCCGGAGCCTCCATGCTGATTATTCCATACATTGCCTGCTCCACCCCCGGAACCTCCTGAAAGCGGTACAATCATCGAATTACCGGTAATCTGCCCGGCATCGGAGCCTGTACCTACTCCCTGCATGCCAACACTTGCATTCCCGGCTCCTCCTCCTCCAAATTCATTACCGGAAGTTGTTTCTCCTCCTGCTGTTCCAGCTCCATACTGACCAGCCGTACTATTCGATAATTCAGCGCCTGCCAAGCCGCTTAAACCGAATGGATGTCCTGTGCCGCCTCCGCCTCCCTGGTCGCATGAATTGCCTCCAGGTGGTAACGCGTTCAAACTTGTTCCAACCGTTCCACCAATCACTCCACTGCCTTGTCCGCTACTGCCGCTGCAACTGTATCCTCCCGAACAGAAACCATTTCCTCCAAATCCATCCGATGAAGCAGCTCCTCCTCCACCTCCTCCGGGCCCGGCAGATTTTCCAATAGAATCAACACTTAAAATTGCACCGGCCCCCATTGTTATACCGGTTTTACTTATGATGACAGCGGGTAAGTACCCCTGGTTTCCAGGTGTGGCAGCATCTGCATCGTTTACAGACACTCCATAAACGCCAGTACCGGTTAATTGAATATCGTCCACTATCATTGCTCCTCTTCTCGATCGTGTTCCCCACATACCACCGCTTCCTAAAATCCCGATTTGACTGGTTATTATTGCAGGAGATGATTTTACAATGTAAAAAGTGTCCGCATTGGAAATTTGTGTTCCATTTGTCACAACTTGCAGGGGTATCCTGAAACCAATGCTGAGGCTATCCCAGTATCCTGAATTTGGATTTTGACCGGGCAAAACAAATACCTGGGTGGATACCATCTTCCCATTCCAGCTTACTATTACAGGACCTATTTGTATTTTATTGGTATCAGAAGGATTCGCGCATACCACTCTTACTGCATCACCTATATTATTAGTATAAATGCCGTCAGTGCCAAAGTTCCCGTTCTGGTTATAGGGACCAATTATTTCCACATAGGTATTCATATCCGGCGTACCTATATCCGGCAATAGGTAAGAAATAGTTTGCCCTTTTATTGTTGGAATTGTAAGACAAAGTATGACAGCTGTAAAAATTATTTTTTTCATGTTTTTATTTTATAAGTGACACGTTTCCTTTTTTACTAATGGAAGTTCCATTTATGAACCCGCCTTTCAAACTATACACAAACACTGCTGCATCCAGTTCCTGACCCTTGTACTTCCCATCCCAACTATCATTGGGGTTATAAGAAGAATAGACCTGGTGGCCCCAACGGTCAAATATTTCAAATGTATAATTGTTCGGGTCAATACAGCTGCTGCCATATACATGAAAGAGGTCATTTATGTTGTCTGCATTGGGTGAAAAAACATCCGGAATAAATAAGCTATCACAGATAATAATAACTCCTATTGTTACTGTAGCCGAAGATGAACAACCGTTGACATCTGTCATGGTAATAGAATAAACCACAGTAAGGGTAGGGCTTGCCGTCGGATTTTGGCAGGTGTTACAGTCTATAGAGTTTGTTGGTGTCCATTGGTAAGTGCTGCCTCCCTGGGTGGCTGAGATAGCTGTTGATGAGCCTGCTGTTATGGTTATATCAGGACTGGCTGTGACCTGGATTGGTATGGCTACGCTCACCAGGATGGTAGTATTGTTCTGACAGTCATTTCCATCTGTTCCTGTTACTGTATAGGTAGTTGTCGCATTCGGGCTTGCTGTGACCAGTATTCCTACAGATGGGTTTGTGGTTGGATTCCAGCTGTAAGTATCCGCTCCCGTGGCTGTTAGTTCTGCGGTATTGCCCGAGCATAGACTTATATTGGATGAGGCAGTTATGATTGGTAGTGAGTAAACAATTATGTTGCTGGTGGCCTGTCCGGAGCATCCGTTAATTCCAGTTATGCTTACTGTGTAAGTGATGTCGGCTGTAGGAGATGCAATAACAGGTGTGCCGGAATTGTTGTTTAAGGCTGTGGCTGGGTACCAGGAATAGGTAGTTCCTCCGCTTGCTGTGATGGGTATGGTGTTGCCTATGCAGATGGATACATTTGCCGGGGTAATGGTTATGTTGGACAGGGAGTTACTGTTTACTGTAGCTGTAGCGGTGTTGTAACATCCGTTTTGATCTATTCCTGTGATGGTGTAGGTGGTATTGGCTACAGGGGCTGCCAGCACTGTCGGTGAGGTGTTGGAGATAAGTCCTGATATTGGCTGCCAGGTATAGTTGATGGGTAATGCTGTTGTTATTCCCATGGCTGTTAGTAGTGCTGAGTCACCATTGCAGGTGGATGCAACAGATGGATTGACACTGATGATGGGCAGGGGATTTACTGAAACAGATACCCCTACATTGGCTGTGCTTGCACAACCGCTTATTCCCGTACCGGTAACAGAATAGCTGGTTGTCACCGTAGGGGAGGCTATTACTGCTTGTCCGTTTGTTTGGTTAAGGCCTGTTGCTGGTGACCAGGTGTATGTGCTACCTCCCCCGGCCAGTAATGCTGAAATGGTTGTCGAATTTCCGGCACAGATGGTTGTTGCAGACGATACTGAAATTGTTGGAATTAGATTTACTGCAATGTAATTGGTTTTAATGAGGGTATCACTTCCGAATGTGTTTGTTGCAACCAGTTCCGCGCTATAAGTCCCTGCCAAGGTATAAGTGACGATTGGATTTTGGATGCCGGATATACCAGGATATCCTCCGGTAAATGTCCAGTTCCAACTTGTGGGATTATTGGCAGATTGATCGGTAAATTGCACCGCATTTCCTGCACATATTGTCAAATTATTAGCAGTAAAAAGTACCAAAGGTGTCGGATGCGATATTTTGCGGACCACAGATGGATAAATAGATTGACCAAAATAAGCACTTCCATATTTATCCACAGCTAAACCAACAGCATCCATCAACGCAGCAGAAGTAGCAGTTCCTCCATTTCCACTATATCCTTGAGATCCATCCCCTGCAATAGTTGTAATAATGCCCGTAGAAGTATTTATTTTTCGAATTCTTGTACCATAATATTCTGATGTGTAAACATTATTAGATGCATCTACAGCCAATGAAGATAAAGTATAGCCCAAACTAATTGATGTTGCCGGTATCCCGCTCCTGGGATCATCTCCCGTATATACTCCATTGCCACCTATCGTAGTAATAATTCCTGTAACTGCATCTACTTTACGTACCGCTCCGTAATAAGTTGCCTGTGCGATATATAGATTCCCTGACCCGTCTACTACCACATCAGAGACAGACTCAATTTGTGCCGTATCAGCCAAACCTCCGTCACCAGAATAGCCGGCTATTCCATTACCCGCAACAGTTGTAATTATTCCTGTAGATGAATTTATTTTTCTTATCCTATGGTTAAAACAATCCGTAAAATAAACATTCCCTGTTGCATCTACTGTTATACCAACCCAATAGGTATAAGCTACATACATATTTATCTGAGCAGCAGTAGCTAATCCTCCATCTCCACTATATCCTTGAGATCCATTCCCTGCGATAGTTGTGATAATCCCTGTTGATGCATCTACTTTGCGTATTCTATAATTTTCTACATCTGCTATGTATAAATTTCCGAATCCATCTATGGCTATACGTTCCGGATTTCTAAAACTTGCTGAGGTTGCAGGAATTCCGTCACCATTATAGCCATAAGTTCCATTACCTGCAACTGTGGTGATATTCCCGGAAACATCCACTTTACGTATTCTCACATTAGCATCATCATCAAAATAAATATTACCTGATGCATCTACTGCTACTCCAAGAGCGTTATTTAATTCAGCAGAAGTAGCAGGTCCCCCATCACCACTATATCCATCAATATAGTGCCCAAAACCATCTTTGGCTCCGTTACCCGCCACTGTGGTAATAATTTGAGCGTTGATTTTTAAACTTATTAATAAAAAAAAGAAACAATAATTGCTGTTCTTTTTCATAATCAATGAAATTAATTTGCCATTATACTGTTTAATATTCATTTTTAAGTCCATACAATATTAAATCTTATGATTTTTAAGATCAAATCTTTTTAAACTAAATCTCATAAACTGGAATGTATAAATAAATCATTTTGGCAATTTTTTTTCAGCAATTATGCTATGAATGTTATATTTGTGTATAATATTAGTTGATAGTTACTCATAAATCGGATGGATAGAAAGGAAAAACTATTTCAATTGATTCATTCACTTAGCGGCAATGAAAAGGGATACTTTAAACGATTTTCGCGTATGCATACAACTGGAGGGCAGAATCTGTACCTTAAGCTGTTCGATGCAATAGAAAAACAAAAACGGTACGATGAGAAGGCCATTAAAAAGAAACTCCAAAAAGAGCCATTCGTCAAGCGTTTAGATGCCGCAAAGTATTATTTATACAGCCTCCTATTAAAGAGCCTGGAATTATATCATTCAACCATTGATTCTGAGCTAAGAAGCCTTCTTAACCAAGCAGATATTCTTTATGAAAAAGGTCTTTATGAACAAAGCAAATCATTGCTTTTAAAACTGGAGCAAAAGGCGGTAAAAAGCGAAAAGTATACGTATGCTTTTGAGGTTACGATATTCAAATATCGCTTATTTCAAGTGTCCGTTAATGAAAAAACAGAAGAAGATATTATGAATAATTATACTGATTGTAATGATTACATTGAAAAGATTAAAAATATTTCCAATTATCGTTATTTGGCATTTTATACTTCTTCTTTAATAAGAAAATCGGGAAGCGTAGAAAGAAATAAATATGGATTAAAAAAGTGGGATACAATAATAAAAAATCCGCTATTGCAAAATGAATCAAAAGCTACGACTATTATTAGCAAGGTTTATATGTATAATACACGGGCTCATTATTATTCCAGCAAAAAAAACTATGAAGCAAATTACCAATTCCAAGTTAAAAACTTAAATCTATATGAATCGAATGAACACTTTTTAATACAAAACATTAACAGTTATCTTGCTTTGTTAGTTAATTCGATAAGCATGGGCACTGAATTAAAGAAAGATAACGATGTTCATAAAAATATTATAAAGTTGAAAAATATTTCAACTGATTATAAGATTAAACTTACAGCACGTGAAGAGATTCAAAAATTTGAAATTACTTATCTATTCGAATTATATTTTA
>Ga0206880_1035_pt1 | contig 16155 bp, 6 predicted proteins | sample Alteio_BWOrgCont_6_FD_152848 | JGI IMG/M metagenome (GOLD analysis project Ga0206880, IMG submission 152848) | Enriched cells from forest soil in Barre Woods Harvard Forest LTER site, Petersham, Massachusetts, United States -... | ecosystem: Environmental > Terrestrial > Soil > Temperate forest > O... | reverse complement strand
ATCGTATCAAACAATAAATCCTGTCTACTTCTTTTTTCCGGGAAAGCATAACAAGCACTTCTCCCCCCAAAAAACCCGTAGCACCTGTAAGAAAAATATTCATAGAAATTTTCGTTGATTTTTAAATTAGTCGAAAAGTTCCAAACCGAAAATTCCGATAATAATGAGCAATATAGATATTATTTTAATAAAAGAGATGGGCTCCTTAAACCAAATAATACCTATGATTGATATTAATACGATCCCAAGACTTGCCCATATCGCGTAAACAACACTGACTTCCATTTTTTTTAATACAAAAACCAAGGAAGCCAGGCTTAGTCCGTAGAAAACAAACACCAAAACAGAGGGAACTAATTTTGAAAAGCCATCCGCAAGTTTCATGCAGATAGTGCCCAATACTTCAAATACGATACCCAGTGAAAAAATAAACCAATTAACCATATATTGTTACCACAAAAATAGTGCCTTGTTTTAAAAACCGACCTCATTTCTACCTACAAACAGGCAAGGCAGCTTAGTGTGTTGCACTTCTATGGCATAATTTCAGTTTAACAAATGTAAATTAAAAAATTAATTAAAGTATCAACCTGCTTGCATTATTTGAGTTTATATAAATATTCTATATTCGTTCAACAAATACAGTTCTCCGTATCTATGGATATTTATAGAATTCCTATCAATGCACAATCGTAAAAATGATTGATTTAAATTATTTTTGAGAGGCCTTGTAATCGGACGATTATCTTATGCTCAATTGGTTTAATTATGAAGAAATTATTCCATAAATAAAGATGGCAGCTAATAAAGAATATCGAATACATCATCCGTCAACACTATTTATAAAAATACTGTTCCCTCTATATTGTTTTTTTGCATTCCAGGTTAAACTTTTTTCCAACCCTCCAGCCTATCCTACCGACTCTGTTGCCCATTTGGAAAGTTTAATTTCTAACTACTGGTTAGAAAAACCCGACAGCACGCTTATTTGTTTCGATAAAATAATTAAAATATGTGAACGAACAAACGACAAAAAGTCTCTTGCCATTGCTTACAGGCGTGAAGGCAATTTTTTCTTTTACAGTAATTATTTTGAAAAAGTGATGGAGTTTTATCTCAAATCAATAAGGCTATGCGAAGAAACAAATTACGAAGAAGGGAAAGCTACCTGTTTGGACAATATGGGAAATCTTTTAAACGCAAGAAATGAACTGTTGTTCAATGAAAATGATTACCGTTCTTCAATAAAATACCAAAAAGAAGCGCTGAATATGCGCATAAAGACTAAAGATCCCACCCAAATTGCTAATTCATTTACAAACCTCGGGAATACTTATATGACTGGAAAAGATTTTGACAGCGCAGATACCTGTTTTTCCAATGCCATGAAATTGTATTTAAAACTCAATAATAGTGATGGTATTGTTATATCTCTTTTGAACCTGGGAGAATTAAATTTCAAATTAGGTATCAGCAAAAATAACAGCGTTTATTTTGAAAAAGCTATACCCTATTATAAAAATTGTATTGACAGTTGTGGCCTGCAAAAAGACTCCCTCCGCCCTTGCTATGTCCTATGCCTACTGGATTTAGGAAAAATCTCCGCCCATTTGGGTCAAAAACAAGCCGCCATTGATTATTTCATGAAAGGTTTAGCAACAGCAGAAAAAATGAAGCGTAAAGACTTAATTCGTTCTTTTTATAAAGAGCTTGCTGATGTCTATTCATCCATCCTGCAATTTGATAAAGCATACTTCTATCAAACCATATACGCAACTATCAAAGATTCCATACTAAATGCAGAGAATAACAAAATGATATCCAACCTTCATATTATATATGATACGGAAAGAAAAGAAAAAGAAATAGCTGATCAGCAAATCCTTATTAAAAAACAGGAATTCCGGTTCATTGCCCTGCTGGCTATTGCCATATCAGTAATTACGATAATTATACTGATCGTCGTTCTTTTTTACAACAGGTACATTATGAAACAAAAAACCGCACTCAACCAGGTACGACTGAAAGCGGTTATTGACACCCAGGAGCAGGAACGGAAGCGAATTGCAAAAGATTTACATGACAGTGTAGGACAATTATTATTTATATTAAAAATGAACTTAGAAAAAGCAGGTAAAGAAGAAAGTAAAGGTTCTGCAACTGGTTTCAGTACTATCCAAGCCTCCGTAAAAACGCTGGACGAAGCAAACATGGAGTTGCGAAATATCGCGCTTCAAATGATGCCCCGGGTGCTGAGTGAATTGGGAATACAGGGAGCGATCAGCGACCTGTTGAGCAATACACAAAAAGCGATAGGATTAAAATGTAATTTAGAATCTCATTCTCTTGAAAAGGGCATTGATGAAACCATTCAGATAAGTGTTTTTCGTATTTTTCAGGAAATACTCAGCAATATTTTAAAGTATGCAGGTGCTACTGAAATTAATGTCAATTTATATACCGTAAATAAACAATTGATTTTGATTACCGAAGACAACGGAATAGGATTTGAATTTGATTTTAAATCTGCCGGGCATCTTCCCCGAAAAACAGAAAGCAGTGGGATGGGGTTACTGAACATGGCTACCCGTGCAGAAGCTTTAAACGGGACCATTTTATTTGAGCCTTCACCCAATAAAGGAACAATAACAACTGTAAGAGTACCGATATCCGGATGAAAAAAATAAAACTAATGATAGTTGATGATCATCAACTGGTCATCAACGGAATTAAATCTTCGCTGGAAGAATACAATGATATTGTAATTATTGCTGAAGCGCTTAACGGAAAAGAAGCGCTCGAAAAATTATCGCTTCAACAGGCGGATGTTGTGCTGATAGACGTAGATATGCCTGTAATGAACGGTTACGAGGCTGCATGCGAAATAATGGCCTGTTATCCGAAAATAAAAATTATCGCGCTCACCATGTTCAGCGAAAAATCATTGATCAACAAAATGATCGAAGCAGGTGCAGCCGGGTACCTTCTCAAATCAGTGGGGAAAGATGAATTGTATAAGGCTATCGGGCAGGTAGCAGACAACAAAAAGTATTTCAGCACAGAAATAGTGCTATCTATGGCTAAGCCGGAATATACTGAACTGCTTTCAAAAAAAAATCAAATTACTGCTTCCATTCCACTTTCTACCAGGGAAACAGAAATACTGAAATTGATTGCACAGGGATTGTCCAACAAAGAAATAGGGAAAAAACTTTATATTTCCTACAAAACGGTAGACAATCACCGCACCAACATTATGAAAAAACTCGATGTTCATAATATCGCCGGGATAATACGGTATGCCGTACAAAATAACATGGTAGAATAATTTTCCGCATTTCCCAACTTCCTTTATAGGGTAATCACACTAAAAAAATAAGATGAATCCTCTATTGCGCTTATCGGGGTATCTTTTTATCTTTATAACATCTTCTATCAATTAAAAAATATGTTTAAACAAATTACCACTACAATCCTTATTGCTGTATTTATAGCCCTGCTGGCTTCAGTTACTCATGCCCAGGTATGGACAAATGTACCTACCACAAATGCAGTGGGAAGATGGGGTGCATCGTCGGTAGTTATAGGAAACAATTTTTACAGGGTCGGAGGTTCTGCCTCCGGATTTGATTTTAACGACGAATTCTGGGAATATAATTCGGTAACACAGGCATGGACCCGGTTACAAAATTACCCCGGTAGCGGCAGAACAAGCACCTGTGCCTTTGCCATTAATGGTATAGGATATTTCGGCATGGGAGACGATTCCGGTTCGCCGTTTAATGATTTTTGGGCATATAATCCTGCAGGCGGAGGCACCTGGACACAGATGGCCAGCTTTCCCGGCCCGGCTGCGTCAGTCGCCACCGCTTTTGTTATTGGCAACTATGGCTATGTTGGATTAGGCCACAACAACGGGCCTACAATTTATAATGATTTCTACCAATTCGATCCCAGTACAGGCCCCGGAGGGACATGGACACCAATGGATAACTTTCCCGGAACATCCAGGTACGTAGCCCCTGGGTTTGCAATTGATACATTGGGATACGTTGGCCTGGGAATTGACAGTAGCGGTTTACCTGTTGATTTTTATTCCTTTAACCCCGCAGCTCCTGCCCATTCACAATGGAAGAAAATTACTCCTTTCCCCGGCTTAGGCAGGAGCGGAACTTCACCTTTTGTGTTGTGCAATAAAGGCTTTGTTGCCTTAGGAGCTGAAAACACAAGCGGGAGTATCATCATTAATGAAGTCTGGATGTACAATCCGGCAGAGGCTCCCGGAGGTTCCTGGACCCGGTTACCCGATTTTTCGGGCGGGAACAGGGCCGACGCACAGGGTTTTGTAATCGGCGACACGGCATACATTACCGGCGGAAGTAATAATACCAATAATGCCTTAAGCGATGTATGGGATTATATCCCGGCACTTGTAACCGTTTCTCCGAATGCAACAATATGCTCCGGGTCAGGCACAGTGCTTTCAGCCAATGGCAACAGCGTATATACCTGGAGCCCATCTTCAGGCTTAAGTACAACCTTAACTACCTGTGACTCGGTACCCGGTGGCACGATGCAAACAACAGCAAGTCCGCTGTCAACAATTACTTACACGGTTACCGAAGCAATATGTAGTCAGCAGTACGCATCCATAATGGTAACTGTCATTCCCGGGCCAAGCATATCTGTTTCAGCCAATGCCGCTATATGCATTGGCAGCAGCACAGCGCTATCTGTAACAGGAAGTGCCAGTGATTATACCTGGACGCCTTCTGCAGGATTAAGCTCCCCTCTTATATCCAACCCAACAGCAAATCCCACCATAACAACTACTTATACGGTAGTTGCAAGCAATGGAACCTGTTCGGATGAACGTAGTGTTAAAATAACTGTAAATCCCAATCCTATCGTATATGCCGGAATAAACGTATCCATTACTATTGGTCAAAGTTATACGATCACAGCAAATTCAAATGGATTGAGCTATTCGTGGACACCTGAAGCAGTTTCGGCAAACGGATCGGCAGCAGTGGTAAAACCCTTGTCCACAACACAATATTATGTAACAGTAACTGACGCAAATGGTTGTTCTGCCACTGATTCGGTAATTATTTACGTTAATCTCAGCTGCAATTCTATTTTTGTTCCTGATGCATTTAGCCCTAACGGGGACGGGATCAACGACGTATTTTCTCCAATGGCAGAGACACCCGCATGTGTGGAAAGCATGACTTTTGACATTTACGACAGGTGGGGGAATAAGATTTTTGAATCCTATAGCCTGAACAGCGCCTGGGATGGAAATTACAAGGGGAAAACAATGGACAATGCCATATTTGTTTATAGTTTGCAAGCTACGTTGATAAATGGAACCTCTGTCAGTAAAAAAGGGAATATTTCACTCATTAAATAAAAGATATTGATAAAAAAAATAGCAAAAACCAACACCCGCTCACTGTTTGTTTTTTTTGTACTCTTTGTATATTGTCCTGCCGTTTTTTCGCAGGCTTTAAGTGGTACCTATACTATATCAGGTACCAGCAGTCCTTATCCTACTATTTCAGCAGCTATTTCTGCACTCAATAGTAACGGGGTCAGCGGACCGGTTACTTTTAATGTGGCAGCCAGCTATACCGAAACATTCACGAGCGCAACGGCAGGACTAATCACTTCCACCGGAACCTCAGCTAATCCAATCGTCTTTCAAAAAAGCGGGGCAGGGGCAAATCCTTTGATTACGGCAGGTCCGGGGATAGGCAATATGGATGGAATAATTGTTTTATCTGGCACAGACTACATTACCTTTAATGGCATCAGTGTCCAGGAAAATCCTGCGAACACCGATACCCTGACCTGCATGGAATTCGGATACGCCCTTTTAAAGAAAAGCGGAACAGACGGCTGCCAGAATGTTATTATTGAAAACTGCAATATCAGGCTTACCACTGTTTATAGTCTTAATTATTACTATAACTATACGCCTAACATAGCGTCTCCAGGTAATTCCACTTTTCCTATCGGGATAAATTGTGACAATCATACAGCATCTTCTTATACACAGTTAAATGTTACCACTGCCGGCGGAGAAAACTCTAATAATCAATTTCGCAATAACACAATTTCCAATGTATGGGGAGGTATTGTGCTTTCCGGGGATTCCAGCGCTGCTTATTTTGATCAGAACAATGAAATTGCGGGCAGTGTTATTTCAAACCAAGGAACATCGACTCAAGTTATTGATTTAGTATCTACCGCTGTCAACATTTATATCAATAATCAGAATTCAGTAACCATTGCAAACAATACCATTAATGCTACTTCAATAAATGCTGATGCAGACGACTGGGCAGACGGTGGAGAGGTTTATGGTATAGAGACTGCCGCAGGAAAAGGAGTGAACATTTATAACGACACCATAATCTTTACCGTTGCCGGTCCCGGGTATACAAGTTCGAATTACTTTGGCATGTTAATTGGCGGTATGACCGGCAATGTGAACATCTACAATAACGTAATCAAAGACCTGAACTGGACAGCACCGGTATATTTTATCGGAGAGTTTATTGCTATCAACAGTATTTCTGCATGTAATAGCCTATCCATATACAATAATACCATAACCAATATGGTAACACCGGCACTGGTAACACAATACATGATATGGAATGCTGGAAATGTAGTAAACAGTATAAAAATATACGGAAATACAATCAGTGATAATTCGTTCCTGTACGGGGGTTATTTGATTGAAAGCACTGTCAACAGTACTCCCGGCACCTACGAAATAAACAATAATGACCTCTTTAATAATAACGGGGGAGATGTGATAATAGGCGGTGACGTGCTCCAATGTATTGCTGTTTCAGGAACCGCAGGTGATTCCTGTTATTCCAATACCATGCATGACAATACAAGTGGCCTTGGCTTTTACGGTTATGTCAGCGCAGTTGGTTCCCCTGAATATGTTTTTAACAATAACATTTACAATGCAACTGGAAATAAAAACGTATATGGAATACGTAGTACCGGCTCCAACACCGGTAACTTTTACGGAAATGCCATATACAATTTAACAACCCTCACAACAGCTACGACGTACGGAATCGCTACTACCGGAACAAGCATCCACAACATCTACCAGAACAGCATTGATAGTTTATCTTCAAGTGGGGGAGCTGTAAACGGAGTTTTTGTCTCCGGAGGCACCACAGTTAACGTTTACAAAAACTGGATTTACAACTTAAGCTCCAGTACTGCTACCGGTACTGTTTATGGCATGAATGTTACAGGAGGAAGCACTGTAAATCTATACAACAACATGATTGCCGGCTTAACCACTCCTCAGGCCACAACATCTCCTGCAGTCAATGGATTGTATTTAAATGGAGGAGCGGGGACAACAAATAATGCCTGGTACAATTCCGTTTATTTAACAGCTACCGGAGCCTCGGGTTATGGAAGTGCAGGTATTTATACCAGTACAACTCCAACCATTACCCTTACCAACAATCTGGTTGTAAATAACTCCACCCCCAACGGTGGTATTGTCGCTGCTCACTGGAGGAGCAGCAATTCATTCGCCACTCTTACCTCTTCCACCGATTACAATGATTATGTTGCAGATGTTGCCGGTGGGCTTATTTATCACGATCCTGTCAATTCAGCCTCTACCATCTCCACTTATACTACCTATGTGACAAGCGAAAAAAACTCCATTTCTGTTGACCCCGGTTTTACCCCTATTGCTACGGTAGATTTACATGAGACGGATATGAGCAATCCTAATCCATTGGTTAGCGCCGGTACTCCCGTAGCTGGAATAACCGATGACTTTGACGGTCAAATCCGGCAATGCCCCGAAATAGGTTGTGATGAATTTGCTCCCTGCTCCCTGAACATCAGCCCCAATACTACCATTTGCCAGGGCACATCAACAATTCTGACGGTAAGCGGTAGTGCGGGCTACACCTGGTACCCTTCAGCCAGCCTTAGCTCCTCTACCGACACTTCGGTTACAGCCAACCCCACCGTCACTACCACTTATACGGTCACTGAAACTTACGGTGTTACCATCAGCACAACCGTTTTTGTAGATAACCCCGTTTTACTAACTACTCCCAATACCACGATATGTTTGGGTTCCTCTCAAAACCTGTCGGTAGTCGGATCAACCAATTACACCTGGTCACCGGCTGTTGTCTTGATTACTACCAATGGCAGTTCCGTCACTGCCAGCCCCATTGCCAGCACTACCTATACCATCATCGGCACTGCAACAAATGGCTGCATCAGCCTGGGGGCAACCAGCGTTGGCATCTACGCGCTGCCCACCCTCAACACCTCTCCCAACTTATCCATCTGCGGGGGAACCAGCACCGGACTTTCGGCCGGTGGAGCCCTGAACTATACCTGGTCTCCTTCCCTTGGTCTCACTGCCTCTACCGGTAGCCTTGTTACAGCCAGTCCTACGGTAACCACAACCTATACAGTTACCGGTACTGATGGCAATGGCTGCACCAGCGCCAACCAAATAAACATCCACATTAACCCTTTACCTACTGTTAACGCGGGCCCGGACCAAAACATTTGTCCCCTGACCAGCACCACCCTCACGGCCATCGGGGCAATCAGCTACACCTGGAGTCCGGCACAATTTTTAAATGCGACTTTAGGAACTGTTGTTGAATGTTCCCCGACAGTTCTTGGGGCTTATACCTATACAGTGACTGGTACGGATATAAATGGCTGCACTTCCAACGGGCAGGTAACTGTTACCCAGGTATCCTCTATTACTGCCAGCGCCGGGAACGACGTAACTGTATGTGTACCTAACTGTACATTATTAAACGCATCAGGAGGAAACTCCTATACCTGGTATCCTTCAACAGGCCTGAGCGCTACGGATATCTATAATCCCACTGCTTGTCCCAACCAGACAACCACTTACACGGTTGTTGCCACAGGAGGTATAGGTTGCACAGCAAACAGCAGTGTCACGATCTATATAGCCTCTTTACCGACCATTACCGTAAGCCCTGGTGTTACCCTTTGCGGAGGGACAGCTGCCTCCTTGTCTGCCAGCGGAGCGGCTACTTACACCTGGTCACCTTTCACCGGCCTGAACACCAACACGTTGGCCAATATCCTGGCTGATCCCAACACAAGCACTCTTTATGCTGTTATCGGAACCGACAGCAATGGTTGCAGCAGTACACCTGCTACCGTCAATGTTACTGTATTACCTGTATTCGGTATTAGCCCTTTGGTAGCTGTAATCTGTGATGGATCGTCCAGTACCCTTACCGCCAATACAGTTCCCGGAACAGCTAACCCGGTGAATTTTACCTGGGAACCGGCAGGAAGTCTTAGTCAGGATACGGGAACTGTTGTAGTGGCATTTCCGACCTTAAGCACTTCCTACACGGTTACGGCAGTGGATGTGAATAGCTGTATCAGCCAGGTCAGCTTTACTGTTACTGTAAATCCGTTACCGGCAATAACTCTGAGCGCACCGGCCACCACCATCTGTTCAGGAACATCCGTTAACGTAACTGCTTCCGGGGCAGCTACTTATACCTGGAGCCCGGCAACAAATCCAACTACGGGAGCATCGGTGAAAGTCCAACCGGCAATTACCACCACTTATACGGTAACAGGCACCCTCACGTATACTCAGCCTGACACCAACACCTGCAGCAGTTCGGCAGAAATTACTGTAAAAGTGAACCCTCTGCCGGTAATAGCAGTTTCTCCCGATCAAACCATTATAATCGGTAATACCACCACACTATCTGTAATTACAGATGCAACAAATTATCAGTGGGTTCCGGATAACACTACCTTAACCTGTAACAATTGCAGCAATCCCGTAGCCAATCCGGCTAAGACAACTACTTATTACATTACCGTAACCGATAGCAACGGATGCTATGCAAAAGACTCTATCCTTATAACGGTGAACATAATTTGCGGAAACATTTTTATTCCGGATGCCTTCTCACCCAATGCAGATGATGTGAACGATGTACTGCGCGTATATGGTACGGAAAACTGCATCGATCCCAATTCCTATACCTTCAGGGTATTTGATCGTTGGGGCAACCAGGTGTTTGAGTCAACTGACCCGAACTCCGGTTGGGATGGCAAGTATAAAGGGAAAGAGTTAAATGCTGAGGTGTTTGTTTATAGTTTGCAGGCCACAATGATAGATGGAATTTCCATCAGTAAAAAAGGGAATATTTCACTCATTAAATAAAAGATATTGATAAAAAAATGGCAAAAACCAACACCTGCTCACAGTTTGTTTTTTTGTCCATATTTTTATATGGCTCTGCTGTTTTTTCGCTGGGTTTAAGCGGCACCTATACTATACCCGGCGGAACATATTCTACCATTTCTGCAGCCATTTCAGCTTTAAACACCAATGGGGTAGCCCCTCCCGGCGTTACGTTTAATGTAACTGCAGGTTATACGGAAACTTTCTCCAGCTCAACAACAGGAATAATCATAGCTACCGGAACTGCATCTGCTCCCATTGTTTTTCAGAAAAGCGGCCCAGGTACTAATCCCCTGGTTACAGCCGGAACGGGTACACAAGATGGCAGCAGTGGTTTAGATGGCATCATCGTCCTGTCGGGCACGAGTTATATTACTTTCAACGGCATTAATGTGCAGGAAAATACTGCCAATAACAATATAACAACAGGCATGGAATTTGGTTATGGCCTGCTAAAAAACAATTCAGGGGCTTCTCCCCTTGGCTGCCAGGATGTTATCGTCCAAAACTGTACTATTTCTCTTACTACCCAGTACAGTCTTAATTATAGCATTAGTTTTGCCAATCCATTCCCCTACGGAATTTATTCAGATAACATTACACCGGGTTCCAATACCCAGCTGACAATTACGAACGCAAGTGGCGCTAATTCCTATAACCAGTTTTACAATGATAGCATTTATAATGTATGGAATGGAATCTATTGTAATGGATATTCTTCCTACCCCGACCTGAATACTGCAATCGCGCTAAGCGTTATTTCAAGTTATGGAGCCACAGGTGGCAGTTGGGATGCAGATGCATCTTACGGTATCCAAACAACCAATCAATATACATTAACCATAGCAAATAATACTGTTAATATTACCGCAAATGGCCAAGCGGGGTTCGGTCCGGTAGTTGAGGGAATATATACTAATGGAGGGAATAATTTGAATATTTACAATAATACCCTTACGTTTAACGCTATTGGCAACGAGGTAACAGAAGTGTTTGTTATTAATAGTAGCATGGGGGGAATCGTAAATATTTATAACAATACCATTAGCGGATCACTGTCAGCAGCGGGTGGATCAAGGAGTATTCAATGTATTCATAACAGCGCCGATGCCGATATTAGTATTTACAATAATTCCTTGAACAATATAAAAGCGATAGGGGGACCATCATCAGCTTTCTGGGGTATATATGAAACTGGTACAACTACTACCAACAATGTCAAAATTTATGGAAATACCTTTTCTCATGATACTGTTCCACGTGCTGGCGATTTTATCCTTGTCAGCAACTACACTTACACCGGCTCTGCTCCTCCGGGATGCCAGGTATTCAATAATACTATTGCATACAATCAGGTCGGCAGTCTTAGCAATCTTATAGATATCACGATACCGGGTATCTCTGTCTATTCCAATACCATACATGATGTTTCTGCTTCGGCAAATGTAAATGTATATCTTGAGGGCGCTAATGTTACATCAGCAATAGATAGTATATACAATAATACCATTTATAACATCTCTACAAGTAACGGGGGAATAACAGTGATCAATACCCCGGCCAATAATCCAGGCTACTTTTTTGGTAATGCCATTTATAATCTATCCTCCGCTTCAGGGATCACCGGCATTAACAATACCGGGTCAACCAATACGCATAAGATCTATGAAAATACGATCTATAACTTATCTTCACCCGGAGGGGGAATTGTTATCGGGATGACCCTGAGCAACGGAACAGCGGTGAATGCGTACAAAAACTGGATTTACGACTTAAGCTCCTCCACTGCTGCCGGTATTGTTTATGGTATCAATGTTACAGGAGGAAGTACCATAGATCTTTACAACAACATGATTGCCGGGTTAACCACTCCTCAATCCACCATATCCCCTGCAGTATATGGATTAAACCTGTCCGGGGCAAGCACGATCAATGCCTGGTACAATTCCGTTTATTTAACAGCCACCGGGGGCCCCAATTATGGAAGTGCGGGTATTTATACCAATACAGCTCCAACCATTACCCTTACCAATAACTTAGTTGTAAATAACTCAACTCCTAATAGTGGATTTACCGTAGCTCATTGGAGGAGCGGCAACTCCTTCACCAACCTGACACCTTTAACCAACTACAACGACTATACATCCATTGTAAGCGGGGGGCTGGTGTATTACGATGGGACCAACTCAGCATCCACCATATCGACTTACACCAATTATGTATCAAGTGAGAAAAACTCCATCTCGGCAGACCCCGGCTTTAACCCTCCATCTACCGTAGATTTACACGAAACCGACATGAGTAACCCCACCCCACTGATAAGCGCGGGGACTCCTGTGGTAGGAATAACCGATGACTTTAACGGCAGATTCCGCAGTTGCCCGGAGATTGGTTGTATTGAATTTGCGCCGTGTTCCTTAACGATCAGTCCTAATGTAACTATTTGCCAGGGTACCTCAACGGTTCTGTCTGTCAGCGGAGGTTATAATTATAGCTGGTATCCTTCTGCCAATCTTAGTTCTTCAACCAGCGCTTCAGTTACGGCAAATCCCACCGTCACAACAACTTATACGATGACTGAAACAACTTATGATATCAATCTCAGCACAACCGTATATGTGTATAACCCCGCTTTAACAGCAACCCCTAATACCACGGTATGTATGGGTTCATCCGAAAACCTGTCGGTAGTGGGATCAAGCAATTATACCTGGTCTCCGGCTGTTGTCCTTATTACTACCAATGGCAGTTCCATCACTGCCAGCCCTACTGCCAGCACTACCTATACAATCACCGGCACTGCAACAAATGGGTGCATCAGCCTGGGTGCAACCAGTGTAGGCATCTATACACTGCCCACCCTAAACACTTCTCCCAACTTATCCATCTGTATGGGGGTTACTGCTGACCTGTCAGCAGCGGGAGCCGTCAGTTATGTCTGGGAACCTTCTCTTAACCTGGGTTCTTCCACGGGGGCTGTCGTTACAGCCACCCCGACAGCAACTACTTCCTATACGGTAGTGGGTACGGATGCCAATGGCTGCATCAGCGCCGATGCCATAAACATCAATGTCAATCCTTTACCTCCGGTCAGTGCCGGCCCGAATGTGGACATTTGCCCCTTAACATCTGCTACCCTTACGGCTACCGGGGCAAGCAATTATACCTGGACACCCGCTACCTGTCTCAATACCTTCAGCGGCCCGCTTGTAGTATGTTCTCCCACAACACTTGGTACCTATAACTATACCGTTACCGGCACAGATGATTTGGGTTGCTCCTCTTACAGCGGAATTGCAGTTAGCCAGGTATCTTCAATTACTGCCAATGCAGGTAACGATGTAACTGTCTGCGTACCCAACTGCACAACATTAAACGCTTCAGGAGGTATATCTTATACCTGGTATCCTGCAACAGGCCTGAGCGCTACGGATGTCTATAACCCCACTGCCTGTCCCAACCAGACCACTACCTATACCCTTACAGCAATAGGAGGCATAGGCTGCACGGCAAGCAGCAGTGTCACTGTTTATATAGCTTCCTTACCGACAATTACCGTAAGTCCCGATGTTACCCTGTGTGGGGGTACGTCGGCCTCCTTGTCTGCAGGCGGAGCGGCTACTTACACCTGGTCACCTGTAACAGGCCTTAGCACCAACACCCTGGCCAATACCCTGGCAGACCCCAACATAACTACTCTTTATGCTGTTATCGGAACTGACAGCAATGGCTGCAGCAGCGCGCCTGCTGCCGTCAATGTTACGGTATTACCCCTGTTCAGCATCAATCCCCCGGTAGCTGTAATCTGTGATGGATCGTCCACCACCCTAACTGCCAATGCGGCAAGCGGGGCAGCGACACCGGTGAATTTTACCTGGGAACCGGCAGGAAGTCTTAATCAAGATACGGGAACTGTGGTAATAGCATTTCCTACCCTAAGTACTTCTTATACTGTTATGGCAGTGGATGTGAATAGCTGTATCAGCCAGGTCAGCTTTACCGTTACTGTAAATCCTGTACCAACAATAACGCTAAGCGCAACGGCCACCACCATCTGTTCAGGGGCATCCGCTACTATAACTGCATCAGGGGCAGCTGGCTATACCTGGACAGCAAATCCAAATACAGGAGCGTCGGTGAAAGTGCAACCGGCAATTACCACCACCTATACCGTAACAGGTACTACTGTTTATACCCAGCCTGACAGCATAACCTGCAGCAGTTCAGCAGAAATCACTATAAAAGTGAATCCTTTGCCGTTAATAGCAGTTTCTCCTGATCAAACCATTGTTATCGGTAATACAACTACACTTTCGGTAATTACACAGGCAACAAATTACCAGTGGGTTTCGGATAACAATACCTTAACCTGCAATGATTGCACCAGCCCCATAGCCAACCCGGCTCAGACAACGACCTATTACATTACCGTAACCGATAGCAACGGGTGTTATGCAAAAGATTCTATTCTTATAACAGTGAACATAATTTGCGGAAACATTTTTGTTCCAGAAGCTTTTTCACCCAATGCAGATAATGTGAACGATGTACTGCATGTATATGGGGTGTCTGACAATTGCATTGATCCTAATACCTATACCTTCCAGATATTTGACCGCTGGGGCAACAAAGTCTTTGAATCTTCTGACCCTGATCAGGGTTGGAATGGAAAGTACAAGGGCAAAGAATTGGATGAGGCTGTATTTGTTTACGAATTAAGTTATAGCGCCAATAACATAAACCATAGTCTTAAAGGGAATATTTCGCTGATTAAATAAAATTCATGAAAAAAACCTTACTTCTCACAGTTTGCATTTTTTCCTGCTGCCTGCTTTTACAGCCAACTGTTGCCTTTGCCCAATCCGGATGGGATTGGATAACTGGAAGCAATATAATAAATAAAAATAGTATTTATGGCTCTCAGGGTGTTGGTTCTTATAGTATCACGCCGGGGGCAAGGTATGCATCAGCCACCTGGAAGGACGGTTCAGGCAACTTCTGGCTTTACGGAGGATGGGGTTATCCTGCAAGTGGCGGCAATGCCATGTTAAGTGACCTATGGGAATATAACATAGCAGGCAACTATTGGACCTGGGTGAGTGGAAGTTCTGCTTCGGGGGTAGGTCCGGTTTATGGTACCAAAGGCGTTCCTTCTTACACCAATTCGCCGGGATGTAGAGATGTTGCAGCATTCTGGACGGATGCATCCGGCAACTTCTGGCTGTTTGGTGGACAACCAAATGGCGGGGGTGGCAGCTATTACAATGACTTGTGGAAATACAATATCACCCTCGGTCAATGGGCCTGGATGAGCGGAGACAATACCGTAAATCACAATGGCGTATATGGCACACAAGGTACGCCAGCTGGCACCAATAAGCCTGGGGGTAACCAGGGAGCAGTGGGATGGACGGATGCTTCCGACAACCTCTGGCTCTTTGGTGGAAGGGGATATCCTTCCAGTGGCGGTACGGGTGTTTTAAATGACGTCTGGGAATACAATACGGTGAGTGGTGAATGGACCTGGATGAATGGAAATAATGCCGTCAGTACGCCTGGCGTGTATGGCACCTTAGGCACAGCTGCTGCCGCAAACACTCCCGGAGGCAGATACGGGGATGTAACCTGGACGGATGCTTCCGGCAAGTTCTGGCTCTTTGGTGGATTTCCGGATCTCAGCGGTGTTGATTTTTTGAATGACTTGTGGAAATACGATCCGGGAACCAACAACTGGACCTGGATGAGTGGAGACAACACCATGAATAAAAATGGCGTGTATGGTACAAAGTGTACCTCTGCCAGTACCAACAAACCAGGCAGCAGATATTTGCCGCAAGGTTGCACTGACGCTTCCGGCAACTTCTGGCTCTTTGGCGGAT
>Ga0206880_1032_pt1 | contig 17146 bp, 8 predicted proteins | sample Alteio_BWOrgCont_6_FD_152848 | JGI IMG/M metagenome (GOLD analysis project Ga0206880, IMG submission 152848) | Enriched cells from forest soil in Barre Woods Harvard Forest LTER site, Petersham, Massachusetts, United States -... | ecosystem: Environmental > Terrestrial > Soil > Temperate forest > O... | reverse complement strand
TCTGAACGCAAGCGTTTAAACCCGGCCGCAAAATTCCAATTCTTATTTACATTTTGAGTATGCAGTACCTGGAAATTCTGTTCCTGTTTAGCTCCTAATAAAAAAAACAATTCAGTGTAAGGAGTTTTTGTATTGTAATAATCAATATGTTGAGGATCGTATAAATAATACTTTACTGCATTCGGGGCATAATTAAAGCCCAATTCAGGTGTTGGCGGAGCAGTTTGCAGTACACAAGGCAATCCGTTGTTTCCCAAGGTGTTCCGGTCGGTATACAACTGGTACCGGTACAAAGAAGTATCAATGGTTGAAAAAGTCGTATCGCCAGTATTAAACTGGTTTTCACTGAAAATTCTTACGTCTTGTTTAGCCTTACGCTTTGTTGTATCTATTACCTGGGAATGCAAAAAAGAAGTAACTGCTAAAAAAAAAAGAAAAAGGATAGTATGTTTACGAAAGGTGTTCAATAGTCCTGCATTTATATTCCAAAAATAACATTATTATATAAGTTAAGAATCTAACAGTTGAAAACTTAAGTTGATTCTACTTGCTTTTTAGATTCATAATAAGTATATTTGTTAGGATGTTAACTTATTATTAATTCATTATTAATATATCATTTTAAAAGATTAGTCGTGCACAAAAGCAGGTTTATAGTATAAATGGAATAGATCAGTACACAACAAATGGAAATAACAAATACCGTTTTTAAAAAAAACAAAAAGCATGGCATATTGGCCCTGTTTTTTTATTTGATTTCCTTTTTGTCGCCTGCCCAGGTTACACCACCTTCGTGGTTATGGGTTAACAGTGGAACATCTACTGGTAACTATTCTTATACAGCGGCATTAGCAATTGATACGGTTACCAGCAATGCTGTCTATTGGGGAGGACGTTTTGGTTCAGGTTCTGTTAGTTTCACCAGCCAACCTCCCGGGTCCACCATAAATACCAGTTTCGGTTGCTCTTCCCAATTGGGTACAGCTCAAATAACTACCCCTGTAGGTGTCACTAAGTGGGTTACCTCTGTGCCTTGTTACGGCCAGGATTATGGAGACGGTGTTGGAGCAGACAATTCCGGAAATTCCTATATTTCTGGTCTGACGCAAGGTGGTGATAATCCTTATATATCACAAATAAACTCGGCAGGCACAAATACCTGGAGCTATGAGGAAGGATCTTTCGAGGGTAGAAGTTATGGTGTGGACGCAGACAGGGTTTCAGGAAATGTATATGTTGAAACGGAATCAGATGGCGGAGGGACTTTAGGAGGCTTTCCGGTGCCTTTTTCAGGGTCTGCACAATCCACTCTTGCCAAATACAATTCATCGGGTACCTGTTTGTGGGTAAGAACCAGTACCGGTGGAAGTTACAATGCCGGGAGAAGGGTTTCAGTTGATCCTAAAGGGAACCACATTTATGTGACGGGAGGTTATAGCGGAGGTTCTCCTACGTTCGGTAGTATCAGCACACCTGCAACGGTTGGTTTTTCCAATCTTTTCATAGCCGACTACGACCCTAATGGCAATTGCCTGGGGGTGGCGATTGCAACAAGTGCAGGGATTGATAATGGAGCTTATTATGAAGAAATGGCAGTGGCTTCAGATGCTAACCATAACGCCTATGTAACGGGGCATTTCCAGGGTACTGCCACCTTTGGTAACTTATCGGTAACATCAGTGGGAAGTAATGATATACTTACTGCCAAGTACAATTTTTTTGCCAACGAATGGGAGTGGGTGCAAGCCGCCGGAGGAACGGGAGATGATGAAGGTGAATGGATTAGTCTTGACAGGGACGGAGACGTGTATGTTGCCGGATATTTTTCAGGAACTGCTTATTTTGATCCTGCGGGGGCTAATGTTAGTGTATCCGATAATGGGACGGGCTCCAATGCTTTTTTCGCCAAGTATGCAAATTCCAATGGCGCTTTCCAGTGGGTACAAGCCCCTACTCCCTCGGGGAACACTGCAAGTGGGGCCGGTATAGTGACTGATAAAAGTAAAAATGTATACGTTTCAGGTGGATACAATTCCAATTTAGCCTGCGGAGCCTATTCTGCTGTCCCCACCTCTCCCAGTAGCGGTAATTTTGTAGCTGCATTAGGCCCTACACCGAATTTGGGGATAGTACCCTATCCGAATCCGACCTACACCGTAACAGACAGCTACACCCTACCTTACACGATCACGGGCACCTTTAATGCCGGCAATGTATACACAGCACAGCTATCCGATGCCTTGGGCAGCTTCAACAGCCCTGTCAACATCGGCAATGTCACCGCTACCACAGCAGGCAACATCACCATCACCATACCCTGTGTACCAGCCGGCAACTATTACAAAATAAGAATCATATCCAGCAACCCCAAATACAGCAGCTTTGACAAATACAACACCTTTATCAGCATCGTCAACCCCATCATTGCATCAGTGAGCCCCAATGCCAACATCTGCCAGGATGCCAGCACCACCCTGACCGCTTCAGGCGCCGGGACATTCACATGGGCACCATCCACTTCGCTCAACACCACAGCAGGCAATACCGTCATCAGTACCCCCACATCGCCGGGAACAATCACCTACACAGTCACCACCACCGCTAACTACAACGGTTGCTTTGGTTCCAGCAATGTATCTGTCACTGCCATTCCGCTTCCAACCATCACCGCCACAGCTTCACCCACACTTATGTGCAACGGGGCTTCCTCTACCTTAAATGCCAGTGGGGGCACTACTTACACCTGGGCTCCGGCAACAGGCCTGAGTTGCACCAACTGTGCCAGTCCTACAGCCAGCCCTTCAACCAGCGTAACCTACACCATAACCGGCGGATCGGGCACCTGCTTTTCAACAGACACCCTCACCCTGCATGTACAGCCGGGGCCTTTAACCGGGATCAACCTGACCACCCTTCCCCCCATCATTTGCGGAACAGGCTCTGTCATTATCACCGCCACCGGGGGCAGCAGCTACAGCTGGACACCCGACCCTACCTTGAGTTGTGGCACCTGTTCCAATCCCAGTGCAGACCCAACAATTACAGACACCTATACATTAACCAGTACCGTAGGTACCTGCGTACAGCCTGTTATTAGCACTGTCCAGGTAGTAGTCAGCAATAACAGCTTAGCCGGCACCTATACCATTGACAACACCACTCCCACCACCTGGCCAACGGCAAGAAACTTCCATTCTTTCAGGGAAGCCATAGCTGCACTATACTGTCAGTCCGCCCCTGTTATCTTTAACGTAAACCCCACCACTACTTACAATGAATCTAACATCATCTGCTATGCCCCGGGTACCTTTTCAACCTTATTTCATCGCGACCCCGGATTCTCCGGCACCAATCATCCACTTCTGCTGGCCGGAACAAGTTCACCCAACGTAGGTACGGGAACAGCCGATGGATTCATCCTCCTCCAGGGAACCGACAGCGTGACTTTTGATGGAATTGACCTGCAGGAAAATGCGGCCAACGTAACTCCAACCACCCAAATGGAATGGGGTTATGCCTTATTAAGGAACCTGGCTACCGACGGAGCCCAGAACTGCGTGATCAAAAACTGTGTAATCACCTTAAATCAATCCAACACGAACACCAACAATGGCAGTGCTGCTAATTACTGCGGGGGCTCCTGCGGCATATACAGCGACATCGTAACACCTGAAGTGCCCGGCACCCAGATATCCATTACCTCCGCCTCCGGAGCCAACTCCAACAACAAATACTATGGCAACACAATAACTGCCCACAGTGGAATTTACTTATATGGCAGCACCACCCAGCAGGTAAACGTCTATTATTACGACCTCAATACCCAGGTAGGAGTACCAACTGGTAATACAATTACCAATTACGGCACATCAGGAGGCACCACCCAGGCCTTTGGAATATGCACACTGGGCCAGAATAACCTGAGCATAGCTAACAACAGCATCAGCATGGGTACAGGCAATGCCAACAACATTTTCGGGATATGGACAGGCTTAACGATCAACTCCAGTACCTACATTCATAACAACAGCATCAATCCTGCCGCCAACAACGGCACCAGCCAGGTAGTGGGAATCCAGTTTACCACCGGTTCGGTCAACACAGGGGTCACAAGCCCTGCCAACCAACAGGATACGGTAGCCATTTACAACAATACCATAGGCCCCTTCAACTGGACCACCCACACCTCGGGAACATTTTATGGCATTCAGAACATCAGTGGTAACCCACGCTACCTGCTGATACACGATAACACCATCAGCGGGGTGACCATGCCCGGCACCGGCACATTTTATGGAATATACAACCAGGCTACCATAGGAACAAATTCAATAGCGGGAGTATATGGCGGACTGCAGGTATACAACAATAAAATACAAAACTGCTCGCTGGGCGGAACCTGCTACGGTATCTACAATAGCACTACTGTGGGTAACCTCAGTATATACAACGACACCCTGTCCGGCATCACCCAGACAAGAGCAGGGTATTCCTTTTATGGAATATACAACCCTGGATCCGTACCTTATGCCAACAGCATCCTGAATATCTACAACAACGCCATAACCAATCTCAACAGCATTGCCACCTCCATATTCTATGGAATATATAACTCCGGCAGCATGACTTCTACAGCTGAGACCCTGAACCTCTACAACAATACTTTGAGCAACCTGAGCGCTTCATTCGGAACGTTTTACGGAATTTACAGTCAAGGAGCCCTCTCCAACACCAACGATGTAGCTAACCTATATAACAATACACTTACCACTACCACGATCACCGGCACAGGACAATTTACCGGCATCGCCCTGGGAACAGTAGGGAGCGGAAGCAGCATCGTCAACCTGTCTGTACACGGAAATAACGTAAACAATATCTCCACTGCATCCGTTAGCACCAACTACCTTTTTTATGTAGGCGCCACCAGTGGCAATACCACGGTCAACAACGCGGTATATAGCAACAACGTCTATAACATCACCTTTACCGGTTCCGGCGGAACCACCTATTTGCTCAGGAATGACGGTTCCAACGCCAGGTTGATCTACACGAACAATGTGTACAACTGTAAATACTCCAGCCCCACCAGTTCGGCTTCCATGTATGCCTGCTATATTTCAGGATTAACGGCAGGCGCCACGGTAAATTTTGTTTACAACAACACGTTTCATGACCTAACCACGGGTGCAGGTATTTTATACGGTATATACAATACCAGCGCCAGCTGCAATAACATTTACGGTAACAGCATTTACAACTTACTCATCTCCGGTGGTGGAACTACCATGTATGGCATCTATGATGCATCTACTTACAGCCCTCACTCTGTTTATAACAATGAACTAATTTCTTTAACCAACAAAGGCACAGGAAGTATATACGGTTTATACAGCGCATCAGCACCTGCCACAGAGAATATTTACAACAACGGCATTGATTCCCTGACAGCCACCTCCGGGGTCATCTACGGAATATATGACCCCTTTACCCCCGGCACAGCCCTTAACATCTACAGCGACACCGTCCGTTCTTTAAGCAATACCACCGGTACCATGTACGGAATTTTCGCTTCCGGTACCCCCCCTACCAAATCGGTTTACAAGAACACCGTTCACCACCTTATCTCCAGCGGAGCCACTGCAGCAGGTATAACCGGCATCTATTCCGGCGGATCAACCACCCATAACATCTACAACAATATGGTCTATGATTTAAGCCTTTCCGGGTACACCGGTACCACCAGCCAGGTGATCGGGATACGTTATTTGTCGGGTACCACCGGCAATATCTACAATAACATGGTTGCTTTGGGTAACCCGGCTCCTGCCTCCGCCAATACCAACGCCGTCATTGGATTGTATGATGCCGCTACCGGGGGAACCGTGGCCAATTTTTCCTATAATTCCGTTTATATTGCCGGCAGCAGCATCGGGGCCAATTATGGAAGTACGGCTTTTTATACCACGGCCGGTGCAACGCCTAAACTTGTTTTAATCAATAACTTAGTTGTCAATCATGCTGTTCCCACCGGTACCGGTTTAGCCGTGGCCCGTCGCAGCAGCTCAAGTACCACCACCAATTTTGCCGTGGCTGCTCCTTATTCTGATTACAATTCTTACCATGCAGGTACACCGGGGGCAAGTAACCTGATTTATTATGACGGCACTACTTCCGACCAAACCTTAGCCAGTTACCAGGCTACCTGGTCTGCGGGTGGACAGGAAGCACATTCCATTTCGGTTGATCCGGGATTTACTTCTGTGAGTAACCTGCACAGCCCATTCATGTCAGTAGCAGGAGCAGCAGCCCTGGTAAGCATGGGTGAAAATATTACTGCCATCACGGTTGACATTGACGGGCAACCCCGTCTTTGCCCTGAGATCGGCTACGATGAATGGGTGGCCTGCACGCCTTTGACGGTGAGTCCCCCTACTACTATCTGCCAGGGGGCATCTACCACTCTCACCGCAAGCGGGGCGACTTTTTATACCTGGTTCCCGGCGGGTAGTTTAAGTTCTTCCACCGGCACTACTGTTATGGCTAATCCGACGGTGACGACAACCTACACGGTGACTGAGTCGGTGTATGGGAATACCGTGAGTACTTCGGTAGGGGTGTATCCTACTTCGGTGTTATCTATTACTCCTCCCAATACTATTTGTGCCGGATCACAACAAACTTTGTCCGTTTTGGGTGTGAGCGGTGACAGTTATGTGTGGATGCCTGCTGCTTCGCTGAGTTCTGCTACGGGTGCCATACTCACCGCAGGCCCTACTGTGAGTACTACTTATACGGTTATTGATACGGATGTGTATGGTTGTGTGAGTACGATTTCTACCGATATAGGTATTAATCCCCTGCCTGTATTAACCCCATCACCGGGTGTAACGCTGTGCCAGGGTTTTTCAACCAGCCTGAGTTGTTCGGGTGCAGCGACTTATGCCTGGTTCCCTTCAGCAGGGTTAAGTACTACGACTGGCAGTGTTGTTACGGCAACTCCTGTTGTGCCGGGAGTGAATACGTATACGGTGATCGGCACGGATGCTTCTGCTACTTTGTGCAGTAATAGTGCAATTATCGTTGTGGATGTGAATGCGAGTCCAACGGCCAATGGTGGTTTTCCCCCGACGGTTTGCCAGGGTAGCCCGGCCAGCCTAAGTGCCAGTGGAGGGCTTGGTTATGTGTGGAGTCCGGCTGCTTACCTGAGCAGTACAACGGGGGCTGATGTAACGGCTTTCCCTACGGTGTTTGGTTCTTATGGGTATACGGTGACGGTAACGGATATAAATGGTTGTATGGACAATGGTACGGTGGTTGTTTCGGTGGTGTCTGCCCTGACGGCCAATGCAGGAAATGATCTGAGTGTATGCGGGGGTACAAATACTACTTTAATTGGTTTAGGTGGTGCTGAGTATTCCTGGGCACCGGCTACGGGGTTAAGTACGACTACAGGGAATGCTACGGTGTTTAGTATCGCTGTTCCGGGGGCGTATTCTTATACGTTGACGGTCAGCAGTGGAATTTGCAGTTCTACAGCGGGGGTAACCTTAACGGTGTTGTCTCTGCCGACGGTTATCACCTCACCGGGAGCGACGGTGTGTTTGGGGAATGCCACTGTTTTAACGGCTGCTTTGTTAAATACAGCAACGCAAAGTATTACCTGGTCGCCGGCAGCGGGCTTGTCTTCGACAATGGGGCAAAGTATTTATGCTACTCCTTCGGCTACTACGTTGTATACTGCGATAGGGACAGATGGGAACGGGTGTTCAAGTGTTACCCAGGCGAATGTGGTGGTGACTCTTAATCCTTTGCCTATTGTGAGTGTGTCCCCGATTAATACGGCGATTTGTCTGGGTGATTCAGCCATGCTGGTTGCATCGGGTATCACTGCTCAGCTTCCCATGAGTTTTACCTGGATGCCGGCTGCTACTTTGTCTGCTGATACGGGTACGGTGGTGATGGCCTACCCGGTAACGGCCAGTAGTTATACGGTAGTGGGAACGGATGGGAATGGGTGCTATAATACGGCTTCGGATAGTGTGAGTGTGCTCCAGACGCCGGTGGTAACGATAAGTCCTGCGAATGCTTCAATATGTATGGGAACCAGTACTACTTTAACGGCCTCAGGGGCAACGAGTTATACCTGGAGTCCTGCTACGGCATTGGACAATGTAAACAGTGCAGTGGTAACAGCGAGTCCTACGGCGTTTATTACTTATCTTGTTACGGGAATGAATGGTTCCTGTGTGGGGAAGGATAGTGTAACGATCGGTATTTACACCCTTCCGACTGTTGTGGTTTCTGCTGATGCAACGGTTTGCAGCGGCAGTTCGACGGTGCTTTCTGCTGCTGGTGCTGTGGGGTATGTATGGAGCCCGGCAACAAACCCGGTTTCTGGTGCTGTGGTAAGTGCAAGCCCGGTGGCTACTACGGTGTATATGGTGACGGGAACGGATGGGAATGGGTGCCAGGATGGGGCTACCGTGGTGGTGAATGTGAATGTCCCGGTGCAGGTGATAACCAGTCCCAATGTGACTGTTGTCTCTGGTTTGTCAACGGTTATTTCTGCTGGGAATGCAGGGGTGTCTTACTTCTGGACGGGAGCTCCCCTGAGTTGTGATTCTTGTCAAAATCCTACGGCCAGTCCTACGGTGGTTACGGTGTATAGTGTTTCTATGGTGGATGCGAATGGTTGTTCTTCTTCTGCTACGGTGACTGTGGATGTTAGTTTTGTTTGTGGCGCTATTTTTATCCCGGATGCGTTTTCTCCTAATGCCGATGGGTATAATGATGTGTTGTTTGTGTATGGGGTGGAGCATAATTGTATTGATCCCAATTCTTTTACCTTCCAGATTTTTGACCGATGGGGAAATATGGTGTTTGAGTCCTTTGATCCTGACCAGCCCTGGGATGGAAAGTATAAAGGAAAAGAATTATACAACGATGTGTTTGTTTACAGGTTAGTTTACGCTGCCAATCAAACAAACCACAGTCTTAAAGGGAATATCAGTTTGATAAAATAAGTTTTAGATTATGTCTATCAGAAAAAAGGCTCCTTCCGGAGCCTTTTTTCTGATAGACAAATAAACCCTGTTAGTTAACGATGCTTATTTTCTTAGTCACTCTTCCCTCTTTTGTTTGTATTGACAGGTAATAAATACCGTTAGGGAAATAGGCCGTATTGATTGTTACAGAACGGTTCAGCTGTTGACTGGCTAAAGTATAAACCACTTGTCCTATTGTATTCATCAGCTTCAGTTCACTTGCGGCGGCATCACCTAAATCAACAATTAAATGGTCATTGGCCGGATTGGGATACGTCTTGATAGTTGCGCTGATCATTTCCAGCATTTTAATTCCCGTAACATTCATAGAAGCAATGGTGGAATCGGATAGCAGGTTAACAGGCAGGACTGTTCCATTATCGGACACCAATTTTACATTACTCAACGATAGTACCAGTTTTTTATTCAGGAGCGTTTTACCCGAAATGTCATCTTTCATAGTAAAGTTCAACGTTCCTACCTGGCCTGACCCCGAAAGATTCTGGTGGTCAATTCGCGTTGCTCCAACCTCTAATCTTCCGTCCATTGGAAAATTCTCTTGTATGGCAATCATATTGGTGCCAATGGTACCCATCCAGGAGGGTGTGAAATTAATTTTCGCGGTACCCGCCACAATTATCTCCGGGTCGTAATTAACGGAAAAAGCTACACCATACACATTGTTAGCGGGAACAGAGCTGGTTCCCAAATATACAGGAACTGTAAATGCAGTGCCGGCCTGTATGGTATCATTGAGAAATTGTACATACAGAGTGGGATATGCTGAATTTGTTTGTTGAATTCCATTCGTTTTATTGTGTACAGATCCGTAGTTCAGCAGAATGGCAACAGTATCATTGGCATTGATGGTTCCATCTCCATTGCAATCGGCGTGCTTGTAATTGACCCCGTTGGACAGTGTACCTGACCAATCGCCTGCGGGCTGTCCCACCCAGGTATTGCTTGCACCCGATCTTACAGGGCCCGTTGCTCCATAGGCCGAACCGATAGCCAGCAAATCAAAATTGTTTGCAATTAAATCTGAGTTCGCATCGCCTGGCCAAACATCGGTACAAGGATACACGGATACGGAAACACTATCCGTACTCCTATTTCCGATGGCATCTATAACATTTAAGTAATAGGTGGTAGTTATTGTAGGAGAGGCTTGGGGATTGGCAACTGTTCCGGAAGATAAGCTTGCCGCGGGAGTCCAGGAATAGGTATAGGGTGGTGTACCCCCCGATGCTGACGGATTACCTCCTATTGTCACGCTATCGCCTATCAGGCATTTTGCCGTGTCAGCTCCTGCATCAACCAGTGCACAAATATCGCTAACAAATACCATCACAGAATCTTTTCCAACACAACCATCAAAATTATTTGAAGTTACAGTTACATAATACATTTCCGGGAAGCCGGGACACACAACAACAGAATCACTGTAAGGATTAGTCAAACCAGTCCCTGACCATACGTAATTATTCAAGAAGGTAAAGCCTCCCGCAATTAATTTAATGCAGGAACCTGTGCAAACATTAATGGATTTAATTCCGTTACCGGGGAAAAGATTATTTATATCAGGGTATGGCGTATACAGTTCATTGAAAGAAGCGGCAGCAATATTGGAGCAACCGTTAAGACCTGTCCCGGTAACAGTATAAGTAAATAACATGCCAAAGGAAGAATCGTATTCTACGCTAACTTGAGATCCTGTAGTGCTGCTTAAGTAGACTGAAGGCGACCATACATAACCTACTGCTCCTGTTGCAGTTAAAGTAGTGGAACCACCCCAACAAACAGCTACGTTGGATGCAATAACGGTGGGTAAATTATTCACGGTAACAATTACAGTAGCGGAACCGCCACACGTGGAAGTAACTGTATAAGTAGTATTCACTGTTGGTCCGGCTATAACTGTAAAACCGGTATTTGTATTCAGGCTGGCAGAAGGATACCAGGTGTAATTGCTGCCTCCGCTTACTGATATTTCCGTTAACACGCCCGAACAAATAGTAACACTGGGAGAAACGCTTAAAGTACATTGGGAAAAAGAACCCAATGCATTCAATAATAAAAGATTTAAAATAATACCCGCTTTAAAGCAGGCATGTTTTGCATTTTTAATAGTCGTTGATGTTTTCATTTTATTAAAAGTTTAAGTTAGAGTTTTTTGTTAAAAAAAGCAGAACTATTTTTTCGACTTTATTTCACGGTACAAATATGCAGGGATACAATACTAAAAAAAATAACATTTTTTATTACTTTTGGAGTACTTTTATTATTTTATAATATATATTATACTGTAAATCAATAATATACATATTTATTTTTGGAATATTTAATTTATGCAAAGGTCTAAATTAGTAGAATTGCTAAAAAAATTATCCGCGGTGGAACTACGGTGGTTCGTTGAGTATGCCCGCTCTCCTTTTTTCAATAAGCATGAGCGGCTTATTCGGCTCATTGATCTGTTTTGTGAAGAAGCTCCCCTATATGAAGGTGAAAAATTAAACAGGAAAAATATTTTTGCAGCGCTGTTCCCGAAAGAAAAATACAAAGAGCAAAAAGTAAATGACCTGGTTTCTTATTCCGTAAGACTATTGGAGGAATTTATTGCTTATTTAAATTACAATAAATATCCCTTGCTTCAAAAACACCACCTGTTAACCGAACTAAGGGAAAGAGAATCAGATAAACATTTTCAAAGCAGCCTCAGGGAACTGAATTCAAAATTAGAAGCTTATCCTTACAGGGATGAAGTGTACTTTCAGAATAAATACCTCCTGGAAAAAGAGGCCGATCTCTTTTTCATTAAAAAAGAAAGCCGTCAAAGGGACGACAGCCTGCAAAAAAAAGTGGATAACCTGGACCTCTTTTACATTTCCGTCAAACTGAAAAATTGCTGCGAAATGATTAATAGGAAAAACATCGTTTCTTCTGAATATAGCCCCAGGATGTTGGATGATATCTTAAATTATCTTAAAAAAAACATTCACGATTTCAAAGATGTTCCTTCTGTTACCATTTATTACCAGGTACTTTTGACGCTCATTGAAAGTGAAAATGAGAAAAATTATGCGGAACTAAAAGAATTGTTGGCCAAAAATACACACAGATTTTCGCAGGAGGAAGCACGACAGATGTATGACTATGCTCAAAATTATTGCATAAAAAAAATTAACAGCGGCAGTACGGAATATTCCATCGAACTGTTTAATCTTTATAAACTTTTATTAGAGAAAAAAATAATTTTTGAAGGCAACTACCTATCACAATGGGATTATAAAAACATTGTTTCTATCGGCTTGCGGCTGGAAGAATATGCCTGGACTAAAAACTTTATTGAAAATTATAAAGAAAAAATAGTCGTTGAAGCGAGGGAAAACGCCTACATCTATAACCTTGCTTCTTTATATTACAGCAAGGAAGATTACAACATTGCCTTGAAGCTTCTTCAAAAGGTAGAATTCACGGATCTCTTTTATCATTTAGGATCCAAATCCATGCTGCTTAAAATATACTATGAAATGGAAGAAACGGAGCCATTTTACTCCTTGGTAGATACTTTCAAAATGTACCTCAAGAGGAATAGATTAATTTCCGGTTACCAGAACGAGGTACATTTTAACCTGATAAAATTTTCAAAGAAAGTGTTTAATCTTAAAATACGATTGTCACAAAACAAAAGATCGGTAGGCAAAAAAGAAATTGAAAAACTGAAGGAGAAAATAAATGGCACCAAAAACATTACCAACCTCCAGTGGCTCAAGGAAAAAATAAATGAACTTTCCTTATAGATGGCATTTTATTGTCTCCAATTTCTATATTTGTATTGCAATTGATCATTTTCACTCTTTAAAGGGGATATAGCTCAGCTGGCTAGAGCACTTGCATGGCATGCAAGAGGTCGTGGGTTCGAATCCCATTGTCTCCACGGACTGATCAAAACCATGAAGGAGTTTCATGGAATAAAGCAAAAAATAAGTTTACTCATTTTTTGCGTAATGAAATAAAACAGATGCGAAGCATCGCATGGTTTTGATTCACTGTACAGGTAAATGGGAACAACAAAGTTAATCCCATTGTTTCCACAACTTCGGAAAACTAAATATTTTCCTGCTTTTCAGATTTCGGTTTCAAGATCAACTTTAAAAATAAATACGCATAAAAAACGATTGCATTGGTTTGGCATTTATTTTGCCGAAGTGCCGGAGTAGATACCTTATTTCCTGCGTCGGGCTGTGCGGTGGTCTTTCTTCCTTTTTGTTTCGTAAAAGCATTATCTTTGCAGTAATGAGCAACCAAGAGGTTTTAAATACTATCAAAACTACTGTGCGTGGTTTTTTACCGGATGCAAGGGTATTGCTTTTCGGGTCGAGGGCAACAGGAAAGTACGATAAGGACAGCGATTATGATGTGCTTGTTATTAGCAAAAATAGTTTTCCACCAAAAGAAAAAAGAGAATGGAGCTGGAAAATCAGTTCCGCTTTAATAAAAACTATTCATGCTCCTTTTGATGTTATCTTTCAGAGTGAGGAAGAAGTTAATACATACAAAAATTACTACGGACATATTGTTCGTTACGCTATGAAAGAAGCTATTGAGTTATGACATACAGTTTTCCTGAATTTATAAAACAATGGCTTGAGAAGGCCGGACATGACTTAATAGCTGCCCAAGTTCTTATTGATCATAACCCATTGATCTTAGATAATGCTTGTTTTCATTGTCAGCAGGCTGCCGAAAAATATCTGAAGGCTTTTTTAATTCATAAAAAACAAGAAACTTCTAAAACACATGATGTAAAATTTTTACTTGACCAATGTAGTGAACTTGACAAGGACTTTAAAAATGTTGATGTAAAGAATATTACGATTTTTGCTGTTAAGGCCAGGTACCCGGATGATTCTGCTGCACCATCTTTGGAAGAAACAAAAGAATATTACCAGATAGCTACCGAAATTAAAGAGTTGGTGCTGAAAAAAATTAAGCATTAGAATAATGTGTAAAAGTGTCCTATTCGGTGCCCTGTATATAAATGTATTTTTTATGTTTGTGTAATAATCAATTGAATAGTTAATAAGGTTGTGGAGCCATTGTCTCCACGAACTGATCAAAACCATGAGGATAGTTATAGGTAAAATTAAAAAATGGCAAGGACAGACAATTTTCAGGCGCCCGATTATTACCTGGTAGATGAACTCTTAAACGAAGAGCAAAAACTGGTCCGTGACTCCACACGGGCCTGGGTAAAAAAAGAAGTTTCCCCGATTGTTGAAGATGCCTGCCAGAATGCACGCTTTCCCAAACAGTGGATAAAGGGACTAGCAGAGATAGGTGCCTTTGGGCCCTACATCCCGCAGGAATATGGTGGGGCCGGCTTGGACCATATTTGTTACGGGTTAATTATGCAGGAATTGGAAAGGGGCGATTCAGGCCTGCGCTCTACTGCTTCCGTGCAAAGTTCATTGGTGATGTTTCCCATTTATACCTGGGGCAGCGAGGAGCAGAAGAAAAAATACCTGCCTAAACTTGCCAAGGGTGAACTGATGGGGTGCTTTGGATTAACAGAACCGGATCATGGTTCTGATCCCGGTGGAATGATTTCAAACATCAAAGATAAAGGCGATCATTATATATTGAATGGCGCTAAAATGTGGATATCCAACGCCCCTTTTGCCGACATTGCCGTAGTATGGGCAAAAGACGAAACAGGGGCCATTCGCGGAATGGTGCTGGAAAAAGGAATGAAAGGGTTCACAACCCCCGAAACGCATGGAAAATGGTCGCTCCGGGCAAGTGCAACCGGTGAACTTGTTTTTGACAATGTAAAAGTTCCGAAAGAAAACATTTTTCCCAACGTGAAAGGATTGAAAGGCCCTTTAAGCTGCCTGAACTCCGCCCGCTACGGTATTTCATGGGGGGTTATCGGTGCTGCCATGGATTGTTACGATTCCGCTTTGCAGTATTCCAAAGAACGAATTCAGTTCGGTAAGCCCATTGCCTCCTTTCAGCTGACACAGAAAAAACTGGCTGAAATGATCACCGAGATTACCAAAGCTCAGTTATTGGCCTGGCGTTTGGGAGTTTTAAAAAATGAACACAAGGCAACACCGGCACAAATATCCATGGCGAAAAGGAACAATGTAAATATGGCTTTGCAGATTGCCCGTGAAGCGCGACAGATACATGGCGGAATGGGGATAACAGGTGAATTTCCCATTATGCGCCACATGATGAACCTGGAATCAGTTATCACTTACGAGGGTACCCACGATATTCATTTGCTAATTACGGGAATGGATATTACAGGAATTTCTGCTTTTGAGTAGGCCCCGCGAAATCCCCGATCAGTTGACCCAGCTTTTCCCATTCAATCAAAAATCCATCGTGCCCATAAGAAGAATCCATTTCTTTGAAAATTGCATTGGATAAATGTTTCACCAGGAACTGCTGCTCAGCAATGGGGCAGAGAATATCGCTGGTAATACCAATTACCAACGTGCGGGCATTGATTGATTTTAAAACTTTTTCCATCTCTCCCCTTCCCCTGGCCACATTGTGACTGTCCATCGCTTTTGCCAGCAGCCAGTAGGAATAGGCGTTAAAACGTTTCACTAATTTTTCCCCCTGGTAATGAATATAGGAAGAAGCTTTAAAATGATCTGTTTTTTCCCCGTCATCCGTTTGCGCTTTCACAAAAGCATCGTAATTACGGTAGGTTAACATTCCCACAGACCTGGCAGTTTTCAGTCCTTTTGCTCCCGCATTATCTGAAAAATCTTTCCAGGTTGGGTCGGTTTCAATTGCCATACGTTGTACCGTGTGTATGGCAATACCCCAGGCACTTTCCCGGGCAGCAGTAGTAAGTAAAATTAACCTGTCAAATTTTTCTTTTTCCGTCCATGCCCACTCCAATACCTGGTATCCGCCCATAGAGCCGCCAATTCCAACCGATATTTTTTGAATCCCCAGGTATTTCCCAAGCAAAACATGCGCCTTTACCATGTCCCGGATAGTCACCTGCGGAAAAGTGCTGTAATATTTTTTTCCTGTCGCAGGGTTTATGCTCAACGGACCTGAAGAACCATAGCACGAACCGAGAATATTGGCACAAACAATAAAATGGGTGTCGGGGTTAAAAAATTTTCCTTCACCGATTAGCCCTTTCCACCAATCGCTGCAATCGGCATTAGCCGTTAAGGCATGACAAACCCATACTACATTGTTTTTTTCTTTATTCAGGCTGCCGTATGTATGATAGGCGATCTCGATCCCGGGCAACTTTTCTCCGCACTCCAACTCAAAACTTTTATCGTATTTAAAAAGATGGAAAGCCAAAGGTTATTTTTTGGTGGTATCTGCGGCCGAAGGAATTACAGGTTTTAAGTTAGTTGTATCGGCTGATTTTTTCTTCGACTTTCTCTTCATCGCAGACCTTAAAAAGCCTGCCGAATCCTTCCTGCCCGTTTCTTCTCTTAAACTATCCATCCTGCGGGTTTTGGGCTGAGCAGAAAAAACGGAATCTTTTTTAACAACAGCAATGGCCGGTAGCGGATTATTTGTATAGGATTGCACGGTCGGAACAGAATCCTTTTTCACAGGACGAACGGAAACGGGAACTGCAGTACTTTTTATGATCGCAGGAGGAGGTATATCTTTCTTTATTTCCGGTTCAGGGGAACGATTAAAAATCATATACACTAATACACCGGCAACAACAATCCCGGTAATACCTACCACTAAATAGGAAGAAATATCAGAATAAGGAATACCATATTTTTTAGGTTTGGAATCAAGCAGTTTTTCCATCTCTTCCCAATCCGATGCGGAAGAACTTCCCTCAATATTCTTTAACTTCTCCCTTACTGCTAAATACAGTTTTTCACTGTCTGAATTATCGGTCATTACAAATCCTGATTAAATTCTTCCTGATGTTGAACTTCGCCTTGGCAAGATTGGACCTGGACGTTTCTTCACTTATGTCAAGCTTCTCACTGATCTGCCTGTGCGAATATTTTTCCATGCAATACAAATTATAAACCGTTCTGTAAGCAGGAGAAAGTTCTTGGATGGTTTTCAGAACATCCTCTTGC
>Ga0206880_1031_pt1 | contig 17735 bp, 16 predicted proteins | sample Alteio_BWOrgCont_6_FD_152848 | JGI IMG/M metagenome (GOLD analysis project Ga0206880, IMG submission 152848) | Enriched cells from forest soil in Barre Woods Harvard Forest LTER site, Petersham, Massachusetts, United States -... | ecosystem: Environmental > Terrestrial > Soil > Temperate forest > O... | reverse complement strand
ATATGCCGGCGCGGCAATCGTTCCTGGTGCGGATGGTGGATGACAAGAACTCAAACCAAAACCCCGCGGAAGCTTCATTCCGGATCGCCTTCCACCAGCCGCCGCATCAGCCTGCCTGCCTCGAACAGCGTCTCGCGCTCCTGCCTGTCGAGCCGCGCAAACGCCTGCGCCAGCCACGTCCGCTTCGCTTCCCCGGAGTCCTTCTCCGCGCTCGCCCCCTTCGCCGTCAGCTCAATCACCACCTGCCGGCCGTCGGTCTCATGCGGCCTGCGCGCAATCATTCCCAGCTCTTCCAGAGACGCAACCACCGTACGCATCGACTGCGGCCGCATCCCCTGCATCCGCGCCAACTCTGCCGTCGTCGCCGCTCCTTCACGCGCCAGCCGTTTCAGCACCGCGGACTCCGTCCACGACATCTCCTGAGGAGTCGCTGCCGCCCGCACCCGACGCACCACCATCCCAATGGAGTGTGCAAAGTCCGTGATCGCCGTCTCGCTGCTCTTGTTGCCCATGCAGTCATTCTAACAAATAAGCAGTTTATCTTGCAAGTTTATCTTGCAAGGTAAACTGCTAACTAGTCGCGCCCACTATACTGCATCCATCACCGATACTGGAGAGCTCATGCCCCTTCGTAACAGGCCTTTCTTAGCGCGTCCCCTCTTCATCGCTTGCATTGCCGCTTGCATGGCTCTATCGCCGCGCGCAACCGCTGCGTTTGCGCAGCAACCGTCACACGGCCCGGCAAGGGGCTACCTCCTCATCACCGGCGGCGCCACCGAACCCCGCGACTACCAGCGCTTCGTCGATTTGGCCGGTGGCAGCAAAGCCAACATTGTCGTCATTCCCAACGCCTCCGTCACAAAACCGACCGATCAGGCCGCATTGCAGGTGGAGTACTGCGGCCCTAAGAGTCCCTTCGCGGCCTTTCCTGGCGTGCCATGCACAGTCATGTTCACGGATGACCGCGCCGTCGCGAACTCGGACGCCTTCGTCGCGCCGCTCAAAACAGCGACCGGTGTCTGGTTTGTCGGCGGACGCCACTGGCGCATCGCCGACGCATACCTCGATACCCTCACGCTGAAAGAGTTCTTCAAACTCCTCGACCGCGGCGGCGCCATCGGCGGAGGCTCCGCCGGTGCCACAATTCAGGGCTCCTACATGGTGCGCGGCTCTGCCGTGCCGGACGACAACACCATCATGATGGCCCCCGGCCACGAGATCGGCTTCGGTTTCCTCACCAACGCGACCGTCGATCAGCATGTAGATGTTCGCCATCGCGAGAACGATCTCGCTCCCGTCATGAAGGCTCACCCCGACCTGCTCGGCCTTGGCCTCGACCAGGCGACCTCGATCACTGTCCACGGCGACACCCTCACCGTAAACGGTCCGAAGCGCGTCGCTGTCTGGGACGGAAAAGACCACGACGGCAAGGCCTACTACTACCTCCGCACCGGCGACAAGCTCGACCTCGTCACCCGCGTCGCCACGCTAGTGCCTCATCCGTCCGAGAACTAAGGAAGCTCTGAACAAGTGTCTTACTTTGAAGGGGTGGGACTTTAGTCCCGCCGTAAATCTTCCGGAATCAGTGCGGCTTTAGCCGCAGAGGGAATGCTCGCACACTTGTTCAGAGCTTCCCTAACGAACAAGCGGTCGATCAGTAGTAACCGGCTCCAACACCAACTCGACCCGCTTTTCTGTCACGTCAAGCGTCTTGATACCGAAGCTCCGCACCTGCCCCACGCGCACCTCAGCCTTTGTCTCAGCAGAACTCTTCGCAGCAGCTGGCGAGTCCCCCGACTTCCACTTCGACTTTAGCATCGAGCTGAACGCTGACAGATCAACAGCGCCAGAAGCCGCCGGCGCTGCCGGTGTCTCCGCAGCAGGAGCCGGCAACACACAACGCGCAAAGATCCCTTCTCCCAGCTCCACCTGCGCCACATCATTCTCGATCGAAACAACGCGGCCCGTCACCGCATCGCCCACCTTATGCTCGGCGAGAAACTCATCAAGACCTGTCGGCACAAGTTGCTTCATGCTCAATCGGAGCTGGCGCTTCTCCTTGTCGATCTCGAGCACCTGCGCGCGAACCACCTCGCCAACACGCAGTACATCGGACGGATGATTCAGCCGACGCTCCGCAGTGATCTCGCTGATGTGCACCAGTCCTTGCACGCCTTCAGACACCTGCACAAACGCACCAAACTTCGTGATGCTCGCGACTGGCCCTTCCACCACCGAACCAACCCTGATCTTCTCCGCAGCATCCACCCACGGATCGCCCAGCGCTTGCTTCAACCCGAGCGAGATGCGCCGCTCCTCGACACCGATGCTAAGGATCACGGCTTCCACCGTGTCCCCGACATTCAATACCTCAGTCGCCTTGTGGATGCGTTTCGACCACGACATCTCCGAAAGGTGCACAAGGCCTTCCACTCCCGGCGCAATCTCAACAAAGGCTCCGAACTCTGCGGTGCGAGTCACCGTGCCACGCACACGATCGCCCACCGCGAACGTCACAGCCACCGCATCCCACGGATGCGGCTGAAGCTGCTTCAGTCCCAGCGAGATGCGCTTGCTCTCCGGATCGATCTTCAACACCTTCACCTGAAGTGACTGCCCCGCCTCCAGCACATCGGAGACATTGCCAACACGGCTCCACGAAATGTCGCTCACATGCAGCAGCCCATCAATGCCACCCAGTTCAACGAACGCACCATAATCCGTCAGGCTCCGCACCGTACCATCTACAACCGCACCTTCGTGTATCTCGGCGAGCCGTTGGCCCTTCACCTTCAACGCCTCTTCTTCCGTCACCACACGGCGGTCGAGTACAACATCTTCCTCGGCCACATCGAGCTTCGTAATGCGGCACAGAATCTCCTGCCCCACCAACTTTTCCATCTCCGCCGCATCGCGTGTTCCACTGCGCGAGGCCGGCAGAAACGCACGAACCCCCACATCTATATGCAGACCGCCCTTCACCACAGCAGTCACCGTACCCACAACGTTGGTTCCTTCGGCAAACGCCTTTTGCAGAGTGCTCCAATCCGTCGGCTGCACAACGCGAAAGAGCGACAGCTCGTAATAGCCATCGAGGTCGCGTCCCTTCACAGACACCGTCAACGGATCACCAACCTTGCACAACGTACCACCATCAGGCAGAGCAATCAGCGGAAGGATGCCCTCCGATTTGAAGCCGATGTCAACCAGCACCGACTCAGCATTTACCGCAACGACAGTCCCAAGGATCTGCCGCCCCTCATCACCCGTGCGGCGATTGCTGGTGCGCTGATACTCAGCAAAAATATCGCTGAACGGCGTGGCCTCCGCATCATCAGGAGGCGCAACATCGCCAGGAACCACGGTTGTCTCAGGAAGCGCGCTCTCAGTAGGAAGCGCCGTAACGTCAGTCTTGTCGGTGGAGCTGAAATCGGACATAAAAACAATACCTTTGCAACGGGACGGCCTTATCGGCCAAGGTCTACGTCGCGTCAGAATATCATTCCGTCCCTGTTCACCGTGAAGCCCCGCACCTCGTCATCGCGAAATGCTCGCAAAATCCCATCAATGCGCGATATACGCATCCAACACAACCGACGGCACATCCAGCTCCACACGAAAACGGCCCGCCGGCCGATACACCACAAAGGTCAGCGGCGTCCCCGCACACACCGCACCACCCATCCTCACCTGCTCCTCCACCACCGGGTCAGGCTTCGTCCCAAGCGGAACCTCATGAATCACACCACCTCCCACATGGCTCTCCGCATGTGCGTCACATATCCCGTCTGTCACATTACCGCGCACACTCGTCGGCAGCGGCTCCTCAAACGCATAACGACAGATGAGGTTGTCCTTCGACATGCTCGCATCCAGCATGCAGTTGCCCCCGCTCGGAGCCTTGAACTGATCCGCCGCGGTCACAACGACAGGCGCATCTGGCTTCAATTGCTCCGCCGCCAGCATCACATGCATGTGGACGGGCACACCGTGTACTGGCTCAAACGCCTTCCGCGGCATCACCACCGAAAGCCCCGACTCACTCACAATCACTGGCTGCCATGGCGAAACGTAGTGATAGTTCGGACCATCGATGCTGTACATCACGCTCGCATCGAGCAGACGTGCCGCAGCGTCCATCCCTTCCAGCTTCGCAGGCAGGTCAAGTGCAAACGGCCCGTTCTGCGGCAGCCCCCGGTCCTGCACATTCGTATCACTGCTCCCGTCGAAGACCAGTTTCAACGGTGACCCCGTCTGCACCGGATAGTGCTGCCGGATCAGAAAGTTCATCGGCCCCACAAACCACATGTTTGAAAAGCAGCATATCCACAACAGAAACACGACCGCTACTGCGATCAGCACCATCCTCGCCTGCGCCGTTTCGCGAGAGACATATTGGTAGATCAGCACGGCCATAAGTGCTCCGCCAAAAATAACCGCGCATACCTCAAATAAATAAGGAGGCGATGTCCGCGGGCCTCCGCCGCCCATAGCAAACGCCAGCACCCCCGCCCAGACGATGACTGTTCCAAGCAGCGTCATAAACGCACTCGCCAGCGACCGAGTCACTGCAGCCACAAGCAGAAACGGCAGCACCACAATCAACCCGAAGAACGCCATCGTCTCCAGATGCGCGCCCATCGCCATCACCGGATTCAGCCCCGCCCGCAACAGGAGCGCCCACTGCGTCGCCATAAACGGCAACACCACGCACACAGCTACAAACAGCAGCTTCGCCCCCAGCAGCGATCCCCGCGAGTACGGACGCGTCACCCAGAACTGTTGATCGCCCACCAGACACTCATCATGCACCAGCCGCGCAATCAGCACCAGCCACAGTATCGGAATCCAAACCTTCAGCAGCAGGGCGAGGATCGTCAGCATCGGATTCGGATTTGCAGAGCCCATCCAGCCCTGCGGAATCACCACCGCGAACGCCACCAGCAGTACCGCATACATCATCAGGTCGCGCCACTGGTGCATAACGTCTTTGCGAAAGATATGAAGTGTCTGCGTCATGCTCGGCTCCGTTCCCGCTCGCGGCTCGACTTCACCAGCGCCAGAAAGATCGTGCGAAGTGTCATCAGCTCCGCCTGCACCAGCGTTGCGCCCGGCAAAACACGCTGCAGCTCATCCTCTAGCGATGCCTCGCCAACACCCGTATAAACAAACCTCACCATCGAACCATTCGCCTCTGCCATCAGCCAGCTCGCGGGCAGGCCCACCGGCAACGCTTTACCCGCATCAGCTGGCGGCAGCATCGCCGTCACATCACGAAACCGCGCCGTCAGCGTCACCATCGGCTCTGCAAACAGCAGCTTGCCCTGGTGTAGAAACGCAACATGCGTAGCAAACGACTCCACCTCTGCCAGGTCATGCGATGAGATCAGGATCGTCGTGCCGCCATCGTCACCGCTCTCCACCTCATCGCTGATGCGGTCCATCAGCGTCTCAATCAACTCATCGCGCACCAGCGGGTCGAGCCCCGAGAACGGCTCATCCATCACAATCAGCGGCGGCCGAAACGCCAGCACACTCGCCAACGCCGCCTTCATCCGCATCCCGCGCGAAAGGTTCTTCAGCTTCCGGTCCGCTGGCAAATCCAGATCGGCCAGCAGACTCCCCTCATCCCACTTCGGATAAAACGGTCGCAGAAATTGCATCATTCCACCCACCGTCATCCACTCTGGCATCTCCTGGTTCTCGGAAACGTAGCCAATCTGCTGGAATGACGGGCCTTTCAACGTCGCCGACGAACTGCCAAAAACACTTGAGCTTCCGCCTGTCGGCTGAATCATATTCAGCAGCAGCTTGATCAGCGTAGTCTTCCCCGCACCGTTGTGGCCCACGAGCGCAAAGATCGCTCCACGCGGCACCACGAGATCCAGCGGCGCTAGGGCCGTTGTCTTTCCAAAGCTCTTCTGCAACTGCCAGGCTTCAATCGCGGGTGCGGAAACAATCATTTCGGCTCTCCTTGGTTGCGTCGTGACGTAAGTCGGTTCCAGTGGCGGTCGATCGCATCCGTCACATCCTCCAGTGGGATGGAGAGCCTCTTCGCCTCCACCACCAACTCCTCAATCTGTTGCCCCAGCAGGTCTGTGCGCTGCGTCGCGGTCGACCGCGGAAGATCGGCCACCACCGTCCCCACGCCCGGCTGCGACTCCAGCAGCCCATCGTTCAGTAGCTGCGTAATCACCTTGTGCGCCGTATTCGGATTGATCTTCAACTCGCGCGACAGCGTCCTCACCGAAGGAAACGGATCGCCCGCGCGCAGCTGTCCCGCCACAATGGCGCGAGTCGCGGCATACACCACCTGCTCGGAGATGGCGATGCCTGGGCGAAGCTGCACTCGAAACGGAATCACAACTGTACTAATACATCTAGTACACGCGGAACGCAACAACTTTCTTCAGATCGCCTGAAATCCACTACCGCGTGCGCTGGTACTTCACCGTCCCCGGCTCATCGCCCGCACCGGCATAGCTCATCCCACAGCGCTCCATCACCTTGATCGACTCCGACATCTGCGGAAACGTGCACGCCGTCACTGACGCCACGCCTTCCTGCTGCAGCAGCCACTCGGTGATCGCCCGTGCCGCCGCCGTCGCAAACCCCCGTCGCTGAAACCCCGGCAACGTCGAGTACCCAATCTCGGCCTCACCATCCGGTTTGGGAAACGCTCCCACCGCACCCACAAGCGTACGGCTCATCCCCAGCCCGTCGCACAGCACCATATATCGGTGCCACCCCATCGTCTCCGGAAGCTCCTCATACTGCTTCAGGATGAACTTGTACACATGCGGCTCCCACTCCGCCGGAGGCCACTCCGCCGTCACCTTCGCGCGCACCATGCGCTCCAGCTTCGGCCAATCGCAGGCCTCATCCGCACGCAGCATCTCAGCAGAAATCGCCACCAGGCGCAGCGACCCAGCGCGAAGGTCCGCACACCCGCTCTGCCGCCACGGCAGCAACATCACTCTTCCTCGCCCCCGTCGTTGCCATCTCCGCCGCGCTGCTTCACCAGGCTCGTGCCCAGCTGCTGCTGCTCGGCCATCTGCTCCAACTGCCGCCGCCAGTCCAGCTCCTCCACAAACCCACGCGACGCCCGCCACTCCTCGCGCACCTTCACAAACAGCTCCAGAAACACCCGCGTTCCCAACAGTGACTCCAGCTCCTTACGAGCCATCGTCCCAATCTGCTTCAGCATCGCGCCCTGCTTGCCAATCAGGATCGCCTTCTGCCCACTCCGCTCGCAGTAGATCGCGGCGATGATCTTCGTCACCGGCAGCTTGCCATCCTTGCCCTTCTTCATCGACGCCGGCTCTTCCCACCGCTCGATCATCACCGCCGTCGCATATGGAACTTCTTCGCCAGTCAGCAGCAGGATCTTCTCACGAATCACCTCCGCCGCCAGAAACCGCTCCGGCTGGTCCGTCAGCTGGTCCTTCGGAAAGTACCGCTGCCCCTCCGGCAGCTGCGCCACCACCTTATCCAGCAGCAGCTCCAGCCCATCCTTCTTCTTCGCCGAGATCGGAATCACATCCGCAAACTCATGCAGGCTACTCCAGTGCGCAATCAGCGGCAGCAGCGCGCTCTTCGGCAGCGCGTCGATCTTGTTCAACACCAGCACCACCGGGCAATCCAGCTTCTTCACCAGCTGCAGCGCAAAATCGTCCTCCGCCTTCGACAGCTGCCTGCGATGCTGCCCCAGCGTGCGCACCTTGCGTGCTTCCGCAAACTCTTCACTCGTCTGCGGCTTCTTCGGCTCCGGCAACCTGTGCGTCACATCCACCAGGAACAGCACCACATCGCGCGTCTCCAGCGCATCGTGGACCTCCTGCATCATCCGCTTGTCCAGCTGCGTCTCCGGCTTGTGCACGCCGGGAGTATCCACCAGCACCACCTGCGCCGCCGCGCGCCCCGCATCACCCTTCGCCTTCTTGCGCACCGGCAGCTCCAGTACGCCCTGGATGCGCGTCCGCGTCGTCTGGGGCTTGTGCGTCACAATGGCGAGCTTCTGCCCCAGCAACGCATTCAGCAGCGTGCTCTTGCCCGCATTCGGGCGTCCAACAATCGATACAAATCCACTACGCAATGCCATCTCTCTATGATGACACCGTTTCGCCTTTCTACTCCCTGTTCCCCACTCCCTATTCCCTGCGTTTACTCCGGCTCACTCGTCGAAGGCGTCCCCCGCAGCCCCACCCGCACCCGCTCCACCAGCCTGCCCGTCGACGCGATCACCTCCAGCCGCAGCGGTCCATCCTCCACCACCTCACCGGCCAGCGGAATATGTCCCGCGATCTCGCTCACCAGCCCACCCACCGTCGTCGCCTCATACCCGCTCAGCAACTGAGACACCAATTGATCGGTCTCCTCAACATCTCCTTCATCGCACTCTTCTTCCGCTGTCTCCAGGCAAGGCTCCTCATCGCGCCCCGCCTCAAACAGCTCCCGCAGCCGACCCACTTCAAAGCTCCCCGGCACCAGCCACGTCCCCTCCGGCTCTGCAACAGGAGCCTCTTCCTCGGTCTCCTCGTCATGCTCGTCCTCGATGTTCCCAACGATCGCCTCCAGTAGGTCCTCAATCGTCACCAGCCCGGCCACGCCGCCGTACTCATCGATCACGATGCTCATATGCTGCTTCTGCCGCTGCATCTCGCGCAGCAGCTCGTTCACCTTCTTCGTCTCCGGGATAAATAGCGCAGGCCGCTGCAGCTCAGCCACCGTGCGCGTAGCCGCATCGGAGTCCTTCACCCCCAGCAGATCGCGCGCAAACGCAATGCCCGTAATGTTATCCAGGCTCTCCCCATACACCGGCACACGCGAGAAGTTATGCGCATTCACCTCCGCCGTAAACGTCTCCAGCGTCGTCTTCCCTGCAACGGCAAACAACTCCGGCCGAGGAGTCATCACCTCGCGCACCACCTTGTCGCCGAACTCCACCACGCTCCGCACCAGCTCGCGGTCCTCTTCGTCCAGCACGCCCTCTTCTTCGCCTGCCTCCAGCAGAGCATCCATCGCCTCGCCCGCATGCTCCGGCTCCGTAATCTCCGGCTCCGCCAGGCCGGCAATCGACAGCAGCAGACTGATCGCCAGCGTCACCGGCAGCACCAGGTAGAACAGCGCCTGCACGACCGGGGTAATCTTCGCAATCCACTCGCCCCGCGTCTTCGTAAAGAAGATCTGCGGCAGCAGCCGGTCGAACACCACCAGCACCAGCAATAGCTCAAACACCGTCCGAGCAATCTCCTCCAGACTGTGCCCCAGCTTTCCCTGTAACCGGATCGCCAGCAGAAACGTCAGCGCAATCAGCGTCATCTGCCGCAGCACGCTCGCCGACATCGCCGCCGACTCGCGGCTCAGCCGCAGCTTCGGCTCAACCCGCTCCTCCCACGCCTCAATGTTCTCCGTGTACTCGCGCGACAGGAACTTGCCCATCTCGAAGTAAATGCGGTCCACATACGCCACCAGCGCCAGCACACACAGCAGCACCGTAACGGAGATTCCCCACACGCCCGTCACGCCGCCACCCCCCGCGCACGCTTCCTCGCCACGCCACCGCTCCCATGGCGACCTTTGCGTTTAGCCTTCGCGCCCTTTGCGTTCCCGCTTTTGCTGTTGCCTGTTTCAACCCGAGCAATCAACCCACGCCGCAGCCGCAACCGCACTCGCAGCTCACTCTCCCGCTCCTCCATCTCACCATCATCGGTCTCATGATCCATGCCCGCCAGATGCAGCAACCCATGCAGCAGCAGCACGCGCACCTCATCCCGCAACGAGTGCCCTTGCTCCTCAGCCTGTCTCTGCGCTGTCTCCAGCGACACCGCAAGATCGCCTGCATGAACGCCAGCCAGCTCATTCGCCGCCGGAAAGCTCAACACATCGGTAGCTTTATCCTTGCCGCGCCACTCACGATTCAGTCGCCGCAGCATACGATCGTCGGCAAGCAACACGTCGACCTCGCCGTGCAGTCCCACCGCGCTCTGCGCCGTGCGCACAAACCGCTCCAACCCCGTGCGCGACAACCCCAGCGCCAGCCACACCTCAATCTCTTGAAGTGCAGCCGCATTCGGCACCATACGTCGTGGAGGCTCCAGTGTCATCATGCTTCCCATGATGCTACCGCACCTGCGAACGCGCTGGCTCACTTCTCCAAACAAACTATCGTCAGTAACAACCAAACCGACAGCGCAGAGAGTAGTCTGCGCTGTCGGTTCGTAAACTATGGATCAGGTTAGTGCGCCGCCGCCTGCGAGTGGCCGTGCGCTTCGGTGGAGTGCTCATGGGCCTTCCCCGAGTGCTCATGCGCCTTCTCGGAGTGCTCGTGGCCTGCCTTGTGATCGCCCGCTTCGTGGTGCTCCGCTGCGGCGTGGTGGGCCTTCGCTGCGTGCTCGTGGTGCTCGGCTGCCTTGCGATGTGCTTCGTGTGCCATGTTGGTTCGCTCCTTCAGGAGATTGACCCCTGATCGATGAACGCCATCCTAGGCCTCGCCATATTTCATCCGCATGAGTGTCAAGTGAATAAACAACGCGCTCAAAAACGACATGCGTGCCCTCAAATTCTTCCGCCACGCACCTTCCCAAAGTGCGATGCCAACATCACCGCAAGCAGCAACGCGCCCACACCCAGCAGCGCCCAGGCAAGTAAGTCCTGCGGCGCATGAAAGTGCAACAGCAGCACGCCCACCACAAAGTTGAAGAACCCCCACACCACATTGACCACAGGTGACGAGTCGCCCTTGCCCGGTGGCTTCGCAAACGGCGTTGGAAACGGAATCCCGCACACGCCCATCACAAAGTGCGGCATCCCATTCGCCAGAAACACTCCAGCCAGGAACGCCCACAGATACCCAAGCGGACTCATCGTTACCATCTCTTCCTCCCAAACAAAGATGCGAGCCACCATCAGCTCGCATCTCATCCTTTCTATTCCCTGCTCCCTACTCCCTGCTTTTCACTGTGTCTGCAGCGCCCGCTTCGGACGCTCCGCCATCGGCACCGCATCACTCCGCTCCCCCGGCATATCGATCGCCAGCGGCAGCTGCTCAGCGGCCTTGTAGCTGTCATACGCACGCACAATCCGCTGCACCAGCTGATGCCGCACCACATCGACATCCTCAAAGTGGCAGAACTTGATGCCCTCCACGCCATCCAGCACGTGCAGTGCCTCCAGCAGTCCGCTCTTCTTGGGGTTAGGCAGATCAGTCTGAGTCAGGTCACCGGTAATCACAGCTTTAGCGCCATTGCCCAATCGCGTCAGAAACATCTTCATCTGCTCGTTGGTCGTGTTCTGCGCTTCGTCCATGATGATGAACGCATCATTCAGCGTGCGCCCGCGCATAAATGCCAGCGGAGCCACCTCAATCACGTTCGTCTCCAACATCTTGTCGACCTTGATCGGATCGAGCAGGTCATACAGCGCGTCATACAGGGGCCGCAGATACGGATCGATCTTCTCCTGTAACGACCCCGGCAGAAACCCGAGCCGTTCGCCCGCCTCCACCGCCGGCCGCACCAGCACAATCCGCGACACCTTCTTCGCCAGCAGAGCGCTCACCGCCATCGCCACCGCCAGGTACGTCTTGCCCGTACCCGCCGGCCCAATGCCGAACACCATGTCATGGCCTTCAATGGCCTCGACATACTTCCGCTGGTTCGGGCTGCGCGGCTGCACCATGCGCTTCACGCCCGCATTGCGCTGCTTGCCGCTCTCCACCAGCCCGCGCAGCGTCACCGTCGGGTCGGCAACCACCATCTTCAGCAGTGCATTCAACTCGCCGTTATGCGGATGCACTCCCACCTTCCGCAGGTGTTCAAAATCATGGAAGATCCCCTCCACCCGGGCGACCGCCACTGCGTCCCCCAGCAGTTGAATCGAGTCCGATCGGAGGTCGATCTGAACGTTCAACCCATCTTCCATCAGACGAAGGTTCTCGTCGCGTGTGCCATACAACGGCTCGATTCCGGGAGTGAGATGCAGCGATTTTTTTAGCAAGTAGTAGCCTGACCTCCGTCAGGAAGTTTCAAGGGTTTAGATGCTTTTGTTGTCCGGTACGACACCCGCTTACTGGAGAGTCTCCGGCACACGGCCACCGCCGCGCCCCTCGTCTCCATCGTATTGGTCAAAGTTCCCAATAGAGTGTCGATGCCTCAGACGGTATCCCCAACCCCGCCCCGGCGTCAACCTCCGCTGTGTAAATCCTGAACCAAGCTAGAGCCCAGCAACGCAACCGCATCAAAGCACTCGAAATATCCATCTTCTTCGCACGCCACAACTTCGCTTCCGCGCATCCTAGCGAACAGCCGTCACGTCATCTGGGCCGCCGCCAGTCATAGGGGATAATCTGACTCGTACTAAGAACGAATGGGGGAGTTCGCACCTGCAACCGCCCGACAACACCGCTGAAGCCAGATGTCGCATCTTCGCAACAGGGGAGATGGCAGACCTGACATGCACTTTGGACTGGCGCAGCACCCCCGTTGGCAACATGCACCAGTGGCCCGATCTGCTTCTCTCCACCGTGAATATGCTGCTGGCCTCGCAGCAGCCCATGTTCCTCTGGTGGGGTGAGGAGCTGACGCAGTTCTACAACGACGCCTACCGCCCCAGCCTCGGCGCGGACAAACATCCTTCCGCACTCGGCCAGCGAGGCCCGGAGTGCTGGCCGGAGATCTGGCCTGTCATCGGCCCGCTGATCGACGACGTGATGAAGCTCGGCCGCCCTTACTGGAGTGAAAACCAGCTCATCCCAATCTTCCGCAACGGCAGACTCGAAGATGTCTACTGGACCTTCAGCTACAGTCCCGTCTGGGACGCTAATGGCATCGTTCGCGGCACCCTCGTCGTATGCTCTGAAACCACCGGCAAGGTCCTCGCCGAAAAAGCTGTGACCGACGAACGGCTCCGGCTCCTTGAGGTCCTGCAACAGGCACCCGCCTTCTTCGCCCTCCTCGAAGGCCCCGATCATGTCATCACCATGGTCAATCCGCTCTATCTCCGCTTGGTCAATAACCGTGATGTCCTTGGAAAACCCGTCCGTGTCGCCTTGCCCGAGGCCGTTGAGCAGGGCTACCTCGAACTTCTCGACCGCGTCTATCAGGGCGAACGTTATCTCGGATTCGACGCAAGATTCGACTCCTTCGCCGGCGAGGGCCTGCCGCTGGATGAGCGTTACGTCGACTTCATCTACGAACCCCTGCGCGGGCCCGAAGGAGAGGTCACCGGAATCATCGCCCTGGGCGTCGACGTAACCGACCGCAAGAGGTCGCACGATGCTCTCCTGCAGAACGAAAAGCTGGCCGCCGTCGGCCGCCTCGCCAGCTCCATCGCCCACGAGATCAACAACCCCTTGGAAGCCGTAACCAACCTCATCTATCTGGCACGAGGCTCAGAGAGCAGTTCAGAAACACAGGAGTATCTCTCCAACGCCGAGGTAGAGCTGCGGCGCGTCTCGGCGATCACGAATCAGACGCTCCGGTTTCATCGCCAGACCACCAGCCCCACCAGCTGCACCGCCGAAGACCTTGTGTCGAGCACCCTGTCCATCTACCAGGGACGACTCGCCAACACCCACATCCAAATCCTGCGGCGCGACCGCGCACGCCGCCCGTTGCGCTGCTTCGAAGGCGAGATCCGGCAGGTACTCAGCAACTTCATTGGCAACGCCATCGACTCCATAAACAACGAGAGCGGACGTCTGCTCATCCGCACTCGCGACGGTATCAACCGGCGCACCGGCGAACTTGGTCTCGTCATCACCCTAGCCGACAGCGGCGTTGGCATGAACCCCATCACCGCCTCTTGCATCTTCGAACCGTTCTTCACCACCAAAGGCCTCAGCGGAACAGGCTTAGGCCTCTGGGTCAGCCGCGAGATCGTGGATCGCCACCGAGGCCACATCGCCATCAAAACCAGCCAGCGCCCCAACCACTCCGGAACGGTCTTTACGATCTTCCTCCCCTACGAAGAATCACTGCAAAACATTGACCGAACCCCCGAAAATCCATACACTTAACCCTGTACCGGAACCGCTGCGCTGCGCTCTCTGTAGCCCCGTATCAGCCTCCGAGTGCATCCCTCACATTCGCCGCGGAAGCGGGCGACACAGAAAGAACTACAACTCATGGCAAATCACGTCTCATCCCTCAAGCGCGCCCGTCAAACCATCACCAAGACGGCTATCAACCGCGCCAACAAGTCCAAGCTCCGCGGCACCCTGCGCGTCATGCGCGAGGCCCTCACCGCCGGCGATAAGAAGACCCTCAACGATACCTACCGCGCCACCGTCTCGGTCCTCGACAAGAGCGTCCAGAAGGGTATCCTTCACAAGAACACTGCCAGCCGCTACAAGGGCCGCCTCAACGCCCGCGTCAAGGCGATTGTCACCGCCAAGGCCTAAGCCGCAGCGACAGAATCAGAAGAGGCCGGGATCATCTCCCGGCCTCTTCGTTTAACTCGCCATCGCTCAGTTCGGCCCTTCGCTCTCGCCGTTGTGGCTCCCGCCATACTCCGCATGTTCCCCCGGCAACAGCAGCGTCGGAGGTCTCCGCTTCCCCGTCGCATCCACGCCTCCACTCAGCGTCCCGGTATTGTCCGCAACCGCCGCAGCCAGCGTCCCCGGAGTCACCGTCGCCACAATCTTCTGCTCCGGTTCATCCCGCACCGACATCACCGGCCCATTCGGCAGCTTCGTATCGGCGGCCACCATCGCAGGCTTCGCTGCCGCAACCGTCGCCACAGCTCGCCTCGCCGGCTCAGCCGTTGGCATCACCGCCAACGGCGTAGCCTTCGCACTCTCCGCGCGGCCGCCGGTATTCCCCGTCAGCAGCTTCAGCACCACCGGCCCCGCAGCTTCAGGCGGAGCCAGCTTCACGGCCTCCGCGATATCTTCCTTGTCCCTCGGCTTCAACTCCGCCAGCCTGTACACCTCCAGCGAGTTCTCCCGCACCACCGCGAGCTGGCTGCCATCCTCCGCCAGCGAGAAGTTCTCCGCCGTCTTCATCGCCGGATAGCAATCCGTCTTCAGCAGCAGGTCGCCACTCACGTTCTGATACACCCGGATCTCCTGCCGGTCCACCGGAGCCGGCGCAGGCCCCGGCATCAGTCCCCCCTGCGGCCCCACCGGAGGAGTCACCGGGTCCGACACCCTCCGGCTTACCGCAAACCGTCCCGCCTCTGGAGCGAACGCAAACACCGGCGGCCCAAAGTCGCCAAAGTCCTCCTGCCACGTCTCCTGCGCGTCCAGCCCATACGACGCCATCCGCACCCGGTCATCCGACCCGCGGCACGTCATCGCCAGAAACTCGCTATGGCTCACCATCTCCAGCCTCGGCGTGCAGCTACTCTGCAGTGTTCCCACCTGCGCAGTCTTGCCGCGCATATCGTCAAACGTCACCGCCCACTGGTTGTTCCCCACCGGGCTCGGCCAAAGGTATCCGCGCGAATCGATCGGCAGATAAAACGGCTGCGGCGACCGCACCGTCCCCGACGCCATCACCTTCAGCGGAGCCGTCTCGGTCCCATCGCCGCTCAGCCGGTAGAAGTCCAGCACAGTCGTCGAATCCTGCTTGACCGTCTCGATGTCGCCCACCTCAATCTCGGTCTGGCTATGCGGAGACACGACTTGCCCCTCAATCGTCAGCAGGCCGCCGTCCTCAGACATAAACAATGCAGTCGGCCGCCCCATTCGCCACGGGAATGCCATCCGTTGAAACGGGTCCTTGTCCTTATCCTTCAGCCGCGCACGGGGCGTCATCACCGACAACCCATCCCCGATCCGCACCATGAACCGCCCCTGCCCCAGATCCCACAGGTAGCGCGCATGGTCGTGCATATGCCACTCCGTCCGAGCCACCTTCTTGCCGCTCGGCAGCTCCAGAATCTCCGCCGCAACTATGCGGTCGTCATCGTCTTTGGGATCATCTGGCAGCCGCGGCACCAGCCCGCGCTCGCTGTAGGTCAGCAGCAGGTGCTTGTCATCTAGAAAATTCACCGTCAGCATCGACGCCCCGGCATCCAGAAAGTTCTGCCCCAGCGATGGAACCCCCAGCGACGCCAACGTCAGCTTCACCACCGGCCCACCCTGCTTCGGCCCCGAATCAGCCCACGCCGATCCCACACACACCAACACCAGTAACCCGAGACAACCGCCTCGTCCGCCGCGCCGATGGAACCATGGAACCTGCATCCTCAACCCCGCGTACATTACTCTTTCATAGTCCACCGTCTCCGAGCCAGCCCGCGCCCAAACCCGCCGCTGTCTCGTCAAAATCTATCCCGTCCTGGAGCCCACATGAAACTGTACCGCCTCCGCTCACTCTGCGCCGCAGCCTCCGCCGCAGCCGTCGCTCTCGCTGTTCCCGCGTACGCCCAGTCCGGCTCCACGACTACCGGCGCCCCAGCGCCAACCATGCACTACGTCCCCTCGCCCGCCTTCGACACCGCCGCCATCGACACCCACGCCGACCCCTGCAACGACTTCTACAAGTTCGCATGCGGCAACTTCACCGCCCAGCATCCCATCCCCGCCGACCAGACCGGCGTCGACCAGTTCTACCTCCTCTACAACGTCAACACCGAGCAGCTCAACGGCATCCTCCAGAAGTACGCCGCCGACACCTCCACCCGCACCGCCAGCGAGCAGAAGATCGGCGACTACTACGCCTCCTGCATGGATACTGCCGCCATCGACAAGAAGGATCTCGCTCCCATCCAGCCCCTGCTCAATGAGGTCGACAAGGTCACCAAGCCCGGCCTGCCTTATCTCACCGGCGAGCTCCAGCGCATCGGCGTCAACGTCTTCTTCGGCTTCGGCGAGCAGCAGGACTTCAAGGACGCCACCAAGCAGGTCGCCACCTTCGACCAGGGCGGTCTAGGCCTCCCCGAGCGCGACTACTACACCCGCACCGGCGACAAGGACAAGGAGATCCGTAAGCAGTACGTCGAGCACATCACCAATCTGCTCACGCTCTCCGGCGAAGCTCCCCAGAAAGCCCTCATCGAGGCCAACAACATCCTCGCTTTCGAAACCAAGCTCGCCGAAGCTTCCATGACCAACACCGAACGTCGCGACCCCGAGGCCATCTACCACCCCCAGACCCTCGCCGACTTCGAAACCTCCATCAAGCCCGTAAACATCACCCCGTTCCTTGAGGCCGTCCACTCGCCCTCATCCCTCCCCGGCCCGCTCGGTCCAGACTCCATCATCGACAGCAACCCCAAGTTCTTCCCCGCCATGGTCGCCGCCGTCCGCGACGCCGACATCGACACCCTCCGCGCCTACGTCCGCGTCCGTCTTCTGGAAACCTTCGGCCGCGATCTTCCCCATACCATCGACGCGGAAAACTTCCACTTCTTCGGCACCCAGCTCGAAGGCCAGCCCCAGCAGCGTCCCCGCTGGAAGCGCTGCTCCTCCAGCGTCGACGGCTCTCTCGGCGAAGCCCTCGGTCAGGTCTACGTCAAGGAGTACTTCCCGCCCTCCAGCAAGGACAAAACGCTCCAAATGGTGCATGACATCGAGTCCGCAATGGACGCCGATATCGACACCCTCGATTGGATGAGCGCCGACACCAAGGTTAAGGCCAAGGCCAAACTCCACGCCGTCGCCGACAAGATCGGCTACCCCGACCACTGGCGCGACTACAGCCACCTGGAAGTCGTCCGCGGCGACGCCCTCGGCAACGCCGAACGCGCCACCGCCTTCGAGAACGACCGTGAGCTCAACAAGATCGGCA
>Ga0206880_1030_pt1 | contig 17987 bp, 8 predicted proteins | sample Alteio_BWOrgCont_6_FD_152848 | JGI IMG/M metagenome (GOLD analysis project Ga0206880, IMG submission 152848) | Enriched cells from forest soil in Barre Woods Harvard Forest LTER site, Petersham, Massachusetts, United States -... | ecosystem: Environmental > Terrestrial > Soil > Temperate forest > O... | reverse complement strand
TACCAGCGCCGGACAATTTGCCGGAAACCCCGCCTTATCTGCAAGCGAACGCGTTGGGGCAAAGGCGCCAAAAACCGAGAATGATCTGGCTGGATGGCTCGCATCGAAATTGCAAACTCACACCCCCGCCGTCTCGGTGCCTCCGTCGGCGCGGGTTCGCATTCATCGGTATCAGACGCCGGGCGCGCGCCTGCTGGCCTTTGAGCGGAATGTCGAATACGCCATGAGTGAGTCGCTCAAACAAGCCGGGGGCAACGAAGCGTTGGAAAAACCGATCCAACTCACGGCCAAACTGTTGGAGCCGGCCCACATTTATGATCTGAACACGAAAACCTATTTAGGCTTCGCGGACCATATCCAGTTCACACTCGACCCTTGGCATCCGTCTCTTTTTGCGCTGACCACGAACAACGTCCCAGCCGCCACCATCCCGTCCGCTCTCGCCGGGCAACAGACACGTTAATTTGTGGTGTCGGCAAATCTGCTTGTATACGCCGCGTCAATAATAATTGCTCATGTTTCGGTGGAGCGAGACTGCCCGCAATGCAGATCTCTCGTGTTGTTCTAACTTCGAGCCGTGACTCGATTCTTGGTGGACAAAATCAGGGCTCGACGAAGTCTCACCGTCGTTAATTGGCGGCTATGGTATTTCTTAAATCGCGATGGGCGTCAATGGTGTGTTTTCAACCCTGTCACCGTAAATTTTACTTCAATCCTGGGTGCGTTTGAATTCCAGAGCGTGCCCGTCCCAAAATGCGCTCATGCGCGATTCGGGAACTAATGTTTTGCCGAAGCTTGGGTTCCACAACTCAACGACCCCACTTGATATGCCGGCATAAACCACGGCGTGGGTGTCCCCGATGACGAAAAGCATGGCGGGTGGATGGACCGTCCGGATTCCATTGGTGGCTGTTACTTTCCGACCCGAGATACCCAGTTTTTTCAGGCCGAACAAAGCTTGCGCTGGAAATGTCCCGTCACGGGTGGTGTGGAAGAGCTTGGCCAATTCCTTTTCAGTTGCGTGAACTCCGAGCATGGCCGCGATGTTGGCTCCCGCCGCCGGGACGCAAGTGTAGGCGCTGGTTTGGAGGATTACGCCGTCGGGTGAAATCCTCGTGTCACCCAAAGGCGGCAGATTGGGCCTGGAACTCCAGGCCGCATAGGATTGAATGACGGTCAGGACAGCCAGTCCAAAGCAAACCGGCCCCCATTTCCAACGGTGCCCGATTGTCATGGCCGCCCTCGAACAGAATCCGAACACATACGCCAGAACTCCGCTCACTATGGCCCAGGAAAGAGCGGCCCAATGGAGCTGGAGCCAGGCGGGCATATCCCATTGCAGCTCAGGGTGGCTGGCGATATAAACATTGATAAACGGAAACAGGAGCAGAAGCGGGAGGGCCAAGTAGAGATGCCGCGTCTTCCACAACAAAGCCTGGAAGTTTGCGTGCAACCCTCCCTTCAACCGGGCGCGACATACGGTGGCACCGCCCAACCCCAAGGCGAGAATCACCACAACTTGGCAAATGAAATCCGGTGCGCTCGTGGCTAATCCTTCAAGACATCACTCAATGAAACGAATGTAGCACCACTCGCATCCGCTTTCAATACTTGGAAGACGTTGCGTCTTTAGTGCAAGGCGCGAAACGCGGTCAACTTCACCGGATTGCGCTGGTGACAGACTTTCTCGGCGTGTCACCAGTACTGGTGACTTGGCGGAAACGGGGGGTGGGGCTATGTTTTACGCAGTTGATGATGCTGTGGTTCGGAAGGGTGTGTCCCGAATCATGTTGGTCATCCAGACAATTTCCGTTGTTTGTTCTCATAATGGAGGGGCCGGACGAAAGTCCGGCCTCTCTTTTTTCCCCTCGAGCATTTCAATTGGAACTGTGGCCTAGTACTCGGCGGGGCGAGACTCCGTCGAGCCCTGACATTTTGTGGGGGAAATCTAATCAGGGCTCGACAGAGTCTCGCCCTACCTCCATCAACTTTCGGTTACGCTATAGGTGGCGCGGCGCACGCCAAATGGTGGCGCTTAATTCGCGGCAGGTTTGCCAGGAGCGGTGGGCGCGGCGGGTTCCAAGGGCAGGGAGATGCGGACCACGCCGGGCACGCCGTTGCGCGGGGGCGGGATTTCCAGTTTGCCGGCGTGGGTCTGGATGATCTTGCTGGTCACGGCTAGGCCGAGTCCCAAACCAACTTTGCGTGTGGTGAAAAATGGCTCGGCGGCCTTGTCCGCCGCTTCGGCGCTGAAGCCCGAGCCACTGTCCTGCACTTCGATGCGCGCCCAGCGCGAGCCGCTTGAATCCGTGTCGGACCGCGTGCGCACATGCACCTGGCAGGAAGCACTGCTGGCCTGCAGGGCGTTGAGAATGATCTCGGCAAAAGCGTGCTGCAACCCTTGCCGGTCGCACGTGACGCTGAGTGGTTCGCCGGAGGATTCATACTGCAAAAAGACCGTGTTGGACGCATGATAATTGCGGGCTTCGCGGAAGGCCTCTTCGATCAATTGTTTGACAGGCACGGATTCCGACCTTGCGACACGGTCGCGGGCCAGGAACCGCATTTGCTCCACCAGCCGGCTGACGCGTTTGACTCCCTCGTCCATGGCCGCGGCCAGGGAAGCCTGGAAATCCGGTTCCGCGCCGCGCTCGTGCAGGAGCTGTTGGTGGGTCGAGAGGGGCACGATGGCGTTGCCGATTTCGTGGGCCAGCCGTTCAGCCATTTGCTGGACCAGGCGGAGGTTGGCGGTCTCGATTTCCAATTGGCGCAGGCGGTCGGCCGTCGTGCAATCTTCCACCACGACCAGCGCGGACGTCGGAGCGGCCGAATTCCCCCTGTGAAAGGGCGTGATGGAAACGAGAAAGCGCTGGCCGAGAGAGGTGGTTGAGTGGTGCTTGTAGTTTAGCACCGACTGGCCCGTTTTAAGCACGCTAAAGACTTTGCTGCCAATGCCCTGCGGCAGATCGCTGAATTCGAACACCCCGGCAGGCCGGTTGGCCCGGGGAAAAAGGGATCGCGCAGCTTCGTTGGCGTGCAGGACGATTAACTCCGGCCCGACGACGATGCAGCCGGCCTTGATGTGGCGCAAGATGTCAAACATCATTTCGTGCCGGGCCGATACTTGTTCGTGCGACCAGATGTTTTTGATGGCCAGGCCGACGGGTTCGAGCAGGCGGAAAATCAGCGCCAGTTCGTCGTTGGTCATCGGTTCGCCCGTGATCCGCTCATCAAGCATGGCCACCCCGACGAGCGATTGCCGGTCCAGCAACGGGATGGCGACGCGGACGCCCAGCGCGTCAAATTCGCGAGCCATGCGGGGATCGTGCTCCACCTCAATGCTGTCGCGCCGGAGGACGCGTCCCGTGCGCAAAACAAAACCGCCGATGCCAGCGCCCAGGGATAACTCGAAATGCTCCAGCACCTCGGCCGCCAGGCCCAAAGCGCAGGCCGGAGTCAAGCGGAACGAATCACCTGCCGCCCCTGTTTGGTCTGTCGCGGAGGGAGGGGATCGCAGGAAGATGCCCGCGCGGTTGAGGCCGAGAATTTCGCGCAACACAAGAAGGAACTCCTTGAGCAGCGGTTCGATGCTCAGGCTGTGGCTAAGGATCGAGGACGAATTCCGCAGGCCTTCCAACGAGCGCGCCGAGATTTGCGCAGCCTCGGCCACCCGCTGGTCTTCGGGGCGGTAACGCGGCGCCGGCGCGGGCACAGCCTTGGGCTGCGTGACTGGCCGAGCGGCCAGAAGGCTGTCCAGCAACGAGTTCAGCAAGCGCCCACGGACGGGTTTGCTTAAGACATGGCTGACTCCGAGCAGATAAGCCTCTTCCTCCCAATTCCATTGAGAATGGGCCGCGTAAAGAATGATGGGACATTGGGGCAAAAACCGCCGCAGCCGCTGGACATTTCGGATCGGTTCCACCGTGGTCAAATCCGCGTCCAAGATGCACAGGTCAAACGAAGCGCCCGTCAGCCGCAATTCGCTTTCGCCGAACTCCGCCTGCTCGATGACCTGGTAGCGGGTGGGATCCAGCGCGGAGCGCACGGCGGCCGCCAGGCTGGCGTTGGGCGAGACAATGAGCAGTGTTCTCATACCTGCACCATGTGCGGGCGCGCGCCGCCCGAGTGGGGAGCGGGGGCTTGGCCCTGGTTGAGATGATTGGGCAAATCGAGTTGCACCGTGGTGCCCTCGTCTTCCTTGCTGGTGATGCTCAAATTGCCGCCGTGGAGATGAACGATCTTACGCGCAATGGCCAGACCGAGTCCAAAACCGCGTTTGCCGTCCCCGGTATTCTTAGTCGTGAAGTAAGGAGTAAAGACGCGCGTCAGGTTCTCGGCGCTAATGCCGCTGCCGTGGTCAATTACGCGCAGCCGAAACCATTCACGGTGGGGTTCAGACTTGGGCAAGGACGTCAAGCGCAATTCCACCACGGCGCCCGAGGGCGAGGCGTCAATCGCGTTGGAAAGGAGGTTGCAGATCAGACGCTTGATGAGCACGGAGTCCATCTCGATGACGACATCCGACAGACCATTGAAGGTAACGCGGACGCTTTTGCCTTGGGCCTGCGGCTCGACCAGAGCAACGGCTTCGTGAATCATTTGATCGAGCTGGCCCGGCTGCCCGTGCAATTTGGCGGAGCGGGAGAAGAAGAGGGCTTCGTTGACATAGGAGCGAACGGTCTCCAGATTGCGCAAACACATCGGTAGCAATTCATCAATCGTTTCCTGGTTGATATGGGATTCGCGGCATAACTGCATCAAGGTCTGCACGGGCGTCAACAAATTATTCAAGTCATGCGCCAGCCCGCGCGACATCCGGCCCAACAAGTCTTGTTCGTGGACCACTTGCAGTTGCTGGCGCAGGCGGATTTGATTCAACACCAGCCCGAGGCCGGAGGACAATTCGGACAGCAACTGGAGATCGTGCGGCGTGAAGAGTTCACCGCTGGCCTTGCGGCCCAGCAAGATCAGGCCGATGAGATCATTGCCGACCATGAACGGGAAACAAAACTCCGGCTCGAACGGTGTCAATTGCAGGCGTGCCTCCCGTTGCAGCAAGGATTCGTGGTCGGACTCGTAAACCAAATTGCACGAGAGCCATTTGGCCTGCGACTGCTGGAAGTAGCGGAAGACCGGCGACTCCATTTGCAGGTCCGTCATCGCCGGTTCCGACCGCGGCGGATGGCAGTGGAAAAGCTTGAACCCGCGCGTAGTGTCATCGAGCAAAATGATCTGGTAACTGCGCATCTTCATCGTGCCAGCCAGCAAGTCCTCCAATTCCTGCATCAGGAACTGCGGCTCGGGAAAAGAGCGCATCATCTGGATTAGATTTTGCACCTGCGCGTGATACTCGAAACGATCTCCCAGAATTTGCCGTTCCAGCTTGTCGCTGCCTTTGCCGAAGAACTGCGGGAAGAAAACCGAGGCCATGAGAGCGCTGGCCAGCAGCACAAACAAGGCGGCGGCAAACGAATAATTGTTGAACGTGTTGTCGGGGGAAAATTCGGAAATGACCAGCAACAACAGGAAACCCACCAGCATCATGAAGGTCAGCCGCACCATTTGCGCGGCGAATCGGCTCAACGCCACATGGATATCGAGCAATCTGTGTTGCAAGACGCTGTAGCCGACAATCAACACGTAAAACACCGCCGCGAAACAGCCGAGTGGGAAAAATTTGATGTTGGTGAATGGATAAGTGCCGTGCCCGAGGATAGGCATCAGATCATTGGTCCCGAAGACGGCCAATCCGATGACCGCCGCCAATAAAGCCCGCAGCCGTTTGCGCTGCATGGCGGGAGCCGTTCGCTGGCTGCGATACAGTAGCGCCACCAAAAACACGCCGATTGCGCTATAGACAATGCCGAAGGGGAAAAAGAATGGGCCTGGCACGGACCACCACCCGACTGGCAAATGCTGGACGCCGATAATAAATTTATTGAACAGGAGGCTGATGGCAAAACCGACGTGGAGCAGGTAAAGCGCCGGCATCATCCAACCTGTCCGCACCTGCGAAATGACCACACACAAATGACAGATGATGACGGGAATGAACATGATCCCTAATTGCAGCACTTTAGCCCAAATGAAGGCCTCATCCTGACCGATGTCCCGGCTCAAATGGTACACGCCCAGGTTCCACAACGTCGCCGCAACACCCCATGCCAGGTAAATCTGGCTCAACTTTGAACGATAATCCCGCGCCAGCACCATTGAGGTCAAAATGGCATTGACCGTGATGGCCGTTAGCGCCGTGATTTGAATGACTTCCAGTCGATTCATGGCGACTCAAAATTTCTTCAAAGCCACGCAGGCATAACGCCCGCCGAATCCCGCGCTTAAATTCAATCCCACCCGGATAGGATACGACCGCGCCTCGCCAGGCACGTAATCCAGATCGCAGCCCGGGTCCGGTTCGTGCAAATTAATCGTCGGCGGAATCTCCTGGTGCCAAATGGCCAGCGCGCAAATCATGGTTTCAAGCGCGCCGGAGGCTCCCATCAAGTGGCCGGTCACAGGCTTGGTGGCGCTGACCGCCAGGCGTTTGGCATGGTCGCCGAAAACGGTTTTGATGGCGCGAGTTTCCACCGGATCATTCAAAGGCGTGGCCGAGCCGTGGGCGTTGATGTAATCCACTTCGGTGGGAAGCAGGCGCGCACGGCGCAACGCTTTTCCCATGGCCCGCGAGTAACCGATGCCATCGGGGTGTGGGTCCGTGGGGTGGTAGGCTTCGCAACTTTGTCCGTGACCGGCCACTTCCGCGTAGATGCGCGCCCCGCGGCCCAATGCGTGCGACAATTCCTCCAGGACGAAAAAGGCCGCCCCTTCCCCCAGCAAAAATCCATCGCGCGTGCGGTCAAACGGTCGCATGGACTCCACGGGTTGGCACGGTTGCTCGGTCATGACCCGCAAGCGGCAAAATCCTATGTGCAACATCTCCATGGTTTCGTCTGCCCCGCCTGCCACCACCACATCCAAGTCGTCACTCTGGATCAGGTTGGCGGCATAACCGATGGCTGCGGTGCTGGACGCGCAGCCTGAACAATATGTAATTGCGTGGCCTTGAATGCCCAAGTGCAGGCTGATGGTGCTGCTGCCCTCCCCGCAGTAAGCCGCCACCAGATTATAGGGATGAAGGGCGCGGAAATTGCCGTCGCTGGCCAGGTACGAATCACGCGTTTTGAGGATGCTCTCCGTGCCGCTGATAGTGGTCCCTTCCACGATGCCCACCCGGTCCGGATCCAGGCCGCTCAAGTCCAAACCAGTGTCTTGCACCGCCATCGAAGCTGCCGCCACGGCGTATTGAATGGTCAAGTCATACCGGCCCGGTTTGCGGCCTTTGATGTATTGCGCGACGTCGAAATTCCTGACTTCCGCCGCAATCTTTACCGGCAGCTTGCTGGTGTCAAAACGGCTCACAGGTGCCGCGGCGCTGACCCCGCCGCGCACATTTCCCCACAGCGTTTTCGGATCATGCCCGCTGGGCGAAATGACCCCCATGCCAGTAATCACAACGCGTCGTTCGGGGAAGCCGTTGTTCATTGGTGGATGGGGATTAGAAAACTGCCGCGGTGATCTGCCTTTCTTAATCTTAATTTTAATCCCGATCTCAATCTCTTCCCCGCAGTATTCACCTGAACGCAACGAAGATTAGGATTAAGAGCACCAAACCGCCGCTCTAAATCGCTAAATGTACCGGTGGACATGCAGCGGGCAAGACCCTGCGGTTGGAATTCCTGATCGGCCCATTTTTGACCCGCCCCGATCATTGTTCCAGTGCGGTAAACCCCATTTTTTAGGACTAGCGGCAAGATGCCAACTGGAGTCATCGCCCTACTTCTATCTCAAAGTGGGACAACATTCAACCGTTAATTTTCTTCCAGACTGATTTTCTTTCCTATAGGTTATTTAAAGGGCGAAGATCTCATCGAGCTTCTTGGAAACCTGGCCCAGCCGCGTCGGCACCTCAACCCCGCTGGGCCAATAGGCCGGTTCCGCCGTCCCCCAGCCTTCATACCCGATTTCGTCCAACGCTTTCATGACCGCCGGCCAGTCGTTGTCCCCCTCCAAATACTCGACCTGGAAGCCTTTCCACAACCCTTCCTGGTCCCGCTTTTTGCGGCTGTACTCCTTGATATGCAGTTTGTGGACGCGTCCGCCCAGGATACGAATCCACTGCTCCGGCCATCCGGTATTGATGACGTTGCCTACGTCAAAATGCCAGCAAACGGCCTTGCTCTCGAATTGATCCACGTAGCGCGCCGCTTCCAACGGACTGAGCAGAAACTGGTTCCAGACATTCTCGATGGCGATCTTGACGCCCAATTCCTCCGCCAATCCGATGACCTTCCTGATCTCCACCGCCGACCGTGTATAGGCCAAATCGTAGGAAACTCGCTGGTTCACCACCGCCGGCACTAGCAACACTGAGGAGGCTCCGTAAGCCTTGCAATCCCGCAACGCCGTGGTCAAACCATCCAGTCCCGCCTGCCGCTCCTCGGGGATGGGGTCTCCCAGAGTCTTTTGCCAATGCACCGAATCCACCACGCTCGCGATGGTCAACCCGGTGGCATCGCGCGCTTTGAGAACTTGCTCCTGATTCATGCCGGAATTCATTTCCACCCCCTCAAAGCCCGCTTCCTTAATGAGCTTAAATTTCTCCATTATCGTCATGGATCCTGGCACCGAGGCCCACATTAGTCCCTTCTTGATCTTCCGCTTTCTGGTCGGCGCGGCCGGGGTTGGCTCGGCCTGGGTCGAGGGCGGCAAGACAGCGGTCGCCAAAACCGAAGTCTTCAAGAACTGCCGCCGCGTGGTGAGGAGCTTCTCCGTTTTCATGCCAGCCAGAGAATCCCCTTTTGCCAGCGAGGTCAACAAAAAGCCGGTTCTTACTAAGGACCGGCCGGCGCGTTGGTGAACATCTTTTGGGCCATGGTCATGCCAAATTTCTGCATCCCGAGCATGTTGGATTGCGATGTGCCGAGGGTTTGAAGCTGGTCCGGCGAAAGGAATGACGCGGCTTGCTCGAGAACGCTCTGGTTGGCTTGCTCCTGGAGTTGCATTTGCTTGCTCATCATCGCCTGGAGATCGCTCGGATTGATTTGTGAAGGATCCATCGTGTTGTTCTGGCGCGCCGTTTTCATGGCTTGCAACAACTGCTGCTGCTGGGCGTCGCTCAACGGATTGTCCGTAAAATTATTTTTATAAAGCGAGAGCATGGTTTGATCGGCCAAGCCCTCGGTGAAGGTTTTGTATTGGGTCATCCCCGCGTCTCCCAGCAATGATTGGAGCTCGGCGTCGGCCGGTTTTCCCACATCGGCGCCGAACTTGCCCGATTGCAAGGCCTCCATGCCTTGGGAGGTCCTGTCAATTAATAATTTAAAAAACGTGTCCGCTTGGTCCGGCGAAAGATTGAGCTGTTTGACCAGAGGGGCGTACTGCATTTTCAACATGGAGCCTTGCTGTTCAATCATGGCTGCCACCATGTCCGGGTCTTTGAACATTTCGGACAGGGCGCTCCCCTTTTTTCCGGCGGCTTTGGCGACGGCGGCTGTTTTGGCTGCCAGCGCGTCGCTCGCGTGAGCGCGGGCTTTGGCCACATCCCTCTTCATGTCCTCCGCTGTTTTGGCGTAGGCGGCGTTTTGCTCCTGTAGTTTTTCAATTTGTGCCTGCAAGGCTTGATTCTTTTGGGCCTGCGGCGCGAGTTGCGCCACTTTCGCCTCGAGTTGCTGGACGATTTGTTTTTGTGTCGAAAGCTGCTGGTATTGCAGCGCGACAATGACGGCGGCGGCGCAAACGCCGAGCGCCACGCCAATTTTGGTTGAACTAATCATACTAATGGCTCCTTTGACTAACGTTAAGGTTGATACGGTGAAGGCCGAGCTTTGCACGGCGGAGGCCGCGACTGCGGCCGCCAGACCCGCCGGCGCAGCCTGAATTGAGTTATCGGCGATGGCCGCCGCCAGCGCGCCCGCCGGCATGGTGATGCCGCGGCGCAGGAAGAATTCGCGCAATTTGTCAAGCGCACGGTTGACGCGCATCTTGGCGGCGTCTTCGCTGGCGCCGAGGGCGTCGCCCACTTCCTTCAGGGGCTTGCCCTCGAAGAAGCGGAGCACGATGGCATTGCGGTCCTTCTCATTCAATTGGGCCATGGCCTCGTCCAGCAAAGGGCCGACGCGCGTCCAGGCTTCCGGCTCGGGTTCATTCATGGTGGATTGGATGTGCGCCTGTTGCTCGCGGTGCAGGCGGCGCATTTCGGTGCGGATAAAATTGGACGCGGTCAGGCGGGCCGTCTGGTAAAGCCAGCCCGAGAGCACCGTGCCGCGCCCCAATGCGCGCGCTTTCCGCGCCAGCGTAACAAAAACCGATTGGGTGATTTCCTCTGCCTGGCTCGGATTGTTGACCGAGCGCAAGGCCGCCGAATAAACGAGGTTGATGTGCCGGGACACCAGCGCGTTAAAGGCGGCTTCGGAACGGCCGCTGGCGTATTCCTGCAACAACTGCATGTCATCGGATGTGTGCATCCACTTAATAATGTCCGCCGTCCGCCAAAAGGGAACATTGGACTTGGTTGGACTTGGCCGCGCGGCTTCAGAAAAGCGCTGAATAATCAAGATGACATTGGAAATCAACGACTTGCGCAATCCCCTCTCCTCCCATGCCAAATCCCATCACAACACGCTCGGAGCCGCGCCGGAGGAATTGAGCTTTTGCGTCATTTTCACCCCTTGTTTTGAAAATCCTATTTCACCTGTAATTACCTGTAATTACCGATAATTACCTGGAATCACTTGTAATCTGAGCCACCCTCTCGCGTCCTCAGCCGCCTGGTCTGAAAGATTAGAATTGAACTTTTGCGTCACTTTTCCTGCGCAGAAAAATCTTTTGGCGCAAGTTACCGCAAGTCCCCTCTGACATTATCAATTGTCAACAATCACTTGACTTCCCCTTTCCCAATATTTCAAAGAACAAAGCGCCTGGCTTCGCCGCCAGCACGCCGCGGGGGCGCAAACGCCGCCCGCGCCTAATCATAACACTATTTGATGTATCTGCAAACATTTTTATTCAACCGCGTTTCGCCAGGCGTTTATCGCTTTTTGTGGCAGCGCCGTAGGCGCGACCTCTTCTGTAGATGGCCCCAGCCTTTGAAAGCAAAGCCTCGTAGGGGCGACAGCTCGGTCGCGGAAGTCCCGAATAGGGCGCTCCTACGGAGCTCAAAATCCATGGTATATGGTTGATCTACAACGATTTCGCTCCTAGCGGAACTAGGCCGCAACCATGCAGTTAGGAGGCTGGAAATTTGGGATCTTCGCTGTTTTCGGTGGAATAGCCGACGCCAAGAAGGTTGGCTTTGCTCCCCGGCCCATCCCAAAGGGATGGAATCTCTCAGCCCAGGGTTGCGAGGAACGAGCTACCCTGGGTAAAAACGCACCCCAGTCACAACCCGGTAGGGGTTGCATCCTTGATCGCAAAGGACTGATATTCAACCCCTTCAGGGTTGTTACCTTAAAATGCGGTCTCCCAGGGTAGGCCCTTCCGAAGTCGGGCCAACCCTGGGCTGGATGATTCAATCCCTTTGGGATTGGGACTGGCCATAGCCTACAAATATGAGCAAGCCGCTTCAATTCCACTGAAAACAGCGAAGAACCGAAATTTGACAGGATTTACAGGATTTACAGGATGGAAAAACGGTTTCCGCGTCGGGAGAAGCAAATCTCACCATAAGGTGGTAGAGATTTAGTCGGAAAATTATCCTGTCCATCCTGTTCATCCTGTCTCAATTTCTTTATCATTGGATTTTCAATTGCATGGAGACGACTAAGGCTCAGAGTGTCTTGTCCAAGCAAGGGAGATTCCGCCGATTGGTGAATGGTCTTGCGTTTGGCCCCGGCTCATGCGACATAAAGGGTCGTTACACGGGTTGCCTCGGTAGCTCAGTTGGTCAGAGCAGTTGACTCTTAATCAATTGGTCGTCGGTTCGACTCCGACCCGGGGCACCATCCCAAAATCCCATTCGCGTGAAAAAAATTCTATTTGTCACCGGCGTTGACACCGGCGTGGGAAAAACAGTCTTGACTGCGGTGCTGCTCGCTTGCCTCCGGCAGAGTGGGGTCAACGCCCTCGGCATGAAACCATTCTGCTCCGGCGCGCGCGACGACGCCCAACTGCTCCTGAGCCTGCAAGAGGGCCGCCTGACGCTCGATGAAGTCAATCCTTTTTATTTTGACAGGCCGCTGACGCCCGCCGCTGCGTCGGGTCGCGGCCGCCGGGGGGTGAGTTTGGAGGCCGCACTGGAAAAAATCCGCGCTTTGGCCGGACGTTGTGATTTTCTGCTCGTCGAAGGGGTGGGGGGCCTGCTGGCGCCTTTGGGAGCGGATTATACGGTGCGGGACCTGATTCGCCGGTTGCGCTGCCAAGTCGTGGTGGTTTGCCCGAATCGGCTGGGGGTCATCAATCACACATTATTGACCGCAGAAGCACTGCAAAATGCTGGCATCAAGGAATTTACGGTGGTAATGATGGGGGTGCGGCAGCCGGATCTGTCCGCCATCAGCAACGCGCGCATTATTCAGCAATGGTTGCCTGGAAGACCGGTTTTTTGCCTGCCCTACCTCGGATTTAGAGCCTCCACACCGAGGGCGGTGAAAATAAATGTAAAATATTTGCAAAAAACACTTGCGCGTTTTTTCGGAGCTGCTAATTTGATCACGTTCTTTAGAAAAAGAAGCGGTTGAGTAACAAGACCTGTTGACAACCCGCTTCAAACGCTGTAGAGTGTTTGAAGTTAAACGAAGGTATCTGAGATGCCGAGTTGAATAAACAAGATTCGGCGCTCGGGTTTTTTGTCCCCTTTATGGGAACAAAGAGGGCTGTAAAAAGCCCGGATGCTCATTGAAAATTGAATTGTGCGAATAGTGAGAGCCCCTTCAGATTCCGCCTGTTAGTTGGCGGGGTTTGGAGAGTTTTAATAATTGCAAATCAGTCCGGTTAACCACCGGACCAAGATTCAAGCTAACGTTTTTAACGGAGAGTTTGATTCTGGCTCAGAACGAACGCTGGCGGCGTGGATAAGACATGCAAGTCGAGCGATGATCACGGGGTAGCAATATCTCGTGGTTGGAGCGGCGCAAGGGTGCGTAACACGTGGGTAATTTGCCATAAAGTTGGGGATAACTTGCTGAAAGGCGAGCTAATACCGAATGTGGCCCGATGGAGGCATCTCTGTCTGGCTAAAGCTGGGGACCGCAAGGCCTGGCGCTTTATGATAAACCCGCGGCCTATCAGCTAGTTGGCGGGGTAACGGCCCACCAAGGCTAAGACGGGTAGCTGGTCTGAGAGGACGACCAGCCACACTGGAACTGAGAGACGGTCCAGACACCTACGGGTGGCAGCAGTCGAGAATTTTTCACAATGGGGGAAACCCTGATGGAGCGACGCCGCGTGGGGGATGACTGGCTTCGGCCCGTAAACCCCTGTCATTTGCGAACAAATTGATTCACCTAACACGTGAAGCATTGATAGTAGCGGAAGAGGAAGGGACGGCTAACTCTGTGCCAGCAGCCGCGGTAATACAGAGGTCCCAAGCGTTGTTCGGATTCACTGGGCGTAAAGGGTGCGTAGGTGGCCGGGTAAGTCTGATGTGAAAGCTCGGAGCTTAACTCCGAAATGGCATTGGATACTATCCGGCTGGAGGGTCGGAGGGGGGACTGGAATTCTCGGTGTAGCAGTGAAATGCGTAGATATCGAGAGGAACACCAGTGGCGAAGGCGAGTCCCTGGACGACTCCTGACACTGAGGCACGAAAGCTAGGGGAGCAAACAGGATTAGATACCCTGGTAGTCCTAGCCGTAAACGGTGCATATTTGCTGTAAAAGGAATCGACCCCTTTTGTGGCGTAGCTAACGCGTTAAATATGCCGCCTGGGAAGTACGGTCGCAAGATTAAAACTCAAAGAAATTGACGGGGGCCTGCACAAGCGGTGGAGTATGTGGCTTAATTCGATGCAACGCGAAGAACCTTACCTGGCCTTGACATGCAAGTGGTAGAACCATGAAAGTGGGACGACCCCGCAAGGGGAGCTTGCACAGGTGCTGCATGGCTGTCGTCAGCTCGTGTCGTGAGATGTTGGGTTAAGTCCCGCAACGAGCGCAACCCCTGTGTCCTGTTGCCACCCAAACGAGAGTTTGGAGCACTCTGGACAGACTGCCTCATCTAAATGAGGAGGAAGGTGGGGATGACGTCAAGTCAGTATGGCCCTTACGGCCAGGGCTGCACACGTACTACAATGCCCGGTACAAAGGGAAGCAAGACCGTCAGGTGGAGCAAATCCCCTAAAACCGGGCCCAGTTCAGATTGTCGTCTGCAACTCGACGGCATGAAGCCGGAATCGCTAGTAATGGCACATCAGCTACGGTGCCGTGAATACGTTCCCAGGCCTTGTACACACCGCCCGTCACATCATGAAAGCCGCTTGTACCCGAAGTCGCTGTGCCAACCGCAAGGAGGCAGGCGCCGAAGGTATGGGTGGTGATTGGGATGAAGTCGTAACAAGGTAGCCGTAGGGGAACCTGCGGCTGGATCACCTCCTTTCTAAGGAGAACACGGACGCGGGGTAAAAACCGCGCTCCTAGGTCGGTCAAGCCCGATTTATCGGGTTTGATTAAACGGCGATCACTTTCGCACAATTCAGTATTCAGTGGGCCTGCAAAGGTCAAGGGTGCTTGTTCACCCGTTCGCGGCGTCCCCTCGTGGGAGCGTGAAACTGTTCTTTAAAAAGTGGATGGGATCGAACTCAAATCGAGCGCTGGGGCTGTAGCTCAGTTGGTAGAGCGGTAGCTTTGCAAGCTATAGGTCAGGAGTTCGACTCTCCTCAGCTCCACCAGCCGCGCGCAGCGCGGAATTTCAAATTTGAAATTTCAAATTTGACATGCGCGCTTCGCGCCTGGGCGTGTAGCTCAGTTGGTTAGAGCATGCGCTTGATAAGCGCAGGGTCACTGGTTCAACTCCAGTCACGCCCACCACTTTTTGATACCATTTGCCTGGAAGCGGCGGTTCGGGGCTTACAAGCCTCGCGCCGGCAACTCCGGGAATGTTCTTTGACAACTACACATAGAAATCAGGGCATGTAAATTACAATTCGCTGAGTGACCATCTGTAGATGGTTATCTTTGTGATCAAGCTACTAAGTGCAAACGGTGGATGCCTTGGTGCCAAGAGGCGATGAAGGACGTAGCAGGTTGCGATAAGCCCCGGGGAGCCGCATAAAAGGCGCTGATCCGGGGATCTCCTAATGGGAAAACCCAATCCTGGTAATTCAGGATTATCGTCCGGATGAATTCATAGTCCGGCGAAGCCAAACGGGGTGAAGTGAAACATCTCAGTAACCCCAGGAAAAGAAAACGAACGTGATTCCGTAAGTAGTGGCGAGCGAAAGCGGAACAGCCTAAACCGGGAGGACTTGTCTTCCCGGGGTTGCGGGACCCCGATATGGGAGGTGGACAGTTAGCGTAACGACGTGGAAAAGTCGGCCATAGACCGTGAGAGCCGGGTGCGCGAAAACTCGAAGCCCCCTAGGGGAATCCCAAGTAATGCGGTGCACGTGAAACTCTGCATGAATCCGTCCCGACCACGGGATAAGGCTAAATACTCCTTGGCAACCGATAGTGAACAAGTACCGCGAGGGAAAGGTGAAAAGAACCCCTTCTAGGGGAGTGAAATAGACCTGAAACCGATTGCATACAATGTGTAGGAGCCGGGCCCATTTGGCCGTTGGCCAAATGGATTTCAAATCTCAAATTTGAAATTTGAAATGGGCCATTTGACGACAGTCAAATGGGCCCGGTGACTGCTTGCCTTTTGCATAATGAGTCTGCGAGTTATTGTCAGTGGCAAGCCTAAGGCTTTTTGAGCTGGAGGCGAAGCGAAAGCGAGTGCCAAATGCGCGACCAGTCGCTGGCAATAGACCCGAAGCGGAGGTGATCTACTCTTGAGCAGGTTGAAGCTGCGGTAACACGCAGTGGAGGACCGAACTCGTGAATGTTGAAAAATTCTGAGATGACTTGAGAGTAGGAGCGAAAGACTAATCAAACCCCGTGATAGCTGGTTCTCTCCGAAATCGCTTGAGGGCGAGTCTTATGGAAGTACCCGGAGGAGGTAGAGCACTGAATGGCTTAGGGGCCCCACCAGGCTGCCAAAACCAATCAAACTCCGAATTCCTCCGGTCTCAGTATCATAGGAATCAGGCTACGAGGGATAAGCTTCGTGGCCGAGAGGGCAACAGCCCAGACCATCAGCTAAGGTGCCTAAATGTGATTAAGTGGAAAGGATGTGACGTTGCTTAGACAGTGAGGATGTTGGCTTAGAGGCAGCCATCATTTAAACAGTGCGTAATAGCTGACTCATCGAGCGATGTCGCGCCGAAAATGATTGGCGATCAAATCACATACCGAAGCTATGGATTCAAGAGTTCTTCGGAACTTTTGAGTGGTAGGAGAGCGTCCTCAGCGCACTGAAGCCGGACGGAAACGGAAGGTGGAGTGCTGAGGAGTGAGAATGCAGACACGAGTAGCGATAAACCAGATGAGAATTCTGGTCGCCGTAAACCCAAGGTTTCCTGGGCCAGGTTCGTCCTCCCAGGGTTAGCCGGGAGCTAAGATGAGGCCGTAAGGCGTAATCGATGCACAGCAGGTTAAATATTCCTGCGCCGGCTGGGGTTAAGTCTGGGAATGCGCGTCATGTAAGGTGATTAACCGATTGAATCGTGAGCTTAGGCGCGAGCCGAAGCGTATCACTGGCAGTGGTGCCTAGAAAAGTTCCCAGTTGTTCCCCCAGTCGCCCGTACCGCAAACCGACACAGGTGGGTGGGTAGAGTATACCAAGGCGCGCGAGAGAGACCTCTCTAAGGAACTCGGCATAAATAGCCCCGTAACTTCGGGAGAAGGGGTGCCTGTCGCAAGACAGGCTTCAATAAAGTGGGTTTACCGACTGTTTAACAAAAACACAGCTCTCTGCTAAGTCGTTAAGACGACGTATAGGGAGTGACACGTGACCAATGCTGAAAGATCAAGGCAACTTGTTAGCCGCAAGGCGAAGCTCGGAACCTAAGTCCCAGTGAATGTCGGCCGTAACTATAACGGTCCTAAGGTAGCGAAATTCCTTGTCGGGTAAGTTCCGACCTGCACGAATCGTGTAACGAGTGAACCGCTGTCTCGGAGAGGATCTCGGCGAAACTGTAATTGCGGTGAAGATGCCGCATGCCCGCAGTAGGACGGAAAGACCCTATGCACCTTTACTGTAAGCTCGTATTGTGTTCTGGTTAGTGATGCTTAGCGTAGGTGGGAGACTTTGAAGCCCCGGTTTAGGCCGGGGTGGAGTCGTAATGTGAAACACCACTCTTCGCTAACTAGGATTCTAACCCCAAGCTGTTAGCCAGATGGGGGACAGTGCGTGCGGGTCAGTTTGACTGGGGCGGTTTCCTCCCAAATGGTAACGGAGGAGCGCGATGCTTGGCTCAGCATGGTTGGCAACTATGCGTCGAGCGTATGGGTAGAAGCCAGGTTAACTGTAAGACCAACAAGTCGAGCAGATGCGAAAGCAGGCCCAAATGATCCGACGGTGGAATGTGGAATTGCCGTCGCTCAACGGACAAAAGGTACGCTAGGGATAACAGGCTGATCGGGTCCAAGAGTTCATATCGACGACCCGGTTTGGCACCTCGATGTCGGCTCATCGCATCCTGGGGCTGGAGAAGGTCCCAAGGGTCCGGCTGTTCGCCGGTTAAAGCGGTACGCGAGCTGGGTTCAGAACGTCGTGAGACAGTTCGGTCCTTATCCACTGTGGGCGCAGGAAACTTGAGGGGTTCATTCTCTAGTACGAGAGGACCGAGAATGACGCACTTCTGGTGTGGCAGTTGTCCCGTCAGGGGCAGCGCTGCGTAGCCATGTGCGGAAGAGATAAGCGCTGAAAGCATCTAAGTGCCAAGCTCCTCC
>Ga0206880_1029_pt1 | contig 18125 bp, 13 predicted proteins | sample Alteio_BWOrgCont_6_FD_152848 | JGI IMG/M metagenome (GOLD analysis project Ga0206880, IMG submission 152848) | Enriched cells from forest soil in Barre Woods Harvard Forest LTER site, Petersham, Massachusetts, United States -... | ecosystem: Environmental > Terrestrial > Soil > Temperate forest > O... | reverse complement strand
TATATTGGTGAATCCAAAGCCGCAGAATTAATGAATATTTCACTCGAATCATTTAGATCTCTGCGTGCTATGGAGAGCCAAGATGTTGCTCATCATTAGTGATACGAGTGTACTAATTGATATCGAATATTGATATCGAATGCGGTGGTTTAAGTAACGTAATGTTTAGTCTACCATGGCAATTTGCGGTACCAGACATTTTATTTTCTGAGGAGTTGGCAGAGCATCATGGTCATCTATTGCAACTTGGACTGGTAAGCAAAACAATGAGTGGTGAGTTAATAGCTGAAGCTTATAACCTCCGGCAGAATCATGCTAAAACAAGCGTCAATGATTTGTTGGCATTGACGCTTGCTAAACATGAACATTGTCAATTACTAACTGGTGATAAAGCATTAAGGAAAGTTGCTCAGGAATTAAGGGTAGAAGTGCATGGCACGATATGGCTTGTTGACCAAATGATACAGTATGAGAAAATCACTGTTGAAGCTGCGCGTGTTTCTTTTTTGCGTATGCGAAATTCTGGCAGTCGTTTACCATGGATTGAAGTTGAAAAGGTGTTTAGACGTAGGAATGTCAGATCTTTTCAAGAGGCATAAATATTTAGTTAACATTGCAATTTGCCGATGATTCCTTGTATTGAAGAGAATTTTGAAGCACAAACTGTCTTTCCTCAGGTGATTTAGATTGCTGTAATTTTTCTATCACTTGACCTCTGTATTCTTGAGGTAAATATATTGAAACACCACAGCTGGCTGCATTAGGGATACTATCCACAGTCATCTGGATTTGTTCTTTCGTTGCATCAATGTTTTTAAGAGGTGAGCTTTGTACAGTCTGTCTTGCGTGGTTTATTATTAGTTGTTGTGTGAGGATATCCACCGCTTTTTTAATTTCTATGACTCCCTGTTTTATTTCTCCTGCTTGTTTTTGGATTTGCATAATTTTATCAAGAATCCCATTTGTTTGACATAGAGTGACCAAGCCAGCGATACCTAGCAACAAAGTTCCAAGCCCTTGTGGACTCTTTCCTAAAATCCAAGTCTTGAATTTAGATATTAATGTATTTCCTTCTTTTCGAACATTTTCCATAATGCTCTACCCCCATTTTCTCTAGTACATTCTAGAGCAACAAAAAACATATCTTTACTCACAATATAATATATTGTCCACTTAGATCACTTTTCGACATGGCACCAACCACTTGTTTAGGTCTTTTAATTGAAGCAAAAGCATTAGAATTTCATCTAACTAAATATATTAAGCTGATACTACACCTTGTTTTTATCATTTTTATGCCATATCATATGGCTAAAATGTTGAAAAATGACAGTTAAGGCATATGAAATGGTATTTAGCGATTATTTAAAGCATATACGCTCATTAGGCAGAAGGTCGTTTACCATTGATCAGGCTATCTCCGGCCTTAAGGTATCAAAGGGCAGCATTATATCGGCAATATCTCGCCTAAAAAAACGCCGAGAATTAATAAGTCCTGCAAAAGGATTTTATGTGATTATCCCACCAGAATATAAGCAACAAGGCTGTATTCCTCCTGAGGAACTTATTCCATTACTGATGAAACATTTAGATATCGATTATTATGCAGCTCTTTTATCAGCAGCACAATATTACGGTGCAGCCCATCAAAAGCCAATGCGATTTCAAATCATTACAAATAAGCAAATTTGGCGAAAATTGGAATTTGGTCAAATACGTATTGATTGTTTATATAAAAAATCCTTAAAGGATTTACCCACTCAAAATTTTACCGTCAAGACTGGTTATTTAAAAGTAGCGTCCCCGGAATTAACAGCTTTAGATTTATTGATTTATTCAAATAAAAGTGGTGGTCTCAATCATATTGCAACCGTATTATCTGAACTAATCGAAGCTATAGATCCAGAAAAATTAATCGCCCTTGCAAAACAACTACATGAAAATGTTTGGTTTCAAAGGATTGGATTTATTTTAGATCATATTGATCCATATGACACTGAATCAAATCAAAATATAATTGATGCTCTAGCAAATTATCTTGCATCAAAAAAATTAAAGTATATGCCTTTGGCGCCAGAAATTCCAAGCACAGGTTATCCATACTCAAAAAAATGGATGATTATTGAAAACACTGATATAGAGAGTGATATATGATGAAGAAACACAGTAACAGCATTACGAATAAAAATAAATCGCAGAAGCTTACTATACGTAACAGTACCGCGGAATTTTTGATTTTCACTCAGCAGGCGGGTGAAAATGGTATTGAGGTTCGTTATGAGAACGAATCTATATGGCTCACTCAAAAACTAATGGCCGAACTATTCAGTGTGACTATATCTGCGATTAATCAGCACCTGAAAAATATATTTGAATCAGGTGAGCTACAGCCAGATTCAGTTATTAAGAAATTCTTAATAACTGCCAATGATGGCAAGTCCTACAACACACAGCTTTATAATCTTGACGTAATAATATCAATAGGTTATAGAGTAAACTCTATTCGCGCGACCCAGTTCCGTCAATGGGCGACACAGGTTTTACGTGAATTTGCTATCAAAGGATATGTTTTAGATAAAAAACGTCTGGAAAATGGTAGTTATCTTGGAGAGGACTATTTCGAACGTTTACTAGACGAAATTCGTGAGATTCGTCTGAGCGAACGACGCTTTTATCAAAAGATTACAGATATCTATGCGACTAGTGTTGATTACAACAAAGATGCTCCTACCACTCGTGATTTTTTTTCCAAGGTACAAAATAAACTACATTATGCTATTCATGGACATACAGCATCTGAGTTGATTAAAAAGCGTGCTGATAGTACTAAACCGCACATGGGTTTAACTAGTTGGGAAAATGGGCCCGAAGGCAAGATCATTAAAACCGATGTTAGTATTGCCAAAAATTATTTGACTGCGGATGAATTAATTTCTCTCGGCAAAATAGTAAATGCTTATTTGGAATTGGCTGAAGATCGTGCAAAACGACATATCCCAATGACAATGGAAGATTGGGCAAAACGTATTGACAAGTTTCTTGAATTTGATGAACGTGAAATTTTGCAAAATGCAGGTTCAATAAGTGCCAAGATCGCCAAGGATTATGCAGAAAGCGAATTTGAAAGATATCGCATTGTCCAAGATAGACTGTTTGAATCTGACTTTGATAAGGAAACAAAAGCGCTCGAGCAGCAAATTGTCCAGAGTAAAGATGAAAAATGATCGTTAAATGATTTTGAAATCGTAAAGTTAAAAGAATTTTATTTCGTTTTAATAAAATATCAATCTTGAATTAACTGCGTTGATTGCGAGTAGATAATCTCATTGGGGGCAACTCTGAGAGCTTTACCGGAGTTGCCCCCAGAAATTTAGAATTTTGATTTATTAGCCTATGGCCAATCGTTGTGATGATATGAAATTATTACGATCATCAAGCGATCAATAAAGATAGGTAAAAATGCTGAAATATTGAAAAAAACAATGGGGGAATTGCTGAAAAAATAGCGCAAGCAAATTTTATTTAGTTAATTAACTGGTGGAGGCGGCGGGAATTTAATACAGGTTATAACACTCTGAAATTAAAATATTTTATTTTTTGTAAAATCCATTGTTGCCCCCAAAGTTGCCCCCAAGCAAAAAAATAGTTTTGGGAATTGGATTCGGTTCCCTCTAGATGTTTCAAGTATCTGGTTTAAAGCCCGAGCTGTAGAAAAAAGCCCTCAGACAACAAGTAAAGTGACTGAGATAGAGACTTTACAAGCTTACTTACTAATGATAAAATTCTACTAATTCTACAATATTCTTGTGAAAAGGGCCGTTCAAAAACTTGAAGCTGGAGGCATTATCAAAAAAACAAATGATAATAAACAGGCTAAAGTGTATTGTGCCACTGAAATATTAAAGATTTTAGAAGAGCCTACGAAAATTAAAGCGGATATGTATGAATAAATTTCAACGTCGGATCAAACAATACAATACTATATCGACAACCCTTGCATGCCTTAGCAATGAAAGGCTAAAGCAGATCATGGCTGATGCAAAACCAATGCATGTAGGTATCGGTGGCAAATCCGCTTTAATTTCTATCGATGAAATGCCTATATTTGTTAAAAAAGTACCACTTGAAATTAGCCTTCGTGAATATATCGAGGGTAAACGTGGTGAATTAGCGCCTGCTATTGCAACCACTATCAAACGATATGCACCCATAGCTCTAGCGATGGATACATTTTTTCAAAAAATTCAAAAAGAAAGTAAATCAACGCCATATCCTGCAATTCACAAAGAACAATTGCTAAAAATAATATCATCGGAGACAACATGACAGTTATCGTAACTCAAAGTCTGTCTGCTCCTCCTCACATCAATGCATTTTCTGTCCCTAAAATAATTTGATTATCTGAAATATAAGCCTCTTTAATTATTTGACTCGTATATATCCTCATCTTAATATTTTGGTGAACCACAGAACCAGGTCATCATCAAGCGGAAAACTATCTCCAGGTGTTGCTAATTTATAATTGTATGCCACACCTTTGCCATCAGGAATGTAGCCACATTTCACATACAACCTTTGTGCGGCCCCATATCCACCATCAGGTCCACCGTATAAACCGACACCAATACCTACAAGATCGCTCTTGGTTGCTGCAATCCTTTCGGCGGCTTCGAGTAGCTTTGATCCCACACCTACCGTGCGAAAAGGTGGTAGCACGTTTAAATCCATGATTTCTGGTATATTACTATTTGCAAATGGTTCATACTGTGACCTCCACGTCAGTGTTACATATCCCGCGAATTGATCATCCACATGGGCTATCCATACAAGGCGATATCCTTGCAATTGTTCTTGTAAATAGTTTTCAAAAGTTGAAGCTGATTTTGGCCAATTGATGTTTTGAAAAGCATCAACAATGAGTGGGATATCTGATGATTTTAGTTGCCGTAATGATACGGCTTTATATTGATAATTTTTTACCATGACAAAATTTGTTAATTCACAGCCTCGTATAATCACATTTTGCTTCTTAGTTTCGTAAAACCCTTTTCTTTCAAAGAAAGTTTTCGCAGTCAGGCTTACTTCAGCGTAAACATGATGAATTTTATTTTCTTTAGCCTCCGCTTCTATAGCGTTCATAAGGGTTGAGCCAACGCCTTTACCTTGAAATTCATGATGAACATAAAAACAATCGATATGACCAGTAGGCTCAAACTCAGCAAATCCAACTATTTTACTTCCAGATAAAGCAACAATTGGAATCAATTTAGACCATTTTTTTTGCCATCCATCAAGTTCCAAAGATGAAGACGGTGCCCAAGCATTTACTTGCTCTTCTGAATAATCACGTGTATTAACATTATGAATGGTGTAATAGTAAATATCAGCTAAAGCTCTTGCGTCACTGGGTTGATATTTTCTTGTGGTAATTTTATCATTCATAACACTTTCCCTAATCACTAATGGATCTCTGAACTTCTTTGATTTCCAAATTGCAACGAATTTCGATTCGTTTAACAAGTTAGACACAGTGGAGTATAACCAATTTGGCGCTAGAAAGTGAATTTTAAGATAACTTATCTGTATAACTCGTTACACACTTCATAATAGATAATAAAATCCATATAGTGACCAATAGGCTGTCTGTTCTTCCTCATAAAAAAGCCCTTGTATGGGGACATTTTGGACACGGAGTAATTTGTTAGTTACCGTATTGATCTACCAGACACAAGCTTTTCAGCAATAATAAATAGCAGCTTTCAGAGGCAAATGCTTAGTTAGCATATACAATATGAAAATACTAAAATAAAATAACTATCTTCATAACTCACCATTTTTTGAATTTTCAATTTGTTTGATTAACAGCAGTAATTTTTCTTTAGCTTGTTTTTTTGCTCTAGGCCCCGCAAGTTCATCTTCCATTTTATCATCTACTATATGGTTAACAAAAATGACTTTTTTATTAGCATTTTCTATCCAGCCAACAAACCAGCCATGTTTTAGATCAAGTTTTTTCGTTCTATCCTTATTTAGTAAAAAACCGCTACCAGTTTTCCCATAAAGTTTCCAGCCTCCAGGCAAATCCTCAATATAGATAATATTTCTAGTAATATTTTGTGCATATGTACTGACTGGCATAGTATTTGCAAGTAGTTTTTCGAGAAATATTACCTGCTCTTGGGGTGATATTTCTAAAGAACTTGACAGCCATGCATTGGTGAGTCCATTGTCTAAACCTTTATCGCCAGAAAGATCTTGATTACCATAATTGAATTTCTTGACATATTCATGAAATTTTATCATTCCAAGTTTTTGAGTTAAAACCTGAGAATACCATATGCAACTGTTTTTTATCCAAGTGGTTGGATTTTGAGGATCTTTCCAAGACTCTAATAACGCCTTATATTCTGGTTTAAAAGGCCACTCAGGGTGCACTTCATCTTTTAAGATACCCGTATCATATCCCATAAGCGCTAAGGCAATTTTGAAAATGGAAGACGGGGAGTAACGCACATCACAGTCTCCTTCAAGTATTATAGGGACGCCGTTTTCTTGAGCTATAAAACAGCTTTCAGCAGCAAATACGGTGTTTACCGATAAAATTACAGAACATACAAATAAAATGATTTTCTTCATAAGTTGCCTATTTGTGGGGTGACAATGATGGTCTTCACATTTAAAGACTGCGTTTATCTATTTTGCGCCTTCCCAACAGTGTCGGCATTTCTTCACAACTGTCAAGTTCTTTTTTGATATGCATTTGATAATAATTCCTTAAAGAGCCAAACTTAGGCACACCTTGCTTTTCTGGATCTGGCTGTAACCCAATTTTCTCTAGAACAGATTGAGAAGCTTTATGTTTCGGATGAACTGTTGCGAAGAGCACACCGTTAAAATAGGGCAACATAGAGTTCACAACCATTTTTCCGGCCTCTGTGGCTAAACCTCTTCCCGAAAATCCAGGTCGCACGCAATAAACAATTTCTGCTTTTTCGCATGCACTTTTATCTTTAATATCAGGAATGACCTCTTGAGTTCTAAAAACCCAAAAGCATCCGGCTATTCCGTCATGAGAAATCATTGACCAAGAACAGATCTCAGACTGAAAGAGATTCTTACGCGCATTACGGAAAATCCTTTCTTCTACTTCTTCTTTACTCCAAGGAATTCCATTTCCAAAATACTTCATATTTTCACGATTTGTAAATGCATCCTGTAATGTTAAATGGTCAGTCGGGAATGTGGGCCGTAACCAAACGGTATGGCCATACAAAAATCCAGAATATGTTATTAAAGCTAAATCTGCAGTTAAAGACCACTTAACATGTAGATTAATAAGTACTTCCCTTGCAGGATGCCCTAGAGCTTTTAAAGCGTAAAAACCATTTATTATCATTACTCTGCGCCTGCGTATACTTTCATACTATAGAATTGTTTAACTTCTTGAACGACCCTATTTACATTAGAAGCCGTAATATCTAAGTGCGTCACTAATCGAATTTTTCCATTTTTATTTGGAGATTTCGGCAGGACAATACCTTTATTAAAAAGAGTGTTTCTTAGTTCATTATAACCATTTTTAACGGTAATAAATAGCATATTTGTTTGCACGGAAGAAATATCGACATCAATTTCATCTATTTTCGTCAATTCAGTGGCTAGATATTTAGCATTACGATGATCTTCAGCTAACCGTTCTATATTATTATGCAAAGCATAAATCCCAGCGGCGGCTAAATAGCCTGCTTGCCGCATACCTCCACCCAACATTTTTCGCCAATGCCTTGCTTCACGAATCAATTCTCGGCTACCACATAAAATCGAGCCAACAGGGGCACCAAGGCCTTTTGATAGACAAATAGACACCGAATCAAAATGTTTGCATATTTCATCAATACCAGATTCATTCTGAATAGCAGCATTAAATACTCTTGCTCCATCTAGATGTGATGCAAGTCCCTTTTCTTTGCAAAATTTTGAAAAGTTTTCTAAGTAATCTAATGGCAAAACTTTGCCTGATGTGGTGTTTTCCAGGCAAACAAGTTTAGTACGTGCATGATGATCGTCAATTGGTTTAATTGCAAGATCAATTTTATTTAGATCCAAAGTTCCATCATTTTCAAAATCCAGAGGTTGAGGTTGAATACTGCCTAACACTGCAGCACCTCCACCCTCCCACATATAGGTGTGAGCCGTCTGTCCAACGATGTACTCATCGCCCCTTTGACAATGAGCCATAATCCCAATCAAATTAGATTGCGTGCCGGATGGCGTGAATACAGCAGCGTCCATAGCGCACATATCAGCAATTAACGACTCAAGTCTTATGACTGTTGGATCTTCCCCAAAAACATCATCCCCAACAGCTACCTGAGTCATAAACTCCAACATTTCATTAGAAGGCCGTGTTACCGTATCACTACGCAAATCGATCATGGACATACTATATCCCCTGTTTAAAATATTAAATAATAGGTTCTATATATGGGTAGATTGGAACATTTCAAGAGCACTAATTATTAGTATCAAATATATACCTTATATTATCCTCAAAAAAACTGATCATAGAAACTTAACATTTACTAAAAAAAATAGCAATACGTAAAAATACGTATGACATTTTTCTAAACGTTAATTCATACATTTCATCCTACTCCCTAAGATTAGTCTGGACATATTGGCGGTTATCTTGTGTTATCTTTTGCTAATTGTATTTCATTTATTGCAGCATCTAAAGTAGGTCGTTCGGCATTTATTGGAGACATCATTTTAAATAATAGATGATATATCTTCGACATAGGTGACGAGTCAAACGACAAAGGCTTGTATTTCTTATGAATTGCTTCAAAACAATATTCTTTAGAATCTAGATATTTTGCTCTGAGTTTCGTGTCTTTTTCCGTTAAAATAAGAAACATACGCAAAGACATGAATCCAAGTTGATAAATGTCGGTGGCATATCCTCTTTCATAATTAGATTCAGGGGCTTTATAATTTGGAGGATTCTTATTCTTATCCAAATTTATCTTGCGTGATTCTATTCCAGCCATTAATTTAAGACTGAAAGCCATATCAACCCAATGTGATTTGTTGTCGCTTGTGTTATATATAAGATTACCCTCATGAATGTCATTATGAACAATATGTTGTTTATGAAGACTATTTAAAGCAACAAAACCAGAAGCTATCATATTTAATATATCCGCTTCGTTATAATTAGAGTTATTCAGATATAATTTATCTGTGGAAACCCCTTTGGAAAAGGGGTAAAATAGATAATGCATTTCTTCTTTTTGAGCCTTAATTATGGTGTCACCTCTATATTCATTAATTAACGACAAATGCTTTATTTCATGCTGTATATCTTCTGGATTAGTATTGGCTTGCACTTTGACTGCTAAGAGTTCTTTCGAATTAATATCTTGGGCAAGGAATACTTGACTGTACGATCCTGTACCCAACAGGTGATCATAAATTGCATAATAATGTATTCCTGCATTTACTATCTTTAATATGCATTTGATTGGTTTTTGCTTGATATCATATAGGACATCATTTGGATTTTCATAAAAATGTTGTTTGATAAAATCCTTTCTCTTGTTCAAGACATTATCACCGGCAGTTAAAATTTTTGGGAAAGCATTTTCTGTATCGCTGTGATTAAATGCAGAAGAAAAAAACCTGGCCTGAAGAAATTGTTGAATTTGGCGACTATCAGCATTTATATAAGATAACCAACATAACAAGCTTAAAGCAAAGAAAGTTGTGACTATTCTGATAGTAACTTTCATCTGTCTACCTCAGGCAATAAAGATTTCAAATACAGGTCATTCGTAGTCAATAATATATCATGAATTGGATAAACCTCAACGAAGTTGCCGAGTGATAGCAACTGCTTTTTCTACGGGAGCTGCAGCCACAGCCCCATGTGGCGCTGAAGGTCGATAAGCAATTTGATTTAAGTACTGTGCATCTACCTTAAATTGATAATGATTATACCTTCCACTACCTTTGGTCATTTCTGAATGAACAAGCGTTATTTGTCTTGCATGATAATCTAGACCGTACTCCCTATCTGCAGCACTTCGCTTTTGAATTATAATATGCACTTCCAGGAATCTGCTTACTGCAGCTACTTCAGGTTCATCACCCCATTCCTTTCTTATCGGATCTTCCATCTTAGTCATTCTAGATTCAAAGGTCTCCGCTTCTGTCTTAATAAAATTCTCAAAATCTGCTCTATTATCTTTATGCCTCATAAAGGCTACAACTCTTTGTCTAAAGTAATGATTTACTAACACTTCAAAAGTTTCAGAATGCGTGTTAATAAATTTAGCATCACCTCTGTATTCAAGTAATCTCTTTCTGTTTTCTTCAGCTGATCCTAAAACCTCTTCTCCAAAAAGCTTGGTATAACGTACATTAAATTGCTCAACATTACGCAACACAGGAAGAAGATAAGCAAACGCAACAGAATAAAACAGACATGTTCCATCCGCAGGAACATCACACTCTTCAAGAGCGGGTGTTGTTACAGATAGAGGCTTATGGGTTTTCGGTGCGGTAAATCCAGGTAAAAATACTGTACCACCTGGAGAAGGTTTAGAGTATTTCTCTTGGAACTTCTTAATTTCATCAAGCATTCTGTCAATATTGCTTCCTAACTTGTAGAGTTCAGGGAGATACGTTTTTAAAGTCCTATCAATGTCATCAAATGAACTTTTCATTTTGTCTAACAATTTAGAATAGCTAAAAAGATCTAAGGGTGTGCTTTTTAAAGCATCCAACTGTTTCAAGCTAGTTTCTATAGCTTCTGAAGCATCCTTTATTTCCTTAGTTTCATCAATATGTTCAGGTGGCATTTTTTTAGATACGACAATCAGTGCTTTTAAATTTTGACGAGCAGTTTTAGAAATGCTTGATAAAGATTCGAACATTTCCGCGCTAGGTTCTTCTAATACTGAATTCCCTTTCGCAACCATTTCTGAACGCTTTAATAATTCCTCTAGAGCGGCTACTTTCTTTTGTAGTCGTTCCATTTCAGTGTTTTCAACTATCGTTTTGATTTCTGCAATCACCTTGCCTTCACGTTTTCTGTAATTTGAGATGCAGAGCTTAAGTTTTGAAACGGTTTCTGAAACCAATGATAATCCTGGCGAGAGAGATCGTGTTGATTCCAAGTATCCTGGCAATAACACTATCAAATCTTTGAGGTGATTATGTAAATAAATTTCTGAACCAACATATCTATCTCTGAACTGCTTTATGTCCTCTCCATTTTTGATCTGATCTACTTTAGATAAGAGTGGAAGCCTTAATACCTGTTCTCCATAAACGAGTTTTAATGTTTCAATTAGGGTCAAATAAGCTGCACTCACCTTATCGCAAGCCCTATCAATATCGAGTACCCTATTCAATTTTATTCTTTCGCGTTTCAAGACTTCATCTATTTGGGCATTAATTTCAGCTTCTAGCTTTTTATGGTCGGGAACAGGTACAACCTCTGAAGTAGTTATAAAGTGCTCCCGATCTGGCGCATAGGGTTCTAAGGGCGGATAATAAAATGAAAGACTCCAGTACGGATTTTGCATCACCATCATATCCGTTGGCTTTGGATATCGCCCACCATACCATCTATCCATCAGCATTTCTTCTACAGTAACTGAGTTATACTCGGGTTTATATTTGTCTAGATCTAGTTTTTTTCTATAATCTTCTATTAAATGTTCAATTCCCTTGCTGTTTTTATAATAACTTCGAATATGAAGATAGTCCTCCCTAATCTCATATTTGCAATGGATAACGCCCAATCCCAGGGCTTCAGCTAACCTGTAGGTTTTAGATATTGCTCGTGACTCTTCAGGCGCAGTCAAAAATAGATTTGGGGTCAACCTACCGCAGGGGTAGAGAATGCGACTCAATGCGGTGTTTGACACAATACTTTCACCAAATATTGATATTTTTGTTCCCTTTTCTATTTTTCCTTGATTAACATAAAGTATTGCATTTTCCTTATGTTTATCATATAAGGATTGTTTCTCAATAAGGGGAGGGGGGAGTCGTTGTGATTCCGAATATTGATTTAAACAAAGTGCGTAATTCTTCAGCCTCTTTAGATTTGCTAACCTCTTTAAATTTTACAGTACAAGTTGAATGCCATGCATCAGTACCATTTCCATCCCCATGAATCGTTCCGCTACCAGAAGCAAAAGTGTGTCCAAGACGGAGGATACGAGTTAAATTTCCTTTATAAAAAGTTCTTTTAGCAAGGCCGGTCAAATATTCAAACGAGGCTAATTTAGGCATCGGCATGGATGCTATTTCAATTTTTTCCTTTTCAATTCTACTTTGATAATTTTCTAATGCTTCCAAGCTTAACTTGTTATCGTATTCAGAAATTTGTTTTTCAATAGTATCACACAACTCGAGTAAACTTTGTTTATATTCTTTGAATAGAATTTCAATGGTATTCTCCTCTACAGCTGGAATCGGTACTGTATAAGAACCAAGACGTGGTTTCCAAAACCGCCCCACAGTGGCTGGAGAAGTGACTACCTTTTTTAGTAATGTTTGTTGACAAAATTTAACAATCCGTTCACCTTCTTCTTGTAACTCTGTCATCATTTTTAAATCAGCATCTTTATCCCCGCTTGTGGTGGGGTAATTAGGATTTAGGTCGATATAATCATTTAATAGTTTTATAAACGTTTCTGAACATATTTGCCATATGACAGGGCTGGCAAGGGGCTCTTCTCTTGTTCCACCCAAAGATCGTTGAGCAATATTATGAATTAGATTAATATTCGAAAAAGCTGGATGATCGTATATTGTTCTTTGTAAAGAAGGTGTCCCTTTTAAATTTAGTAAAATTTCGGAAGGTCTAGTGATATCCACACTACCACCGGTTACATGTGGCGCTTTTGCGATTACTTTGGCTTTAGTGACTAAGGCATTTAAATAATCCTCTTGAAATGAACTCTCTGTTAATTTACCTCGGCTAACAGCTTGAATACCTCTTTCTACCAGCTCGTAGACTTTTTCCGTTCTTAGGGCTTCTAGGTTCGAACTCATGAGCTGTCTAAAATCAGAAATCTGACACCCTAAAGCCCCTAACTCTCTCTTTAGCAATTCTTGGCTTCTCATGCCTTCTTGATAAAATCCTTGTAGGATTCGCTTAAAATCGGCCTGTTCAAGGTGGAGGACCATAAAAGCTTTCATGACTTGAAGATGTTTGACATATCTATCTCTTGAAGCGTCTTCAAACCCTTCTAGAACCACACGATGTAATTCTGCAATTTGTTTGGATAGCTGAGCTACAGCTTGATTTATAGCGTCTAGTATAGGATCAGGACCACCCTCATCATCATTCATGAACGTCCCTGCGATAGAAAACAGAGACATTGCAATGCCTGCGTAATTTTGTGTAACCGTATCAGTAGCAATTCCCGTAGCCAATTCTAGAGTTTGAGCTTTAACTATTTCGCTCCAGTTTTTGGCAATATTGACCGCTTCATTGCCGACAGAGTAGACCTTCCTTGCAACTTGTCGATCAGCACTACTCAAAAAAGTCATTGCACCGAAGGCCAAGACATTAAAGACTGCACGGTTATTCTCTAGAGAATCTATATATTTCTTATGCTCTATCTCTATATTTATACGAATTTGCTCGCGTTTTATCGGATCCATGGTTTCATTTAGGCTTTTTTTCAGTTCAGATTGTCTTTTATTATGAGCTGTTATGCCCTCTGAAACTTCTATAGCTTCTTGTTTGAGAGTTGCACCTAATTCAGATGCTGTTTTATTTGGCTTTAATTTAGGGCGAACAACGGATGGCTTTTTGACCCCTGGCCTTGGTTCCGGTGTCATTTCAGACCAACTTTTATATTGTTCTTTAATAAATTTAGAGGAGAATTCGGTTGTTAAAGAATGATGTGTTAAGTTAACAATTCTAGCCAAATCCTGTGCTGAGATGATATCAGCTTCATTAACCACATATGCACTTAATAACGATTGCGTTTCAGCCAATAATTTTTTAGAGACTTCTGGTGGAATAGCAGTAGAGGTTGCACTTTTAATTCTATTAGCATCTCTTGAAAAAACACTATCTTCTGAAAATCTTTTACCAAAATGTTCTGAATAAACGCCCTCAGCTCTTGAGTAGTCAACATGAGGTTGCTCTACTCCTTTATATTTCGAACGGCACATTTTGGGATCTATTATCCCCATTTTAGCCGCAGGATGATCTGGAATGACTTGTGCAATGGCCGCCTTAATGCTACCTCGGATTAATGCATCTCGAAGGATCGGCAGCTCTTCTGGAGTATGATTACCGCGAATATGCTTTGAAACATTGTCCATTGGTGTTTCAACATCACTTGCTCTTGCTGCCATAAATACCTCTTTATGTTTTGCTAACGGTTTTGGGGGATGCGCGGGTTTAGATGCCACTTTCGATGACTTTGACATTTCAGCGGCGTGTGCAGCCATCCTATCTGCTTCAGTTTCAGTTGCAGCATTTGCCAATTTTGCACTAGTTCCTGTGGGTCGAGGGACAGTCATTCTCATTCTATCTTCATGACTCGTCTTTGATTCAAATGGAGTTGCTGGCCGACTCCTTGTATTTGGAGCAGGTGCTGGCTCTGCAGCATGTGCACTGGAAATTAAACCAATGCTTCCCGATGATTTACCTAATCTTTTTGAACCTTGCCACAATAATTCCCCTGCCCCGGCACCTAATATGCCTCCGACAAACGCAGCTCCTGCCACACAAACGGGCGCTGCCGCACCTAGAAATGAACAAGGTGCTACGGCAAGAGAAGCCGCTTCGTATCCTCCAATAATACCGCTACTAAGAAGCGTTCCTTGATGTAGGGATTCATCAATTTTATTCGGGCTTATTGAAATCTGGTAAGCGGTTAATGCTGCCGTCGTAACTCCAAATACCCAGTTGCCATATCTTAAATTTCTTAGCACAGGATCTGAAATATGAGTCTTTGCAATATATTGATCTCTAAATGCATACATTGCCTCAGTATATTTTTCATTTTTTACCAATTCCATAACATTAGGATATTCAAACATACTCACAATGTTTGGTAGAGATGCCTTACCTATGGGTGTAGAGGATAACTGTAACTTGCGAAGTTCAGCGTCACTAATATCATGCATTTTGAAAAATAATTCCTTGGATGCAGTTCCTTCGCTTAATGCATTTTTAAGAATGGCCCCTTCAAGGTTAACCAGCGCTTTTTCACGAATACCATACTCATGTGCTGAATAAATGGCCATCTGCGCAGCTGTGGCATTAACAGCTTGTGCTACAAATGCATAGGTACCACTAGTTGTTCTGGGTGTAAGCTCTGATGATTGTGACATCAAGACGGCATGTGCAGCTATTCTTTCAGCTTCAGTTTCGGGAGTGTCATTTGTTAAATTGGTAGGGGCTGCAGTTGGTCCAGTCGCTGTCACTCTCATTTTATCTTCATGACTTGTTTTTGATTCAAATGAAGCTGCAGGCTGTCTCCTTATCTTTGGATCATCTACGGGCTCCGCTGCATGCGCACCGGAAATTAAACTAAAACTTGCAGCTGACATAACTCTTTCTAAAAAATGTTTTGGATGTGGAGTGCATGAATCGTGATCATCTAGTAAATGGGAAGATCTTTTTGCAAGTACAGAGTTTACGAATTTTGGCAATTTTGATATACCAAGTAATGTGATAGCAGCGTAAGGTATTATGCTGCTTTCATTAACTATTCTCGGTTTGCGAACTCGTTCTCCTTCTAGTGCCCACTCAGCATAAAGATCAACATATTTACCAATTGCTTCAGAAAAGCCATATTCTACGAAAGCGTTTTCTACTAATGCTTTCAGGTGTGCTCCCTGAGGGACAAACGTTCCGGAACTATTAGTAATTGTCTCTAGCATACCTTCTCTGTCGATGAGAAATTCACCGGCTGCATACACTGGTTTACCTTTGGCAATAGTTGTGTGATCATACTCGAATGATGTAATGATAAGTTTTTTTTCGCGAGTAATCACATATCGAAAATCACCACAGTACCAATCATAACCATATTTTCTTATATCTTTAATTGGCGGAGTAGGATAAGAAATATCAAAAGAAGAACGCATTTTCCGATATGGTTTAAATAATGGCGGACTAGTTTTGATTGAATGTAAATTTTTGATTGCTTTAGCGCCCTTTATAAAAAAGCCTGGCACTAAAATGTTTGTTGACATTGCTGACGCAATTTCGACTTTTTCCTGCCAGGAAGCTGTCATAAAATGTTCACCAGCAGCCTTCATATCATCTAGGCGCCGTTGCATATTATTGACAGCGTCGTGGTAAAGAGAAGGCTGCCGTTCAATGCAATCTCGAAGCATTGAAAAATCAGCTGTCATGCCTGTAGGATCTATTACAGGAAGTTCTGCTATACTGGCAGCTGCAATAATCGTTGCATCATGCACTAAATCTGTTATGGGATAGACAATGTTATCTAATGGATGGAGAATGTCATCCACCACATTCATTACGCCCTTAACTGCACCTGAGATTACAGCCTTTGTAAAATCTTCTACATTACTCATAATTCTTATGGTGGGAGTACTCACTAAATAATCTCCGTTAAAATTTTTTAATCATAGTGGTGTACCTTACATTAGTCCTAATAATAAAGCAACAATTAGTTTTATCTTCATTGATCGCAGTATACGTATTTTTACGTATTGCAGTTCCAAAGAATTAACTTTTCGAGTACACTTTCAGTACTTATGTTTTAAGCATGAGATAGAAGTACAAACATCACTTTCAATAGCGCCGCATTAAATTGACCCTCAGTCCTGCCGGTAACTTTCACGATAGTTGTCGCCTTAAAGCGCAGAATATTGTGAAATTAATTTTACTAATGGAGGTGTAATCTGTCCCCCTTCGCATCTTATCGTGCTGAAAACATCTAAAGTTTTATTATGTAGCTCAAAAAATGGCGTAAATGAACTTATAATCTGATGTGTTACCTCATCTGGATTTATTGCCAAAGCACGTCGATAATAATCGTATGCCTTAAACGGATTGATTTCTAAACCGCATGTGGGATAGCGATGGAGATGAGCTAGGCAAAGAAAAGCCTCTTTTTTAAGAATATGGTTTTCTCCAGCTGTTTGCAATTCATAAAAATTTAATACATCATTAATATCGATAGACCTATTCATTAACATTTTTTTGTGACAGAACAATAAATCCCATAAACAAGAAATATTACCTCCATTCAAAGCGATTATATAATATTCCTGTGCAGTTTCTTGACTGTTCGGTACTACGAAGTCAAATTGATAACAGAATCCTAACATGCTAGAAATTGCTCTATTACCATCCCGATATTCTTTTTCATAATGTGTAAGTGTATCTTCCAAAGTAGGTAAGACAATAGAAGAATTCTCAAAATCTGTTAGTAATTCTCTTATCTGTCGATTAACTGATCTGCGATCAGCTTTACTTTTTTTAAGATGTATTCTAAGTAATAACGAAGTCCTATGTATATCCTTTATGCTTCCAATACCATGGCGATAACAATATCCCAGATCATCTAGACTTTTCAAGTAACCTTGTGCAGCTGCCAATTGATAGAGTTCTATGGCGCGTTTCTTATCTTTTACGATTCCCATACCAGATTCATAATAATTTCCGAGCTCGCATTGGGCTGGAGCATAACTGTGGTCTGCTGCCAATTGATAGAGTTCTAGAGCTTGTTTTTTATCTTTTGCAGTTCCTTTACCTAATTCATAACAATTAGCGAGTTGACACTGGGCTGGAGCATAACTATGGTCAGCTGCCAATTGATAGAGTTCTACAGCCTGTTTTTCATCCTGTGTGATTCCCATACCATATGCATAATAATCTCCGAGCTGATATCGGGCTGGAGCATAACCTTGTGCAGCTGATAATTGATAAAATTCAATAGCTCGTTTGCGATCGACTTCAAATCCGAGGCCATACTGATAGAAAGATCCGAGCAAACATAAGGCATCCAAGGCAAGAGTTTCTTTACTGTTTATAAGTGTTTGTAACGTATCAATTGAAACCTTAAGGTCAGCATCAGATTGATTTTCATCTAATAGCCCCTTTA
>Ga0206880_1028_pt1 | contig 18258 bp, 11 predicted proteins | sample Alteio_BWOrgCont_6_FD_152848 | JGI IMG/M metagenome (GOLD analysis project Ga0206880, IMG submission 152848) | Enriched cells from forest soil in Barre Woods Harvard Forest LTER site, Petersham, Massachusetts, United States -... | ecosystem: Environmental > Terrestrial > Soil > Temperate forest > O... | reverse complement strand
GGATTAAACTGAAATCCTGTTCTTTCAAGAGGATTTTTAATGCCTGTCTGCCCGAATTTGCTTTTACAAAATGGTAACCGTCCTCACCGAGTATAGCCTCTATGGAAACTAAATTATCCGCCCGGTCATCTACCAATAAAATTTTAATCTCCGACGTAGGCTGTTCGTTTATTTTTTGTAAAGCCATAAGCGCATTAACGATAATAACTGGTCTATTTTTACCGGCTTGGTGATGTAGTCAGATGCTCCGGCTTCTATACATTTTTGCCTGTCTCCCTTCATTGCTTTAGCTGTTACCGCTATAATCGGGAGGCTGTTGTTTTTTGTTTCTCTTCTTATCTTTTGCGTAGTTTCATAACCGTCCATTTCGGGCATCATGATATCCATCAAAACGATGTCAATGGTTTCACGTTCGTTCAAAAGATGTATGGCTTCTTTACCGCTCTCGGCTGTTATCACATTCATATTGTATCGCTCAAAGGCCGTAGTTAAAGCAAAAAGATTTCTTACGTCATCATCCACGATCAGGATATTTTTACCGGCTAAAACATCTTCTTTTATCCGGATGTTTTCAATGATTTTTCTTTTCGCCGGTTGCAAATCTTTGTGCTCTATATGCAAATGTGCCACCGCCTCTTCCAGCAGTCTTTCAAGAGAGTTCACATCTTTAAGCAGGATGGTGTTAGCCAGCTGTTTTAACTGTGAAGTTTCCTTCCGGTTAAATTCTTTAGCAGAATAAACAATAACGGGGGTAATTTCTTCGGAATGTTTCTGATCTATTTTATGAAGCAATTCCATGCCGGTTATATCTGGTAAGGTATAATCTAAGATGATACTGTCAAACGACTTCGTGTTTAAAAGTTTCATTGCTTTACTTCCCGTACGTGCCACCGTGATTTTAACATTGTCGTGCTGAAGCATCTTAACGATGTTGGAGGAATCCAGTTCATTGTCCTCCACCAGCAATAAATTTTTTACTTTTCTGGTGGTGCTTTCAACGATGTTTTTAAATAATTTATTCAGCATTTCATTCTTCAATGGTTTCAGTAAAAAGCTCCTGGCTCCGCGTTGCATGGCCAATGATCTGTTTTCTTCCCCCGATATTAAATGTATCGGTATATGCCGCAGGTTCAGATCATTTTTAAACAGGTCCAGGATTTTCCATCCGCTGGTATCCGGAAGTTTTATATCGAGGGTTATGGCCACCGGTTTGTATTTATTGGCAAACTCAAAAACTTCACCATAATTCATGGCCACCACCACCTTTAAACCTTCTTTATGAGCTTTCTCTATCATGATCTTAGAGAATCTTAAATCATCTTCAACGACTAAAATAACTTTATCGTTTGCCTGGATATTACTCCGGTCATCACCGGTTTCATTGATCATCTCATTGACAAACTCTAAATTTTTTATTTCCCCCTTGGATGTTATTACAGGTTTTGGGAATGTGCCCGGGTTCATTTCGCCCTGGTTTGCCAATTCCTGTGCTTCATCCCTGTTTTTGGCCGGAACATAATCCAGCGGTAAAAACAAGGTGAATATACTTCCCTGTTCCAGCTGGCTTTCCAACTCAATGGAGCCGCCCAGCAAGTCTGCCAAGCCACGGCTGATGGATAATCCAAGCCCTGTTCCACCGTATTTACGGCTGGTAGAACCCTCTGCCTGCTGAAACGCTTCAAAAATAATGTTCTGTTTATCTTTGGAAATACCTATACCTGTATCGCTGATTGCAAAGGCAATGACAGTGGTGGCGGAATCAAGATTCTGATTCCTTATCTTCCAGTTTTTGTCCGCTTTGTATATTCTAAGTTTAACTTCTCCCTTCTCCGTAAATTTAAATGCATTGGACAACAGGTTTTTCAATATCTGGTTTAAACGCTGAATATCCGTTTCGATCTTCTCCGGAAGTTTTTCTTCTTTCTCTATTACAAACTTTAATTGTTTTGCTTCCGAAATGTGTTTGAAAGTGGATTCCACAAAACTGCTGATTTCTTCAAAACGGACAGGAACAAAGTCCGTTGAAATAAAACCGGATTCAATCTTCGATAAATCAAGAATGTCATTAATAAGCTGTATAAGGTCATCACCGCAGGAGTGAATTGTTTTTGCAAACCCGATTTGTTTTTCCGTAAGGTTACCATCATGGTTTTCGAATAATTGCTGGGCCAGGATGAGTAAGCTGTTGAGCGGCGTTCTTAATTCATGCGACATATTGGCAAGGAACTCCGATTTATATTTAGAAGTCAATGTGAGCTGTTCGGCTTTTTCTTCCATTGATTTTCTTGCGTCCTCAATTTCTTTGTTCTTTTGTTCCAGCTCATCCTTTTGTTTTTCCATCAGGAGGGCTTTATCCTCCAATTCTTCGTTTGTTCTTCTTAATTCTTCCTGCTGTGTTTTAAGCTCTCCCGCAAGCGATTGCGATTGTGTAAGAAGTTCTTCCGTCCTCGAATTTGTTTCAATGGTGTTCAACACAATACCTATACTTTCGGTTAACTGCTCAAGAAAGTCAAGGTGGGTCTCACTGAAGTGATCAAACGAAGCCAGCTCAATTACGGCTTTCACATTTGTTTCGAACAATACAGGAAGAACGATGAGGTTCAATGGCTGGTGTTCTCCTAAACTTGAGTTAATTTTTACATAATTAGCGGGGACATTTTTAATGAGAATTCTTTCTTTTTCCAATGCACATTGCCCTACTAATCCTTCCCCTAAGCCAAATTCAACCGGCATAGACTTGTCTTCTTTATATGCATAAGAGGCAAACAGTTTTAATTTTAAATCGTCCTGGAAGATGTAAAAGGTTCCAAAATTGGCGGAAACCACCTGTGCAAGTTCGGAAAGGATACGTTTGGTAACCATGTTCAAATCCTTCTGTCCCTGGAGCATCTGGGTAAACTTCGCAAGGTTGGACTTCAGCCAGTCCTGTTCCTGGTTTCTTAAAGTTGTTTGTTTCAAATTGGCAATCATCTGGTTGATCGTATCTTTTAAGGCTTCCACCTCTCCTTTCGCATCCACCCGGATGGTTCGCGTTAAATCTCCTTTGGTAACGGCAGAAGCAACTTCAGAAATTGCTCTTACCTGTGTAGTCAGGTTTTCTGCCAGCTGGTTGACGTTTTCCGTCAGGTTCTTCCAGATACCCGATGCTCCCGGTACGTTGGCCTGTCCGCCCAGCTTGCCATCCACACCCACCTCGCGGGCAACCGTAGTTACCTGGTCGGCAAATACCGCGAGCGTATCAATCATCTCATTGATCGTGTCTGTTAACTGAGCCACTTCTCCTTTGGCATAAATGGATAATTTTTGTTTTAAGTTACCTGTTGCAACGGAGGTAACCACCTTGGCAATTCCCCGCACCTGGCTGGTAAGGTTAGAGGCCATCATGTTCACGGAATCCGTTAAATCTTTCCAGGTGCCGGCCACACCCCGTACTTCCGATTGTCCGCCCAAAATTCCTTCCGTACCTACCTCCCTGGCCACCCGGGTTACTTCAGATGCAAAGGAGTTCAGCTGATCCACCATGGTATTGATGGTATTTTTCAAATCAAGAATTTCGCCTTTTACGTCAATGGTCACTTTTTTCGATAAGTCGCCTCCGGCCACCGCTTTGGTTACTTCCGCAATGTTACGTACCTGGGCAGTCAGGTTCCCCGTCATCTGGTTCACCGAATCCGTTAAATCTTTCCACGTACCTGCAACACCGGGTACGAAAGCCTGTCCGCCAAGCTTACCATCTGTACCCACCTCGCGTGCTACCCGGGTTACCTCGGAAGCAAAGGCCCTTAGCTGATCCACCATGGTATTGAGCGTTTCTTTTAACTGGAGTATTTCCCCGCGAACGTCCACCGTAATTTTTTTGGACATATCGCCATTGGCTACCGCTATCGCAACATCCGCAATGTTACGCACCTGTGCCGTGAGGTTACCCGCCATCTGGTTCACGGAGTCCGTTAAATCTTTCCAGGTTCCCGCAACACCGGGTACGTTGGCTTGTCCGCCTAATTTTCCTTCTGTTCCTACCTCGCGCGCTACACGTGTTACCTCGGAAGCAAAACCCCTTAACTGGTCCACCATGGTATTGATCGTATTCTTTAACTCGAGTATCTCCCCTTTTACATCCACTTCAATTTTCCTGGATAAGTCACCATTAGCCACCGCCGTGGTCACTTCCGCAATGTTACGTACCTGGCCGGTAAGGTTACTCGCCATTTTATTTACAGAATCTGTTAAATCTTTCCAGGTACCGCCCACACCGGGTACGTCGGCCTGCCCGCCCAGCTGTCCTTCGGAACCCACTTCGCGTGCCACCCGGGTTACCTCTGAACCGAAGGAGTTCAGCTGATCCACCATGGTATTAATTGTATCTTTTAACTCCAGGATTTCACCTTTCACGTCCACCGTAATCTTCCTGGATAAGTCACCTTTGGCCACGGCTGTGGTTACTTCCGCAATGTTACGTACCTGGGCGGTGAGGTTACCTGCCATCTGGTTCACCGAGTCCGTTAAATCTTTCCAGGTTCCCGCAACTCCCTTTACCTGTGCCTGTCCGCCGAGTTTTCCTTCAGAACCTACCTCCCGTGCCACACGGGTTACCTCTGAACCGAAGGAGTTCAGCTGATCCACCATGGTATTGATCGTATCTTTTAACTCCAGGATTTCACCTTTCACGTCCACCGTAATCTTCCTGGACAAGTCACCCTTTGCCACGGCTGTGGTCACTTCCGCGATGTTACGTACCTGTGAAGTAAGGTTACTGGCCATCTGGTTCACCGAATCCGTTAAATCTTTCCATGCACCGCCCACACCTTTTACTTTTGCCTGCCCGCCTAATTTTCCTTCCGTACCTACTTCCAGCGCCACACGGGTTACTTCGGAAGAAAAGGAGTTCAGCTGATCCACCAGGGTATTGATCGTTTTTTTAAGTTCGAGGATTTCGCCTTCCACATTCACCGTGATTTTTTTCGATAAGTCGCCATTGGCAACCGCAGTGGTTACCTCCGCAATGTTACGCACCTGGGCGGTAAGATTGCTGGCCATCTGGTTCACCGAATCCGTTAAATCTTTCCATACACCGCCCACACCTTTCACTGTCGCCTGCCCGCCGAGTTTTCCTTCAGAACCCACTTCCCGCGCTACACGGGTTACCTCCGAACCAAAGGAGTTCAGCTGATCCACCATGGTATTGATCGTATTTTTCAACTCCAAGATTTCACCTTTCACATCCACCGTAATCTTCCTGGATAAGTCGCCATTGGCAACCGCAGTGGTTACTTCCGCAATGTTACGCACCTGCCCTGTCAGGTTACTGGCCATCTGGTTCACCGAATCCGTTAAATCTTTCCAGGTTCCCGCAACTCCTTTTACCTGTGCCTGCCCGCCTAATTTACCTTCCGTACCTACTTCCAGCGCCACACGGGTTACCTCTGAACCAAAGGAGTTCAGCTGATCCACCATGGTATTAATCGTATTTTTCAACTCCAAAATTTCTCCCTTCACGTCCACCGTAATTTTCTTGGATAAATCGCCTTTGGCAACCGCAGTGGTTACTTCCGCAATGTTACGCACCTGCCCTGTCAGGTTACTGGCCATCTGGTTCACGGAATCTGTCAAATCTTTCCAGGTTCCCGCAACTCCTTTTACCTGTGCCTGCCCGCCTAATTTTCCTTCCGTACCTACTTCCAGCGCCACACGGGTTACTTCGGAAGAAAAGGAGTTCAACTGATCCACCATGGTATTGATGGTGTTTTTCAACTCCAGAATTTCTCCCTTCACGTCCACCGTAATTTTCTTGGATAAATCGCCTTTGGCAACCGCAGTGGTTACTTCCGCAATGTTACGTACCTGTGCAGTCAGGTTACTCCCCATCAGGTTCACAGAATCCGTTAAATCTTTCCACACTCCCGATACTCCTCTTACTTTTGCCTGTCCGCCCAATTTACCTTCCGAACCTACTTCCCGTGCCACACGGGTTACTTCCATGGAAAACAAATTCAGCCGCTTCACCATGTCATTCACCTCTTTTGCAATTCTTAAAAACTCTCCCTGCAGCATGTGTCCGCCAATTTCCAGAGGCATTTGCTGGGACAGGTTTCCTTTTGCAACGGAACTGATTACGTGTGCAATTTCAATGGTAGGGTGCACCAGGTCGGAAATCAGTGTATTGAACGATTCCACCCCGCTCATCCATGCCCCCCTGGCATTGGGTAATTCCAGGCGCTGCGTCAGCTTTCCCTGTTTACCAATGGTATTGCCGGCTTTGGTAAATTCCAGGGTCATTCTTTCATTTAACTCAATGATATCATTTAATGAATCGCAGATTTTACCGGATAGTCCATACTGATCAATAGGCATTCTTACTGAAAAATTCCCGTTTTTAACCTCGGTTAAAACCTGGAACAGCAGCGTATGATCTAAGAAATCCTCTACGGGAGTTTCTCTATTTTTAGTTTTTAGCACATTGTTTTCCATGTTAATTCAGAAAAATTGATTTAATTATTTGTAAATTACAACAGAGGGATTTTACCCGCACGAAGGACTTTCAACCCTATTAAGCACTAAATTAATTGCTCTAATTTAAAATACAAAACAATAGGCCAAATAAAAATATCGATGAACTATTCTTTTTTATGGCCATTCGGAAAGAATTAAACGGTGAACTTTCAAAAATTCAAGGAATTGATCCTGGAGGACCGAAAATCCCTGCCTACCGGCAGGCAGGCTTGTGTCGGGGGTTCGATTCCCTCCCGCACCACTGGTAGAAAGCTAAACGGACTGTAAGTCAAACACTTACAGCCCGCTTTTATTTTTTACGGTCAATATTGCGGTCAATTCCCGGTAGCGAATATGGTTTCGATTCTTTCAGCCTATAAGTCCATGAATAGCTGTTGATAACTTGATATTTTACCCTGAAATTGGAACTAAATAACTGGAGGGTTGTTTGTTTGGCTTTTCCACCGTTTTTATCCTACATTTGAAAAGTTCTTGTTGAGAACAGGATAAATAAAGACAACATTTATTTAAATTTTACACATGAAATTATTACACCGTAAAAAATAAAAGTGAATATGATAAGGAATTACGCATCAGGCAAATTTTTTATTCTATTATTTATTGTGTTACTGCCGTTTTGTTTGTTTTCTCAACGATCACCAATCGATTCGTTGGAAAATATTTTAAAGACTGCCAGAGAAGATACCAACAAAGTAAATATTCTTATACAGTTAAGTTTTAAAATATTAAACGAAGGAGGGTACGATAAGGCCCTTGGCTATGCCATGAAAGGAAAAGACCTGGCAGAAAAACTGGGTTTTAAAAACGGGATGGTAACATCCTACAGCGATATCGGACGCATTTTTAAAAATCAAGGGGATTACACCCAGGCCTTGGAATATTATTTTAAGACTTTAAAAATATGCCAGGAAATTGGAAACAAAAAGGGTGTTTCATATTGCTTTAGTGCCATTGGTCTTGTTTACGAAAACATAGATGATTATCCAAAAGCCTTAGATTTTTTGTTCAAGGCATTAACCATGGAGGAAGAATTTAAAAACAAGAGTAACATGGGTATGTTATTTACTAACATTGGAATTACATATGGTAAACTTAATGCAGATGTTCGCAACCAGGACAACTACGTTAACGCACTGGCATTTTTTTTTAAGGCTTTAAAAATAGCCGAAGAAACCGGGAATGTAAAATATATTACTACCATAAATGAAAACATTGGGAGCGTATATTATGAGCAAAAAGATTATTCGCTGGCATTAGAGACATACGTAAAAACTTTAAAAATATTTGAAGATATTGGGGATAAAAAGGGAATGCAATCTACCAATCTGAATACCGGGCTTGTTTATTCGGAACAAGGTGATTATGATAAAGCAAAGGAAAGCCTGTTTAGGGCTTTAAAAATAGCCGAAGAAATTGGAGATAAATCAAGAATTAGCGAATCTTTTGGTGCAATTGCAAGCAATTATTTCAAGCAAAAAAAATATTCTGAAGTGATAACTTATGGAAATAAAAGCTTAGCAATTGCAAAAGAAATTGGGTTGCTCGGTGAAATACAGAAAGTGGAAGAAATACTAAGTAATACTTACGGGCAAACAAACAACACGACACAGGCACTGGAACATTACAAAAAATATATCATAGTTCATGATAGCATTTTTAGCCAGGAGAACGCTAAAAAAGAAAAGGAGGCAGAAATGAAGTTTAACTACGAGAAGAAGCAGGTTGCTGAAAAAATAGAAGAGGAAAAGAAAGAAGCGATTCATATTGAAAGAGCAAAAGGAGAAAAAAACATGTTGTATTCATGCATTATCTTTATATCGTTGATAGCAGCTTTTGCAGTTTACTCTTATCGAAGGCGTTAAAATACAAAATCACAGTTTAGGATATTGCTTTCAACAGAAAAGTTATTGTTGGATAAGTTTGGCATCAAATAACCGTTCGGTTGTTTGGTATAAAAAGGAAGGGTTATTTGGAAAGAACCCTTCAATCTTCATAAGTTCTAATATTTGCATAGTTCATAGTTGCACTTCAATTAAGTTACAAATATTTATATAAACAATGCAGGCATACAAACTAATGCGAGACGGCGAAAGAGAAGCTATCAACTTGTTTATACCTCCAGGTGAAGCGCCTAACCTTATTCAAATTTTGAATAAGGTTAAACAAAAAAAGAGGGTATAAATAATTTTGTGTAAAGACCTGCCGAGTGTATTAAGTAAAGAAATAACTTTAAACTTAATACACCATGAAAAGAAAAGAACCATCACCATTAAGCCCGATAGCCCAGGAGCTATTCAAGGGGGTACGAAGCAAAGAAGATTTTAATGCCATTGTTTCCGAGTTAATAAAGCACGGCATCGAAACTGTTTTGAAGGCAGAGGTAGATGCCCATTTGGGCAATGAAAAGCATGAACCATCAGTTACGGGTAATCACCGTAATGGCTACACGGAAAAAACAGTCAAGGGTAGTATCGGAGATATAGCCCTGTCCATTCCCCGGGACCGCCAAGGTACTTTTGAACCCCAGTTAGTTCCCAAGCATCAACGGATGATAGATAACATTGAGGATGTTATCATTGGACTGTATGCCCGTGGAATGAATACCCGTGATATAGAAGACCAGATACGTGATATTTATAAAATAGAGGTCAGCGAAACTACTGTCTCCAATGTAACAGCCCGTGTTATAGAATATATGAAGCAATGGCAAAACCGTCCATTAGAGAAGCAATATTTTATTGCCTGGATGGATTGCATTGTTGTGAAGGTAAAAGACAATGGGAAGGTCAATAATAAAGCAATTTATCTGATTATCGGAGTATCTAAGGAAGGCAAGAAGGAGGTTTTAGGCATGTGGATTAACCAAAACGAATCTGCCTCTTTTTGGATGGGTGTTTTAACGGATTTAAAAGCTCGTGGGGTTGAGGATATACTGATTGCCTGTACAGATAACCTCAAAGGATTTACCGATGCTATTAAAGCCACTTTCCCCAATACCGATACCCAGCTTTGCGTAGTTCACCAGATTCGTAGTTCCTCCAAGTATGTTGTATGGCTGGATAGAAAGGAATTTACTTCTGATTTAAAATCCATTTACGGTGCTCCAAATCAGGATGCGGCATACGAGGCATTGAAAGCATTTAAAGAAAAGTGGGGGAAGAAATATCCCCATGCCATCTTATCCTGGGAGCGTAACTGGGAAAATCTCACAACCTTCTTCAAATATCCATTGGAGATACGTACCATGATATACACTACCAATGCCATTGAAAGCCTCAACAGTGTTATCAGGAAGTACACCAAGACAAGAGTCATTTTCCCTGATGATACAGCAGCTTTAAAAGCTGTTTACCTGAGCATCAATATCATTGAACGCAAATGGACCAATCATTTACGAAATTGGCCTTTAATCTTAAATCAGTTTTTGATTACTTTTGAAAACAGAATAAAAATATAATGCACTCGCAGAAATATACTTTACACAAAATTATTTACACCCCCCAAAAAAAGTAAAATAAAATGTTGAACCTTTCCCTAATTCCGACTCTACCCATATTTTTCCACCATGATGCTCCACAATCTTTTTACAAACCGCTAATCCTATTCCAGTACCTTCATATTTATCTCTCGTATGCAAGCGTTGAAATATCACAAATATCCGCTGGGCATATTCTTTAGCTATTCCAATACCATTGTCAGTCAAGGAGAATAACCAACCTTGGTCTTTTCTTTTAGCAGCAATTCGAATTTCAGGTGCCTGCTTCCCTCTGTATTTAATGGCATTGTCAATAAGATTTTGGAATAACTGGATCAGTTGAACTTTATCCGCCATGACAATCGGCAATTCTGTATCAAAGAATATTTTCGCCCCGTTTATTTGAATGGTGTTTTGCAAATTATCCAGCACTATCTCTATAATTAGTGCACAATCTACTTTTTCAAAATCAAGTTTGTTAGTTGATATACGAGAATAAGCCAATAAATCATTAATAAGAATATGCATTCTTTTTGCCCCGTCTACTGCAAAAGCTATAAACTCATCCGCTTCCGCATTTATTTTGTTTTTAAATCGTTTCTCCAATAGTTGTAAATAACTTATTATAGTTCGGAGAGGTTCCTGTAAATCATGGGATGCAACGTAGGCAAATTGTTCAAGTTCTTTATTAGAATCTGCCAGTTTTTCTTTTTGCTTTTCTATATCTTTAACTCGCCCTGCTATTTTCTTTTCAAGATTGTCATTTATATCTTTAAGATTGCTCTCCGATTTTTTTCTTTCATTAAGAGTTGTACTTAAAAACATCATTGTTATTGCAGCAACACATATAAAAACCTGAAGTGACAGCAAAGATTCATTTTGAGAACCTTCAATAAATGGCCCCGTCCCATTTAATGTACTCCATATTGCATATACCGAGAGTAATAAAACAACTAATGATGATTGCCATTGATTCATCGAAAACACAGACCAGATCAGAAAAATGAAAATCAGATAAATTTTCACTTTATTCAGGCCCACAGAGTAACTCCCTTTAAAAACAAATTCGAAATAAATAATCAAAACTGCAAACAGGAAAATTGTTTTAATAATTTTAGCTGTTTCCCATTCTATTTTTGGTTTCTTCCACCAGGTTAACAATAATGGAGTTAGAACGATAATACCTGCTACATCTCCCATCCACCAGGTAAACCAAACTGTTTCATAATTTGTCCATGTAATGATTTTATTAATAAGCAGGGTGGCAGAGCCTATGGTGCAACTGACTGTACACATCAATAACGATGTAATAAAAAAACATGCAAAATCTTTGGCTTTGTCAAGTATTTGATTTGACCTTAACAATTTAAGAAGATACCAACCGCTTATCGCTTCAAGTGTATTGCCAATAGCAATGCAGCCTGACATGATGGCAATTGTTTGCGTGTCCGCTGTATTATTAGTAAGAAAAACTAAAAGATTGGCAGTAAACGCACCTATCATAATTCCAGGCCATACCTCGTATCCTAAAGTTAAAATAGCGGCAAATGCAAATCCTGAAGGAGGCCATACAGGAGAAGCATTTGTATTTCCAAGAGCCAGCATTAAACCAAACCTTGCAAAAGCATAATACACAATTGCAACCAATAAAATTTTTAGTATCTTATTCAAGACAGATTATTATCTCAAAAATGTTGTTCTAAAATTTCAGTCAGCAATTCTTCAGTCAACGGCTTCACTTTATATCCTGCAACTTCTTTTATTTGTTTTGCCCTTTCGAGGTCTTTGGGATTGTCGGATGTGGTAAGCATTACAATAATAATTTTTGCTTTTTGTTTTGCACTTAATTTCTGATATTCTTTTAAGAATTCCCATCCGTTAATTTTAGGCATATTGATGTCTAAAAATATCAGATCGGGGGAGGAGTTTTCTTGGTTAAGAAAGTTTAACGCTTCCACACCATCTAAGGCAACCTCAATGCGTTCTGTAATATTCATTCCTTTAATGACAATTTGGTGATACCGATTGTCTGCCTGGTTATCATCAATAAGAAGAATACAATTCAATTTTTTTTTCACGCTGATAGTGTTTTTGGCATTGTGAAATAAAAAGTACTTCCTTTTCCGAGTTCTGAATCTACCCAAATCCTGCCCCCGTGAAGTTCAACGATCTTCCGGCATTGAACCAATCCTATTCCCGTACCGGGATACTCTTCTTTACTATGCAGGCGCTGAAAAATTACAAAGAGTTTATCATTATATTTTTTGTCTATCCCAATTCCATTATCTTCTATAGCGAAAAGCCATTCTGTGTTTTTATCTTTTACGGTAATATTAATAATTGGATGTGCATCTTTTTTTTGGAATTTAATAGCATTGCTGATAAGATTTTGAAAAAGTGATTTCAGTTCAACAACATAACCTTTTACAATCGGCAGTGATCCTGTATTTACTTCTGCTTTACTGTCGTTAATGGATTTTGACATATCATTCAGCACTTCTTTTAATAGCTTATTGCAATCCGTATCTACGCATTCTTTATCAATTTTTCCTATTCTCGAATAGTTCAATAAATCTTTAATAAGTATTTGCATACGGATTGTTGACGAATTAATTAAATGCAGGTATTCATCAGCATCTTTATCTAACTTCCCTTTGTATTGTTTCTGAAATAAACCCGCAAAATTGGATATCGTTCTTAATGGTTCCTGCAAATCATGGGAGGCCACGTAAGCGAATTGCTCCAGTTCATCATTGCTTTTTTTTAATTCTTTTGTTCTTTCGTTCACTTTTTTCTCCAAGTCAATATTTATTTCCCTGTTTTTAATTTCAGCCTGTTTTTTCGCACTTATATCGCGCGATATAAAAACAAGACTATTAATTTCTCTGTTTGCGCTGAAAATAGGACTGATGGAACTGGAAAAATATTGTTTTGTTCCATCTACAGTAAAAGTCGTCTCAAAAACGTAGGGAGTTTTGTTTGTTAAAACTATATCTACGGCTTTTTTCAGCACACCAGCATTTTCTCCATGCTGAAAGCTGAAAAGGGATTTGCCAATGATATCTTCCTTTTTGTAACCGGGTGCGAGGCGGTTGAGCATAACTATGGTAGCATTTTTGTCAATTAATAAAATATGATCGGTAGAGTTTTCAAAAATTGCCCTGAAGTTTTCCTCTTGGGCTTTGATAATATTGTTCTTTTCTGTAAAATAGGCTTCGGCAATACCGTACATCGCATAATCAACAAACTTGGACAAACCATCAATGAAAATGATCGCTTCCTCCGTGGAACCTGCAAAATCTTTTTTGAGATGGGGAATAAGATGATCCTTATAAATTTTTATGAGCTTATACCAGTCTTTATAAGGAATATTCATACGGGCGTAAACAACCCCCTGGGTCATCAGGTCTTTGGCATATTCTTCCCATTTGCCATCATAGATAGCGGCCCTCTGCATTTCAAGTGAACGTTCCTGTTGTGCCTTTTGCTGTTCCGGGGTTTGCTGTTTTATTAATGGTCCCCAGAGAGGGTGATTTAACAGTTCGGGCATCAATTCATCGTTTATCTTCTTTTGGTATTTTTTATTGAGTTCAAAATACTTTTTCAGGGTTTCAATGTCACTTTCTGTAAATTCCGGTGCGTCAATAATGTTATTGTTTGTTTCCATAATTTTTTTCTTTTTCAATACAATTAACCAATGCAAAATACGCTTTTGATCCTGAAGTGATTCGATTTTACTTCATGGGCAATAATTATGGTTTATATGATATGTTTAATATCGGGATTCCGGAATATCAATAATCCTAATCCTTGTAAGACAATTCACTTATCTCTTTTGACTGGGTTGTTTTACCTACAACGTAAGCAATTGCATCTCCTACCGTTACTATCTTATCCGCTTCATCATCAAGAATAACAATGTTGAAGTGCTTCTCCAGTTCTACGATAAATTCTACATAGTCAAGGGAATCTGCACCTAAATCATTTGAAAAACTCATGTCATCTGTAATATCGCTTTCATCTTTATCGAATTTATCAGCAACAATTGCTTTCATAACTGATCTTATATCAGGCATTGTGTTTTACTTTAAATTATTTCGTGAATACGGCATACATTGCTACTAAGGATTAAAAAACGCGAAAAAATTTACACTTGTTGGAAAATTTCGTTCAACTGTTTGAATTAACAGCTAAACATGGCAAAAACAAGAGTAAAATGTTAAGTGCAGGAGGTTGCTTATCCAAACCTTATTCAAATTTTGAATAAGGTGTCGGGGGTTCGAGTCCCATCTCTTTTTATGTAGGAAAATGCCTTGCCCGCATGTTCTCCGATAAAATTGTCCATTCCGTGTTTTCTGATTTCTCTGCCAGGATAAAAAAGAGTATCATCAGAATAAACAATCCAATTGTAATTGCAGGAGCTAAATCCGGTATAAAAAAACCCGAAATGAAAGGAGCTGCCACAATAAGAGGTATCATGATGCCCACTACTTTTAAATGGTTTCCCTGTTTCTTTGTCCACTTCTCCAAATGGTTATGATTCAGAATTTTGTTGATTAAATTCTGCAAACGAATAAATGCACTTTCATTTTTAACAATGTATTCAAAGGCCCCGTACCGGATGGAATTGGTGGCAACTTCCAGGCTCTCTTTCCCGGATAACATCAATATGGATAGTTGAGGCTTTATACGCTTCAGTCTTTTCAATACTTCCAACCCGTTTTTTGCATTTGCATTTGTTTCATTCAGGCAATAATCCAAAATGACAATGTCAGGATCAAAAAGATCAAAATGCCTGAAACATTCTTCCCCGGTTTTAAAACAATAAATTTTATATTCCGGATTTTGCCTGAGACGGTGTTCCATGGCCTGGCAATAGATAGGATCATCATCTACTACAAAAATTTTCACCTCGTTTTTCTTCTCCGAAGATGTTGAGGTATCAATTGCTTTTGTTGTCGTTTCCATGGCTTTTAGTTTTCACTGGTTTCCACTTACTTTAACGGAGTCCGCAAGGAAAAAGAATAAATTTTCGGTGAAGAAATACGAATCGTAGCTGAACGGAACGAAAGAGCAGGTAGTCCTTTCTCCTATGCAAACAAAGCAAAAAACACTGCACGGGAAACATGTAAAAGATGTAACTTATTTCCGAAGTTGTACAACACACAGTGCAATCAAGGCACGGATCTTTGCTCCATCATAATTAAAAACCCAATACTAACTAAAAATCAAAAGTCATGAAAGCAAATCTACATCATTTAAAAAAGTTCAGCGCCCTGCTGATGGCAGGTATGCTGACGAGTTCCATGGTACATGCGACTACTTTTACAGCCGTAGCAAACGGCAATTGGGGTAGTACGGCTACATGGGGAGGCACAACACCTTCCTACAATACCACTGCTGATCATGTTGTTATCCCGACCGGTTTAACCGTAACAATGGATGGAAACGTAACATTCAGTGGAGCTTTGGCCCAATTAAATGTTGCCGGAACACTGACCTCCGCTTCCAATATTTCACTTAGCGTTAATAGCGCAGCAAGTGTTATTGGTGCAGGGACCATCAGCATTGGTAACGCAATCCTGGGAACAACAGCCAGTTTGGCTTTTTCCGGCACACTGACGGCAGATACATTAAGCAACTCGGCCTTGAATTTAGCCGTAGGAGCCAGTGTAACAGCTCGGAAGGCACTTATTTTAACTTCCGGCGCATTAAGTTTAGGAACCGGGGGTAGTCTTAACATGAATGTTAACAGCACTATTATCGTATCGGGAGGAACACTTGCATTGAATGGTGGCAGCATCGGATTTTCAGGTGCATACAATGTAACTTACACACAGGCATCGGTAGTTACAGGAACAGAGTTAAGCGGTGCAGGTTTAACCAACGTGACCATCAATGTACCGGCAGCCGACAGTGTGAGTTTGGCTTCTAATTTAACTGTAAACGGAACATTTTATCTGCAAAGCGGTAAACTCAACTTGAGTGGATTCAATGTTACCTTAAACGGGAATGTAAACGGTGCCGGCACTTTAAGCGGTAACAGCACTTCTAACCTTACCGTTAATACCACCGGTGGTTTAACAGGTAGCCTGAATTTTGCAACTTCCGGACAAAAGTTAAATAATTTTACTTTAAATGTAGGATCAGGCAATTCTGTTGCTTTGTCCTCTACCCTTTCTATTGCAGGAACATTAACTCTTACAGGCGGAAGCAAATTGGACATTAGCGGAGTCATGCTGACTACAGCCGGTAACATAACCGGTTCCGGCTCATTGGTTGTTAATGCTAATTCAGGATTAACAATTAACAGGACAGGGGGAATTACCTCGGATATTTCTTTTTCCGGTACCAGCCTGGGTACTTTAGTCATAAATACAGGAAGTGTTAACAGTGTTACTTTAGGAAGTGATCTCACCGTTTCCACCCTGCTTAACCTGCAAAGTGGCGCCCTTGTTCTCAATGGTCATAATTTAACTGTTGCAGGAAATGTAGCTGCTGCTGGAAGCGGAACCATTTCATCCAGTTCAGCTTCTAACATTACAATTACCAGCAGCACATCACCTGCAGGAGCTATCATGTTCTCTGCCATCCAGGACACAGTGAATAACTTAGTCGTTAACCTGGGCAGTACCAGTTCTGTGATGATTGGTTCAAATCTCATTGTTCATGGAACATTGAATTTTATGAGCGGCAATGTTAATATAGGCCGTAATAACATCACACTGGCAAGCAGCGGATCTATTTCAGGTGCAAGCAGTACTTCTTATGTCATTACTGACAGCATCGGATCATTAGGTATGCAATTAACAGCAGGCAACGCCAATGCAACAACTTTTCCAATAGGTACTTCTGTTCGTTATGCTCCCGCTCTTGTGCAGTTGAGTTCAGCTTCATCCAGCGGGCAAGTAATGGTCGGTGTTTCAGGCGATGTATTGGCCCAGGGAATCATAGGGTCTGACTTATCTGCAACTCAATCGGCCGTTAAGAATACCTGGTTTGTTCAATCCAATATCGTAACCAATCTGAATTTGAGCCTCGAATTGATGTGGTCTGCCGCAATGGAAGTAAACAATTTCGACCGCTCACTGGCTTACATCTCCCACTACACAGGTGGTCGCTGGGATACAAGTACTATAGCAGCAGCAACTGTTCAGGGTAATGGTATGTTTAGCCTGAAAAGAAGCGGTATTACTTCTCTCAGTCCATTTGCTGTATTTGATAAAAATACGGCTACCGGAGTTCCTCAGATGAATGCTACCACTATTCAGTTTGAAGTATATCCTAATCCGGCAGTTGACTGCATCGTTCTCAAAGGCACTTCAGATTTCACGGGAACAATTTACGTGGACATTTTGAATGTGACCGGCCAGGTTGTAGCAACGCAGGAATTAAATAACGGAAGCCCCAGCATTACTGTAAGTAAATTAAACAGCGGGGTTTACTTTATCCGACTTTACAACGATAAAATGAATGTAGTTCAGAAATTTTCAAAAAATATAAGAACATTGGAAATGAGTAACAAAGTATAGGTTGCTTCATTGTATTCGCACCAACACTACGAAACAAGGGAGGAACAACAATCGAAGCAACCTATACCGAGTTACTGCTTCCGAACATTGAACTCAAAAAACGATAAAGCCATGAAAACGATAAAATTATTTACAGCAGTGGTTATTGCCATCGGTTTATTTCCGGAAGCTAAAGCACAAAACGGAAACAGCGATGTCATGAGCCCAACAATCAAGGTAATGCCTCCTGCGCCAAACACTCTCTATATAACGGAAATTGGTATAAGAGCCGGTGAAACATCCGGGTTAACCCTGAAACAATTTATAGGACAAACAACTGCCTTGGAAGGGATCATAGGCATGAGTAATGACGGGTTGAGCCTCACAGGGTTGTATGAACGGTATGCACCTTCAGGTGCCCCCGGCTTAAACTGGTATTACGGGGTGGGAGCCCACATTGCCTTCGAAACCGGGCCGAGTTACGATACCCGCTACGGCTACTATGACTATGATTATATCAATGCCGGAGTAGGGCTTGGCGTGGATATAATATTTGGCATAGAATACAAAATACCACCCATACCAGTTGCATTAAGCCTTGACGTAAAACCCTTAGCTGAAATAAACACCAACGGAGGGGTATATGTAGCGCTTGATCCCGGGATTGGTATTAAAATAATTTTTTAGAAAAATCAATATAACCCTTTAATCGTATAATTATGAAACCGCAAAAAAAAATTACGGCAATTGCAGCTACTGCCC
>Ga0206880_1027_pt1 | contig 18817 bp, 19 predicted proteins | sample Alteio_BWOrgCont_6_FD_152848 | JGI IMG/M metagenome (GOLD analysis project Ga0206880, IMG submission 152848) | Enriched cells from forest soil in Barre Woods Harvard Forest LTER site, Petersham, Massachusetts, United States -... | ecosystem: Environmental > Terrestrial > Soil > Temperate forest > O... | reverse complement strand
AATGCTATGGCAATACATCCGCTACCCGTACCTATATCTACAATGTTATGGACTTTTATTGCCTGGTTTTCTTTAATAATAAAATCAACTAATTCTTCTGTTTCGGGGCGGGGAATTAAAACGTACTCATTCACAATAAAGTCGAGGCCATAAAATTCAGTGATACCTAAAATATACTGAATGGGTTTATTTTTTTTTAAATCCTTGACAACATGGTTAAATTTGAGTAAATCTGATTCACTCATGGTATCGTCCATCTTCAGCACCAGGTCTGTTCTGGAATAATTCAGAACGAATTCAAAAGAACAATGAACAAAAGCGTTAATTTCTTCTGCATCATAGATGCCTTTTAATTCACTTCTGAAATAATTGACGACCGAACTGACTTTATTGGATGGAATCCGCATACTCTGATATGGTCTTAACTCCCGATTTTATAGACATAGAATGTCTGATTTTTGTTTATCGGATTCAGGTAATGCACCACTTTATCTATGAAGCTGGATTCAATGGTTGTTTCGTAAGTTAAAGCAGGATAGTATTTTTTGAATTCATCCACCCGTTTTTCAATATTTTCCTGGTTGATAAACACTACATAATTGGGTTGTGCACTTACAGGAAGGTTATGAAGGTCCTTGTATAGTTTTTCTACTGAATTTAAACTCGTCACTCCATAATAGGGAACCCATTTTTCCAAGTAAAACCGCGGAGGCATTAAAAAGTCATCTCTTGTACTTTCCTCCATAATTAAACTTTTTACATCTTTCTTACTCTCTATATAAGTCATGGATTCCACCCTGCTTTTCTTAGAATAGGTCACGGATATAAAAAACAAGGGAATAGTATTGAGAATCCAAAAAAATACCCAGCAGGAATGGAGTAGTTTTTTTCTTTTCATCCAGAATTCCGAACTGTTCTGAAATTCAGACCATCCTGCATAACCCAAAATAATAATGAATGGAATAATAGGCGCTATAAAACGTTCCTGTTTATTGGGAAAATAAGAATGGAAAACCAAAAAAATAAAACTCGGAAGAAAAAGGATAAGGTGTTTTTTCCAGTTTCTGAAAAAGCCGAATAACAGGAACAAACTGACGGGAGGAATCAATATGCCGCCCAGGGTCAGGAAATAGGTGTACCATCCCTGCGATATGTAAGCATTGGCGCTCTCAATATTGTACCGTATGTATTCTTTGAATTCTACAAAGGGAGCTCCCCAAACAAAATAATCCGTTCCTCCCTGTATTAAAACCGCACAGGCTGCAAACCCGAGAATACTTAGTATAAGTGGAATAAATCTTTTTTGTATCAGCAATGCCAAAAATATTCCTCCCGTAAACAATACAGTTTGAAAGCGTATGGAAAAGGCAATACCTAAAATTAGGCCGATCAAAAAATAGATTCCTTTCTTATTGGTATCCCTATTAATTATTAAAAGCCAGGTAGCGTAGATAAGAGGAGGGATGCAGACAAACTCAATTAAGTTTCTCACGCTTAAAAATGGCATGAACCAGTAAATAGAAAGCAAAAGTCCCACTACCTTTGCAGTAGGAGTGTTCGATATTTTTTCCGTTATACGATACCCATAATAAACAATGGACAGAGATAGCAAGGCATGCAGAAACCTGACAATGTACATTTTGGTTTGCGCGTCTGTAATCCCGATAAATTTTAATAGCCTGAAAAGAAAATAATGAAGGCCTGTATAAAAAAAACTATGGCCGGAAGGGGTAATGGCTGATGAATTGGCAGCCGGCAGCCAGCTATTGTAATCGTAACCATCCACCCACGATTGTGATGCTTCTATTATCAGGAAATGATCGTCGTGCATGCCAAAGCCTTTTGAAAAGATAACTGCCAGCAGCCGGAAAAAAATTCCGGTCAGCATAATCAGCAACAGCGGCTTATCCTTCCACATTTTTTTTATCAGTTCCACGACAATTGAATTGGCTTGTCAAAAATATGACAATTAACCGTAGCGCTTTCAGATTTAACTTTAATTTTGTCTTATGTCGGCCGGAATCCATGAAACATATATGCAACAATGCCTTCAGCTGGCTGTAAAAGGTCTCGGTCATGTTGCTCCAAACCCGATGGTAGGCTGTGTTATTGTATGTGATGGGAAGATAATTGGCGAAGGATACCATCAAAAATACGGTGAAGGTCATGCAGAAGTGAATGCGATAAATTCAGTTGCAGACAAAGCCCTTTTAAAACGAGCAGTTCTTTATGTTAATCTTGAGCCTTGCACACACCAGGGCAAAACGCCACCCTGTGCCAATTTGATAATGGAGTATGGGATGCCTCAAGTGGTGATTGGCAGCGTTGATGCTAACCCTCTTGTATCAGGCGGTGGAATCCGTAAACTAACTGATTCGGGTTGCAATGTAACCACCGGGGTGATGGAAAAGGAATGCAGGGAGTTGAACAGGAGATTTTTTGCTTTTTACGAAAAGAAACGCCCCTATATTTTACTGAAATGGGCACAAACGAAGGATGGATATATCAGTTCAAAGTTCAGAGTTCAGAGTTCGGAATTGGAGGAAAAACTAAAGAATTATACCATTGATTGGATCAGCAATGAAACTTCCAGGAAATTGGTTCACAGGTGGAGAAGTGAAGAACAAGCCATTATGGTTGGTACAAACACGGTGTTATTAGATAACCCGCGTTTAACGGTGCGGGACTGGGAGGGAAATAACCCCGTAAGAATTATTATTGATAAGTGGCTTCGTGTTCCTGTCCATTATCATGTTTATGATAAAACAGTTTCTACTATTGTATTTACAGGGGTAGAGAAAGAATCGGAAAGCAACTTAGAATTTGTGTTGGTTGATTTTGATAAGGATGTAATAAAACAAATACTCGAAAAGCTTTATCAAAGACAAATACAATCCATAATGGTTGAAGGAGGAGAACAAATTTTAAATACCTTTATTCAGGATAATTTGTGGGATGAAGCAAGAGTATTGATTGCCGACAGAAAATTTGGTGTTGGGATAAATGCTCCTGACATTTCTGGAAAGAATGTCACCTCCCGGGAGAATATTGGCGGAGATGAATTGTTGGTTTACCGGAATAATTAGCCACATTGACATAAAATGTCAGGAAAAAGAAAAGGGTACGCATTGTGTTAGTATAGATAAACTTTTAAAACTAAAAAAATGAAAAATTTATGGATCACATTGGGTGTTATTGGTGGAATTATCCTGCTTTTGTTTTTATATCTCAACAGTTCATACAACAGGGCTGTGAAACTGGATGAGGAAACAAAAGCACGCTGGGCGGATGTCAATGCTCAATATCAACGGAGATTTGACTTGATTGATAACCTGGTAGCAACTGTTAAAGGAGCTGCTAACTTTGAACAAACAACGTTGACCCAGGTTATAGAAGCCCGTTCTAAGGCTACCGGCATTCAATTGAATGCCGATAACCTGACTGATGAGCAATTAGCAAAGTTTCAGGCGGCACAGAATCAACTTAAAGGAGCTTTGTCCAGGTTGATGGTTGTGGCCGAACAGTACCCTCAACTTACCGCTACACAAAATTTCAGGGAGTTACAGGCCCAGATCGAAGGAACAGAAAACAGGATAAATATGGCAAGAGAAAACTACAATGAAAGCGTTCGGTTTTACAATAGTCATATCAGGGGATTCGTTACACGGATAGCGCTTAGTATGGCTGGAGGGGATTTCCAGGTCAAGAAAGGATTTGAAGCAAAGACAGGTGCCGAAGATGCTCCGAAAGTTAAATTTTAACCCATGTCATCTGCAAAAAAGTTTTTCAGCGAAGACCAACAGAAGTTCCTGTCGGCCGCTATAAAAAAAGCTGAATTGGATACTTCAGGGGAAGTATGTGTACATATTGAAGATAAATGTAAGGAGGATGTTTTGAAAAGATCAGCAAAGGTCTTTTCTAAGCTTGGAGTAGGTCGGACAAAACTCCATAACGGGGTCTTGTTTTATTTGGCTGTTGAAGATCGGAAATTTGCAGTTATCGGGGACAAGGGAATCAATGCTGTTGTCCCTCCAGATTTTTGGAATGAAATCAAAGAACACTTGCTGAAACGATTTAAAGATCAAAAATTTACGGAGGGCTTGTGCGAAGGAATTGAAATGGCAGGCCACCAGCTTAAACAATACTTTCCTCACCAGAAAGATGATGTAAATGAATTGCCGGATGAAGTATCTTTTAATTGAATACACTTTCGCTGCCTTGTGAAGAGGTATAATTTAGTTTTGATAGAATACTTTATGAATAAAAAAACAATCTTTTTTTACTTTTTGCTTTTGCTCCTGGCTTATTTTCCGGCCACGGGGCTTGCTTCTGATGTTATTCCTGCCAGGCCGACTCCTCCCCACCTGGTAAATGATTTTGCCGGTGTTTTGTCCCCTGATGAAGTCGCTATGCTGGAAAATAAATTACTTGCATTTAACGATTCTACATCCAACCAGGTTGTTATTGCCATAGTAAATGATTTGGGTGGTTATGACAAGTCGGAATATAGTTTTAAGCTTGGCAATGAATGGAAAATAGGCCGGAAAGAAGTCAATAACGGCATACTGGTTTTGGTAAAACCTAAAAACTCAACTGGAGAGGGAGAGGCTTTTATTGCAACCGGTAAAGGACTTGAAGGTGCAATACCTGATGCTGTTTGCATCCGGATCATAGACCAGGAAATGATTCCATATTTCATGAAAAACAACTATTATGGTGGATTGGATGCTGCTATGAATGTTCTCATGTCGCTTGCAAAAGGCGAATATAGTTCTGCGGAATATGCCAGTAAAAAAAGGCATAGGGATGGAATTGGATTCCCTTTTATCATCATTATAGCCGTCGTGTTTTTTATACTTTCAATTTTCAGGAATAGAGGAAGAGGCTATACCGTTGGAAGAGGCGGTTACGTTGGTGGCTATTGGGGAGGTTTTGGCGGAGGCGGCTTTGGTGGCGGTGGAGGAGGATCTTCTTCAGGTGGTGGTTTTGGTGGCTTCGGAGGGGGGAGTTTTGGCGGTGGCGGTGCAGGCGGAAGCTGGTAATCAGCGTGCAATAATTAATTTATTCGTGGTATAGGTATTAAGTGGTTTTTCTGCAATGGTCATAAAGTAAAATCCACTGGCCAGGTTGCTGATGTCAATAGGTTCGTCGCTATACGTGCTTTTTTCCGTGATTACTTTTCCGCATGCATCCAGGATATGAATTGACAGATGTTCGTTGTTAAGGGGTATGGATTTTATATAAACGGTATTTTGTGCAGGATTGGGATAAAGCTGGTATTTGGTTTCCTGGATAGCGTTGAAAGATTCTATGCCTTCAAACAATATTTTTTTAAATACCGGCCTGATCATCAGTGAACCGGCTTCTCCTGAATGTTCCCAAACATCAGTTTCAGTTGATTTAAAAAAAGTCTTGGTTTGTGAATTGGTGTTTAAATCAAAGCCAACAGTCATGTTGCACGTTGACTCGTTAGAGGCTATGCAGCTTATCTGGTAATAACCGATATAAAATGGTCCCGCATTAAGTGCTAACCCGGCCCCGCTGTTTACCAAGTAGTTTTGAAAAGCATTGTAACTTGCTGTATAAATAGGGTACTGAACAGAATCGGACTGGTAAAGCAGGTGTCCGGGAAAGCCACTGCTATCGGCCCATACCCTGAAAAAAAATGCAACTTGTTCTTCCCCCACCTCGCTGGCATTGTATAAGATAGGATCGAAAAATATACTGATTGCTCTTATTGTATCTGCCTTATTCAAAGAAAACTTATAGGCCACCGATGCACTTGGCTCACTTTGAAAATATCCAACCTCAGCTGTTCCATCATCGTATGCATAATAGTCATAGAATTTTTGGGAGTATCTTATAGTGTCATTCCAATAATCAAGGTCGGGAGCTGTATTTAATACATGTTCAATTATATAGGTAGACGTGTCAGCCAATTGCGGGAACTTGAAATTGAATTGTGGATTTTTCTGGGGTGTAACAGTGTCATACCCGAGCTGCAGGAAAGGATTTACGTTTTCACTACCCCCGCTATAGGTGAATAATGCCGACGCTGTTGCTATCTGTCGTACATCAAAACCATACGACGTGTTTTTTGCGTTATTATCATTGTTCCGTATCTTAATTGTTATATTGTTGGCCATTTCAGTTGAATCATATTGCTCCCAGGGCATTGCTTTGTAATTTTTTAATAGGGAAGGAGCATTGTACACAAAAGCAACATCATCAAAAACAGTATCATTCCAGCTTCTATGGTTGTTTAAGTAAACGTAATCAATGTGCCATAGATCAAGATTTCCCGCAAGGCATCCATAGTTTCTGAACCTCAACTGAAAACCTTTTGTCAGGTATGCTCCATTGGTGATAGGGATCATAACCAAATGAAAACTGGTATCACCCTGCCCCGGCGTATAACCATCTTTGGACCAGAATTGTGTCCAGGCTGTATCGGGTGCCTGGAGTTCAAGAACTATGGAGTCGCCGGGTTGAGGTGGTAAGCCCCTGCCCTGGGCCTGGTAGAAAAAACTTAAGTAAATAGAATCAGATGCGGGATAGGTCAGGTCAATGACCCTTGAAGTAAGGGTATCAGCTGGCGCTGACGATCCCGGCTGTGCGCTCCAGTCGTAAGGCAGGCCATATTGGTTGAGGCCGTCAAAAGTAGCTACTCCAAGCGTTGGAGGAGCTATCGGGTAATCACGGTTAATGAACACGTATTTATCCAGCCACCATGCCGTGTCCGGGAATACAGAATTTTTTGAAAAATCATCTTTGAACGGCAGTGAAATTGTATCGGGTAGGATTACAGCAGTTGTTTTATAGGAAACAGAATTGTTTTTAATGATATACGATTCTTTAGCCACAACAGGATTGAATGACAGGTTGGTTAAACCTTCATGTTGGGCATAAATAAAAGCAGTGGTAATAAATGAAAAACACGCTACAATAAAGCACTTCCGGCTAAGCATCAGTTTTCAATTGTATCAGTTGCTAACGCAGGTACGCCTGGTTTATTGTCAAAAAACAGGTCAATGCTGCTTCCCAATTTAATCTTTGACTTATCAGAACCCGAAAAAGGCGGTATTTGCTTATATACCCTTGCTTTCAATGAATCTTTCGGGTCCTGGAAATACGCCGATCCTTCGTTAAGAGCTAATTCCGATAATTTTTCAGCCGCTTCAGCCTTTGTTAACCCAATAAGATTGGGGATATTGATTTCCTGGTCACTCAATCCCATTCCTACCACTAAACTAACCAACGAACCTTTCTCAACCATTGTTCCCGGTTCAATCTTTTTTCCTTTTATTAGCTGCTGAAGCACACAATTAATACACTCATCAGGGGTGTATGTAATTTTACCTGGCTTTAGTCCATACGTTTCGAGCATGGCCATGGCCTGTCTCAACGACCTGTCTTTCAGTTTTGGCATTGCCAGGTGCGGTGGGGACACAGCTGTAACGTACAGGTAAATGGTCCGGTTCCGTTTTACGGTCGTATTCTTTTCGGGATCCTGTTTTGCCACAATTCCCTTTGCTTTTTTAGCATCATAAACTGAATCAACGATAAAATAGCGCAGGTTTTTTTCGGTAATAATTTTGTCCAATTCGCCTACTTTCATTCCTGCTAAATCTGGAACCACTATGGTTTCATTATGCAATGTGTATGAATCAATGTAGGTAAAAATGACCCAAAATAAAACCGAAAAGCAGGCTGCGGATAGTATTAAATGCTTAATAAATGTCTTGCTCTTAATAAAAGCGGATAACGACATGGGTTTTTTAAAGGTTGTGTAAATGTAATAAAACTATCCTGATTTTATTTGCTTGTATCGCGCTAAATGGCATCATCAAAATATTTTTTACTCCGCAAGTTTTTCTTTTCCGATTTTATTTTTTTTCCTTTTATTCTTTTTTCTTTTGAAGTTTTATTAGGAGCAGTGGCGATCCTCTTTTTCTTTTCCTTGAAACATTCGGTAAGCAATTGGTGGAATTTTTTTACTGCCGCTTCCTTGTTTTGCAGTTGTGATCTTTCGGATTGGACAATTATTTGTAGGATTCCGTTTTTATTGATCCTGTTGTGAATCTTTTTTAAAAGAAACTGCTTTTCCGCATCGCTGAGCAATTCGGACTGCGCGATATCAAAATTCAGTTCAACTTTAGATGAAACTTTATTTACATTTTGTCCTCCCTTTCCACTGCTTCTGCTGGTTTTAAAAGTAAATTCCGGATAAAAATTAACGGAAGTAAATTTCATAAGGACAATTTAAAATTCTTTTATGAAAACACTGGTGTAACAAGAAGGATCATTTCGAATTTCGTCGAAAATAATATTTTTATCGTTAATTTTTCTCATTTTTATGAACTTATATAAGAGGTTACAGGATAAACCATTTTTATCGCAAGTTTTGACGAATATTGTTGTCTTAATCTAATTAAGCAGGTAAAAAAACAACTTATTTTAATTAAATTTTTAAACATGAAAAAAATAATATACGTTTTAATAATCTTATCAGCCGGAATTATTACTGCCAGGGGTCAACAACCGGCAACTTTTGAAGAGTATTATCTTCCTAAACATCCTAAACAATCGCTTTCTCCCTCACAGCAGGCTCGATTTATGAAAATGCACAATAAAATTAAACATGCGGGAACTATTGGTAAAACAGCAGTCGCACCCATCGGAACCTACCATAATATGTTAAGCCAAACGGATGCCGTACATTGGATGTGGGATTATTCACAAGGAAGTTATAATACACAGGATGACCCTTTTTATACGAATCCAAATACGGGATACGAAGTCGTTTTCCAGGATTCTTTGCCCCTGGTATCCTATATTAACGCAAATTATGGTGTTTCTCCCGTTAAACAGGGTGCCGTTTTAGATCCTACCTCCGCCTACTTTTTCAGTGTTGCTGCTAACCCTGGTTACTATTCTGCAGATGCTAACCTTAATAAATTCACGCCTTATACACTTGATACGATATGGGTGGACGGCTTGTATAACAGGGTCGGAAACAGCATTGATACGTTACAGTTGGAAGTATTTTGGGCTCCTCTTTCGGATCCTGGTACGTTTGGTTTGATTGATGGCTTGTATAAATACGTTTGGACAGACTCTACTGATAGCCCTCGGAATGATACTATGCCTTTGATCAATTTTAAATCTTCTCCGGTCAATGGGAATACGTGTTTCCTTTCCACTACAAACAGAACACTCATTAAATACGTTTTAACGGATGCTGACACAGCCGGGGACGATCTTATTCCAATAAAAATAGGCCAGGCTATCCCTGCAGGCAATGTAATAGGGGTGGCGTACACCTTTGTTCCTGGCTATAGGTATACCGCTTCCGATGTGCTTTATAACTATGGTGGAAATTTAAATGCCACTAAGAGTTCTTTTGTAACCTGGGCTTATTATGCTCCATCTACTCCCGGAGGATACCCGGATGGTATTTTTTACGATCAGTCTGCTGTGCCATATACCGGAAAGTTGAGTGGCGGAAGTTTTAATATTGATAATTTTCAGCGCTATGGGGCATATACGGGTGCTGATTCTTTTCTCAACACCTTAGATCCAGCCACCCCATTTGAGGGGTATGATTTGTATTTCACCCTTACAGCCAATATAACCGGAATTGACCAGGTTACAGCCAATGGTGGACTTAACCTGAATGCAAATTATCCAAATCCCTGCAGCCGTACAACTTCAATTAGTTATACCTTATCCGAAAATGTTCCGGTCAGCTTATTTGTTTATGACATTACCGGGCAAAAACTTTTGTCTGTTGAGAGCGGACAACAATCTTCCGGTGTGCACTCCATTGAATTGGATGTTACAAAATTTTCAGCCGGAGTTTATTTATACACACTTGTTGCAGGGGAGAACAGTTTAACGAAAAGAATGGTTGTTGCAAAAGATAATTAAACGGTCACTTTAAGACTTCAGTTTTTCTTTCTTCCCATTCTTTTCCTTTTGAAGGTTCCTGAATACTACTTCGTTGTCAAAAACATCGAGTAGGATCTCTGCATTTTTTTCTACTTTTCCTGCCAGTATCTGTTTTGAAAGTTCATTCAGAACATATTTCTGTACCACACGTTTTACGGGCCTTGCGCCAAACTGCGGATCATATCCTTGCCTGGCAATCCAGTCAATGGCATATTCGGTTGCAGAGATGGTAATATTATTTTCAGCTAACATTTTCTGAACTCCCTTAAACTGCAGATCCACGATCTTTTTTACATCATCTTTGGTAAGGGGTGCAAACATGATAATCTCATCAATCCTGTTTAAAAACTCAGGACGTATGGTTCTTTTTAGCAATTCAAATATTTCCACCTTGGATTTCGCCATAATTTCTTCCCTGTTCTTGTTGTCGAAGTCTTCGAAGTGTTCCTGGATAATATGTGAACCGAGGTTGGAGGTCATGATGATAATGGTATTTTTAAAATTCACCGTGCGGCCTTTGTTATCGGTTAGCCGACCATCATCCAATACCTGCAAAAGAATATTGAACACATCCGGGTGCGCTTTTTCAATTTCATCCAATAGTATAACAGAGTAAGGCCTCCTGCGGACTGCCTCGGTAAGCTGACCTCCTTCATCGTACCCGACATACCCCGGAGGGGCACCGACCAGCCGAGATACGGAATGCCTTTCCTGGTACTCACTCATGTCAATACGCGTCATGGAATTTTCGTTGCTGAAAAGAAACTCGGCCAAAGCTTTTGCTAACTCTGTTTTGCCTACCCCGGTTGTTCCTAAAAAAATGAACGATCCTATGGGGCGTTTGGCATCCTGTAAGCCGGCACGATTTCTTCTTACGGCATCGGCTATGGCAATAAGGGCTTCTTCCTGGCCGATTACCCGTTTGTGCAATTCGCCTTCCAGGTGCAGGAGTTTTTCTTTTTCACTTTGAAGCATCCGGCTAACAGGTATTCCTGTCCAGCGCGAAACCACACCTGCAATATCTTCACTGTCCACTTCTTCTTTGATCATCCTCGAGCCTTTGGCTTGCATCACATCCAGCTTGCTTTTGTATTTGTCAAGCTCTTTTTCGCCTTCTTTGATTTTTCCGTACCGAATTTCGGCAACCCTTCCATAATCGCCTGTACGTTCGGCCTGTTCGGCTTCAAACTTCAAATGCTCAATTTTCTCTTTTTCTTTCTGTATGCCTTCCACTACTTCTTTCTCGGCTTTCCATTTGGCCTGCAGATCAGAACGCTGATCGCTGAATTCTGCAATGTTTTTATTTAATTCTTCCAGTTTTTTCTTGTCGTTTTCACGTTTAATGGCTTCGCGTTCAATTTCCAATTGCCTTATTTTTCTTTCTACTTCATCCAGTTCAACCGGCATGGAATTAATTTCTAAGCGAAGCTTGGAAGCTGCTTCATCAATCAGGTCAATGGCTTTGTCGGGAAGAAAACGATCATTGATATAACGTTGCGAAAGTTCCACGGCCGATATGATGGCTTCGTCTTTAATACGCACTTTGTGGTGTGTTTCGTATTTCTCCTTAATACCCCTGAGTATTGAAATGGCATCTTCTGCGCTGGGTTCGTCCACCATTACTTTTTGGAAACGTCTTTCAAGCGCTTTGTCTTTTTCAAAATACTTTTGAAACTCATTGAGTGTGGTTGCCCCAATGGCTTTTAAATCACCCCGGGCAAGAGCGGGTTTTAATATGTTGGCGGCATCCATGGCTCCTTCACCTCCCCCGGCGCCGACAAGGGTATGTATTTCGTCAATAAAAAGAACAATTTCCCCATTGGAAGATATGACCTCGTTTACAACAGCTTTAAGGCGTTCTTCAAATTCTCCTTTATACTTGGCACCTGCAATGAGGGCTGCCATGTCAAGTGCGTAAATTTGCTTTGATTTTAGGTTTTCGGGCACGTCACCATTGATGATACGGTGCGCCAGGCCCTCTGCAATAGCAGTTTTACCAACACCGGGTTCGCCTATAAGAATAGGATTGTTTTTCGTCCTTCTTGAAAGGATCTGCAATACCCTTCTTATTTCTTCATCACGACCAATCACAGGATCAAGTTTCCCGCTTTTGGCTCTTTCATTCAGGTTAATGGCATATTTATTAAGCGAATTGTATGTTTCCTCAGCGCTGGCGCTGGTTACTTTTGATCCTTTCCGGAGTTCCCTGATAGCCAGTTTTAGCTCTTTTTCATTTACCCCATTGTCCTTCAGCAATTGTGCTGCTGAGTCCTTTGCGGATAAGATACCGAGCAGTAAATGTTCAATGGAAACATACTCATCACCAAATTCCTTCAGATAGGCGCTTGCTTTAGTCAAAGCCTGGTTGGCTGAATTCGATAAATACTGGTTTCCCCCGGAAACTTTTGGATAGGACTCCACGATTTTGTCAAGGGCTTTTGTAAAAATTCCCGTATTTACGTTGAGCTTTTTGAGTAAAAAGGGCGTAACATTTTCATCCACCTCTAAGATACCTTTTAAAATATGTCCGTTCTCAATAGCCTGCTGCTCATTGAGTGTTGCAATTTGCTGGGCCTGTTGCACCGCTTCCTGCGACTTTATGGTTAAATTAGTTAAGTTCATAACAATTGGTTATATAATTCAAGTTTCAGTATAATAAATGTCAATTAACGTTCCAAAAATAAAAATGATTTTTATCAGGTAAATGTGGCGGGAGGACAGGATTTATACCTGCTATTTTGTCCTGGCAACGATCGTGATACTGACAATTAGGTAGAGATTACCCCGTATTCGGTTCAATGCATTGCAGCTTTTAGGGGTAGTTTACTGCAAATGGAAGCTTCCTCTTTAACTAATTCCTCCAATCGCTTGTAAACTTCTTCTTTGGGGTAGTATTCAAGGGCCATCTTTATGTAAATATTGCCGTGCTTAGCTTCCACGGTCCATAGCATTTTGTAAAATTTCTTCAATTCCTCATCTTTAATGTTTTCTGCAATTAACCGGAAGCGTTCCGTCCCCCTGCATTCAAATATTGAAGCAAGTAAGAATCGGTCCAGTAATCTTTCTCCCGGGGAACTTCTGCAGCAATCAAACAATTGCTTTACGTATATGTCTGCGGGCATTTCGCTTTTCAGCCGTATGCCCCTTTTGTCCATTATTTCATACACCTGTTTAAAGTGTCCCATCTCTTCAAGAGCTGTTTCTATAAGCAGGGGAATTATTTTTGTTTTGTCAGGACATTTGGCAACAAAACTCATGGCCATAGCCGAGGCCTTTCGTTCGCAGTCGGCATGGTCCTGGAGAAACGAATTAAAATCGTTCATAACAACCTCAACCCATTTGCTCGGTGTTTGGTAAGCCAGGTCGAGGGATAATTTCATTTTAATTTCTTCGTTATTTGTTTTGAATATTATCTGCTGTTATAGCAACCTTTGATTTTCTTTTACTTTTTCAATCAAACTTAAATCATCAGGTGTAATAATTATCTTCGTTCCTTCTTTGGTCAGCATTAAAACCATATTTTTCCTTTCGTTGCGTAAAAGGTCACTGATCCGATTTTTGAATAATTAAATTTTCCAAAATATCCGAAAAGGCCACCAACTCCGACCGTTCGGATTCCTCTGCCCAGTTCATCTTTAGCAATTGCCCTGATTTCCGTTATATCGGACAATTGTATTTTTTTGTTTTTGACAACTCTCACGACAGTCAGGCTATTGTTGTCCACGATATATGATTGTGGCGCATAGAAGCAACACACTATAAATAGTGGTATTGCAATAAAAAGTGCAATAGGAGAGGAGCCCATATATATAGTAAAAACAAAAGGCAATACTACCACAAGCAGTGTAATTAGTAAAGTCGCGATTTTGCATGTTGTATCAAGTGATGCTTTGTATTTCATGGACGATCGTATTAATTGGTTAAGTTTTTCAAAGTTAAGGGATTTTATATTGAACGGAGACAAATAAGATTTCGCCGTATTGCTTATTTACTTTGAAGGAGGATACTTTGTAAAAGAGGGATATTGGTTCGCCGTTTTCGGCCCGGGTTTACAATTTAATAGTTAATTGCTATTGACCTTGAGTTTTGAGAATATGGAATCAGTATTTGATTTTGAAACTTTTCAACCATATCAATGCTTTTTCTTCCTTAGAGAATAATTTAATGGGGATGGAAGTTTTATGGAGCCGGATAAAAAAATTGACAATGAGTCGTTTTGGCAATTTATCTGCTACAAAGGCCATTGCGATGGTTCTTTCAAGAATATTTTCCCGGACAAAATAGGCTCTTGCCTCCGTTGTAATTGCCCAGTCCGCATTTGCATTGACCAAAATGAGTCTTTTTTTGCCGGCGGCAACTTTTAAAATTGCCGAACAATTTTTAATGGTTTCCTCTATATCTATTTCAGCGCCTTCTAAAAGAGTGATTCTTAAAAGAGCTCCATGATCCAGATGAATGGATATGCTGTTAGTGGTAATTGCAGATATGTTCCTTTCTCTCATTGTGATATCAACTGCGCTGATACTTATTCACCCTGGAACGAAGATGGCCAGGTAACCTTAAAATAAGATTAAAAGAGGATTAAAAATAAATTAAAATTATTTTTTCAAGGGGAGAGAAATAAAAACAGTTGTGCCTTTATTCAGAACCGACGAGAGCCGGATAGTGCCATGGTGAAGATTTATTATTTTATCTGCAAGGGCAAGCCCGATTCCGTGCCCGGAGAAACTGCGTGCATTGGCAGCCCGGTAAAAAGATTCGAAAATATGTTTCAAGTCCTGTTCCGCTATGCCAATGCCATTGTCTGTAAACTGCAGCAAAACGGATAATTCATCAAAACTGATATTTACGATTGCCTGCTTATCGCGGGAATATTTGCAGGCATTATCCATAATATTAATAATGGCTGTTTTTAACAATTGTTCGCTTCCTTTAACAATAAGTTTTTTTTCATCTTCCGGCAATTCTTTGTATTCAATATTAACGGAATAATTTTTCTGTCTTTTAATCAGCTCATCTCTCGACTGCCAGAGTATTTCATCTATTCTCACATCTTTCAGTCTGATCTCCGATGCATCCAAACTGGCTTGTGCCAGGTTCAGCAGACCATTTGAAAGTTTATTCAGATTTTTAATGTCGTCCCATATAGATTGCAGTATCATTTCGTATTCTCCCGCCTCCCGCTTATTCATCAATGCTATTTCAATCTGCCCGCCGATGGCGGTCAATGGGGTTCGCAACTCGTGAGAGGAGTTAGATACAAAAGTGCGTTGCATTTCAAATGCTGTTTCTATGCGTTCCAGCATTTTATTAAACTTCATGGCTAACAGGGCAATTTCATCTTTCCCGTTTCCCTCATCAACCCGGAGATTGAGGTTACTTGCCGTGATGCTGTCTACCTGTTTTACCACGTTTGATATCGGTCTGAGTGCCTGCTCTGAAAACAAAAGACCGGCAAATACGGTAATGGCAATGGCAACAACAAAGCCTACGATCAATATCAATTTAAGATTGTTCAGACCTCTCAAACCATATTCGTCCATGGCAGAAGCGACTACGACAAAGCGATTGTATTTATCAGTAAATAAAAATCCGATGGTCTCCTTATCTCCGTCTTTGTATCTTACCTCTCCCTCCAGGCGCACCTTATTCAGTAGTTCAACAGGCGGAGCCTCGGTACTTTCTTTTTCTATGCTATTATATATTTCCCGGTTGAGGTAATTGTACACGGATACTTTTCCCTCAGACATAATACTTACCGTGTTTTTATTGATTGTTTTAAGTAAATCGTGATCAATACCTTCGGTATTGATAAGCAGTTTAACGGTAGTGATTCCCCTGTTTTTTAAACGGAGATAGAACTCATTTTCCGTGTAGTCGGAATAAAAATAATAAACAGCGGCAGAAAAAAGAGTAAGTATTCCAACCACTATAATGGTAAACCGGGAGGTTAATTTTTTCCGAATGGTCATTGATTATTCCTCTTTTAACACGTAACCCATTCCAATATGGGTGTGAATCAGCTTAGGTGAAAAATCTTTATCAATTTTCTTTCGCAGAAAATTAACATACACTTCTATTACGTTGGTACCGGTATCAAAAGTTATTTCCCATATTTTTTCAGCAATTTCAGCTTTGGACATAACCCTTCCTTTGTTCAATAATAAAAATTCCAGCAGGGCAAATTCTTTGGCGGTAAGTTCAATGTTTTTATTCCCTCTTTTCACCGTTTTGCTATCCGTGTTCAATTCCAGGTCGGCTATCTTCAAAATACTACCTGATGCAAAAATGCCCTCTGAACGTTTGAACAGAACCCTCAATCTTGCCAGCAACTCTTTAAATTCAAATGGTTTTATCAGGTAATCGTCTGCTCCAAGATCAAATCCCATCAACTTATCATCGGTAGTCCCCAAAGCAGTAAGCATCAGGATAGGGATTTTTGAATTTTGACTCCTTATTTCTTTGCAAATATCAAAGCCGTTGAGGTGCGGCAGGTTTACATCTAATATAATAGCATTGTAATCTCCGCCCAATGCCATTTTTTTGCCAATTAATCCATCGTACGCAATATCGGCCTCAAAAAAATGTTCTTCCAATCCTTTTTTGATAAAGCCCGCTACTTTGGGCTCGTCTTCTATAATTAATATTTTCAGAGCTTTCATGAAGTCACATTCTTTATACAAATATACGTCTGTATGTTCAAACTTTCCGGGTCATACGCAATTTTAATGCCCTTTTAATTTTGTTTTAAGTTTCTTTTTAATCGGTGCTTATTCCTTTGTCAAGGGAAAGAGTAATACAATGGCAATTTATATCACATCCAATAATTTTCCGAAAATGATACTACGAAAACTGAATGCGGCGATTGCAACCATTTTTTACGGCACAATCTATTTCTGGGCAATGATTTCCGTTGCCTGGCGATTTTGTTTAAAAGTAAAATCTTCTATCAATGGCCAGTTTAATAATGAAAGGTAATGAATAGTCATTCAAACGAAAATATCCAGCTTAATAAGGTTTTTGTGATAACTGTATTTATTTTGTTTTTGTTGTCACTTACGGGCAATTTGTTCCTATACAGCAGCGGAAAAATGAAAAAGGCGGAAAGGGACCGGGAAGTTCTGAAAGCGGATTCACTTATATCAGTTGCTCTGTCATTGAAAAAAGAATTGTATGGCCTAAAGCAGGAACAAAACAAAAATGCTAAATAAAATTTGAATTAGCCAGCAGTCAATATAAACCAATCTAAATCTGAAAATTATGAAAACTACAACGTTTTTAACAGCAGCAGTTTGTTCCCTGTCTTTGCTCTCCTGTGTAAGCACCAAAAAATTCCATTCTATGGAATCAGACTACAAAAAATCTCAGGCAGATGCAAACAATTGCCAGGACATGCTGTTGAAGGCTCAGGCATTGAGCAATGATCTGGCCAAAGACAAAAATGTACTCCAGGCACAAATAGATTATTTAAAAAAGAACAGCACCCAGGTATTGAGTGCCCTGCAGGATATGTCAGTACTATCGGGCAAACAGGCCGAAAGTGTAAAACAGTCTTTGCAAACTTTGTCTGAGAAAGATTCTTATATCAGGAATCTTCAGTCGGCCATTGCAAGGAAAGATTCACTTAATATGGCGCTTGTAATGAATCTCAAAGGCGCCGTGGGAGATATCAATGATAAGGATATCAATATCAAAGTTGAAAAGGGCGTTGTATATGTTGACATTTCCGATAAGTTATTGTTTAACAGCGGTAAATATGCTGTAACCGAAAATGCCCGGAAAATTTTGGGTAAAGTTGCCAAAGTATTGGAAGCTTACCCCGACCTTGAATTTATGGTGGAAGGCCACACTGACAATGTGCCCATTAGCACCGGTTGCCTGGAAGACAACTGGGATTTGAGTGTAAAGCGTTCTACATCCGTGATAAGGATTCTTGAAAACCAGTATCACATAAGTCCTGAAAGAATGACGGCTGCAGGACATGGTAAATTTCTGCCGGTTGCATCCAATGATAATGCTGAAGGCAGGGCACTTAACCGCAGAACAAGGATAGTTATTTTGCCCCAGTTGGATCAGTTTTTTAAGTTGTTGGTTAAGAAATAGATATGAGATGTGAGATTTGGGATGCCAGATACTGAGATACTCATACAGTTTTCCTGAATTATAATTCATTACTTCGTCCCGGATCTTCGGGACGAAGTAATTTTAGCCTATATCCAATTAGCATTACTTCCTATTGTATTTGCTTTTATCTTTGATTATACTTCTAATCCATAGTATTAGTGAATAATTTATACCTGCAAAAACATGGCTTTTGTGCCAGGCAGATTGCCACCCCGCCTTCTGCAGACATTGGAATTATCGTTGTGATTCCCTGCTTCAATGAACCGGACCTGGTTACAACATTGCAGTCGTTATGGAATTGCCAAAGGACAACGTGTTCAGCTGAAGTTATTGTTGTGATAAATTCTGCCGAAAACGCTCCTCCGGAAATTCTAAGGCAAAACGAAATCATTTCAGGAGCTGCTTTGAACTGGATAGAGAAACACCGTGATGAAAAAATAATTATCCATATTATTGATGTAAAAGGCTTGCCCGAAAAACATGCGGGAGTGGGCTTAGGGAGGAAAATAGGGATGGATGAAGCAGTGGCTCGTTTTGACGACGTGAAGAAACCGGGTGGTGTTATTGTTTGTTTGGATGCCGATTGTACCTGCGATCCCAATTACTTAGTGGCCATTGAAAAGCATTTTAATGAACATCCGGAAACTCCCGGGTGCTCCATTTATTTTGAACATCCTACCGAAGGCAATGTTTTTGACCTGGTGGTGTATGAAGGTATTATCAGTTATGAATTATTTCTTCG
>Ga0206880_1026_pt1 | contig 18819 bp, 19 predicted proteins | sample Alteio_BWOrgCont_6_FD_152848 | JGI IMG/M metagenome (GOLD analysis project Ga0206880, IMG submission 152848) | Enriched cells from forest soil in Barre Woods Harvard Forest LTER site, Petersham, Massachusetts, United States -... | ecosystem: Environmental > Terrestrial > Soil > Temperate forest > O... | reverse complement strand
AAATCAGATTACAAAGGGCAACTGGGATTTATCCGGGTTTAAAGGAATTGACGAAAAAACGAAAACAATTTATTATATTTCATCTGAGGCATCTCCTACCGGGCGCGATTTGTATTCCATTCAATTGGACGGAACCAACAAGAAAAAATTTTCTACGGAAAAAGGCCAGAATGATGCGGAGTTCAGCAGTACTTTTAAATATTACATAGGTACCTTCTCAGACGCAAATACTCCTTTATCTGTTTCTTTATATTCAGCTAATGGGAAACAATTGAGAACATTGAAAGATAATTCCGAACTCAAAAAGAAACTTCAGGAATATCATTTAAGCAAAAAAGAGTTTTTCAGTTTTAAAACTTCAGAAGGAATTTCATTGAACGGTTGGATGATAAAGCCGGCCAACTTCGACTCAACTAAAAAATACCCTGTATTTATGACTGTTTACGGTGGCCCTGGTGCCAATACGGTTAATAATTCCTGGGATGGATCAAGTTATATGTGGCATCAACTCCTTGCTCAAAAGGGATACATTGTTGTTTCAGTTGATGGTAGGGGAACAGGGGCACGTGGGAGAGAATTTAAAAACTGTACCTACAAACAACTTGGTAAACTTGAAACGATTGACCAGATTGAAGCGGCCAAATACCTGGGCAGCCTGTCTTATGTTGCTAAAGATCGTATCGGAATAGAAGGATGGAGTTTTGGCGGATATATGACTTCTTTGTGCATGACAAAAGGAGCCGATTACTTTAAGGCAGGTATTGCCATTGCTCCTGTAACTAATTGGCGCTACTACGATACCATATACACAGAACGGTTTTTGCAGACTCCTCAGGAAAATCCGGCAGGTTACGATGATAATTCGCCTATCAATTACGTTGATCAGCTAAAAGGAAAATTTTTGCTTATTCACGGTACCGCGGATGACAATGTGCATTTTCAGAATACGGCAGAAATGATTACTGCGCTTGTTAAGGCTAATAAGCAGTTTGACTTGTTTGTTTATCCCGATAAGGCGCATAGTATAAGCGGGGGAAATACCCGGTTACATTTATATACCAAAGTCACCAATTTTATTTTGGAAAATTTATAATCAATCAGTAAAGTTATGACTGCTTCAAATTTCAAACATCCTAAAGGACTTTATATTTTATTTTTTACTGAAATGTGGGAACGCTTCAGTTATTATGGTATGAGAGCCATTCTTATGCTATTTATGACAAAAGCCCTCTTGTTTAACAGTGAATTTGCATCAGGCTTGTATGGTAATTATACAGGCCTGGTTTATTTAACCCCGTTAATTGGCGGGTATATATCCGACAGGTATTGGGGTAACAGGAGATCAATATTCGTCGGTGGATTAATCATGGCCATTGGGCAATTTTTATTATTCGGGAGCGCTTCTTTAATAAGCACTGATATAACTTCTGCTAAAATAGTATTTGGTATAGGGTTATTTGCTCTTATTATAGGCAACGGCTTTTTCAAGCCAAACATTTCTACTATGGTTAACCAGCTTTATCCGGCAGGTGACAAGAGAGTAGATGCGGCATTTTCAATATTTTATATGGGAATTAATTTAGGTGCTTTCTTTTCTCCGCTGGTATGTGGAACATTAGCGGAAAAAATTGATTACAGGTGGGGTTTCTTTGCTGCCGGTGTGGGAATGATAGTCGGCTTATTCTTTTTTGAAATGTTTAAAAATAAATATGTGGTAACTGCCGAAGGAAAACCTGTAGGCATGAGACCGGAAAAGAAATATGAAATTCCCGATAATAGTGCTGTCAATGACGAAAAGATAAAAGAATTTGGCATTGCGCGCATATTGTTATGGAGTGGAATATATGTCGGATTGTGGTTGATTTTTCTTTACCTTGTTAAATTTAATTTCGTAAGTACACTTATTTTTTCAACATCACTTGCCGCCTCAGGTTTTATAATTACCGACCCAACGCTTTCCAAAGTGGAAAGAGACCGGATTATTGTCATATACATTATTGCATTTTTTGTCATTTTCTTTTGGTCCGCCTTTGAACAGGCCGGAGCTTCCCTAACTCTCTTTGCCGATCAGCAAACGGACAGGGTTTTATTTGGATGGGAAATGCCGGCAAGTTATTTTCAGTCCATCAATCCGATGGCCATTGTTGCTTTTGCTCCCCTATTCGCAATGTTATGGACTGGACTCGGAAAAAGAAATATAGAGCCTCCCTCCCCGGTAAAACAATCTATCGGTTTGTTTCTTTTAGCCCTTGGCTATTTGGTTATTGCCTTTGGTGTAAAGGGGGTGAATGGCACTACAAAAGTAAGTATGATGTGGTTAATGAGCATGTATGTGATTCATACACTCGGAGAACTTTGCCTTTCTCCAATTGGGCTCTCCATGGTTGCAAGGCTCTCCCCTATGAGATTGGGGTCCTTGTTGATGGGAATCTGGTTTATGAGCAATGCCATGGCCAACGATTTTGCCGGTATGTTAAGTAAACTTTATCCTGAAGGTGGCCTGGCAAAAAACTTTTTAGGCATTCGGATTACCGACCTACATGATTTTTTCATGTTGTTCGTCGTAATGGCCGGAGTTGCTTCCATTGTTCTCTTTCTGTTATCTAAAAAACTACTGAAAATGATGCACGGAGTAAGGTAGTTTTTGAAAATGAATAAACTATTTTACAAAGATTTTGAAGTCCAAAAAACCTATGATTTGGGTGTGATCGCACTCACAGAAAAACAAATCATTGATTTTGCGAAACAGTTTGACCCGCTCGATATTCACATTAATACAACCATTGCCGAAAAAAGCCTGTTTAAAGGGATAGTTGCAAGCGGGTCACATATTTTTGTTATGTTCCATAAAGACAGGTGGATTCCGATTTTTGGTCATACCGTTATATGCGGAGTAGAACTTACCAATTGGAAATTCTTAAAACCTGTATACCCCGATCAAAAAATTGGGGGAAGCGTTACAATTACTTCTATTCAACCCAATCAGGAGAAAAATTTTGCTTTGGTATCATGGCTTTACAAATTTAAAGATGAAAAAAATGAGTTGGTGCAATCTCTTCAGTTAATTATATCGCATAACATGGGTTAATGTCCGCGTTTGTTTGTTTTTTCATAACTACCTGATTTTAAATTATTTTAAATATATTTGATCCCTGAAGTTTTGCCTGAACAAGTAAACCTATACATTATCAGGTGCAATGTTTAATGAGCAGGCTTTGGTAGTTTAAATAAAATTGTTCATGAAATTAAATTTTTGTTTCGTTGCATTGAGTTTACTGTTTGGATCAAGCCTTTGCTATTCCCAGTCGAAAGGGGATTACAATAAGAAATTCTCTGAAGGAAGTTATTTAATGCTGGAAGAAAACTATCCGATGGCATTGAAGAATTTTTTAGATGCTTACCGGGAAGATTCAAGCGGTTCGAATATTAATTATAAAATAGGGCTATGTTATCTTCATTCCGCTTCTCAAAAGAAGAAAGCAGAATCATATTTTGAAAAATCGGTTCTTAAAATTTCAAAGTCTTACGATGATATAGAGCCTTCCGAAACATCAGCTCCGCCTGAAGCATATTATTACTTAGCTAAGGCACAACATCTTAGTTATAAATTTGATGAAGCAATAGCTAATTTTGAAAAGTACAAAACATATATTCCTGCCAAAAAGATCGAAAGAATAAAGGATGTTGATCACCAGATCGAAATATGCAAAAACGGTAAGGAATTTGTTTCCAATCCCACTAAGGTTGTTATCACAAATTTAGGCGATACCGTTAATAGTCCTTCTCCCGACTATAGCGCTGTAATTTCCGCTGATGAATCAGTATTAATTTTTACTTCCCGCAGGGAAGGAAGTACAGGTGGCCTAAGAACCGTTTCCAATGAATTTTACGAAGATATTTATATTTCACACAAAAAGCCTGATGGAACCTGGTCAGGACCCGTAAGTATTGACGAAAATATCAATACAACCGGTAATGAGGCCAGTGTTGGTTTGTCCGCAGATGGTCAGCAATTATTTATTTATAAAGATGATAACGGGGACGGAAATATTTACTACTGTAATTTAGAAGGTGACAGATGGTCAACCCCGATTAAATTGGGTTCCGATATCAACAGTAAATTTTGGGAGCCGCATGCCTGTGTCAGTGCAGATGGTAATACCCTTTATTTTGTCAGTGACAGACCAGGTGGATATGGAGGAAGGGATATTTACAAATGTGTTAAACTGCCAAATGGGCAATGGAGTTTGGCCAAAAATCTTGGTCCTACCGTCAATACAGAGTACGATGAAGATGCGGTGTTCATTCACCCCGACCAGGTAACTCTCTTTTTCAGTTCGAATGGCCATAAAACCATGGGCGGATTTGATATCTTCTTCACCTCTGCGTCGGAAGATGGAAAATGGTCCGAACCTACCAATGTCGGTTATCCGATCAATACGACGGATGACGACATATATTATGTAGTGTCAACAGACGGCAAGAGAGCGTATTTCTCTTCTGCCAGGGAAGGTGGCCTGGGAGAAAAAGATATTTACTTAGTTAGTCTTGAAGAAAGTGTTAAAGTTCAACCTGTTGCCTTACTTGTCGGCAAAATTATAGTGGATGAAGGGGAGAAACTGCCGGAATCCAACGAAATAATTGTAACAAACCAGGAAAGTGGTCAAAGCGGATCATACAAAGCCAATACTAAAACCGGCAAGTATGTATTAAGTCTTACTCCCGGAAAAACTTATGAAATATCTTATCGTGCCGACGACAAGGAATTCTATAAGGAAGTTTTTACAGTTCCTTTGGGTACTGATTTCCAGGAAATAGATAGAGAAGTACCTCTTAAGCCTGTTGTCTTGAGTACTAAAACTCCCGCTGCTGGTTCAGCGGATGTTAAGACAGATAAGAATCCCGTAAGTGAGAAAAAAACCATTTTAATGGCAGGTAATTTATTTGCGGATGGTAATTTTTCTAAACCACTTATTAATACAAAGGTTATACTGTTGAATGAAAAGGGAGAGGTTGTTCAGACTACCACGACCAATAACCATGGTAAGTTTGTATTTTCTGATTTACCTGCCGACAAAGGATATTCGATGTCTTTTGAAGAAAATGATCCCCAGTTAGTGAATTTGAATAAAATTACGCTAACGGATAATAAAGGTAATGTGATTAAAGAAGTAACCCGGGCCAAGAAATTCAAATTTGAACTTCTTAGTTCGGAACAATTAAAACTTGGGAAAATTTATGAGGATGATGCATTCTTTCAGAAAAAAGTCCTTGCCGATAAAACAAAAGAAAAAAAGAACGAACCTGTTGAAGAGAATGCAGCTGCACCTGATGGTCTATACTATGAATTGTTTTTTAAATACAATGTATATGAAATAGATCCGCAGAATGAGCTTTTCAGCAAATTCATCAACGATGTTAAAACGTATATTGATTCGAAGGGAAAAATCAACTTAACTATTGAATCCAGCGCATCGCATGTTCCTACGCGCACATTCAAAACAAATGATAACCTTGCCATGCATCGCGCTGATGAAGCAAAAGCAAAAATATTGGCTTCGCTCAAGAGCAAAGGAGTGGAGGAATCGAAAGTTATTTTCAAAAAGACTAAAAATATTGTCCACGGCCCTGAGTACAAACATGATTTTGAAGTGAACAAAGCGACCTACGAAAAATACCAGTACGTTAAAGTTCGGTTTTCCAAGTAATTTTCTTAATGGCAAAAAAGCACTTTAAAAAAATTCTTCCATACATTAAAAATAAATATATAATTACATTTATTTTTTTGTCGGGATGGCTTGTCTTTTTTGATAAGAACGATCTTGTTTCGCAGGTTACCCTCGAGAAAAAAATTCACCAGTTGGATGAAGAAAAACAATATTACCTGAAAGAGATTGAGAAAAACAAGTCGGATATGAAAGAGTTAATGACTAACCCCAAAAATCTTGAAAAATTTGCCCGCGAAAAATATTTAATGAAAAAAGATAACGAGGATATTTATGTAATAGTGGAAAAAACAACACCAAAACAGCTACAGGGGGAAAATACTCAAAAATAATAGTGTAGTTTATACGGAAAGGGCTTACGAAAATAAAACGATCGTAGGCCTTTTTTATATGGGATCAATAAAGTGATTTCATGAATTAGTGGATACCAGATGACTTTTCTTAGAGCTAAAAAACACCTTGGGCAGCATTTTCTGAAAGATGAAAACATTGCTCATAAAATAGTGAATAGCTTAAATTGCGGGCTTCGCTGCAAAAAAGTTTTGGAAATAGGTCCCGGTAAAGGGATTTTGACAAAGTATTTAATCAATGAAAAATCGTTTGAAATTTTTGTCGTTGAAATTGACAAAGAATGTGTCAGTTACCTGGAGAAAACCCTCCCTGATCTTAAGGGTAAAATCATTTCAGCGGATTTTCTGAAATTAAAACTGGATGATTATTTCAAGGAACCGTTTGCCGTGATCGGTAATTTTCCCTACAACATCTCATCACAGATTTTATTTAAAGTACTGGATTATCGTAACCTGGTTCCGGAAGTTGTAGGGATGTTTCAGAAAGAAGTTGCCGAACGTATTGCCGCCACTCCGAAAAATAAGTCGTATGGAATAATGAGCGTTTTAATGCAGGCCTTTTATGAAATAGAATATTTATTTACTGTAAACGAAACTGTTTTTTCTCCACCGCCCCGGGTAAAATCTGCTGTTATCCGCCTGACCAGGAATTCTGTTGAACACCTGGGCTGTGATGAAAAATTGTTTCTCCGACTTGTGAAGACTGCGTTCAATCAAAGAAGAAAAACGCTCAGGAATGCGCTGAAACAATTCAATATCAAAAAAGAACTATCCCTTCACAGATTTTTCTCTCAACGCGCGGAAGAACTATCTGTACAAGAGTTTGTTGAACTGACGAACCTGGTGGAACAAAACTTCTGATACCGAACCGAACAATTTTATATAGAATAAAGCAATTGCCGTTTTGCGATTTGTATAAGTGTTAACTTTGTCGTCAAACTTTGTTATCGTGCAATTTAAACTTACACAGGAATATCTTGATGGGCTTCGCCAGGCAATAAAAACGGATGACGAAGTGTATGTGTTGCAACAGCTCATAGACCTGCATTCTGCTGATATTGCTGAAATTTTCAATAAACTCGATATTGAAGAAGCCAAATATTTATACAAGCATTTAGAAGAAGACGAAGCCGGGAAAGTGCTTGTTGAATTGGAAGAAGATGTCCGTGAAAAATTTCTTGCATCACTAACCTCCAAGGAAATTGCCAAACAGTTCATTGATAATATGCCATCGGATGATGCAGCCGATGTATTAGGAGAGCTTTCCGATAAAGTTCAGGATGAAGTCCTTTCTCATATAGAAAATACAGAGCAGGCAAGCGATATTGTTGACCTTCTTAAGTACGATGAAAATACGGCAGGCGGTTTAATGGCGAAGGAATTAATTCGTGTGCATGTAGATAAAAATATATTGGAATGTGTTCGTGAAATGCGCAGACAGGTTGAATCTGTACAAAATGTATATGCTGTTTATGTGGTTGACAACGAGGATAAGCTGCTTGGTCTTCTTTCTTTGAAAAGACTTTTAATAGCACCCGTAAGGTCACAGATCAGGGACATATACAACCCTGAAGTTATTTCTGTAAAAGCGAATACCCCTTCGGAAGATGTGGCCAAAACCATGGAGAAGTATGATCTCGTTGTGCTTCCGGTTGTTGATGGACTGGGAAGGCTTTTAGGCAGGATAACCATTGACGACGTAGTGGATGTTATCCGTGAAGAAGAAACCGAAGATGTCCAGAAAATGGGAGGTATGGAGGCTCTGGAGGAACCGTATATGAGCATTCCTTTTTTACAATTGATAAAAAAACGGGCAGGGTGGCTCGTGGTTCTTTTTGTGGGTGAAAGTTTTACTGCCACGGCCATGGGTTTTTTTGAAGACCAGCTTGCAAAGGCTGTTGTTTTGGCTTTATTCGTACCTCTCATTATTTCAAGCGGAGGCAATACCGGTTCGCAGGCTTCCACGCTTATTATTCGTGCCATGGCTTTGGGTGAAGTCACTATCCGGGACTGGTGGAGGATTGTTAAAAAGGAAATTTCTGTGGGATTAATACTTGGTATAATACTTGGATTAATAGGGTTTCTGAGGATCGCGATATGGTCTTCCTTTATAGATATTTACGGTCCTCACTGGTTGGTCGTTGCAGTTACAGTTGGAATTTCTTTAATTGGTGTGGTGTTATGGGGAAATTTGTCTGGATCGTTACTTCCGCTTGCTCTTAAACGCCTGGGACTTGATCCTGCCACATCCTCTGCCCCTTTTGTTGCCACACTTGTTGATGTTACCGGGCTCATCATTTATTTTTCCATTGCCACTTTCATCTTACGCGGAATTATCTTATAAGAATGAAGTTCAATATCCTTTTTGTTGACTCTGCTCACCCTATCCTTCACCTGGAGCTTGATAAACTTGGTTGTCAATGTGATCTTAAATACGATTTAACAAAAGAAGAAATTGTAAACTGTATTCAGGAATACGAAGGCGTTGTTATTCGCAGTAAAATAAAACTTACCCGTGAAATTATTGATAAAGCTGCAAAATTAAAATTCATTGCACGTGTCGGTGCAGGTATGGAAAACATTGATGTTGCCTATGCAGAGGCAAAAGGAATTAAGTGCCTTCATGCACCGGAAGGGAATCGTGATGCTGTTGCTGAACATACTATCGGAATGCTGCTGGCATTGTTTAATAATATCTGCAGAGCGAATAATGAGGTGAGAAACCGGGTGTGGAAAAGAGAAGCAAACAGGGGAATAGAACTGGCAGGAAAAACGGTTGGAATAATCGGGTATGGAAATATGGGGAGCGCTTTTGCAGAACGACTGAAAAGTTTTAAAGTAAAAGTGCTTGCTTATGATAAGTATAAGAAACATTTTTCTGACGGTTTTGTTGTTGAAACAACCCCGGAAAAAATATTCGAAGAATCCGATATACTCAGCTTACATCTGCCACTTACTAATGAAACACTTTACATGGTGAATGATGAATTTATTAATAAATTCAAAAGGAATTTCTATTTAATTAATACGGCAAGAGGCAGGATTGTAAAAACGGATGATTTGGTAAAAAACATGAAAAAGGGGAAAATTCCTGGTGCTTGCCTGGATGTTATAGAGTACGAAGATACTTCCTTTAATGAAATAAATTCACCGGGCAATTCTCAGGACGCATCATTTAACTACCTGGCTCAAAGTGAGCAGGTAATTTTAACCCCGCATATAGCAGGCTGGACATACGAATCGAATGAAAAAATGGCAAGAATCTTACTGGAAAAAATCAGGAAATTATTATAAACTCTTTATAGGTGCAGGGATTCTTTTTTAGCCAGTAATTCCTCTTTTGTTTCTTTGTTGTTTTCGTCTGGTACGCAGCAATCAACCGGGCAAACGGCAGCACACTGGGGTTCGTCATGAAATCCTGTACACTCGGTACATTTATCTGTTACAATGTAATAAACATCCATCGAACCGGGAGATTGAGGTGCTTCTGCATCGGTGGCTGTACCGCTTTTGGAAGTAAATGCTCCTTTTAAAGAAGTTCCATCAGAAAAACGCCATTCATTACCTCCCTCATATATGGCATTGTTAGGACATTCTGGTTCACATGCTCCGCAATTAATGCATTCGTCGGTTATCTTGATCGCCATTTCAGTTAATGGTTAATTGTTATTAGTTTTGCAAATATAGTGCAAATAGTTGTTGATTATTAGATATTGGTCTTATGATGGAGCCTGCGGTAGTGATAACTGCTTTTTCCGAATTGGGTTTGTTTCTGCGGCAATTTGGAACCAAGGGTTCCGTAAACACCTCTTTTAAAGGGCTGAACGATGAATTTTATGATCGTTTCCAGGACCTGGTTAAAATTCAGTGTCAATACAATGGATGGTTTACAGAAGATAATGTAAGACATGCCATTGCTTCTATTTCGGTATCATTAACCAGGGAGAAACTGGAAAAATGGCTTTTGAAATACGAAAGTGAAATAAAAAAAAATAAAACGTGCCGGAAAATTGGGGTAATCATGGCAGGAAATATACCCCTGGTGGGATTTCATGATTTTTTATGTGTGTTAACTTCCGGCAATATTTTTATCGGAAAAACTTCATCCAACGATAAATTTTTATTGCCTTTTGTTGCTGAAATTTTAATAAGTATAGAGCCTGCGTTCAAAGACCTTATTTTTTTTACTGACAACCAGGTAAAAAATGCGGATGCCATTATCGCAACAGGCAGTAATAACTCATCCAGGTATTTCGACTATTATTTTGGTAAATATCCTCATGTCATCCGCAAGAGCAGGAATTCGGTGGCTGTGTTGAATGGAACGGAAACAGCCCGGGATTTGAAAAATTTAGGAAAGGATATATTTCAATATTTCGGACTCGGTTGCAGAAATGTATCTAAACTATTTGTTCCTGAGGGCTATGATTTTGATCCATTCTTTAAGGCCATTTATGAATATAAAAATGTAATTAATAACAATAAATATGGAAACAATTATGACTACAATAAAGTCGTTTACCTGATGAACAAAATAAAATTGATTGAAAATGGCTTTTTGGTACTGAAGGAGGATACCGGCTTAGCCTCTCCTGTTGCCGTCCTCTACTACGAATATTATCCCGATAAAAAAACAGTATCGGAACGACTAAAGGCCAATGATCACAACATTCAATGTATTGTATCCGGGAATAAAGAAATAGAAGGAGTAATTGGCTTTGGTAAAACACAATACCCCGGTTTATGGGACTATGCGGATGGGGTAGATACAATGAGATTTTTGTTTGCTAAAAAATCTGCCTAAATTAGATGTATGTAATTATGAAGAAGCAGTTTGCTTTGTCAACCGGAACAATGCAAAATAATTGAAAATGAACTTTAATCTTAATACAATTCCTTTGAACGATTGGTTACCTGGCCTTAAAAGGCCGTTAATCATTTCGGGACCTTGCGGTGCAGAAACTGAAGAACAGGTATTGGCAACAGCGAGGGAGATAGCAAAATTGAATAAAGTCAGCATATTCAGGGCTGGAGTATGGAAACCGAGAACGCGCCCGGATTCTTTTGAAGGAGCGGGAAATATTGCATTGCAATGGCTCAAAAAGGTAAAGCAGGAAACAGGATTATACACGGCAATTGAAGTTGCCAATACCAAACATGTGGAAGAAGCCCTGAAGAATGGGATAGATATTTTATGGATTGGTGCAAGAACAACGGTCAATCCTTTTTATGTTCAGGAGATAGCAGATGTGTTGAAAGGTGTTGACATTCCCGTAATGGTAAAAAATCCTGTAAATCCGGACATTAATTTATGGATCGGGGCCCTGGAAAGATTCAACAAAGCCGGGATTAATAAATTAGTCGCCATTCACCGTGGATTTTACTCATTTGAAAAATCAAAATACAGGAATGCACCCCTTTGGGAAATCCCCATTGAGATGAAAACTCTTTTCCCTGAACTCAGCATTATTTGTGACCCAAGTCATATTTCGGGAGATAGAAATTTAATCGAAGAAGTTTCACAAAAGGCATTGGATCTTGACATGGCGGGACTGATGATAGAAACGCATATTGATCCTCCGAGTGCCTTGAGTGATGCCCGGCAGCAGCTTACCCCTTTCCAGTTAAATGAATTGCTAAACAATTTAACAATCAGGAAAGTTAAGTCTGAAAACAAAGAATTTACTGATCAGTTATCGAGATTGAGAAGTACCATTGATCAAATTGACGAAGAATTGATAGAAGTGCTTGTTAAACGAATGCAGGTAATAGAGGAGATAGGGGAGTACAAGAGAGAAAACAATGTTACTATTCTTCAGATAGAAAGGTGGATGGAAATTCTGCGGACCAGGACCCTGTGGGCAGAAGAAAAAGGAATAAAAAAAGAATTTATCGAAAACGTCTGCCGGCTCCTGCACAAGGAATCCATCCGTAAACAAACAGAAATTATGAATACTGTTAATAATTTATCAGCTTAGTCATTTATTTCGACTTTCTTAGTGCCTGGTCAATATCGGCAATGATGTCTTCTATATTCTCAAGTCCTACTGAAATGCGTACCAGGCCCGGAGTAATGCCAACGGCGAGCCTTTCCTGATCGGTCAATTTCGCATGTGTTGTTGAAGCAGGATGAGTGGCAATGGTTCGTGTATCGCCCAGGTTAGCAGTAAGAGAGCATAGTTGCAGGGCATCTAAAAACTTTACTCCCTGCTTTATCCCTCCCTTTAATTTAAAGGTAATAACGCCCCCGCCTTTTTTCATTTGCTTTTTGGCAATGGCATACTGAGGATGACTTTTTAAGAAAGGATACTTTACATTTTCCACGTTTTTGCCCGACTCCAGGTGCTTGGCCAGTTGCAAAGCATTTTCGGAGTGCCTGTCCATACGTACTGCAAGTGTTTCTAAGCTTTTTGAAAGCACCCATGCGTTGAAAGGGGAGAGTGCAGGACCTGTACTTCGGCAAAATAAATAAATGTCTTTTATCAAGCTTTTTTTACCGACTACAATTCCCCCTAAAACCCTTCCCTGCCCGTCAATAAATTTGGTGGCAGAATGTGTCACTAAGTCGGCGCCATACTCTATCGGTCTTTGCAGATAAGGTGTTGCAAAGCAATTGTCTATATTCAGAATGATTTTGTACTTCCTGCACAACTTGCTTAAAAAAGCCATGTCAATGATGTCAAGCCCAGGATTGGATGGTGTTTCTGCAAAAATCATTTTAGTGTTTTTCCTGATCAGCTTTTCAATTGTTTCCGGTTTGTTGATGTCGAAGTAGGAATGTTCTATTCCCCACTTAGGAAAAAACTTGGTAATAACGGTATGCGTAGATCCGAATATGGAACTTGCTGAAAGCAGGTGGTCGCCGCTTCTAAGAACAGCCATGAAACTCGCAAAGATCACCGACATTCCCGATGCTGTTGCATAACCTGCTTCAGCACCCTCAAGCAGGCACATTTTATCCACTAACTCCTTTGTATTGGGATTTGAAAAACGTGTGTAAATATTTGCTTCCACCTCGTCTGCAAAAGCTGCACGCATACTTTCCGCATCGTCGAATACAAAACTTGACGTCAAGTATAAGGGTACGGCATGTTCCTTGTTTTGCGTCCTGGGAACCTGGGTCCGGATAGCGGTAGTTTCAAATTTTTTTTTCATCCGGATTTATTTTTGCTTTTTCTTTCCTCCTTTGCCGATTACATAAGTTTGTTGTTGGACAACATTACCATCTTCAGAGTATTGTATCCAGTCACCGGTCTTTTTTCCATTTAAATAAGATCCTGTTAATTTTTCCTGTCCGCTTGCATAGTACCTTGCCCAATCTCCTTCCAATCGCCCATTCAAATAAGTTGCTTTAACCATCATCTGACCACTTTCGTAATTTTGAGTCATCTCACCGTTTAGCTTTCCATTCGTATAATGAGCAATTTTTTTCACCTTTCCGTTTTCATAATTCCACGTCCATTCGCCATCTTCCACACCGTTTATATAGTTTTTCTTGAAAGAAATTGTACCATTATTATAATATGAAATGATTTCTCCTTCATATTTTTCATTTACATAAGTTCCCTGTTCCTTTATTTGCCCATTTTCGTAATAATAAATAGCTTCTCCTTGTTTTATTCCTTTAACATATTTCACTTTACTTGTCATCGTTCCGTTCCTGTCATACGAAACCCAGTCTCCTTCCTTTAGTCCGTTTACCGTATCTCCTTTTTCTTTTAACTGCCCGTTTGAATACTTGTCCTTTGTTTCATGCAAATAATTAACCTGTTTGTTTGAGGAATTTGTATTGGCCTTCGCGTTTGTTGATTTATCAGTATTCTGGGCAGTAAGCCGTCCGTTAAAAAGAAATGCTAAGAGGAAATAAATTGCTGTTAAAAAAATGAGTTTATTCGTCATCACCATTTACCTGCAAATTTAGGTAATATCATTGAATAGCGCTAAATCTCTTAATCGCCTCTTGTGTTATTGCTCGTTAACAGATGTGCCTATTTAATTTGCAGGTACCCGATATAAAATATACAAATTGCAACGATTATTACAACACTCACTACAGTGGTTATCCAGCGTTTCTGCTTTGTGTTTTCTTTTTTCTTTTCCCGGAAGTCTTTTTCAGAAACAGCTGCATCATCCGGTTCAAATTGATGACTACAGTCTATGCAGCTTATTTCAAACTTATGTAAATCTTCATTCTTTTTTGCGGTTAATTTACCTGAACCGCACTGAGGGCAGAGCAATTCGCTCAATTTTTTTAGATTTTTCATGACCCTGTTTTTTAACTGATTAACTATCCCGTTAAATGGAAGAACATAACTTGCTTTCATAGCATGGCTTCTGAGGTATTATACGGATAATAAAATACCCGGTTACGTTTAAAACTATTGTTTTTATTGCTGTTTTCGGTATAGTTAAGCAGGAATATCCCTGAAATAAAGGGTATTCATGGATATTTACTTAGGCAAAACAGGACAAAAGTTAAAATTCTACGAATATTTTAAGCCGATAAAAGCCCTGTTTTAGTGATTTTGTAGGCTTTTTATTAACAAAACCCTTACTTATCAACATTTACACGATTTTATCTCTTTAAAACTTGCTTGGTTACTGATGTTTCCATATATTTGTATCCATAATTAATGTTAAACCCTAAAAACAAAACAAAATGAACAAAGCAGAATTAGTTGATGCAATCGCATCAGAAGCAAAAATTACTAAAGCTGATGCAGCAAAAGCAGTTGATGGATTCATCAATGCAACTACTAAAGCCCTGAAAAAAGGTGACAGAGTTGCTTTAGTTGGTTTCGGTTCTTTCTCAGTAGCTAAAAGAGCTGCAAGAACAGGAAGAAATCCTCAAACTGGCAAAACAATTAAAATTGCTGCTAAAAAAGTTGCCAAATTTAAAGCTGGCGCTGAATTGAAGAAAACAGTTAACAAGTAATTGTTAAACTTTTGAAGTGAAAAGAGCCCCGGGGAAACCTGGGGCTCTTTTGTTTTTTGGAAGATTGGTTTAATGGTATTTTGAGTATCAGAGTATGATAATAATTGTCCCGGCAATAATACAAGCTGCACCGATGGCAGTTTTTAAGTTTAAGGTTTCGCCAAGGAAAATAACGGAGAAGACAATCGCTAATGCTACGCTGAGTTTGTCAACTGGCGCTACCTGCGATACGGTACCCAATTGCAATGCTTTAAAATAAAATATCCACGACAGGCCTGTTGCAATGCCTGAAAGAATAAGGAACAGGATGTTGTATTTTGTCAGTGAGCCGATTGAATTTACCCCTCCTCTGAAAAATGCAATCGCCCAGGCTAAAACGACAATTACAATCGTCCTTATTGCTGTTGCTAAATCAGTATCCACATTCCTGATCCCGGCTTTAGCAAAAATGGCAGTCAGCGCTGCAAAAAGAGCTGATAACAGTGCATAAATCCACCACATAGTATCTGTTTTTAATTTACTTTTTTCGCTCCATTACTTCCTTATACTTTTGTTCGTATTCGGGATTGTGCCATGATGCGGTCCCCCAAAGTAAAGTATAAGACCTGGCACTGTAACACCTGCAAATTTAAGTAATATCATTCAACGTAATTATACCGGTTCGCGTCAGTTAACTATTGTGGTGGGTTTTAGTTAAGTACATACTTCTCCCCCTCAACCGCCAGGAGAGTATTTTCAAAAACAGTTTGGGTTTCTTTGAGTATGGGTTCAGTGTCCTTGTAGCGGGCTGAAAAATGACCTATGATGAGTTGTTTTACACCGGCTTTTTTGGCTATGGTGCCGGCCTGTATGGTGGTAGAATGAAACGTTTCTTTGGCCCTTTTTTCCATGTCCTGCATAAAAGTGGCTTCGTGGTAGAGCAGGTCCACATTTTTTATTTTTTTAATGATGGCTTCGTCGTAACAGGTATCGGAACAATAGGCATAAGAGCGGGGTACAAAAGCTTCGGTGGTGAGTTCTGCATTGCTGATTTTTTTGCCGGAAGCATCAACATAATCTTCCCCATTTTTTATTTTAGGCAATTCAGCAATGGGGATAGCATATTGTTTTATTTTTTCACGGACCAGGTTGCGGGTATGAAGTTTTTCTTTGAACAGGAACCCACAGCAATTGATGCGGTGGTTGAGGATAATGGTTTCCACACTCAGCTTTTCATCTTCAAAAATCAATTCGCTTTTGTCGTATTGCAGGGCATGAAAAACGATTGGGTAATTGAGTTTTGTATAAGAATATTTGTGCTGTAACTCAATGATTTCTTTTAACTCCGGAGGGCTATAGATATGAATTTCTTTGGTTCTTCCGAGCAGGTGCATACTCGATAAAAGTCCTATAAGCCCGAAATAATGATCGCCATGCAGGTGGCTGATAAAAATATGGTTGATGCGCTGAAATTTTATTTTGAATTTCCTGAGCTGGATCTGGGTGGCTTCGCCGCAATCAATAAGAAAAAAACGGTCGGCGAGGTTGAGCAACTGTGAAGTGGGATTTCGTTTGGACGTGGGAGTGGCAGAACTGCATCCTAAAATAGTGAGTTCAAAAAGCAGAGGATTGTTTTTACTCATTCGCGTCCTCTATACTTTCAACACGGCATCTGTCGCTTCTTTCAGAGAGGAGGTAATAGTTAAGATGGTGTCTAACTGGGAAATGGAAATCAGTTTCTTTACCGCCTCCTGTATTCCCGTTAATACAAATGAGCCTTTCGCATTCCTGCAAAGCCTGTTGGCAACAAGTATCGCACTTAACCCGGACGAATCGCAATAGCGCACTTCCGATAAGTCAATGATCATATTTTTAACGCCGGCAGAATTGAGGATGACCAATTCAGATTTCAGGTGAGGAGCTACGTTGCTATCGAGCTTTTCCACCTTTGGACGAATCAATGTATAATTTTCTTTTTTCTCTAATTGTAAGTCCATTGGTATGGAATCAGAGAGCAAATCTATAAAAAAACTAACACAACGACAAAAAGAGGTAATTATCAGTTCAGGCCGGCAAGCAGGTAAAGTACAGCCATTCTTATGGCTACACCATTTTCAACTTGGTTGAGTATGATGGATTGTCCGGAGTCGGCTACGTCGCTGGTAATTTCCACACCCCTGTTGATGGGTACGGGGTGCATGATGGTAATTTCCTTTTTTATGGAGTCGAGCAGTTGCCTGTTTACCCCGTAAAGCATAATGTATTCGCGGAGTGAAGGGAAGTATTTTATGCTCTGGCGTTCCATCTGTATTCTCAGCATGTTGGCAATGTCGCACCATTCAAGCGCTTTATGCAGGTTGTATTCTACTTTTACACCCAGCGATCCTATATATTTGGGCATAAGCGTTGTAGGTCCGCATACCATTACTTCCGCTCCCAGTTTTTTAAGACAGAAAATGTTTGAAAGCGCCACCCTTGAGTGCAGTATATCGCCCACAATCACCACTTTTTTCCCCTTTACCTGTTTGAATTTTTCCCTGATGGAATAAGCATCGAGCAAGGCCTGGGTGGGATGTTCATGGGCTCCGTCGCCGGCATTGATTATTTTTGAGTTGATGTGTTTTGACAGGAATACGGCTGCTCCCGGGTCGGGATGCCGCATCACCACCATGTCCACCTTCATGGCCAATATATTGTTGACCGTATCAATTAATGTTTCCCCTTTTTTTACAGAGGAGGAAGATGCCGAAAAATTGATGGTATCTGCAGAGAGTCTTTTTTCCGCCAGTTCAAAGGACAATTTGGTACGGGTAGAGTTTTCGAAGAATAAATTGGCGATGGTTATATCCCGCAGCGAAGGAACTTTTTTGATGGGGCGGTTAATGACCTTCTTAAAATTGTCGGCAGTTGTAAAAATTAATTCAATATCATCTTTTGTGAGGTCTTTAATTCCGAGTAAGTGTTTGGTACTTAACTTAGTCATTCACTTTTTGTATTAGCTTGCCGGTAGTTGGTTTTTGTAAATGCCCGTCGCTGGTTAAAAGCCATACTTTGTCATCTCCTTCAATTTCCTGCCATTCCACCTTTACTTTTTCGGAAGTTATCGAGTCAATTGTTTTTCCCACATAATCGGGTTGTATGGGCAGGTGCCTGGTGTAACGCCTGTCAATCAGCACCATCAGTTCCACCTGTTTCGGCCTTCCGAAGGCCATCAGGGCATCCAGGCCCGCCCGTATTGTTCTGCCGGTAAAAAGCACATCGTCTATCAGGATCACTTTTTTGTCTTCAATTATAAAATCCATTTGGGTGGATTGAGGGATAAGCTCTTTTTTCCGGAAATCGTCGCGGTAAAAAGTAACATCCAGGTCGCCGCAGGCAATTTTTTTATTTTTAACAATTTCAGCCAATCTCTTCCGAACCCGGTGTGCGAGGTAAATGCCTCTTGGCTGGAGCCCTATGATAACGGAATCTGAGAAGTCGTTATGACTTTCGATGAGTTGATAACAGAGCCGATTGATGGTGAGTTCGAAACTTTTACTGTTCAGGATCAGTCGTGGCTTCATATTATGGGCCTGCAAATATAGGGCAAAAAAACGGGCAAAAAAAATCCCCCTGAGTAATCAGGGGGATTTACCTAAAAACCATGGCAGGTTTTTAGTTCATCGTTACAGATGAATTATTCTTTGGACTTTTTTGCACTTTCCTTTTCAGCATCCATTGCTGATTTTAAGTTGGAGAGGGCATCAATGTCGCCAAGAGTTGATTTTTCTATTCCTTTTTTCTTTGCAGCAGGTTTCTTCACTTCTTTTTCTTTATTTTCTGCAGCAAC
>Ga0206880_1025_pt1 | contig 19024 bp, 15 predicted proteins | sample Alteio_BWOrgCont_6_FD_152848 | JGI IMG/M metagenome (GOLD analysis project Ga0206880, IMG submission 152848) | Enriched cells from forest soil in Barre Woods Harvard Forest LTER site, Petersham, Massachusetts, United States -... | ecosystem: Environmental > Terrestrial > Soil > Temperate forest > O... | reverse complement strand
TCGCTACTCGCGCCCGCGTTTCTTAACCTCTATGTTCAGCCGCTTGATCTTCTGGTTCAGCGTCGACAGTGGTACCCGGAAGAACTCGGCCGCCTCAGTCTGGTTCCAGTTGCACCGCTCCAGCCGGTCCGCAATGATCCGCCGCTCGATGTCCTCGATGACATCGAACAGGGAAGCATCTGGCCTCTGCTCCAGCAGGTTCGTCGAGTACGTGTTTCCGCGAATCTGCGACGGCAGCAGCTCCGGCGTGATCGCCGGCCCGCTGGCCAGCACCACACCGCGCTCCATGGCGTTCTCCAGCTCGCGGACGTTGCCCGGCCAGTCGTAGTCCATCATCACGCGCAGCGCCTCGGACGATAGCTCCAGCTCCGTGAAGCCGTTCTCCTCCGCGTAGTACTTCAGGTAATGGTGCGCCAGCAGCGGAATATCGCCCTTGCGATTGCGCAGCGGCGGTAGCTGCAGGCTGATCACGTTCAGCCGGTAGAACAGGTCCTCGCGGAACCGGCCATCCTTCACCGCCTGCTCCAGGTTCACATTCGTCGCCGCGACGATGCGCACATCCACCTGGATCTCCGACGTGCCGCCGACATGCATGAACCGCTTGTCCTGCAGCACGCGCAGAATCTTCGCCTGCATGTCCATCTGCATCGTGCCGATCTCGTCCAGGAACAGCGTTCCGCCATCGGCAACTTCGAAGAGACCCTTCTTCGCAGCCACAGCCGACGTGAACGCACCGCGCTCATGCCCAAACAGCGTGGACTCCAGCAGCTCCGAGGGCACCGCACCCGTGTTCACCGGAATAAATGGCTTGTCGCGTCGCGGCGAGTGCTGATGAATGGCCTTCGCAATCAGCTCCTTGCCCGTGCCGCTCTCGCCCTGGATCAGCACCGTCGACCGGCTCGGCGCTACCTGCGCCACCAGGTCGAACAACTGCAGCATCGGCTCGCTCTTGCCTACGATGTTCTCAAACGAGACGCGCTGCTTCAGCGTCCGTTTGAGCTGCACAACCTCCTGCTCGGCCTTGTTCTTCCCAATCGCAGAGCGGATGTCCGCCAGCAGTTTCTCGTTGTCCCACGGCTTCTGAACGAAGTTCGATGCTCCGGCTCGAATGGCATCGACCACGTTGCCAACCGTGCCATATGCCGTGATCAGGATCACCGGCATATCCGGTACCAGCGACTTGATCCGCGGCAGCAGGTCAATTCCACTCTCGCCCGGCAGTGCCAGGTCCAGCAGCATCAGGTCATACGCAGTGCGCGTCACCTGGTCCAGCCCTTGCCGTCCGTCCACAGCGGTATCCACCTGGAAACCCTCAAGCGTCAGCAGGGTATCCAGAGAGTCGCGTATTCCCGCCTCGTCATCGACGATGAGAATTCTTTGTCCGCGCGGATTGGTTTGACCAACGGTATCCAGAACAGCAGGCTCACTCATAACAGCATTAGGCATGTACTATCTTTCCCTCTTCACTCAGGTCGCTCTTCTCAGTTGGATGCGCAGTATTCACGGACGTTCCGTTCGCACTCTCTGCCGCTGGCAGTTCCAACCGAAAGGTCGTACCTTCCCCTACGTTGCTAGCTACCTCAATGGTTCCCGAGTGCTCCTGAATAATTCCGTATGTCACCGAAAGTCCAAGGCCGGTACCCTTGCGCTGGCCCTCACGTGGATTGCTCCGCGTCGTGAAGAATGGATCGTAGATCTTGCGTAATACCTCTTTGCTCATGCCTGCGCCGTCATCCTGAACCTCCAGGCGAACGCGGCCATCCTCAGCAGAAGTGCGAATCCAGATGTGCCCGTCGGAGCTGTCTTGCAACGCATCTTTCGCATTCAGCACTAGGTTCACCAGCACCTGCTGCAGCTTGCCGCGATTACCCGATACGGCTGGCAACCGCTCGCTCAACGTCGTGTCTACCGTCACTCCGGCGCCACGCATCTGGTGCTCCAGCAATAGCACGGTGTCGCGAACCATTGCGTTGATGTCCACTTGGCTGAACTCTACGCTACCCATCCGCGAAAAATTCAGCAGTCCGTTCACAATCTCCGAAGCCCGGAAAGTCTGCTGTGTGATCTTCTCGATCACTGGCTGCAGCCTCGCGTGGGTCGCCTCATCGGCGCGTAGCTGTTTGCCCAGCATCTGCGCATAACTTGAAACCACTGCCAGCGGCGTGTTCACCTCATGCGCCACACCAGCGGCCAGCAGTCCAATCGACGACAGCTTCTCCGCCTGTGTCAGTTGGGCCTCCATGCTCACACGCTCGGAGATGTCGTCCACAATCACAATCCGTCCCACCGCTTTGAACTCACGGTTCATCAGTGGCGCCACGGTAATATTTGCCGTTCTTGCCTCACCCGAAGGTGTCTGCAACCGGAACTTGTACAGTGTGCTTACGCCCTGCTCGCTGCGCAACCGGTCGAACTCTTGGATGAACTCGATCGGCAGCACCTCGCGCATCGGCCGCCGCAACGCATCCTCACGTGGCGTCGCGTACATCACCTCCATCTGCGCATTCCAGCTCTCGATCCGGTCTTCCAGATCAACAGCGAACACGCCGATGTTGATCGACTCCACAATGTTCTCGCTGAACTCACGCAGGCGCTCGAACTCGGTGATCTTCTGCTCCAGCCGTCGATACAGCTGCGCATTCTGAATCGCAATCCCGATGTACCCCGCTAGCGATTCCAGCAGCTGCATGTCCTCGCTTGACAGGAAGTCGCCATCGCCGGTCCGCCCTAGACCAAGCACCGCAACGGTACCGCGCTTGTTCGTGTCCGCTCTGCTGGCCTCTGCTGCACCGCCATCATGCCGCGCCACGCGGCAGGGCACGTAGTAGTTCAAGTCCAGCGCAGCCGCACTCTGCCGTTGATCCTGCGGCAGCCGCAACACCGCCTGTGGCGTCTCGAAGAACAGATGGCTGTTGCTGTCTCTGCGATCGAAGTCAAGAAACTCAAGATCCAGAGAACCTGCCGAAGCCATCACCTGCGGACTCAGCCCATGCGCCGCGGCAAGCGCAAAACGCGTCCGCCGCCCGAGTACATCTTCCTCGGCGAGAAACACCGCAACGCGTGTCACCAGCAACGTCTCCGGGAGCCGCTCCACAATCGAGGCCACCAGTGTCTCCAGGTCTGTCTGCGCATTCAACTCACTGCCAAACTCCACCAGTGTCTCGCGATAGTCGATCTCTTTCTGGTCGAAGAACCGGTCGACCCAGCTCTGAATCATCCGCTTCAGTGGATCGAACACCAGTCCCGTCACGATGATCGCGGCCACCAGCCCCCACGTGCCCAAGCCCTTCATGCGTGTGTGGACCATCTCCGCGAACAACGCGATTACGCCGAAGTACAGTCCCACCAGCGCGCCTGTCGCGAGCGTATACGTTACGCCGCGCTTGAAGATCAGGTCGACGTCCATCAGCCGGTAGCGCACAATCGCCCAGCTGAACGTGAGCGGCAGCAGAATCAGGCTCAGTACCGCGACCTTCGATATCGACTCCGGCGCGTTCATGTTGAATACGAACGGCACCACGTACAGAGTGGTGAAGGGAAGTACCGTCAGCAGCGTGCCGCGCGACAGCCACTTAAGCTGTTGCCGCTGCAGCGGCTGCTCCTCTGCGTGATACCGCACCCAGAAGATCACTGCTGCCATGATGTAGTAGCACGCTAGATACGCATAGTCGATCTGATCCAGCCGATGCTTCAGCAGCTCAGTGGACGACCAGTGCGTCACCCACATCACTCGCAACCCCACCAGCACCGCTCCCGGTAGATACAGCAGCCCGTACAGCAGTCTCCGCGCCCGTCCCGAGCGCTCTACCGTAAAGCCCAGCGCGAAATGCAGAAACAGCGCTGGCTGCAGCGCCATCGCGAGAACGTTGCCTGCAAGGATCGTGTCGTCCAACCCATCCAGCACGCCCGTGTATTGGAACGCATACAGGATGAACGACACCAGACAGAACACATAAAAGTGCGTCGACTTCGGCGCCGTCCACCGTCGCAGCAGCACATAAAGCCCGATACACAGATACACCAGTGCGATCAATCGGAGCACTTGGTAATCCGTCCGGTCGGTCGGAATCAGGTACACCGCCGCCGTGATGGGGCGCATGACCTCCTTGCCGGCAACCGTTATCTTTCGCAATAGCGTATACGTCGCCGGCTGGTAGACGCCCGTGCGCTCAATCTCTCGTTCTGCCGTCGCTAGCCGTGGCGTCGGTATGTCGGAGATCGCCGTCAGCACGTCGCCCGTACGGATGCCAGCCTTCTCCGCAGGCGAATCCGGAGGCACCATGTAGGCCCTCAGCCCTCCGTCGGCCTCCATCCAGCGCGCCCCATCCGTCGGCTGGCTGTACCCACCTTCTTGCACGAAATTTGCAATCGCCAGCCCCATCGCGGCCAGTGTGAACACCGCGAGGATTAACGCCAACAATCGAGTTTGCGATTCACTCTTCACGGAGATCTCGCTTCGCGCAAGGGTTCTTTCGATATTAATCTTTGCATTTCACCGGCCAAACGCACATATTCCATAAACTGCACGAAAACCGCACCTGCCTCGCGCCGTATCTTTATGTTGTCTATGAAAAATGTGCAAATTCATAGCTTGATTCAATTATTAGTATCGACTCTATTGATACGCAACTTCAGTTCCCGAGGTTCCATGGACTCCCAACTCCCTCGGATCGTCACCACAACAACCCTCGCTTGACCAAAGTTCACTCAGGTTGTGTGATGTACTGATTATGTACGATCCCGGCACCTTGCCGACGCTTCTTTCCACACCCCTCCCTCTCGGCGAAAGCCATCCTCCTCCGCTGTGCAACGTACCCCAGTAATGGTCTGACATCGTGGCTCTCTATACGTCGAAATCGATCACAATCGCAGGGGTCTGCCTCGAGTACCTCGAAGTCGAGCCCGTCGAGCCAGCCGCACAACCGCCCCTGCTCGTACTCCATCAGCTGCTCGCCACTGCGGAGTCTCTGACCGAACTCATCGCCCAGCTTCCCAGAGATCGCCGTATCGTCGCCCTCGATCTTCTCTCGGCGCAGCCTGCATCAGGCACCCTGGATGTGCGCTCTGAGCCCCTCGCGCTTCTCGTCGCCCAATTCGCTCAAAGCGTCGGCCTGGATCGGCCCATCGTGATAGGTCACTCTTACGGCGGCACGCTCGCCCTATGGCTCGCAACCATGCCGGAGCTCGGTGTCCGCAGCTTAGTTCTGCTCTGTCCGGCGCACCCTTTTGCAGGCTACCGTGCCCACGTCGTCGCCTTCTACCTCACTCGCTGGGGACGCTTTCTGGCCCTCCGCATCCCGCTTGCACCCAGCCGCATGATCCTCTGGGCCTACAATCAGGCTGCAGGCACCGGCCGCATCACTCTCGCCCATCTCGAGCCGCACCTACGCGTCCTGCGCAACCGCACATCGCTCATACGAGTCCTCGAGATCCTCCGCACCTGGGAGGACGACATGACGCTCTTACGCAGAGTGATGGTCGGTCACCCCATCGCACAGCCCACCCTGCTCATCTGGGGCGATCTCGATTATGTAGCTCCCATCGCCTCAGCCGATGCCCTCGAACAACACCTCGCGATGTCGGAACGCATCACCCTGTCCGGCATGGGACATCTTCTCCCCGAAGAGGCTCCCGACCGCTGCGGCGAGCTCATCACCGCCTGGCTCATCCGTGCCGGGAACTCGAATTTGGTCCCTTTTGAAATCCCCGAAGAAATTAACATTGCAGCCGTGTAAATTCACCTATTCTTAATAAGGCCGCTCTGGATGCTACATCCCATGCGGGTACCCGATTTAAGAACGGTCCGGTTTCAAGGTTCAATCCCCCACAAACCGCCATACCTCGCTGCAAAGAAGCCCTTGCCATGCCCGAACGCCGACATCTTCATCTCGACGGTCTGCACCTCTCGTATCTCGAAACCGGGACTGCGATGGAGGGGAGGCCGACACTCGTACTGCTGCACGGCCTCATGGGCTCCGCGGCCACCTTTCTGCCGTTCATGAACGAGCTGAGCGATAGCCTGCACGTCATTGCGCTCGACCTCCCCGGCGCCGGCCTCTCCGAGCGTCGCGCCGACCTCGCTGCGGATCTCAAGTCCACCACCGCCTGCGTGGCCCGCTTTCTCGATGCGTTGCAGCTCCACAAGCCAATCATCCTCGGCCACTCACACGGCGGAGCCATCGCCCTGCGCCTCGCCGCCAAGGACCCCACGCGCCTTACCTCGCTGGCACTGCTCGCCCCCGCGCATCCCTTCTTCGTAGAAGCAAACCCCGTGGTCCGCTTCTATCTCACGCTGCCCGGCCGTCTCTTCGCGTACACCCTGCCTTGGTTTCCGCAGTGGATGCAGATGATAGGTCTTCGCCGCATGGCCGGTCCGCAAAGCTGGGACTCGCCAGAGCGTCTCCACCCCTACCGCGAAAACCTCCGCACCCCCGGCACCATTACGCATCTGCTCAAGCTGCTGCGCACCTGGAACGACGACATGGCCTCACTCGGCCGCCTGCTGCGCAAGCCGCTCTCCACGCCCGCGCTCGTGCTCTGGGGCAGCGCCGATCGTGCTGTCCCTGTCTATACCGCAAGCGAGCTCTGCTCTCGTCTGCAGCAGTCCCAGCTTCACGTCCTCGAAGGGATCGGCCATCGCCCAGCAGAGGAAACTCCCGCTCAGGTCGCCCAGCTCGTGCAACAGCTCGTGCTCTCGTCATCCAGGGATAAATCCAGGACGAAGACCCGCCGCGCTCAGCCCGCTTTCAGTCCGAAGGTCTCGCTCACCCACGAGCGTATCTCTCCGCTCATGACGTCGAGCTTCGACGCCGGAGACTGAGGCACCCCCGCAAAGAAGTGGTCTGCACCCTCCACCCACACCAGCTTGCGCGGTGGAGGCACAGCTACCAACATCCCCTCCAGCACCCCCATCGGCGCGTACTCATCGTGATCGCCGCATACAAACAGCTTCGGCACGCTCCCACACGCCGGCAGAAACTCGTATGTGTAATCCCGTCCTTCTGCGCGCACAGGTAGCCCCAGCCCCACGAGGCCCTTCACCCGCGCGTCACCGCAACACGCACGCAATCCCACATTCGATCCAAACGAAAACCCTGCAAATAGCACCGGCAGCCGACACTCCTTGTCCAGCCAGTCCAGCGCCGCACACACATCGTCAATCTCTCCCGGCCCGCCGTCGTGCGTGCCTTCGCTCAACCCCACGCCGCGAAAGTTGAACCGCAGCACCGGCAGCCCAAAGCTCGCGAACGCCTTGGCCGTGTGGTAGACGACCTTGTTATGCATCGTCCCTCCGCCCAGAGGATGCGGATGCGCCACCAGCGCCGCGTAAAGAGCATCCTCGCGCCCTGTATTCAGCACACCCTCCAGCCGCCCAGCCGGTCCGCGCAGGTTCTCCACCGTAACTACCTTCGATCGAAACTCCATCCAATAAATCTCCTCTTACCATTGTGACGCAGTGAATATCCACCCTGCGGTCGGATGCTACCGTATCGACATGCGCAAGCTTCTGCTGCTCCTCCTGCTCGCGGCCCCCGTGTGGGCACAGGCCCCGTCCCACACCGCCATCGACCGCGACCTCATGGACGTCACCGTCGACCATCTGCATCAGCTCTATCGCGAACACCGTTACACCGTCACGCAGGTTGTGCAGTGGCATCTTGATCGCATCGCGCGTTACAACGGCATCTACCGCTCCGTGCAAACTCTCGAAGCGCAGGCCGCGCTCGCTACCGCCGCACGCGAAGACGTCGAAGCCAAACAACCCGGCTTCCACCCAGGCTTGCTCTGGGGAGTACCCATCGTCACCAAGGCCAATACCAGCATCAAGGGTCTCAACACCACCGACGGCTGGCGAGACTACATGATCCCCGGCTACGAGCTCATCGCTCCTCGCGACGCCACCATCGTCGCCAAACTCCGCGCCGCCGGAGCCATCTTCATCGGCGTTACCAACATGCCCGACTTCGCCGCCAGCGACACGAACCGCTCTACCGCATTCGGTCGCACCGGCAATGCCTACGACGTGCGCTTCTCACCCGGAGGCTCCTCCGGGGGGACCGTCACCACCGTCACCTCCAACGAAGCCGTCCTCGGCAACGGCACCGACACCGGCAACTCCATCCGCATGCCCGTCGCCACCAGCAACCTAGTCGGCATCTTTCCCACACGAGGCCTCGTCTCCATCGCAGGCATCGCGCCGCTCGACTGGCAGCTCGACAACACCGGCCCCATCGCGCGAAACGTCGCCGACGCCGCCATCGCCCTCACCGTCATGGCCGGTGAAGACCCGCTCGACCCCGTCACACTCGGCTCCGCTGCCAAAGCCCAGCCCGGCCCCTACACCAGCTACCTCAAGCCCGGCTCGCTCAAGGGCAAGCGTTTCGCTGTCCCCGCCTTCATCCTCGACGGAGACAACACCGTCTTCCAGGGCGTCTGTCCCAACGCCACGCCCGACCAGTTCACCAGGGCCGTCAAAGATTCGCACCTTCCGCTACAACCCGAGACCCGTACCGCCTTCCTCAATGCCGTCGACGAACTCCGCGCCGCTGGCGCCACCATTCTCATCGACCCCGCCATCCTCCCCGACAGCTTTGCCGACGCAGCGTCGCACATCTGTACACTGCCCTTCATCCGAGAGGGCACCAACACCTTCCTTGCCACCTTCGGCCCCGCCCAGTACCACTCAACCGATGAGTACCAGAAGGTTACCGGCCAACCGCTCCCCTCCGTCATCATCGGCAGCGACGACGCCACCCAGACCACCGGCATGCTCGGCACCATCCCCGTCCACCAGACCACACTCTCTGACACCGCCGTCGCCGACGCCAGCTTCCTCACAGCCAAACAACACGCCCTCGACCTCTACAACGCAGAGCTCGACCGCCTGCATCTCGACGGCTTCATCTACCCCGCTATCCAGATGCCACCCGTCGACGAAACCATGTCACAAGATGGCCGCCTCACCGAAGGCCCGCACTCGGCCACCGGCTGGGTCAACATGCTCGGGGTTCCTGCCATCAGCATTCCCGCAGGCTTCTATCCCAATGGCCTCCCCTTTGGCATCGAGATCAGCACCCGCAAATGGCACGACGGCGACCTCATCAGCTATGCCTACGACTACGAGCAGCACACCCACCACCGCCGCCCACCCGTCCTCGTCGAAAGCGGCCTGCTCCCCACAGCCGCCCAACCACCGAAACCCTAGTCTCCCTCTGCGCCCTTAGCGCACCTTGGCGCCCTCCGCGTTCAAAGTTTTTACTCTCGTCGGTTATCCTGACCCAAGATGATCGATCCAATCCAACTCACGCGCCAGCTCGTCGACATCGAATCGACCACCTACCACGAAGCCCCTGCGGGCGAGTTCCTGGTCACATTTCTGACCTCACTCGGCTATACCATCCAGCGCCAGCCTGTCCCTCCCCCAGCTCCTGGTACTCCGGGTGCTGGCCCCGAGCACGGCAGCATGGAGCCCCGCTTCAACGTCTGGGCGGTCCCCAACGAACTCGCAGAGCAGGGAACTGTTCCCGCCATCGTCTTCTCCACGCACATGGACACGGTCCCACCCTATCTCGGCCCCACCCGCGAGGACTCAACCCGCCTCTACGGCCGCGGCACCTGCGACGCCAAGGGCATCATCGCAGCGCAGGTCGCTGCAGCTGAGCAGCTCCGCGTACAAGGCATCCTCGTCGGCCTGCTCTTCGTTGTCGGCGAAGATCGCGACTCCGCTGGTGCCAAGACCGCCAACGAGATCGTCACTACCTGGCCGCAGCGCCCACGCTTCCTCATCAACGGCGAACCCACAGACAATCGCCTCGCCCTCGCCAGCAAAGGCGCTCTCCGCGTCGAACTCTACGCCCACGGCAAGGCCGCCCACTCGGCATACCCCGAACTCGGCGAATCCGCCATCGACAAGCTCCTCGCCGCCCTCCGCTACATCCAGGCTCTGCCACTCCCCATCGTCGAAGGCATCGGCGACTCCACCCTCAACATCGGCCTCATCCACGGCGGCCGCGCCCCCAACGTCATCCCCGACAAAGCCGAAGCCCATCTCCTTATCCGCCTCGTCGACGACGGCGAGTCCACCATGGCAGCCATCGTCGCCGCCGCCGCAGGCCGCTGCGACGTGCGCTACACCCTCAAGCTCCCCTTCGTCCAGATGCGCGCCTTCCCCGGCTTCGACACCATGGTCGCCAAGTTCACCACTGACATCCCAGCCCTGACCAACTGGGGTGAACCCTTCCTGTTAGGCCCAGGCAGCATCCACGTCGCCCACACCCCCGACGAAAAGATCTCCAAGCAGGAACTCCTCGACTGCGTGGATCTCTATGTAAAGTTGGCAGGGCAGCTATTGACGTGACAAGCAATCTAGCTACACTGCTTTGCATGAAAACCGTCTTCGAACCTGGCACACTGGAAGAACTCAACGCGCGCCTATCTCATTTGCAACCCGACAGCGAACGGCAATGGGGAAAGATGACCGCGCCGCAGATGCTCGCCCATTGTTCGCGAGGCATCGAGATGGCAGCAGGCAACATCAAGCCGCCGCGCATCTTCATCGGACGCATTCTCGGCCCCATCATCAAGCCCATAGCTCTCAAAGACGACGAGCCGATGCGACGCAACTCACCCGCCGCCCCGTTCCTGCTTGTACTGGACGACAAAGACTTCGCAACCGAGAAGACGAAGTTCTGTGAATGCCTCAACCAGTTCGCAACAACTGGACCGCCGGCTTGCACAACCCATCCGCACGCCTTCTTCGGCCCGCTCACACCCGATCAGTGGGGCATCCTCATGTACAAGCACGTAGATCATCACCTGCGCCAGTTCGGAGCGTAACGGCCAGGCGGCAGCACTGCATCGCACTACCGCCTCCGCGCCCGCTCACTTCGCCAGCACAGCCTGTCCGGCATGCATCGACACATGGTTCGTCCGGCTCAACAGCATCGCCAGTCGGTTCCGCAGAGGCTCCTTCGCAAAGTCCTCTTCGGATACAGACGCATGTCGCTCCAGCCACTCCACCGGCGTCAGCTTTTCAAACGCAGCTGTCAACTTCGAGTTCACCTCAAACCACGCCTTCTTTAAATCCTCAACCGACACCGGGTCCAGCTGTGCGCGGTCAGGGTTCGTGATGTACGCCTCATCCAGCTCTGGATGCAGTCGTTCACCCAGCCTTAGCGCCGGAAACATCCGGTCGTTTACCGCCGTCAGATGTCCAATCAGGTACCGCACCCGATTGCGTCCTGGTGCAACCTGTTTCTCAATCTGTTCGTCGCTAAAACCCGCAACAGCGGCATCGACGCGTCCTACTATCTGCTTCCACGACGCAATCGCTGTAGCGATTAACAACTTTTCCTGTGCCATTCCATCCTCTTCCTTGTTTCTTGTTCGAAACTAATATCCCGACACTTTGATGGTTGTCGAAATGGTAACGACGCGAAATCTTTAATATCGACCCCGAACGACAATGAGACCATCAATTACAGACGTCCCATGACCAAACGAATCCTCGCCCTTCTCGCCGCTCTCATCGTCGTATCAGCCGCGCTCTTCGCACTTCGGCCAGCACTCTACTACCGCTCCATCCCCACCGCCAACACCACTCTTACCCACTTCGACACCCTCATTGTCCTCGGCACGCCCTGCCGTCCCAATGACACGCCGTCCCCCGAGCAGCGCGAGCGAGTTCTCGAGTCCGTCCGCGAGTATCAGCGCGGCATCGCTCCGCATATCATCATGACCGGCGGCCCCGCACACAATCGCTTCGTCGAAGCCCACTGTATGAAGCTCTTCGCCATCTCTCAGGGAGTACCCGCAGACGTCATCCTCGAAGAGGGGCGCGCTCAGAACACGATCCAGAACATCTACTTCAGCAACCAGATCATGACCGCTCACAATTGGCACTCAGCAGAGGTCATCAGCTCGCCCTCCCATCTGCCGCGCGCTGCGCTCATCCTGCAGCACTACGCCTTCGCCTGGCACACACACCCGGCTCATTGGCCCGCCGAGTACCACCTCCTCCACATCGCCATCATCTACACCGCTGAAATCCGCAGTTGCTGGCACATCCACACTCGCGGCTTTGCTCCCGGTACGCTGTTCCCGCCCAACTCCGCCTCTTCGCCACAACTCCTCTAAAACCAGCCTCCATATCATCCGAACGCAATGATGCGAAACGGTTTTGTATTCGCCTGTTGACAGCCGTGTTAACAGGCGAATACTCTGATGACGGGTACCCTTACCCATTGAGGCAAATCTCATGAAGCGTACTATGTTGGCCATCCTTGCGATCTCTCCCCTGATGCTCCACGCTCAGGCGAAGTCGTCTGCTCAGCCCGAATCTACGCCCGTTCTTCAATCCCGCAACATCCAACCCGCGGTCTTCGCTGCCGGCAAGTCCACTGCCGCTGCTACCGCCGCAACCCCGGTTCGCATCTCGACCGGTGTCGTCGCTCCTGTCCTCATCTACACGGCTCCCCTCTCGCAGAACGGCATCCTTCCTGCCGGCTTTGTGCGCAACCGCAGCGTTGATGTTCAGCTCACCGTCGATAAGGACGGCAAGCCCACCAACGTGAAGGTCGTCAAGTCTGCTGGCGAAGCCACCGACAATGAAGTCCTCTCGGCCATCAGCGAATATCGCTACAAGCCGGCGACCCTCGACGGCGCTGCGATCCCCATCGACGTCAATCTCAGCGTAAACATCCAGTAATCGGGCCCATACACAACCCTGCGGAGGCAGTATCGCGGAGCAATCCTCGCTACTGCCTCCTTTTTCGTTACCCCTCCCACACCTCGAACCCCAGCGACCCGGCGTTGTCAGCCACCAGCACACAACCCTCATCCGGATTTTCAAGGTTATACCGCACCGTCACCGCTGTCCCCTCGGGTACTTGCTTCTCCAGCCGCCGCGCTTCACCCTCACTGCACGCCGCGCTCCGTAAATACCCGCTGAAGAACCCCGTCACCGCACCCGAGTCCAGAGAAAAGTAATAAGGAAACTCCAGCTGCCGGTCCTGCGCCAGCGTTCCTTCGGCCAGCTCATCTTTATCGACGAGTACGCCCTTCAGCAGCTTTGCCTCAGCCGTCGGCCAATGGGCCGCTGCTGTCAGCTTCTGCTCCCGTCTCCGCCGCCGCATCGCTCTCGAGATCCCGCCAAATAGAAAACTCATGCACAGGATTCTAGGTTGGTTCACCCAGTTTCGTCAGCCTTTTCCTCAAACAGCTACCTGTTAACTCGGCAGTAAACTGGCACTATGGCCGCTGAGTTCACGCACCTCCACCTCCACACTGACTACTCGCTCCTCGACGGAGCCTGTGACGTTGACAAGCTCGCCGCGCACCTCACCAAGATCGGCCAGACCTCCGCCGCAATCACCGACCACGGCAACATCTTCGGCGCGGTCCACTTCTTCGACGCCATGAAGAAGAAGAACCTCAAGCCCATCCTCGGCTGCGAGCTCTACATCTGCAAAGAGGACGACCACCGCACCAAGCCCGAGTCCGACTCCAAGTACAACCACCTCCTCGTCCTCGCAGAAAACGAGGAAGGCTACCGCAACCTCGTCCGTCTCACCTCGGAGGCCGCGCTGCACGGCTTCTACCGCAAGCCGCGCGTCAGCAAGAGCTTCCTCGCCAAGCACGCCGAAGGCCTCATCGGCTTCTCCGGCTGCCTCGCCGGCGAGGTCTCACAGCACATCATGGCCGGTAACTACGACAAGGCCAAAAGTACCGCCGGCGACCTCGAAACCATCTTCGGCCGCGGCAACTTCTTCCTCGAGATTCAGGACCACGGCCTCGAGCCCGACAAGGCCGTCACCGAGGCCATGTTCCGCCTCGAAAAAGACCTCGACATCCCGCTCATCGCCACCAACGACTCGCACTACATCGAAAGCGAAGACTCCCGCGCCCACGAGATTCTGCTCTGCGTGCAAACCGCTGGCAGCATGAACGACCCCAAGCGCTTCAAGTTCGACACCAACGAGTTCTACATCAAGTCCGCCGAAGAGATGCATCGCCTCTTCGCTCACGCACCCGAAACCTGCACCCGCACCATGCAGTTTCCCGAGCGCTGTCAGCTTGAGCTCAGGAAGGTCAAAGATCCGTTCCCGCGCTTCGACGTTCCCGAAGGCCTCACGCTCGACGACTACTTCGAGCAGGTCTGCCGCGAAGGCTGGCGCAAGCGTCGCGACTCGGCTGTCGCGCATCTCGAATCCACCGGCAAACTCCGCAAGTCCATCGCCGACTACGAGGCTCGCCTCAACCGCGAGATCGACTGCATTAAGCAGATGAAGTTCCCCGGCTACTTCATGATCGTGTGGGACTTTATCCGCTACGCCCGCGAGCAGGGAATCCCCGTCGGGCCAGGCCGTGGTTCCGCCGCAGGCTCACTCGTCGCCTACGTCATGGAGATCACGGACATCGATCCGCTCCAGAACGATCTTCTCTTCGAGCGCTTCCTCAACCCCGAACGTATCTCCATGCCCGATATCGACATCGACTTCGACATGAACCGTCGCGGCGAGGTCATCGAATACGTCCGCCGCAAGTACGGCAACGATCAGGTCGCGCAGATCATCACCTTCAACACCATGGCCGCCAAAGCTGCCATCAAGGACGTAGGCCGTGCGCTCGACATGCCCTACGGCGAAGTCGACCGCATCGCCAAGCTCATTCCAACCACCATCGGCATCACCATCGCCCAGGCGCTCAAAGACTCACCGCCGCTCGCTGCAGCCTACGAAGACCCCAAAATCCGTGAACTCATCGACACCGCCCTGCGTCTCGAGGGCCTCGTGCGCGGAGCAGGTGTCCACGCCGCCGGCGTCGTCATCGCACCGCAGCCGCTTACCGAGCTCGTCCCTGTAACCCGCACCAAGGACGAAGCCATCGTCACTAGCTACGACATGAAGGCCGTCGAGAAGATGGGCCTGCTCAAGATGGACTTCCTTGGGCTCACCACGCTCACCGTCATCGACGACTGCCTCAAACTCATCCAGTCCAACCGCGGCATCTCTGTAGACCTCGCAACCATCGATCTCGAAGACACCGCTACCTTCGAGAAGGTCTTCCACCGCGCGCTCACCTCCGGCGTCTTCCAGTTTGAATCCGGCGGCATGCGCGACGTCCTGCGTCGCTACAAGCCCAACTCCATCGAGCATCTCACCGCGCTCAACGCCCTCTATCGTCCCGGCCCCATGTCGATGATCGACGACTTCATCGAGCGCAAGTGGGGCCGCAGCGAAGTCGCCTACACCGTCCCCGAACTCGAACCGCTCCTCAAAGAGACCCTCGGCGTCATGGTCTACCAGGAACAGGTCATGCAGATCTCCAACGTCATCGGCGGCTACTCGCTCGGTGGCGCTGACCTCCTCCGCCGTGCGATGGGTAAAAAAGACGCGGCCGAAATGGAGAAGCAGCGCGAGATCTTCCTCAAGGGTGCAGCTGATCGCAAATTCCCCAAAGCCGCCGCTGGCGAAATCTTCGACCAGATGGCGAAGTTCGCGGGCTACGGCTTTAACAAGTCGCACTCGGCGGCGTACTCGCTGCTCGCGTACCACACAGCCTGGCTCAAGACACACTACCCCGTCGAGTTCATGGCCGCGCTGCTCACCTCGGAAACCAGCAAGCCGGAAAACGTCGTCAAGTACATCGGCGAATGCAAAGAGATCAACATCGCTGTTGTCCCGCCTGACGTACAGGTCTCTGCTGCCAGCTTTACGCCCAAGGGCGACAGCATCGTCTTCGGCCTCGCCGCCATCAAGAACGTCGGCCACAATGCCATCGACTCCATCATCAAAGCCCGCGAAGAGCTCATCGCAGCAGGGAAGCCAGGCTTCACGTCTCTCTGGGAGTTCTGCGAAAAAATCGACCTGCGCCTCATGAACAAGCGCGTCCTCGAGTCGCTCTGCAAGGCCGGCGCACTCGACGCCTTCAGCCCCCGCTCCCGCGTCTTCGCCGCCATCGATAAGGCCATGGAGCGCGCCCAGAAATCGCAGAAGGACGCCGCCGCCGGCCAGCATGGCCTCTTCGGCATGTTCGACGACCCCGGCCCGGCCAGCGCCAACGGTACCGACGACGCGCTCCCGCCGGCACCCGAATGGGACGAGCACACCCGCCTTCAGAACGAGAAGGACGTCCTCGGCTTCTTCGTCTCCGGCCATCCGCTGGATCGCTACCGCGAGAAGCTCCGCAACATGAAGGTGGTCGACACCGTCACCGCCTGCGAGATGAAGCCCGAACCGGTCGTCTTCCAGCGCGGCCGCCGCGAAGAGGGTGCCAACGAGATCCAGATCGCGGGCGTCATCACCGGCCTCAAGGTCGCCAAATCCAAACGCTCTGGCGAGATGTATGCGCAGGCATCGCTCGAAGACACCGTAGGCAAGATAGAGCTCATCGCCTTCCCGGCAGCCTATGAAAAATTAGCGGAAAAACTGAAAATAGACGTCCCTGTCCTCGTCCGCGGCAGCCTTCGCGGCGACGAAGACGCCGCCCCCAAGCTCGCGATCTCGCAGATTCAGGCCCTCGAAGACGTCAAGATCAAGCTCCCTGAAGCCCTCCGCGTTCGCGTCCCATTGCACAGTCAGGACGCGGAACTGCTCAGCAAACTCCAACTGATCTTCCAGTCCTCACCCGGCACCGGCAAGTTGATGCTCCGCCTCGAAGAACCCAACCAGTTCGCAGTAGACATGGAGCCACGCGGCCTCTCCGTCGCCGCCGACGTCGCCTTCATCGAACAGGTCGAGTCCCTCGTAGGCCGCGGAGCCGTCCAAATCATCGCCTAGCAGGAGAGCCCCATGCTCAAACGATTCGTCACCGTCTGCACGCTCACCGCCACCACCGCGCTCGCCCAGTTATCCCTGCCACCCAACTACAAAACCATCCTCTCCAACGACGACGTTACCGTCATGCACGTCCACTATGGCGCGCATGAGTTGGTCCTCATGCACGACCACCCGGCCGTCGCCACGCTTTACATCTACCTCAACAACAGTGGCGAAGTAGACATCATCCACGAAGCGCCCGACGGCGGCGACGGTGATGTCGCGCACCGCCCGCCCACGCAGGCCGGAGCCATGCGTCTTGCTCCCGGCATCGCCGAACGCCACAGCATCAAGTCCAACTCCGACACCCCCTCCGACTTCCTCCGCGTCGAATTCCAAAAGCTAACCTTCCTCGATCTTCCGAAAGAAGGGAAGCGCATCCCGGCAGACACCACTGCTGCTCCGGGCGCCACAACAGCCTACGCGGACGCGTCTCTTCGCATCACGCGTGTCACCTGCCCCGCGAACAGCCCATGCGACCCCATCAAGACTCCCGATCGCTCGCTCCTCATTGCCCTCAACCGTACCGACCTGACCAGCAACGACTCCCCCAAAACCCTGCACACCGGGGACGTCACCTGGCTCCCCGCCAGTCCTTCCACCACCTACACTCTCGCTCCTAACACGCAGGTTGTTCTCGTCACGTTTCTCACTCCAACGCCCGCAACAAATTAGCGTCGACCGATTCCGCTGCGTCTAATCAAGATGGCTACTTCGCCCCGCATCGACCCCGCATATGTCAACAGCCAGGATCAGCGCCTCGCCCATGTCCTCCTCCGCCTGCTCACCGGCCTCGACTTCTTCGGCCACGGCTTCGCCCGCATCTTCACGGGCACACATCTCTCCGGCTTCGCACAGGGCATGGTCAAAAACATGGCAACCACTCCGTTGCCGCCATCACTCACACTCGTCTCGGGCTACGCCATACCGTGTGTCGAGCTCATCGTTGGGATCCTCCTTCTGCTTGGCCTCTTCACCCGTGCAGCCCTGGTTCTCGCCTTGCTGCTTATGTGTGTACTCATGTTCGGAATCACCCTCAAACAGGACTGGAACACCGCCGGAACGCAGCTAGGCTACGGTCTCATTCTGGCCGTCTTACTCTTCACTCGGAGCCGTTACGATCTCTCCTGGCCGTCCCTCTTCGCCGCCCTTACCCAACGCTAAGCCTCTCAATCGCTTACAATCGTCTTGGTAAACAGATGGCAGATCACTCCGCTTCAAAATCCGCTTCTTCCGTCGCAACAACCGTCCCGGAGGCCTGGGTCAAGACCGAAGCAGCGCGGCACCCGCAGCGCCCTCATCCGATGGACTACATCGAAGCCCTCTTCACCGACTTCAGCGAGATCCACGGCGACCGCCAGTTCGGCGACGACGCCACCATGACAGCTGGCATGGCGCGCTTCCACGGCCAGCCCGTCCTCGTCGTCGGCAACCTCAAGGGCCGCAGCCTCAAGGACCGCATCGCCCTGCGTTTCGGCCAGCCCGACCCCGAAGGTTATCGCAAGGCCCTTCGCGCCATGAAGATCGCCGAGAAATTCGGTTGCCCGGTCTTCCTCTTCATCGACCTCGTCGGTGCCTACCCCGGCCTCAGCGCGGAAGAGCGCGGCCAGGGCGAAGCCATCGCCCGCAACATCCGCGAGATGTCCCGTCTCCGCGTCCCCACCATCGCCACCATCACCGGCGAAGGCGGCTCCGGCGGCGCTCTGGCGCTCGCCGTTACCGACCGCGTCCTCATGCTGGAGAACGCCATCTACTCCGTCACCGGCGCTGGGCAGGCCGAGCAAAATGGCAGTAGTGGCGGCCCAGCCGAAGTGCAGGCCCCAGCCGATCCAGAGGGCGTGTGTGCGCTGCCAGGCGATGCAGAGCAAGATGCTGGTGAAGAAGGCCACTGCCATGCTGAGCGGGCTGCTGTTGGGATGGATAAGCGACGCGCAGGCGTAGATGAGCGAGACGAGAAGCGTGGCGGCGACGGTGCCGATGGCTGCGATGAGGCGAGTGTAGAGGTAGCCACGGAAGGCGATCTCTGCGGCGAGGGTGCCGATGGCGATGGCGACGAGAGAGATGACTGTCGGCAACCAGTTACGCGGGCCCAGCCAAAACTCAGGGTGCAGCGCGCCGGTGAGCATCATGGGGATGACAGCAGCGAGTGCCAGAGCCCAGCCAAGAGCGGTGCCGCGTTGGAATTCTTCGCCTTCTGTGGGGCGTTT
>Ga0206880_1024_pt1 | contig 19372 bp, 18 predicted proteins | sample Alteio_BWOrgCont_6_FD_152848 | JGI IMG/M metagenome (GOLD analysis project Ga0206880, IMG submission 152848) | Enriched cells from forest soil in Barre Woods Harvard Forest LTER site, Petersham, Massachusetts, United States -... | ecosystem: Environmental > Terrestrial > Soil > Temperate forest > O... | reverse complement strand
ACGAGTCTCCGGAGAAACTGCGCCGATACTTTTTACCGTTGCTGCTTATTTTTTACCGAAACTGCCTTCAGGTATTTTTGACCAGGTAATGGCATTGCCTTACCACCTCTATGTTATTTCAACAAGCGGTACAAATATTGAAGCTTCCCGGCCAATGGCTTATGGTACAGCGCTTGTACTTGTTTTGATTGTCCTCATCATGAATTTATTGGCAAACTGGCTGAGAAGGTATTTTGGAAAAAAAGTAAAAATGAACTGATCTTTATAGAGTATGACCAATATGACTAATAAGATAGAATCCAGGCAAGTTGATTTATATTACGGAAGTTTCCAGGCGCTGAAGGGGATCACGCTGTCAATGAAATCCAATACGGTGTTGGCACTCATTGGGCCTTCCGGCTGCGGAAAAATCTACTTTTCTGCGCTTATTTAACCGGATGAATGATTTAATTGACGGAAGGCCCAATGAGTGCCAACACCATATTGGATTTCATTGACAGAATAAAAATAACCGGACTCGTTATGGTGGACGGGAAAAATATTTACGAAAAAGGTATCCGGGTAGATGAATTAAGGAAGCAGGTAGGAATGGTATTTCAGAAACCCAATCCTTTTCCGAAATCAATTTATGAAAACGTGGCCTTTGGTTTACGTGTAAACGGGGTAAAAGACAAAAAGGTAATTGATGAAAAGGTAGAACAGTCGCTTGTACAGGCGGCAATATGGGATGAAGTAAAAGACAAATTAAAGAAATCTGCTTTCGAATTATCCGGTGGACAGCAGCAACGCTTATGCATTGCCCGGGCTCTGGCCATAGAACCATCCATGTTATTGATGGATGAACCCGCATCAGCGCTCGACCCCATATCAACGGCAAAAATAGAAGAGCTTATTTACGAATTGAAAAAAAAATATACCATTATGATTGTTACCCATAATATGCAGCAGGCGGGCAGGGTGAGCGATTATACGGCGTTCTTTTACATGGGCGAACTGATCGAGTTTGATGAAACTAAAATGATGTTTACCAATCCTAAAAATACGAGAACTCAAAATTACATTACGGGAAGATTTGGTTAAAAATAAAGACATCGCATATTTTAAAATATAAAAAAACAGGCTCTAAATATAAATTTCAATTAATATGTCTCACCTCGAAAATGAATTACAAAAGCTGAAAAGCGATGCGCTCCGGATGTGGAAAACGGTTCAGACGCAACTTGAAAAAGGCAAGGACGCCCTCACCAATTTTGATAAGGACATGGCGAGGGAAATAGCTGCAAAAGAGAAAAGGGTGAATGCATACGAATTAAAAATAGATCGTGATTGCGAAAATATTTTTGCCCTGTTTAATCCTGTGGCCGTTGATTTACGTTTTGTACTGGCAGTGCTGAAAATAAATTCCAACCTTGAACGCATCGGGGATATAGCAGATGGCATTGCCAGGTATGTAATTGACGTGGATACAAGGTTCAGTGACGAACTGCTTAAAACAACCCAGGTTATTGAAATGTTTGAAACAGCCAACTCCATTATCCAGGATGCTGCAACTGCATTTGAAAACGAGGATACAAAACTGGCACGGACTATTTTCAAAAAAGACGAAAAGTTAGATGACATCAATGTCAATGCCAGCTATGTGATAGCTGATTTTATTAAAAACCATTCCGACCAGGTTCGTGAAAGTTTACATATATTATCCATGATCAGGAAATTAGAAAGGGTAGGGGACCAGGGTAAAAATATTGCGGAAGAAATTATATTTTACATTGAAGCAAAAGTTTTAAAGCACAGGCTGGAAAAATAGGTGCTGCCTTCTATTGTACTTTTATCGGGGGGGTGAGAATAACATTGCTTTTGTGCAAAGCCCTGTCGTATATAAAGGCATTGTATTTAACAACCGTGTGTCCAGTTATAAAATAAGGGCTATACATTGTCACCTTTATTTCTCCTTGTAAAACCTTGTCTTGTCCCTGCGGTGTTATATTGGGTATGCGGTATTTGAAGGTCTGTGTATCATTAACAGTTGGCAGGGGGTTAAAATAGGTGTGAAAACTCCCGTCCGTTTCCTGGAAATAATAAGTCATGATTAAATCGTAATAATAAGCACCTGTAGAGTTGAACGGAGGTAAAGTATCGCCCTGGCTCAACCCTATGTCTCCGTCCCCGTCCTTGAATGTAAAACTGAATAAAGCCGAATCCTTTCCGTAAGTTATAAAATTTTCATAAGCAATAACAGGGATGGGGGATACATACCCTTTTTTTACGCAGGCATAGAAAACCACAAGGAGAAGCAGTACAAACCAAAATCTCTTTTTTATAAAAGCCTTCACCTGTTAAATGTTTTCACTGTAAAGTTAAGAATTTTACGTAAAATTGACTCTTATTGTTGAATACTTGTTTTAGTGTAATACCAAAAAAATCATCGTCTTTTTTAAAAGCCGGCACCCCTCTGCAACCGGAGAAGAAAAGGTGATAGTGTTAATTGACTTTAATAAACTGCAATGCAGGCAATTAAATTTAAGAACAGTGTTTTTAATATTGGCAACAATTCCGATTTTTTAAAATCGGCCATTGACATTTTTCATTACCAGGCCCGTAACAATAATGTGTACGAACAATACATAGAAAAACTAAAAGTAGATGTTGACAGAGTAAAATCGCTGGAACAAATTCCTTTTTTACCGATTGTCTTTTTCAGAACTCATAAAGTCATTACGGGAAATTCTGCTGTTCAGAAACTTTTTGAGAGCAGTGGAACAACATCTGCTGAAACAAGCCGGCATTACCTGTCGGACATTTCCTGTTATGAAAAAAGTTTCAGGAAAGGATTTGAACATTTTTTTGGAAAACTAAATCAATATTGCATTTTGGCCCTTTTGCCTTCCTACCTGGAGAGGGAGGATTCTTCTTTAATCTACATGGTCAACGATCTCATAAAACGCGGCCATCATCCCTCCAGTGGCTTTTACTTGGATAATACAGGGGAACTTGCTGAAAAATTAATCCGGCTCGATCAATCGGGCCAAAAAATCATTTTGCTTGGGGTCACTTACGCCCTGCTTGATTTTGTTGATAAATACAAGTTCAGTTTAAAAAATGTTATTGTTATGGAAACCGGCGGGATGAAGGGAAGAAGAAAAGAAATGGTTCGGGAGGAAGTTCATGCAATTTTGTGTCGCGGGTTTGGAGTAGATGTAATTTACTCTGAATATGGAATGACAGAGCTTTTGTCACAGGCTTATTCCAAAGGGAAAGGACTGTTTTATACTCCTCCGTGGATGAAGGTACTGATAAGAGATATTGCAGATCCTTTTTCCTATGTTAAAGCCGAAAAGCCGGGAGGAATAAACACCATTGATCTTGCCAGCATCAACTCCTGCTCTTTCATCGCTACACAGGATATGGGCAGGCAATATGCCGATGGTTCCTTTGAAGTGTTGGGCAGGTTGGATAACAGCGACCTGAGAGGATGTAACCTGATGATAGAATGATGGCAGTTTTTTGCAAAACTTTCCTACTTTTGATCCTTTCCACTAATAACCAACAACTATCAACTAACAACTATCAACCAGCAACTAATAACTATCAACTAATAACTTTCAGCTAAAAGAATGTATCCCAACCTATACTACGCATTTAAGGATTTATTCGGCGTTGATCTTGGCTTCCTCAAAATGATCCAGAGTTTTGGATTTTTTGTTGCTCTTGCCTTCCTGTTCGGAAGCTACTTTTTTTCGAGGGAACTGCAACGAAAAGAAAAAGAAGGTTTACTGAAACCGCACGGCATCAAAGTATTGAAGGGACAAAAAGCAACGGTAAGTGATTTAGTGATAAACGGGTTAATGGGTTTTGTAATTGGGTACAAATTGGTTTATGTAGGCTTCCATTTCAATCAATTCCTTGAAAACACCCAGGCCTATCTCCTTTCAGTAAAAGGATCTTTTTTCGGGGGGATAGTTTGTGCCTTGTTGTTTGTTTATTTTAAACACAGGGAAAAGGAAAAAGAAAAATTAGATGAACCCAAGTGGGTAGAGGAAACGGTACATCCTTACCAGCTTGTCGGCAACATGACTTTAATTGCAGCGGTTTCGGGAATATTGGGCGCCAAAATATTTCACAATTTAGAGAACCTCGACGATTTTTTTGCCGACCCGGTTGGGTCCCTATTCTCTTTTAGCGGATTGACCATGTACGGCGGACTCATCTGCGGCGCTATTGCCGTCATTTATTATGCAAATAAAAAGGGTTTAAAAACCACGCACGTTATTGATGCCAGCGCCTGCGGTCTTATGTTGGCATACGGAGTGGGCAGAATTGGCTGCCAGGTTGCCGGTGACGGAGATTGGGGAATTGACAACCATTTTCCTAAACCAGGCTGGATGAGTTTTTTACCCGATTGGTTCTGGGGTTATACTTATCCGCACAATGTAAATGGAGTGGGGGTACCCATCCCGGGCTGTGAAGGAAGTCATTATTGCAATGTGCTCGAAAATCCTGTTTTCCCGACTCCATTATACGAATCATTGGTGTGCATTGGTCTGTTTTTTGTGCTGTGGTCAATCAGAAAAAAAGTAACAACGCCTGGAGTTTTTTTCTGTATATACCTTGTATTAAATGGGATTGAGCGCTTCTGGATCGAAAAAATCCGTATCAATACGCTTTATCATATTTTCGGTCATGGTATTACCCAGGCTGAAATCATTTCAACCTTACTTTTCTTTTTAGGAATAATAGGTATCTGGTATTTTAAAAAAGGAGTTCAAAGTTCGAAGTTCAAAGTTCAAAGTTCCTGATTCCTGGTTCTTAATACATAGTACCTAATACCTAATATTTGTTAATACTTATTTATGGACTATCAACATATCTGTACGGAGGTTTGTGCCATTGCCCGCGAGGTTGGTCATTTTATAAAAGAGGAAAGGCTGAAGTTAACCGCCGATGCCGTTGAAGTAAAAGGAGAAAATAATTTTGTGACTTACGTTGACAAAACTGCCGAAAAAAAAATTGTGGAGGCCTTGTCCGTAATTATCCCGGAGGCTGGTTTTATAGCCGAGGAAAACACTTCAGATAAAAAAGGAGAAATATACCATTGGATAATTGATCCTTTGGATGGCACTACTAATTTCATTCACGGAGTTCCTTGCTATTCGGTATCCATTGCTTTGATGGAGAAAGAGGAGATAGTGGTGGGAGTGGTATATGAAATAAATTTAAAGGAATGTTTTTATGCCTATAAAGGCAGCAAAGCCTGGTTGAACGGAAATGAAATTTCGGTTTCAAAAGCCGCTAAACTTAATAATTCCTTAGTAGCCACCGGTTTTCCTTATTACGATTACGGAAGAATGGACCCTTACCTGAATTTGTTCGAAGAAATTATGCGAAGCTCTCATGGTTTACGTCGCCTCGGTTCTGCGGCAGTTGACCTGGCCTATGTTGCCTGCGGTCGTTTCGAGGCTTTTTATGAATATGGTCTTAACCCCTGGGATGTGGCGGCGGGAGTTTTGATCGTAAAACAGGCGGGAGGGAGAGTTTCCGATTTCAGGAATACTTCCAATTGTATTTTTGGAAAAGAGATCGTGGCCTCCAATTTTTCCATTCACGAGGAATTTCTTTCGATAGTAAAAAAGTATTTTAAGTGACAGCGAAAAAGCATTTTATTAATTCTCCAGGAAATACTACCCAAAAACAGTTTGTGATAAAATAATTTAGATTTGCAGAATGAAAGTCACTGCGCTTTTTCTCGTAACTCATCTTCTCCTTTTTTCTTTCACGGCCCTTTCTTCGGATTCATCGGGAACAAAGGAGATGATTGTTTACAAATTTGATATTACAGAAGAAATTGCTCCTCCTGTATGGCGTCAAACCCAGGCTGCTTTTAAACAAGCCAAAGAGGTCCATGCCGATTACATTTTAATTCACATGAACACCTATGGCGGAGCGGTAGATGTAGCTGATAATATTCGCACAAAAATTCTTGAATCTGAAAAGCCGGTGCTGGTGTTTATTGACAACAATGCGGCATCTGCCGGGGCGCTTATTGCTATTGCATGCGACAGTATTTACATGCGGTCTGGGGCTAACATAGGTGCGGCAACCGTAGTGGATGGAAGCGGTAACCCGCTTCCGGAAAAATACCAATCGTACATGCGCTCCACCTTGCGCTCTACTGCGGAAGCCACTCACAGGAACCCTAAAATTGCAGAGGGCATGAATGATCCGAGAGTTTACATACCCGGGGTGAACGATTCTGGGAAAGTAATTACGTTCACTGTTACGGAAGCCATTAAAAATGGCTATTGCCAGGCTAAAGCTGAATCCGTCGAAGAAGTATTGAAGAAAGCCGGGATCAGGAATTATGAAATTGTTGAATACAGCAAAACAACGATCGAAAGCATTGTTGATTTTTTGCTGAAACCTGCTGTAAGCGGCATATTGATCATGGTCATCGTAGGGGGGATTTATTTTGAGTTGCAGGCGCCCGGAATCGGCTTGCCCTTGTTTGCAGCTGTTATTGGAGCCATTCTTTATTTCGCCCCGCTTTACTTAGAAGGACTTGCTGCCAATTGGGAAATACTTTTATTCGTTGCCGGTGTCATTTTACTTTTAATTGAAATTTTTGTCATTCCCGGTTTCGGTGTGCTGGGTATTGTAGGGATTGTTTGTATAGTATTTGGACTTACCCTGAGCCTTGTAGGCAGTATGCCTTCCGCAACATCACCCATTGATTTGCCAAATCCAGCTGGCTTTTTGAAAGCCCTCCTAACGGTGCTTGTTTCCATTGTTATCTCCCTTGCAGCGTCATTTTATTTTGGAAGCAGGTTTCTTGAAAGCTCTATGTTCAGTAAATTTGTTTTGAACACCACTCAAAAAACCACCAGGGGATACATGAGTTCGCATGTCACAGCAATTAATATGGTTGGTAAAAAGGGCATCGCAAACACCATTCTTCGTCCTGCAGGTAAGGTAGAAATTGAAGGAGACATTTATGATGCAATGGCCGAAAGCGGCTTTATTGAGAAAGGCGAAAACATTGAAGTGATTAAATTTGAGTCAGCGCAGCTATTTGTGAAAAAAACAGGAATCAGATCATGATAAAATTTGGAACAGACGGATGGAGAGCCATCATTGCCAAAGACTTTACCGTTGCCAATGTTGTTCGCGTTTCGGAAGCAACGGCAGACTGGTTATTGAAAAGTGATAACAATCCCTCGGTAGTGGTCGGGTACGATTGCCGTTTCGGAGGTAAATTGTTTGCTGAAACCGTTGCCATCGTAATGGCAGTAAAAAAAATCAAGGTTTTTCTTTCCCCCGGATTTGTATCAACCCCAATGGTCTCTTTGGGCACCGTAAATAAAAAAGCCGGTATCGGGATCATAATTACTGCCAGCCACAATCCTCCTTCCTATAACGGTTTTAAGTTGAAGGGAAGCTATGGCGGGCCGCTATTGCCGGAAAAGGTGGAAGAAATTGAAAAACTCATACAGGATAACCCGGGTGTGGATACAGAAAAATATTCATTAGAGGATTTCATTGGCAAAAAACTGGTAGAATACGTTGATCTTGAAACGATGTATTGCAATCATGTGGAAAAGAACTTCGACCTGGACGCCATACGCAAATCGGGATTAAAGCTGGGTTACGATGCCATGTTTGGAGCAGGACAAAATGTGATGAAACGTTTATTCCCCGGAACCACGATGTTGCATTGCGATTACAATCCTTCTTTTAACGGGCAGGCTCCCGAACCAATTCATAAAAACCTGCTTGAATTCTCCCACCTGATCAAAAAAGAAAAAATAGATTGCGGTTTAGCCACCGATGGCGATGCCGATCGCATAGGCTTGTACGACAGCGATGGAAACTTCGTAGACTCACACCACATTATTTTACTTCTCATCAATTATTTGGTACTACAAAAAAACTGGAAAGGTAAAATAGTTGTTGCCTTTTCAGTTACCCCTAAAGTGAAAAAAATGTGTGAACATTTTAAGCTGGATTACCAGGTAACTAAAATAGGCTTTAAATACATCTGCAATTATATGATAAAGGAGGATGTATTGCTGGGTGGTGAGGAGTCGGGTGGAATTGCAATAAAAGGCCATATCCCTGAAAGGGATGGCATCTGGATCGGTCTGACGATATGGGAATACATGGCAAAATCCGGGAAAACCCTGAAACAGCTGATAGAAGAAGTATACAAAATTGTAGGTGCGTTTTCTTTTGAACGTTCCGACCTGCATTTGACGGAAGATGTGAAGACCCGTGTCATACGGAACTGCAGCAGCGGTAAATACACAGCTTTTGGCAAATACAAAATAAAAAAATCGGAAGACATTGACGGCTGGAAATATTTCTTTAACGATGACGAATGGCTCATGATAAGGGCTTCCGGTACGGAGCCTATCCTCAGGACTTATGCCGAAGCGGGTTCTAAAAGTGCTGCCTTTGATATTTTAAAGGAAGCGGAAAATGTATTGCTCAACTGAAATAAAATAGTCAACTTCTTCTATACAGTGCTTAGGCGGGTCGTACTAATTTTTCAAAAACTCCCAGCCCGAACAAGGCAAAATCATATTTCACAGGGTCTTTGGGGTCAAATTGCCTGAGTTTTGCGGTGAGTTCTTCCACCGCTTTCCAGTCGTTTTGTTTTCTCTGCAGTAAGCCTAATTTGCGTGCCACTCTGCCTGAGTGTATATCAAGCGGGCATTGCAATACGGATGGGCTGATCCGGCTCCATAGCCCAAAGTCAACGCCACGTTTATCTTTTCTTACCATCCATTTCAGGAAGAGATTAATGCGTTTTGCCGCAGAACCATCTGCAGGATTTGAAACATGTTTTCCAGTCCGGGTAGGGTGGGGGAGATCAAAAAATACCTGGCGGAAGTTGGCGATGGCAGTCTTTATTTCATCCTGTTTTGCGATAGGTACCTCTCCTATGGGAGGTGGAATGGGTGACGGGCTGAATGCCCTTTCCATACCGCCGTGCTTTTTGTAAATATGGCGGAGTGATTTCAAAAAATAAACACAATCAGTACCATTAAAAGTACGGTGCTTGAATTTTTTAAACCTTTCCAGTTCCCGGCTTCCCGCATTCAAAATAAAATCATGCGGACTATTGTCCATCCACTTTATTAATTGATTGGCATTTTTTATAATGGTCGGTCTTTGACCCCAGGCAATGGTAGCTGCCAGGAAAGCAGAGATCTCGATATCCTCTTTTTTGCTGAATTGACGGGGAATGGATACCGGATCAGTTTCAATAAAGCCTGGCCTGTTATACAGGTCGGCTTTTTCTTCCAAAAACTCATAAAGATATTCTGCTGAAATTGGCATCTGTGGAATATTACAGGATGCTGTCGCTTAATTTTTTAATGGCTTCGTAGTTTTTTTTGAAAAACTGGTAGCGTTGTTTTGCTGCTACTCCGCTGATCAGTGTGGATTTTTTAATCAGGTTTTTCAGCCAGCTGTCTGTTTCACCGCAAAAGCTGTTATTAGTCGTAGTCATGGAGTTAAAAAAGTGGTAGGAGATATACGTTACCTTAACTTCACCCATATTCACTAAAATGGTATTATTACCAATCATTATTTCACTGTTATACAAGGCAAAATTATTTTCGTAGGCCGCATTTTTGTTTTTGCTACTCATCTCTGCCTGTTTTTCTATCATTGAAATCATCTCCGCTGCCTGGTCGCATACCAATAGTGCATCTTCTTTGCGCTCAAACAAACCGGAATTCCAGTAAAATTCAATCTGTTTAAGCAGGCTGCTTACCGTCTCTTCTGTCCATATTTCTACGGATGAAATAGTGCTGTAAACATCATAAATGCTTTTAGAAAGATCAATAAATTCTTTACTGACCGAATTAAAATTGAATTTTTTACCGCCTAAGGAGGGGGGATTTATTACGGATTTATTCCAGTAAAACAATTTAAAGGCTGTCAGCTCGGGGAATTTGAAATTGTGAAAAAGAGGAATGTCTTCCGCAGCGTATAGAATTTCCTTCTTGTCAAAATTTTGTATTTTTTTTAAATCATTCAATATTCCGGCCAGGTAGCTTTCTAAGCTGTTATCGTCATTCCCAAGCGATTTGCAATTAAAAGTTACCGTGCCTAAATGCTGTTTGTTAAAGGAATCGAAGGAAATTTTGTAATGATTGCATATCATAACTACCTCGTCAATGCTCAGAACCGTCTCTCCGCGTATTCTTCGATAGGCGCTGTCGTTGCTTACCTTCAATAAGTCCGCAATCTCATCCACTAAGGAATGGTTCGACGGAATCATTTGCTTTATTTTTTCAATGAATTCAAGCTGCGCAATGTTGTTTTTGAGTGCCATCGGCTTGGGATAAATGAAAATTTAGTAAAATGTAATTAAAGCCTGTCCAATTTATTGCAATTTATAATAATTTCTCCATTGAATTTGCAAAAAATGCAAAAATAAGGGCTGGAACTAAAACCGGAGCCCTGTTTTTAGGAAAATCTCTTAAAAACGAAAAGCTCTCCGCGATTGCCCGTTTTAATAGCCCCTCTTGCCGTCATAGTTTTGCCGCATGAAATTTTTAAAACAATTAAAAATGAAAACGACAAAAACAAAGACAATCAAAATTACAATTGGCATACTGCTGTTTGTAATAAATGCAATGGGACAGGATGTGATTTACCTGAAAAACGGGAAAACCATCAATGCCCAGGTAATTGAAGTAGACGGAAGCGACGTTAAATACAGGAAATTTCAAAGTGAAGATGGACGGCTTTATATATTGAATAAAGGTGATTTGAAGGGAATCAGGTATCAAAATGGAACTGCAGATAAGTTTGAAAACAAGGTTGCCGATAAAAACAAGCCCGATCAAAATATACCCACGGGCATAAAAGGTCAATTGGTAGCGACTGTCGGATATGGTGGTGGTCTCTTTCTCGATGCAAGGGGGTACAATTGTATGGCTGATTATGGACTTGCTAAAAAGTTCAGCTTAGGACTGGCATATACGCATGGAACTTCATTGAGTGTTGACGATCAAATTTCAGGATTCATAGGTTTTTTTGGAACAGGAGGTATGTTAACAAGGGACAATATTGGTATAAGGGCTTTATTCCATTTTGGAAAGTTAAAAAATATTGATTTTTATGGCGGTCCCAGGGTTGGCCTTTCTTTCTTCAGCAACGGAAATAATCCAATAGCTCCTTCCAATACAGTAACATCTTCTAATATATCAGAAACTTCAAATACCGTGGCACCTTCCATACAGGGTTTAATGGGGGCGAGGTTTTATATTGATAACAACTTCGGGTTCAATTTTGAAGCTGCTATCGGTTCTCCGTACATGGCTTCAATTGGGGCTAACTACAAATTTTAAAGAATAAGTATAGATAGTTTATGTAAATAGTTGATTATTAATAATTTAAAAACAAAAAAATGAAAACAAAAACAATCAAAATTACAATCGGTGCAGCACTTTTTGTAATGAGTTCTTTAGCGCAGAATAGTATGCCGGCTAAACCAGGTAAGAAAACGATTACCGTTCTTAACATTGATTCAAAAGGCTTGTTGGTAGATGCCGCTCAAATGGGAGACATCGTCCGTATTGAGCTTGAAAAGGTGGATACGTTTGAAGTCATGGACAGGTACGATGTATCGTATTTGCTGGATAAGAACAAGCTTAAAATAGATAACTGTTATGGTAAATTGTGCTTAGTGGATGTAGGTAGTGCAATTAAGTCTGAAAAGATGTTTACCGGCAGTGTGGAACTTTACGGGGAATCCATCATAATCACCATGCGTTTAATAGATGTGGCAAGCTCAAAAGTTGAAAAGACACAGGTCATGGAGTTTCTGAATTTGCCAAATGAGGTGCAGGCGATGATTGGTATTACGATAAGGGAGATGTTCGGTTTTAAAAATGACAAAGTAATTTTAGCCAGTTTAACCAAGCATTACAATTATGAAAATTCAACCAATAATCCTAATCAATCCAGGTTAGACCTGAATGGCTCGAGAATGGGCTTTACGGTATTTACCGGTAAAACAGCTTCTATCTTGCATGACAGCAAAAGTAACGGTGGTTTTGATGCATTTCCTATGATGTTCCAGTTCGGCTACCAGTTTGAAAAGCAATACCTGAATGAAGGGAACTTCCAGGCTTTGTTCGAGGTTATTCCCCTTATTACGGGCCTTGACCAGGGTTTATTCATACCCAGCATTACATTTATGCACGGGTTGAGAGATGACAGGAATGGCTGGGAGTTTGCTTTCGGACCAACCATCAATTTTGTGAAAGAAGCGCAGGGTTATTACGATAACAGCGGTCAATGGCATGTGAGCAGTGACTGGCAGGAAAAAGATGCAAATTTTAACCCTATTCCAAATCCTTATGCAATGGTATATAGAATGGACAGCCGGGGCACTGCAAAGTTGAATACAGGTTTTGTATTTGCCTTTGGCAGAACGCTTAAATCAGGGAAACTGAACATTCCCATGAATTTATACGTTATCCCAAGTAATAGTGGTTGGAGCTTCGGAGCATCCTTTGGATTTAATTCAAAAAAATAAGGTAAACTAAAATTAACCCCTGTGCCGAAAGCACAGGGGTTTTAAAACATAAACACCGGTAATGCCCTTTATTTCTTATCTAATTTTATTACTTCAATAGCCTCTTCATCGTTTTTCGTAACAGAAATCTCCTTCGTTAAATCTTGGTACCCGGGCGATTGCACCAGCATTATGTATTTTTTTCCCGACTGAGCTACAAGAAGAAATTTTCCGGTAAGCGGGTTGGTATTGTAGCTACCCTGTTGCTTATTGTTTGCCGGATCAAGCAATGTAATAGTTGCTATGAGCGGTTTGACCTTAATATCTGACGATACCACCGAGCCTTTTACCACCGATAAATCAAAACTTTCATCCGGAAAATTAATCACATAAATATCAACGTCCCCATACCCCCCGTTCCTGTTGGAGGAATAATATCCCCTTTTTCCGTTGGTTGACAGAACAAAATAAATGTCATCGTCAACGGTATTGATCGGGTAGCCTAAGTTTTCCGGGGCCGACCAGGAACCATCATCCTGCAGGGCGGTTTTGAATATATCATAATCACCCATGTTTTTGTGACCTTTTGAACTGAAGTACAGGGTTTTTCCATCGGGGTGAATAAAAGGGGCGTCTTCATCGTAAGGTGTATTGATTGCCGGTCCGAGGTTCACCGCCTTGCTCCATTCCCCGTTCGGCAGCCGGACAACTTTATACAGGTCTTTTCCTCCGTACCCTCCTTTGCGATTGCTTGAAAAATAAAGCGTATGATCGTCTGCCGATATACAGGCGCTGGGTTGCAGACTTTTTTTAGTGTTAATTTCCGGGCTGAGTTTTTCGGGAATGGTCCAGTCTTTTCCATCAAAAGAGCTCATGTACAAATCGCCCCCGGTCAGTTCCTTGTTATTCCTGTAGATAATCAGTTTTTCCCCTCCTGCAGCTAATGAAACACAGGCATCGTGGGAACTGGTATTGATATTACTGCCGATGCCGACAGGACTACTCCAGTTCCCGTTTTCTTTATGTGAAATGTAAACATCTTCGTAATAATCACCATGAGGATCAAGCAGCCCACCTGTACTTCCCGGTCTCCTGGAAGTGAAAATTAAAACGGATTCATCCGCCGAAATCACCGGAACATAATCGGGATAACTGGAGTTGATCGTATTTCCTATGTTTTCAATGTCTACTTTAACAGGATTTTTTATCATCTCCATGGCATTTTTTGTGTTGGCGATGAGCTGGTCAATTTCCTCGTTGTCAAATTCTTTAAATCCCGAAAAACTCCTGTAGCGCTGGTAAGCATTTAATGCATCTTCAAACCTGTAGGCTAAATGATACGATAGTCCAAGGTAATGAAAGGCCTCGTTCACGTTTCCTTTTGCGGCTTTTTCTAAGTAAGGAAGTGCTTTTTCCTTGTATTTCCTGATGTTGAATAGACATACCCCGATTCTATAGTTCAGATTAGAATTGGCAGAATCGTGCTGGTAAAATTCCTGGTAAATGGGCAATGCATTGCCGTAGTCCTGGTAATCAAAGTAACTATCGGCCTCTTCAATGCTTACGTGCCTCGCCTTGCCTGCCTGGGCAATGCTTTGTCCGGGCATGATCCATATTGCTATGGCAAGGCAGCCGGCAAAGACGATCCTTTTTTTATCGAAACAATGTAACAATTTCTTCCTGTTTATTACGTTTCCGTCAGCTAACTTAGTAATAACTTTCTAAATAAATACATCCTTGTTTACAAACTTTACTTAGCCAATTATACGGTATTGGAGCCAAAAGGGTGCACAGGGATCGTATTTTAGTGATGGAAAATGTAAGAGGGTAAATGTTGATGAAACACTTGTAATTGTCGGGATCGTTATTGTAACAATAATAATTAACTGAAACCTTTTGAGTAAATTTGCTTCTTTGATAAATATGTTTTTCGGAAAAGTACATTTGATTCATAGATTGCCGGCAGTTGCATTCGTAATCTTTTCGGTTGTTTATTCGAAGGCGCAGTCTCCTTTGGTGGTTAATGCTGTTAACAATGTAACCGTTTGTAAAGGGAGTTCGGTGAGCATAGGAGGTAACCCGACTGCTTCCGGTGGTGGTGGATCTTACCAGTACTCCTGGTCGCCTTTTGCAGGGCTTGACAATCCCGGTGCAGCCAATCCTAATGCAAACCCTGTTTCCACTACCAAATATTCTTTAACGGTTACGGATAACCTCAATAACAGCGCTAAGGATTCGGTCACTGTGTATGTTGACTCCCTGTTATCCCTGGAACAATGCAGCCCTTTGATTTTTTACAATACATTTACACCCAATAAGGACGGGGTGAACGATACCTGGGTCATTGTAAATGCGGTTAACTACCTCAACAATACGCTGGAAGTGTACAATCGTTACGGACAATTGGTTTATTGGTCCAATCCCTATCTCAATACATGGGATGGAACAGCTATGGGCAACGATTTGGCTGCGGCAACGTATTATTATGTTTTTGATCCCGGCGATGGAAGCAAAAAATACAACGGCACAGTAACAATTCTGCGATGAATAAAAATATAGTTTCAGCCCTTTTTTTTGCGGTTAGTTCGTTTTTTTTATACGGGCAGCAAATTCCTTTATTTACCCAGACATCAGCAAGCAGTTTTCTTTATAACCCGGCCATTGCAGGTACAAAACAAATACTTGATTTCAGGATGGGGTACCGCAGCCAGTGGACCGGTTTAGAAGGGGCTCCTCAAACGGAATATGCAAGTGTGAATGCCAGGCTTTTATATGGAAGTATGGGCCTGGGCGGATTTGTGTACCAAGATCAAACCGGGCCTACCAGCCGTACGGATTATACGGGTGCCTATGCCTTTCACCTGCGGTTTCCGGATGTTGAACTTTCGCTCGGAATATCAGGTTCTATGATGCAATACACCATCAACGGGCCAAAAATAACGGTTCAGACTCCGGGCGATGTTGCGGTGGATCAAAATGCAGCTAAAACCATTTTAGCGCCCGATGCAAGCGCAGGTTTTTATATTTACAATGACCGTTTTCATTTTGGTTTCAGCGCCCTTAATTTGTTGGATTCCAAAATTAATACTTACCCTGTCAATGTTGTTATCGTGGACGGATCCACCCTGACCCCTCATTTATTTATGTCTTTTGGTTATAATTTTTCCGGTAACCCTGACTATGTCTGGGAAAACGATGCTTTTGCATTCAGCTTCAAAGCCAGTCCTATCCTGGTCGGATACAGCCTGAGGGTATTTTGTAAAAAAACGTTCATCATAGGTACTGCCATTCGTTTTTACGATGCCGTAGCGTTCCAGGTCGGGTACATATTCGCTAATAATACGTTCAATATTTGTTATTCCTATGATGTGGCTACTTCCGACCTCAGGTATTACAATAACGGTTCGCAGGAAGTCACACTTATATACAGTATTGGCGCGAGGAAAAAAGCAAAAAGAGGCAACGATGTTTTTCAACAGCAAAAGTACGGGTATATGTTTTAGTATGCGATGTTAACTATTTGGTACGATGAAATCGTTCTGCTATCTACTATTCGTTTCCTTTTTGGTAACTCATTTTATTTCCTGTAAATCGGATAAAGGAACACCCCAGTATGGCGGATTTCCCGCCGATGTAGGTAAAATAATGGTTAATAAATGTGCGGTTTCAGGTTGCCATAATGCCCAGAGCAGCGGCGCTTGTGCCAACCTCGCGCTCGATAGCTGGAGTGATATGTTCTTAGGCAGCAGCAACGGACCAGTCATTATTCCATACAGAACCGATTTCAGTCCATTGTTATTCTTTACCAATACATTCGGCGATCTGGATCAGGGCATTTCAATCGTTCCCATAATGCCTTATAACGCTCCCCCTTTGAGCAGGGCAGAAATGATCACCCTCAATAACTGGATTACTAATGGAGCACCCAACAATACCGGTTTTGTTGAGTTTTCGAATAATCCCAACCGCAGAAAATGGTATGTTACCAACCAGGGCTGCGATGTGGTTTGCACGTTTGACGAACAGGCAGAGTTGACCATGCGCTATATCAATGTGGGAGTAACACCTGCTATAGAAGCTCCGCACCAGGTAAAAGTTTCTCCCGACGGACAATACTGGTATGTTGTATTTTATGCAGCAGGAACTGTCGTTCAAAAGTTCCGCACTTCCGATGATAGTTATGTGGGGGACATCTACCTGGGACCCGCCTTATGGAGCAACCTGGCCATTTCCTCTGATTCTAAAACCGGGTTTGTGGTGAACTGGAATTCTCCCGGGAGTGTTTTTTACCTGGACCTTATAAATCTTAAAATTTTGGCAGAATACCAGGGCGCCAACCTGTTCACTTATCCTCACGGCACAGTGATTAATTCGGCAACCCATACGCTTTATATAACCGCCCAGTACGGGAATTTTATTTATAAAATTGACATCACCAATCCTCTTGCTCCTAATATTGGCCAGGTCAGCTTAAACGGGCAGCCTCCTAATCCCCAGCATAATTCTTCATCGCCCGACCCGCATGAAATTGCCTTTTCTCCTGATAGTTCAAGGTATTATGTAACCTGCCAGAATACCAATGACGTGAAAGTTTTCAGTGCCTCTAACGACAGCATGATTGCAGACATTGCAACCGGGTATTATCCCCAGGAAATGAGTGTTTCCTACTTAAGTTCAACTCCTTATATTTTTGTTTCCTGCCAGGAAGATACCGTTTCTTTTCCCGGTAAAAGAGGTTCTGTTTCAGTGATTAACTACAATAACAACACTTTAGCATGCAAAAATATATTTACGGGCTGGCAACCCCATGGTATTGCCGTTGATGACTATACCGGCCAGGTATTGGTTGCTAACCGCAATGTCAATCCCACCGGCCCGGCCCCCCACCATCAGAACAGTTGCGGAGGACGTAACGGTTACGTCACATTCATAAACGTGAGCAACCTCAGTTGTAATTATAACCACCAGGTAGAAGTTTCTGCCGATCCTTATTCTGTGGCTTTTCGAAAATAAAGGGCTGGGAAGGGTCTTATCTTCAAATCATCAAATTTTCAAATCAACACATCATCAAATCACTCAATCATCTGGTATTGCTCTGCAGCTGTGGACCTGCTACAGGAATTGAAATGCCACCATTCTGTTTCAAGGGGTGAAAAACCAGCCTGGATCATGCAGTTTCTCAGCAATTTCCTGTTTTCAACCTGTTTACCGCTTAACCTTCCTTCTTTTAGCATTTGTTCTTCCTTTTCGGGATAAGCCAACTCTCCGAAATAGTCAAATTTGGTGCCCATGTCAATTTCCCGACCTTCTGCATCCACAATGCTCAAATCTACTGCCGCACCGAAATTGTGCAAGGATCCGAACAAAGGACTGGAAAGATATTTGGTCTTTTCACCCGGGGCGACCTTTACAATATCCCACATTACCTGCTGTACTTTTCTTGGCCTTGCCCCATCGTATACGATCAAACTATAATAGGGAAATTTGCTTTTAAGCAGCATTTGTGCGAGCACTAATTTAGCGGCTACCTCCTTTTGAAGGTAGCAGTTCTCCAGATTACCATAAACATCCGTTCCCATAAAATTGTCGGTGGATGAATACTTTAATTGAACAACAATAGAGGAATCCACCTCCTTAATATTAACGAGTCCTGCATTGATCATGCTTTGTTCCAATGATCCTATAGCAGACTCATACTTTTTCAGAACCGAATCTTTGGCCGAAAGCGGGTTGGTATTTTCAGAAATCAACGAAATGGGAGCATATTGTTTGTCGTTTGTCGCGCAGCCTGCAATATACAATACGCAAATTACCACCGGTAGATAATGGTGTTTTTTGAGATCCATTGAAATTTCTTAAATTTAAGAGTTGCAATTTAAAATTTTAAATTCGCAATTTAAAATTATAACACATGCCTTCTTTTGATATTGTAAGTAAAATAGATCACCAGTCGCTCGACAATGCCATTAATGTTGCGCGGAAAGAAATTTTGAACAGGTATGATTTCCATGACTCAAAAAGTGCGATTGACCTGGATAAAAATTCCCTTTCCATTACCCTTACTACCGAAAACGACATGCGTTTGAATGCAATTATTGATGCCATTCGTTCCCGGATGATCAAGCAACGTATAGATCCTGCTTGTCTTGATTTTGGCAAGGACCAGTATGCTTCTGGCAACATGATACGTAAGGAAATTAAAGTGAAGGAGGGGCTTGATCAGGATACGGCCCGTAAAATGGTAAGAACCATTAAAGACATTAAACTGAAAGTACAGGCCCAGGTAATGGCCGACCAGGTAAGGGTTACGGCCAAGAAAATTGATGAACTCCAGGCCGTTATCGCTTTTGTCCGCAGCAATGATTTTGGAATTCCATTGCAGTTTGTGAATATGAAGTAAAGAGTTCTAAATCGTATTACTTCGTATAGGGTTCCAGGATTTTTTTCTGCCAGTCGGCCCATTTTCCGGAGGCAATATAATCACTGATTGTTTTCTTATACTTGTCTTCTCCATAAAAAAACTTCAGCATTTCATTGGCCGGACCGTTCAATCGTCCATTAGGGCTTAAAGCGGCATCTGCGGCATTTACTACCAACTGCGCGTTAAAATAATCGCATCGCTTCAAAGCTCCCATGGCATTGGCTCTTGTCCTGAATTCGTAGGAATTACCAGCATAAGCAACAAGTTTGTCCGCATATTGCTTGTCGTTAGTGGAGTTATAGGCAAGCTCCAGCCATTTCATGCTTACATTTTTTCCAACGTTTCCTTCCACTCCTTTTGTTGTTTCAAGGTATTCACTTATTTTGGAGGGGTTTTCTATATACAACTTTTGCAAAGTC
>Ga0206880_1023_pt1 | contig 19420 bp, 18 predicted proteins | sample Alteio_BWOrgCont_6_FD_152848 | JGI IMG/M metagenome (GOLD analysis project Ga0206880, IMG submission 152848) | Enriched cells from forest soil in Barre Woods Harvard Forest LTER site, Petersham, Massachusetts, United States -... | ecosystem: Environmental > Terrestrial > Soil > Temperate forest > O... | reverse complement strand
GAAAGCCGACAGCCTTCGAGTAATCAGTGTGGTCGTTCTCATACACAAAGATCGTGCCCGTCGCGACGGACCCACCGTTTGCGAATACAATGCCGGGTCCGGTCATGCCATCAACTTCGGTGCCGATGAAATGCGACTGGCCCGCCGCATCCCAAATGCAGGTTGGTTGGTGGTGACCTATCTGCGATGGATAGCAATGCACATGTGTCCAGGTATTACCACCACCGCCATCCTGATAGACGCCAGCAGTGTAGCCGGTTGTATTGCCCCAAACGACGATGTCCTGAAACGTGCTATCACTGGTGGTCTGCTCGGCTTTGAAGTTGTATGGCGCGGCTGCTCTGGCCCCTTGCTGCAATACATGGACGGAAAAGAAACCTGACTCGAAATCGTTGCCCGGGTGCCCGTCGCTGAGGTAGTGTCCAACAATGAATTGCGCGTCTTGTCCCGCTAAGCCGTTCGGGATGCTGCCGTACGTATTTACGTGCGACCACACCGAGCCCGGCTGACCAGCCTTCGTGACGGCTGTCTTTGCGAGTGAATTGCCATCGAAGGAGATGCGGGAGACATGGCAATAGAACTGGTTCGTGCCATAGGGACGGTAATAGACCCCCGACATCGAAGCTGTCGCGCGAATGATGGTTGTGTCTGGCCCGCTGCCCTCGATGTTTACACAGTTTGCGCTAGTGGTCGAAGGGACGATGCCCGTGGAGGTAAGATATACGCCCGGCGGAAAGATGAGAGTGCCGCCAGTCGCTTGCATCATAGTCACCGCAGAATTCAGAGCTGCTGTGTCATCGTGTACGCCGTCACCCACCGCACCGAACGCGCCTACGCTTACGGGGCCGCATTGCACCGCGACAAGCGAACCACTGTTGTCCAGACATACAGGCTGCCCGGGTTTACCGTTCGCCACCTGTGCATGAAACAAGGGATACTGCGGTCGCTGAAAGGTTTGACCGTTATGCGTTACTGTGCTGTCAGTTTGCGCTGTCAGCAGGCTGGGCGAGAACGCCGCCACCGTCAGCGACACGGTGAGAATCGAGCTTCTAAAGAATCGCGTCATCTGCACCCTCCACAATACTGCCACCATCCACTCTCTGCCGTTTGACATCTGATTCCACCAGCGAAACGACTTGCGGTAGTCACAACGCTTTGCATAGTCATCACCCTAGTTGCGGAGTGACGGGCATAGAGGCTGACGATGATCGGGGTGTTGAGCTGGAATGCCGTAGACAGGAGGTATCTCCTTGTGGCGCCGAGTCTGATGTCGGTGACACAAAATCTACAAGAAGCCTGTTTTATTTGACGGTTTTAGTGGTGGAGGCGGTGGGAGTCGAACCCACGTCCGAAAAAACCAACAACAGAGAGCATTCATGCTTTTCCACGTTCATCTTTGTCTCGTCAGCGTCGCTTAGAACGGGCGAAGACGCGAAACCGACCAGCCTGATTGATCTCGTCTAGCCGTCCAGACGGAACAGCTTCGACCAGCCTACTGTGCGACGATTGGTATCCGCCCGTAGGCGAAGCGGAAGCAATCGGCTACTTAATTAATTAAGCAGCAAGCGCGAATTGAGGTTCGGCACTTATAGTTTTGTGAGCGATTACGGGTGTTCACACCCCGGCATGCCTCTCTGCCGCAAGCAATCCCGTCGAAGCCGTGACGCCCCCACTAAGGGAACTGGCCCAACATTGCATTGGGGCACTCAAAGAACCATCACCATTATACGCGTATGAATTCGAGCGTCATAACTCTCTCACGCGAACGCAATCACTAACGCACCAGCAGTCACCAGAGCGCCACCTACAATCTTCGCCGGCGTCATGCTTTCACCAAAGAACAACCACCCCGCCACAATCACCAGCGCAACGCTCAGCTTGTCGATCGGCGCCACGCCACTCACCGGCCCAAGCTGCAGCGCACGAAAGTAACACAGCCAACTGCATCCCGTGCACAGTCCGGAGAGCACCAGAAACACCCAGCTCCTGCGTTCAATCGTCGGCAGTCCGCCATGCAGATCGCGAGCCACCACAATCGCCCACGTAAACACCAGGATCACCGTCGTCCGTATCGCCGTCGCCAGGTTGGAGTCGATATGCTCCACACCCACCTTCGCCAGCAATGCCGTCCCTGCCGCAAACACCGCCGACAGCACCGCCCAGAAGACCCAACCCATTGCGCTACCTCCGTGACTACTTGCTCGGCAGCGTCACCGTGTCCAGATTCACCTTCAAATATTCGCCCCGCTCGATGCCCGCACGAATCTGCGCCGGCGACTGCCCACGCATCGTCTCGCGGTAGGCATACACACCCTCTTCCAGGCATGTCCCGCACTCCGCGCCATGTAGCCCCGCAAAGCACGCATGCAGGCTGTCGTGCCCCAGCGCGCGATCGCAGCGACAGTAGCAGGGTTCCTGGTGCAGCACCGCAGGAATCTTCGCCGCCATCTTGTACGCGGCCACCTGGTACGCATGCGTGAAGTTCGGTCCGGTCAGTTGCTGTCCATGCAGAATCGGTGTCATCGCTGTCGTCGGAGCCCCAACGCTATACGCTGGCACATCACTCGCCGGATCAGAAAACTGCGCCGAAGCCGCCACCGTCACCAGAGCCAGAACTAGGCATCCCAACACACGTCGCATCGAATCCCTCACCTCGACTCCGATCATATCGCGCAGCCGCACAGCTTCGCCTACTGCCGTCCTGCAGACTCCTTCGGAGCCACCGCAAAGAAGATCCTCTTCCGCCCGCGTCCCAGCAGCGCCCATCCGTTGCTCTTCAGGTCCCACGGAACCCAGCCCACCTCCTGCGCCACGGTAAATCCCGCCGCATCCAGATGCTGAATCAGCCGGTCATCCGGCGTCGCTACCACGACCATCTCGTTCATCTTTGCCTGCCGTAGCCGTGCCAGCAGGGAACTCGCAGGCTCATCCTGGTTCACCGACCACACACTCTGACGCAATACCCCATCGCTGCCACGCCGCAGAGCCCATCCCAGCAGATGATCATCGACAACCACCACCTCGCCCGGCGCCAGTGACTCCTCCACCGTCCCACGCATCAGGCGCAACGCGTTCTTCTGACGCTGCCACTCCACATACCCCACACGCCCCGCAATCGCGCCCAGCAGAAAGACCACGACAAATGCCGCTACGATGCGGCGTCCGCTCGGCACGCGTCTCTGCCGCTCGGCGCTGGTTGCCGTAACCGATAGCGCAGGTATCTCAGTTATGTCTTGGAAATCCGTCACATCCACTATCATGCCTCAACCAGAAAAAAAGGACGGCATGAACGGTCTTCAGTCCATGCCGGGAGGCCAGTGACGCAACTTGCTTCTCGGGTAAATCTCCGAGAGATCTTTCGCAATCTCCATTCCACAAACTGGAGCATCGCTGAAACAGTTATACCAGATTTCGGAGATAAGTCCAATAGCCTGTGGAAATCTCCGCCATAACCACCCAAACCTCTTCATAAACCTCAAGAAACCGTTCTCTGGACACTCGAAATCAACGGATTCCCATACCATCACCCCGCGATACATCCACATGCTCACAGGGCGCGATAGAAACCTACGCCGTCTGCGGCTTCAAGATAGCGCTAAAGTCCCCGTCTGCATTCATTGGGTCGACGGAGATTGTGCCCGCCATCTTCGCCCCCGTGTCATCCACCACTCCGGTCAGCGTCACCGTAATCGGGCTGCCATCGTACTCCGAGTTGAAGCTCCACGTCAGCGTTTGATCCTTCACTTTGCCGGTCACAACATGCGTCTTGGTATCGTCGCCTACGCAGCTTCCGCTCACCGTCATATCGGCCGCCGTGGTTAGCGCGCAGCTCAGGTTTACTGGAGTCCCCTGCACATTCCCGGTCACCGTCCATGTTCCCGTCGTCGGTATAGCTGCCATCATCTCGGTCGGCAGGGAAGTCGCCGCCACCAGAACTGCACTTGTCATCAGCACTCGCATCATCATCGTGTTCTTACCTCATTGAAATTATTTAATCGTCCAACAGGGCACTCAGCTCCCGTGCCATATCCAGGTCCTTCTGCGTCACAGTGCTTCCCACGTCGTGAGTTACCAGCGCCAGCCGCACCTTGTTGTACCGTATGTCGATGTCAGGATGATGACTTGCCGCCTCGGCCGCCGCAGCCACGCGGTTCACAAATATCATCGCCGCCGCAAAGTCCTCAAACGAAACCACGCGCACCAGTTCATGATTCTCCAGGCCCCAGCCCGGCAACTCCATCACAGCGTCAAGCAGTTCCTGCCCTTGAATCGGTTCCATGGCACTCTCCCTTTCACGCCTTTGATGCTCTAAGCCTGTTTCGCCTTCTCCCGCTCAGCCTTCTTCTTCGCAGCCCACTCCGGCTTAGTCACCTGCCGACTGCGTCCCAGTGCCAACGCGCCTTCCGGCACATCCTCAGTAATACACGATCCCGCGGCAACGTACGCGCCGTCACCCAGTGTCACCGGAGCCACAAGTGTCGAATCCGACCCCACAAACACACCATCGCCAATTGTTGTCGTGTGTTTGTGTACCCCATCGTAGTTGCACGTAATCGCGCCAGCGCCGACATTCACACCAGCGCCAATCACCGCATCGCCCAGATAGCTCAGATGGTTGGCCTTTGAGCCCTTGCCCATCTTCACCTTCTTCGTCTCCACAAAGTTCCCCAGGTGCGCCGCCTCGCCAATCTCGCTCCCCGGCCGCAGATGAGCATACGGCCCCAACTGAGCACCATCGCCTACGACAGCGTCATCCAGCACGCACCCATTCCTCACCAGCACGCCATCACCCAGCGTCGAGCTCTGTATCACCGAGTAGCTCCGTACCCTGCAATCGCTGCCAATCTTCGTCGCACCCAGCAGCTGCACGTACGGCTCAATCACCGTGTCCGCGCCCACCTCCACCTGCGCGTCGATCACGCAAGTCTCCGGCCGAAAGATCGTCACACCTTGCGCCATCAGCCGCCGCGCAGACTCTACGCGCATCGCCGCATCCAGGTGCATCATCTCCGCAATCGTGTTCGCGCCCAGCACCTCATCCACGCTGTCGCCGGCCAGCGCCACGACACGCTTGCCCTCGCCCACCAGCAGCCCCGCAACATCGGTCAGATAAAACTCGCCATTCGCATTGTTCGTCTGCAGCTTGTCCAGCTCAGCAAACAGAGCCGCCGTCTCAAAGCAATAGATCCCCGAATTAATCTCCGGCGACCCCAGTTGCTCCGGCTTCAAATCCTTTTGTTCGACGATCCCCAACACTTCAGCCGCTCCGGCAGTTGGCCGCATCACACGCCCATAACCCGTAGGATCAGGCGGCACCGCAGTCAGAATCGTCATCGCAGCCTTCTGCTCGGCATGGAATGCAATCATCCGTTGCAGCGTCTCTGGCTTGATCAGTGGCACATCGCCACTCAGCACCAGCAAATTCTTCGGAGGCCTCGCACCATTCAGCGCAAACTCTGCCTTCACCATCTGCAAGGCATGCCCAGTGCCACGCTGCTCAGCCTGCAACACAAACCCAACGCCTGTCTTTTCGACAGCGGCCTTCACGCGCTCAGCCTCATGCCCCACAACGCAGTAGATCGCATCCGCAGCCGTCACCGTCTTCGCCGCCGCAATCACATGCAGCAGCAGCGTCTGCCCGCCAATCTCATGCAACACCTTAGGCCGTCGCGACTTCAGCCGCGTGCCCTTGCCAGCCGCCAGAATCACTACACCCAGATCACGCATCACGCCCCCAATCCTCTCACGATCCCACCAGACCTTCTACCCCTGGCAGACTTCCACCACAGCCGCTCCGTACTTCTCCACCTTCTCCGGCCCCATACCCTTCACGTCCTTCAACTCTCCCAGCGTCTGCGGATTAGCTACAGCAACCGCCCGAAGCACCGTATCGCTCAGCACAAAAAAGCTCGGCAGCCCAGCCTTCGCCGCCTCATCCCGCCGCCACGCCTTCAGCCGCTCTTCCAGCGCCAACTGCTCCGCATCCAACTCCACCGGAACCACAACTGGTACCGCCACAACTCTGGGTTCTCTGGGTGCCCCATGTCTCGCCTCTGAGACATGGGTTCGTGCCGCTGCTCTATCGGGTTCAACCCGGGCCTTCGCCACAGCGGCCACACCCTCACCACGACAAGCCGCCAGAATCGCCGCTCCAAACTTCTCCACCTTCGCCGCACCCAGCCCCTTGATCCCGAACAGCTCATCCATCGTCCGCGGAGCCTCCATCACAATCGCTCTCATCGTGCTGTCCGGAAACACCGTAAACGCTGGCGCGCCATTCTTCTTCGCAACCTCGCTCCGCCAGCGCCGGAGCCGCGTCTCAGTCGCCTCTTCCTCCGCCGTCAGCTCGCGAGCAGCAACACTCTTCTTCGTCCCTTTCTTCGAACTCTTCGCCGATCCGTTAGACGCACTCAACCCTCGCGCCGCATCGCCACGAATCCAAACCGTCGCTAACGTCGCATCATCCGGGTCGCGCCCTTCAAACGTGATCGACGCCTTGCGATACGTAATCTCCTTGCCCTCAGGATTCGTAAACGTGTCATTCGCAATCGACACCAACCCGGCCCGCGCCAACCCATCCATCAGCGCGTCGAACCGCTTCCGGTCACTCGTAATCTGCAGTTCCGTAAACAGCTTGCCCAGCGACTGCCCGCGTCCATCCAAAGCCTTCAAAATCCTGCGCAGCTCTCTCCGCTCCCCATCGTCCGGAGCATGCCCATCCTGCCCGGCACCGCCGGGTTTACAAACATCGCAGTGCCCGCACGGTCCCTGCCTGTCGCTCGTATCGCCAAAGTGCCGCACCAGCGCCACCATCCTGCACTGGTGCCCTTCGGCATAGGCCATCATGCTGTCGATCTGGCTCTTCCGCGCCGCCACTTGGCCGTCATAACCGCTCTTCCAGGTTGCCAGCCCCCGCCGCCCATCGCCCGCGCGCACCAACCCTGCAAAGTCCACTTCAGCCACACCTACCCCATGCAGCTTCTCGATCACCCGTTCCAGCGTCTCGCGCTCCATCGCGACGCCCTTCTTGCCTAGCGCACGCTGCAGAGTCTCCACATCCGTCGGCTCATCGCTCAACACACCCGCCACGCGCTCCAGATCGCTCACCGCGGGATAGTTCTTCTCCAGAAAGAACTCCTGCGTCCGCCGGTCCGCAAAGCTGTACATCAGCACCGTGCGCGACAACTTCCCATCGCGTCCCGCTCTTCCAATCTCCTGGTAGTAGGCTTCCACGCTCCCCGGCAGCGCCACATGCACCACCGTCCGCACGTCTGCCTTATCCACGCCCATCCCGAACGCAACCGTCGCCACCACCACATCCAGCTTTCCGCCCAGAAACGCCGTCTGCACGCGATCGCGTACATCCGGTGGAAGCCCCGCGTGGTACGCAGCAGCAGGGAAGTGCTTGCCCAGCTTGCCAGCAATCTCCTCTGCATCCTTGCGCGATGCAGCGTACACAATCGCCGGCCTCGCGCTCGCATCCTTCAGCAGCTTCGCAGCAAACTCGGCACGCTGCGGCTTCGACAACTCAACTGCCTCCACGGCCAGATTGCTTCGTCTGAACCCGGTGATAAAGATCGCGGCGTCCTTCAGCTCCAACTGCGCTGCAATGTCCTTCTGTACCGTCGGAGTCGCCGTCGCCGTCAGCGCCACAATCGGAGCAGGCCGCAGCATCGGCAGGTATTGTCCCAGCGTCCGGTAGTCCGGCCGAAAATCGTGTCCCCACGCCGAGATACAGTGAGCCTCGTCGATCGCCACCAGCGCTGGCTTCCGCTTCGCCAGCATCTCGGGGAAGCCCGGCACACGCATCCGCTCCGGCGCAATAAACAGAAAGTCCAGCTTGCCATCCAGATACTCACGGCAGGCCACCCGAGCATCCTCACGGCTCAACCCGGAGTGCACCCGCGCCACGCGGCATCCCAGCGCACTCAGCTTCGCCGCCTGGTCATCCATCAACGCAATCAGCGGCGAGATCACCAGTCCAGTCCCGCCCCGCGCCAGAGCCGGTAGCTGGTAGCACAAGCTCTTGCCCGCACCCGTCGGCATCACCAGCAGCACATCCCGTCCCGCCGTCGCCGCCTCGCAAACCTCCTGCTGATGCGCACGAAATTCGCGGTGCCCAAACACCCGATGCAGCAGCTCGGCCAGGCTCTCAGTTGTCGGTTTTTCGGCACTCAGGGACGAAGACATAAACTTCGCCTATCTTCGCACAACCTTCGCCGTGCAATTCCTCGCCGCTCGTTCCAGGGCCGAGCCTCTAGCCGTCCGTAGTACTGCGTAGCGCGATTTTCCTTGCGTCCTGCAACCCAACCGTAACGTATCTTCACTACATCAACAGAAACCACCCTTCACCGGAGGCACCTTCCTTGGACCTACGCGCTCAACTTCTAGCTGCATCTGCGCTTGCATCACTGTTGCTACCCTTCAGCCTCACCGCACAGGAGACGCCGGCAGCGCGCTCCGATAATGCCGCTCCCGCACAACGCGGCGACGCTGCCGCCCCGCGCCAGCGCGCCACTGGTACTGCTGCCCCCGCAGCCGCCGAAGGCGAACTCCCCATCCCGCCCGAGACCACCTCGGTCACGCACCACGAGTGGACCGCCGGTTCACGTCCCGTCCACTACACCGCCACCGCCGGCAACATCCTCATCAAGGGCGAAGGCCAGGACGCCAAGCCCATCTGCAGCATGTTCTACACCGCCTACACCGAGGACGGCGCCGCGCCGAAATCCCGCCCCATCACCTTCCTCTACAACGGCGGCCCCGGTTCAGCCACCATCTGGCTGCACATGGGTTCGGTCGGCCCTGTCCGCGTCATCACCAAAGGCCCTAAGCCAGGCGGCGCTCCACCCTATGAGGTGGTTCCCAACCAATATTCGCTCCTCGACAAGACCGACCTCGTCTTCATCGACGCTCCTATGACCGGCTACTCCCGCCTCGTCGGAAAGGGTAAGGCGGCGGACATCGCTGGCGTCGACCCGGACATTCGTGCCTTCAACGTCTTCATCACTCGCTATCTCAACCTCAATCAGCGCTGGGGCTCGCCCAAGTATCTCTTCGGCGAAAGCTACGGCACGCCCCGCTCGGCAGCTCTCGTCGCCTCGCTCAACAACGATGGCATCGCCTTCAACGGCGTGGTTCTGCTGTCGTCCGTGCTCAACTACTTCGTCAACTCTCCCGGCTACGACCTTGATACCAAGCGCTATATCCCGAGTTATGCCGCCATCGCGTGGTACTACAACAAGGTCCTGCACAACGGCACTATGAAGGACTTCGTCCAAAAGGCCCGCGAGTTCGATCGTACGGAGTACGCTACCGCGCTCGACCAGGGTGACATGCTGCCGCCCGCCGAGTTCGACGCCATCGCTGCCAAGCTCGCCGGCTTCACCGGCCTCTCCGTCGACTACATCAAGGAAGCCAAGCTTCGCATCGAGCCCACGCGTTTCCGCAAGGAACTCCTTCGCGGCGACGCCGAGATCCTCGGCCGTTACGACGCGCGCTTCGACGGCTACGACGTCGACTCCGCCGGCGAGAACCCCGGCTATGACCCTTCCGACACCGGCATCTCCGGCCCGTATGTCTCCGCGTTTCACGACTACATGCAGAATGAGCTCAAGTACAACCCCAACACCGAGTACGACCTCCACGCCCCCGGCCTCAACTGGGACATGCATCATCGCCCCTCCGGCTCGCAGCAGGGCGGCGGTGGTGGTGGCCGCGGCGGTCAAGGCCCGGCCGCGCCTGACACCGTCATAGACCTCTCAGACGCCATGCGCAAGAACCCTGAGCTGCGGGTCTTCTCCGCCAACGGCTGGTACGATCTCGCCACACCGTTCTTCGGCACCGAGCACGACCTCGGTCAGCTCATGCTTCCGCCGTCACAACTCGGCAACGTGCAGTTCGGCTACTACCCGGCCGGCCACATGGTCTACCTCAACGTCGACGCGCTCAAGGATATGCACGCCGACCTCGAAAAGTGGTACGGCAAGTAACAGCGAAACCGTACCCCAGGCAGTCTGCGCTCCAACAGTTGAGCCCCCTCCCCGCAGGCAAAACCGCCCCGCTCCCGCACACCGTGCGAGCAGCGGGGCGTTCTACTTCCGTCTCACTCCACCACGCTCTTTAGCCGCGCCAACCGCTTGTCCCACACTGCAGAAATCCCTGCGAGATACTCGCGCATCTCCGCCAGCCGCGCCGCCTCCAGCGCGAACACCCTCTCCCTCCCGCGCTGCTCGCACCGAACTAGCCCCGCACCCTCCAGCGTGCGCAGATGCTTCGTTACGGCCTGCCGCGTCAGCGGCGTCCCCTCAGCCAGTTGCGTAATTGAGTACGCAGCGCCGCTGCTCAACCTCCCCACCAACCTCAGCCGAGTCGCATCTCCCAGCGCCGCAAACGTCGCCGCCGCCCGCCGCTCACGCCCGGCTGGCAAGATACCCCTCGACATTCTTCATCTGCGCCTTCCAGCCGCCCTCGTTCATCCGGAAGGCCTCATCCCGCCGCCATGCCGGCACCTTGTCAAAGCCCGACTCCACCACCTTCAGCAGCGTCCCCTCCGCTGTCGGCTCCAGCGTAAACGTAACTAGCGTCGGCTCCTCCACGCTGTAATCGATCTTCGGATCGATCCCATACGGATGCCACGTAAACGAGAATAGCCGCTCCGGCACAATCTCCTTCACCACCGCACGCCACGTCACATGCTCATACCCCGGATGCGTAATCTGCCCACTCGCCTCCTCGCCCACCACGAACGGCGCATGCATCTTCACCCCAAACCAGTCGCCAAACTCCACATGGTCAGTCAATGCCTGCCAGACCCTCGCCACCGGCGCCTTCAGTTCAATTTGCTTCTCAATCCGGTCCGTCACCATATGCAACCTCCAAGTTGCATACTATGCCAGTTGGCGACAGAAGCGCAACCATAAGGTTGCGTCACTATACTGCGGCGATTGACGCCCCGGCATCTCGCGGGAACATGACGGAAAACGTCGTCCCTCGCCGCAGTCCTTCTGTCGTAGATCGAACCCGAATCGAGCCACCATTTTTCTCAACAAGCTGCTTACATACCCAGAGCCCAAGGCCGGTTCCGACCGTGCCCTTGGTCGTAAAGAAGGGGTCGAAGATCTGCTTCGCCGTAGCCGCCTCCATGCCGTGCCCACAGTCGGCCACTGTCATCCGGATGCGTCGTCTGCCATTGTTCGGATCAACGGAGGCAGAAGCGCGCAGAACAATCCGGCAGTCCTGGCCAACTGCGTCCAGGCTGTTTGCGAGCAGGTTCGCCAGCACCTGCCGCAGCTCCCCCGCGATTCCCATCACCTGTAGCGTCTCCTCGCACCGCTGCTCAACGTTGGCTCCGTTGGCCCTGATCTTTGCCTGTAGCAGATCGACGACTGAGCCAATCAAATCGGACGCCGAGTTGCTGGTTGCCGCGGAAAACTCCCGATAGAACCCCAGAGTCTGCCGAGTGATATGGGCAATTCGCATCAACTCCCCATCTGCGATCTCCAGATACTCAAGGGCCTCCGCGGGAACGTTCGCGGTCTTTCGCGCGAGATACAGTGTGTTCATCATCGCTTCGAGCGGATTGTTGATCTCGTGTGCGATGCTTGCCGCCATCCGTCCCGCGCTCGCCAGCATTTCGTTTCGCAGCAGCGCCTCTTCCGCCAGCTTGCGCGCGGTGTTGTCGGTGCCGATCAAGAGATAGCCGATGATGGCCCCCTGTGCGTCCCGAAGTGCGGTGACGGAGACCACTGCCGGTAGACGGCTCCCATCCTTGCGGACGTAGGTCAACTCGTAGATGTCTTCGATCCCGCGCGAGGCCTTGAACACCAGCGCTTCGAAACCTGGCGTAATAGGCGTTCCCAGTTCGAGGCTCAGTGCTGCAGCGCGAGCAACAATCTCCTGCGGATCGGAGATGTCAGCTGGAGTGATCTTGTTCATCACTTCGGAGGCGGTGTACCCCAACATCCGCTCAGCCCCAACATTGAATATCTGGATGACGCCATGCGCGTCCGTAGCGATACTTGAGAAGTTGGCGCTGTTGAAGATCGCGCGCTGCAAAGCGCCCGCCTTGAGCAGTACCTCTTCCGCCTGCGTGCGCTCGTTTATCTCTGCTAGCAATTTCTGGTCATCGTCTTGCTTCGACTGATTGAGTCGCCTTCAGGAGAGCTTGGTTGAAAATCAGTCCCTGACCCAACTTCCCAATCTTCTTCCTTAAATTGACCGGTGACTGTGCTGTATAGCTCACGAAGTACAGCTTGTGTGCAATACCCAACTGCATTGCGAGCAACGCAGTTGCTTTAACATCATGCAAATCATCTACGAGCTGCCTTCACCACACACGCTATGGACTGCACGTATCCATCGACCAGTACTGATCCGGTGTGATCACCGTAATCGTATAGCTGTCGGGGGGGTACATCTCGCTCACATAAGCCTGGGCGGCCATGAGGCTCAGCTGGTAGGTTGCCAATGTCTTGCACTCTGACGTAATGGAATCGGAAGAGGAGACTATCTTGAAGTAAAACCATTGGCAGCCCGCGCATTGCGTCGGAGCCGGAGCCGTCAGGTTTACTGGAAGCTTCGCGGTCGCCGCCGGATCGGTTGAGTCGGTGGCCGTCAGCACGTACGCGTCGTTGGTGTCTCGCGTTGGCCCTGTCCATGAGCCAGAGACAGGTAGACCAGTCAATTGCATGAACGGCACTGTGTTTGGAGTTTCAAATCCTTGTAGTTTGATTGCGCAACCCGCGGTGCAATCTGTCACGTCCCAACTCAACGTGATGCCGGTCCCTACCGGCACGTCCAGTGGGTTCGGAGCGGTCGCGCTGATTTGAGTTCCATTTCCCGATCCGGAAAAGGAAGCGATCTTCAGCACGGGCGGCCCGGGCACGCTCAACACTCCGCCGGGTAACGTGTAACCCGCTTGGTCGCAGGGGCTGTTAGGAAGGCATTCTGCCTGCAATCTGAAGTACGCCGGGTAGCTGTAGCCGCTAACCGAGGTCGTGCCGGAAGGCGGCGCGTTAGGAATGCTGGCACTACTTCCAATTCCGTCGCCGTTCGCGTCCGTCCCAATGATGTCCACAGTCAGCTTGCAGTCTGGCGGCGCATCGACCGCATATCCAAGAATGACGGGATCGCTTGACAGGACCGGCGCCTTCGCGACATAGAACGACTTTAACGTCGGAACAGGCGTCAGCGCCGCAGGCCACGAAGCTCCCGTCCATCCCTGGCCAGTCGACAGGTTCACTGACCATGCACTGTCGCCCGCGTTCCACACCACCATGTCGCTCTTCTTGTCCTTGTTCAGATCGGCGATGTAAACCGCTCCCGCTCCCGAGTTGCCCTTCCATATGGCGGAGTCAAACCCCTTGCCGTTCGATAGGTTCACCGTCCACACCCCATCGCTGGCGCGCCACATGAACACATCCGCCTTCTTGTCCCCGTTCAGGTCCCCAACGTAGTTCGGTCCATCTGTGCCCCAATCGCCCTGCCATATCTGTGAATCGAATCCCTTGCCGTTCGACAGGTTCACCGTCCATACCTTATCGCTGGCGCGAAACATGAACACGTCAGCCTTGCCGTCGCCATTCAGATCTCCCACATGGATCGGTCCGTCCGATCCCCACGCACCTTGCCATATCTGTGAATCGAACCCCTTGCCGTTCGACAGGTTCACCGTCCACACCTTGTCGCGGTCGCGCCACATGAATACATCCACCTTGCCGTCGCCATTCAGATCGCCAATCTGGATAGGTCCATCCGACCCCCCACGCTCCAGTCCACGATTGCGGCGTAAAACCATGGCCTGTCGATAGGTTTACCGACCATGTGTTGTTCGCCGCTTTCCACATGAAGACATCTTCCTTGCCATCGCCATTCAGGTCGCCGACGAACATCGGCCCATCTGATCCGAACATCCCCGGCCAGGTCTCCGGCTTGAAGTCGCTCCCCGTGGAGAGATTGACCGACCAGGTATTGGTGGCGGCGTTCCACATGATCAGGTCTTCTTTTTTATCGCCGTTCAGGTCGATAGCACGCACCGGTCCCGTTGTTCCCGCGGTACCGTTCCACTGCACCGGCGGGCTAAAACCAGCTCCATTGCAGGAAAGGTAGATGTCCCACTTGTTCTCGCTGGCATTCCACACAGCCATGTCTGGATAGCCGTCCCCGTTGTAATCACCCATTACGGGCTGGAATGTGCCGCTCTGCGCCATCAGTCGCATAGCAAACACCATCAGTGCAAAAAACATCGCCCGGCTTTGCATCAGGAAAGTTTTCATCGTGTCCCTCTATGGCGCCGATCCGGCGTACACCCCATAGTGCGAACCATCCTGAATTCGTTTCATCGGGTCCGTGAGAGCCGATTGACGGATCACAACCGTTGACGCCGGCAACCACATTGTTGTTTTTGGCTTGCTCCCTTGGAAAAACTTCGCCAGCGATGTAACGACCTTGGCCCGGTACGCACTATGGAACGTACGCAACCCAAACTCCAGGGCAGTTCCCGGCACGTTTTTGTCTCGATACGGACACAAAGGAGAACACCATGACGAACGTCTCAGCATCAGTTGCATTCCAAGGACAGAATTGGGTCATCACGCCTGCCGCTCTCGCGGCAACGGAGGCCAAGCCAACCATCGCCAACCAGAAATGGATTCTCGTTCTGACCGGCGACGCCATCATTAACTTCGGAGCGCTCAGTAGCGGCTCCGCCATCTACCAAACGGTCACCATTAATCCGGACTCCTACTCACCGCTCCAGTGGGCCATCTCCCAATGGGGTATTCCTGTACCGGCTGATCCGACAGGGCCGCCTCCCATCCCGGTTTTCAGCCTCGTCGAATGGGCACCCCATGCCGCCACCGCCAGCACTCTTGCCAGGGATACCGGTGGCAGCCGTGCCGACTTCACAGTGGATGTATGGCGGCCCACGCCGTTTCCGAAAAACCAACCGGCCTTCCCCAGCGGCACGGTAGCCAACATGTTTAGCGGCATGGATGTCGACCTTTCTGTCTTTACCAACCAGGCGACAGCAGCCCGCATCAGCTACCACATCACACTCATCGGAACGATCGCTTTCATTCCGCCGATCCAGTAGAAATCGGCAACATCCAGACCGGAGTCCCTCGCAACTTCCACCGCCGTGCCGCCTGTGGCGCGGCGGCGGAAGGGTTTTCGCCTGCTGCTTTCTCCGCACAAAAGTGAGCCAAAACAGTGGTAAACTAGAGTGTCGCGGCAAACTGCCGCCGGAATAGCGAGGAACTCCCGAACATGGCAAAGCGCCGCGGAAATCCCAACTGGGGCAAGCCCGAGCCCATCGGCCCTGTAGTCCCCACCATCACGTCCTTTGAGCAGGTCGTCAAGGAGTATAAACTCACTCCTGACCAGTACGTCCGCTCCACACGCCTCCGCGAGTGGGCACGTCGCAACAAGAACTCAAAGTACATCCCCGAGGCACTCCTTGAGGCCTGGGGCTTCGAGATCGAGTCGACACTCTAAGCATCAAAGGCCCGGGCTAACGCCCGGGCCTTTTGCTGTCAAGCCCTTTTCAGTGTTCACAGCCAGTAACTGCATCAAAATAAAGCTTTACCCACTCAAAAAGAAAAGCACGTTCTCATCCACCGATAGCTATACTGGAAATAGGGCAGCAGACAGAGTTCTTCTCACTACCCTCTATCCACTACTGCCTATCCCTTTTGTTTGCAATATCATACCCGCAACCCGCGCAGAATCATCACTTACGGCCTTGATACCCCCGTAAGCCATTGATTTCACACAGAGCGGCCGAAAAATAGGGAGGGGGTACCCCCACCATGCCAGATACCGGATTCGTCACCATCGAAGAGGCCATTGCAGACTTCCGCGCAGGCCGCATGATCGTCGTCGTCGACGACGAGGATCGCGAGAACGAAGGCGACCTTACCCTCGCCGCCGAGTTCTGCACCCCCGAGGCCATCAACTTCATGGCGAAATTCGGACGCGGTCTCATCTGCCTCACCCTCACCGAAGAGCGCGCCGACTACATGCGTCTCGCTCCCATGACGCAAGACAACACCTCGCGCTTTGGCACCGCCTTCACCGAGTCCATAGAGGCTCGCGAAGGCGTTACCACCGGCATCTCCGCCGCCGACCGCGCCCACACCATCCAGGTCGCCATCAGCCCCAGCTCTGGCCCCAACGACCTCGCCCGTCCCGGCCACGTCTTCCCACTCCGTGCCCGCAAAGGTGGAGTTCTCGTCCGCGCCGGCCAAACCGAGGCCGCCTGCGACCTCGCCCGCATCGCCGGCCTCATTCCCGCCGGCGTCATCTGCGAGATCATGAACGAGGACGGCACCATGGCCCGCGTCCCCGACCTCATCGAATTCTGCAAAACGCACGGTCTCAAGATGGTCACCGTCGCCGAGCTCATCCGCTACCGCATGCGCACCGAGCGCTACGTGCATCGTCTAGGCGAAGCACAGCTGCCCACGCATCACGGCGACTTCCGCATGATCGCCTATAAGAACTCTGCCGAGCTCACCGAGAAGGACATCACCAACTCCAGCGACGCCACCTGCGAGTCGCACACTGCACTCGTCTTCGGCGATCTCTCCGCAAGCGATGAACCTGTTCTCGTACGGGTACAGACGCACTGTCTCACCGGCGGTATCTTCGGCTCCTCACTCTGCAACTGTGCCGCAACCGTCGATGCCTCGCTCGCTGCTATCGCCGCCGCCGGCCGCGGAGCGCTGATCTATCTGCACCAAACCAACCGCGGCTTCGGTATCGTCAACACCGCGACGCAGCCACGACTCAGCTTCCACCGCAGCGAGAGCAATGCAGAGCCAGCAAAGGATTCCGCGCCGCGCAACTCTCAGCGCATCCTGCGCCAGATCGGCCTCGGTGGACAGATCCTCTCCGACCTCGGCATCGGCAAAATCCGCCTGCTCACCAACCAGCCTGCGCACGTCCCAGCATTGCAAGGCTTCGGCATCGAGATCGTCGAGCACGTCCCCATCGCGCTTGCGCCAACCCTCTCGCGTTAACGGCTACCAGGTGTATAGGGCGGAGGGGTGCGGATTGCTCTGCTGCTCCCCCTCCACTCCATACCAATTGAAGAGAACACATTCGTGTTGTCTTTAACTGCGACAGACCCTACCTGACAACACGCTCCGGTGCCAATTCGGAACGACCTTATCAGGACATCTACGTATCGATATCCAAAAGTGATGTCAGCCCTGCATCCCGCATAGCAGCTACAAACGCCACATGATCGCTGTATTGCAACGCTGTCATTCCCACACTGCGAGCCGCCGCAATGTTCTCCTCGCGATCGTCGATGAACAGAATTTCCTCTTCAGCCACACCTAGTCCCTGCGCCGCATGGTGATAGATGGCAGCATCAGGTTTCGCAATACCCAATCGATGCGAGAACGTGTGATGCGCAAACTCATCGAGCCACGCAAAACGGCCACGAATACCATCCTCCATCGCATCGCCGATGTTCGACAGAATTCCCGTCTTCACCCCAGCCTTCTGTAGCGCAGTGGCCCACGCAATCATCGGCTCATTCGGCCGCGTCCAATGCGCCGTGTCTGCCTCAATCAACAAGGCCAGCGTCGCCGCATCCAGCTTTCGGCCTACCTCACTCGCCACTGCCTGCCAGTACTCAGCACCCGACAGCGCACCCCGATCGTACGCATCGCGAAACTTCCAGTACGCCGCATGAAACCTCTCCGCATCGGCTTCCAGCAACACCCGCATGCGCTCCCACTCAGCCGCATCAGGTGCCCCGCTCAACACCATCCCATAGTCAAACAGCACCGCTCGAATCTTCTTCATCCCCTCCATTCTACTCAGCATCAACACGAGTACGATGAATCCAACCGCACATGAACTTCTCTCAACGCACCTCCTGGAACCTTGCTGAAAACGACCTCACCCGCGCCATTCGCACCGCCCGCGAGTCGGGCCGCGATCTCATCGACCTCACCATCTCCAATCCCACCGCCTGCGGCTTCGACCAGCCCGCCGATCTCCTTGCACACCTCGGCGATTCCGCTGCCGCTCTCTATACGCCAGACCCTTTCGGCATGCCCTCTGCGCGTGCCGCGGTTGCGACCTATTACAGCGACCTCGGCAGCACGATCCCGCTCGACAACATCGCGCTCACCACGTCCACCAGCGAAGCCTATAGCTATCTCTTTCGCCTGCTCTGCAACCCTAGTGAAGAAGTCCTCGCCGCACAGCCCAGCTATCCACTCTTCGACTTCATCGCCCGGCTCGACGACATTACCCTCCGCGAATACCCGCTCCACTACGACCCCAACGCCGACGACCACCACTCTTGGTCGATCGACCTCGACGCTCTCGCGGCCTCCATCACTCCGCGAACTCGAGCCATCATCCTCGTCCATCCCAACAATCCCACCGGCAACTACGCCTCAGCATCCGAACGCGCTGCGCTCCAACAGCTTTGCCGCGACCATAACCTCGCGCTCATCGTCGACGAGGTCTTCCTCGACTACGCGCTCACCACACCGCAGCCCACCTTCGCCACGAACTCTTCGTGCCTCACCTTCACCCTCAGCGGCCTAAGTAAGGTCTGCGCACTTCCACAGATGAAGTGTTCCTGGATCGTCACCACAGGTCCCGACACCCTAGTCCACGAAGCCCTCGCGCGCCTCGAAGTCATCGCCGACACTTTCCTCTCCATGAACGCCCCCATCCAGCACGCGCTCCCTATCTGGCTCGGCCAACGCGACAACATCCAGCAGCAAATCATCGCCCGCATGCGCGAGAACCTCGCCACACTCGATGCCCGCCTCGAGCGCACCTCCGCACATCGTCTCTCCATGCAGGGTGGCTGGACGACCATCCTCCGCGTCCCACGCACAGTCGACGGCGTCCCCTTCGCCACAGCCGCTCTAGCCCGAGACGTCATCGTACAGCCAGGAGACTTCTACGGTCTGCCCGAAGGCCGTGCGGTCCTCAGCCTGCTCACCCCGCCCGACCTCTGGCAACGCGGCCTCGCCCGCCTCCCCATCGACTAGCCGCCTCTATACCAGGAACGGATTCGTCCGGCGCTCAATCCCAATCGTCGTCTCTGCCCCGTGCCCCGGAACGACCACTGTCGCATCGGGCAAGGGAAGTAGCCGCTCCCGCAGACTCGCTATCAGCTTGCCGGCATCGCCACCCGGAAAATCCGTTCTACCTACACCACCCGCAAACAGCGTATCTCCAGCCAGCAACAGATTCTCCGTCGGCAGATACAAACACAAGCTTCCCTCAGAGTGCCCTGGCGTCAGCATCACCGTCGCTTCCACGCCCTTCACGCTCACCCGCTCGCCCTCTGTAGGTGAATGGTCCGGTGGCCGAACTTCCGGCACCTCCAGTTGAAATAGCGCTGCCTGCCAATCCATCATCGCTACCAGCGGCAGGTCAT
>Ga0206880_1022_pt1 | contig 19686 bp, 16 predicted proteins | sample Alteio_BWOrgCont_6_FD_152848 | JGI IMG/M metagenome (GOLD analysis project Ga0206880, IMG submission 152848) | Enriched cells from forest soil in Barre Woods Harvard Forest LTER site, Petersham, Massachusetts, United States -... | ecosystem: Environmental > Terrestrial > Soil > Temperate forest > O... | reverse complement strand
TGTCGCTGTTGAATCTGGAAAATGAAGCAATGTATGGAGTATCTCAATCTGTTTTGTCGAAAGTGATTTTGAAATAACGTCTTGATATTGTTCTATTGTTATTGCCATGATTCTAAATGCTTGTGGCTAACTTGTTCATAGAAATCAGTTTTCTTTCCAAAACTCCCACAAATTCAGCCATTTTTGAATTAATTTCCATAGTTCCCGATCTTATAAATGGACAATAATTGCACATTTTTACTAAAGACTACCAACTAAACACTATTGGCTCAATGCGAATTTTCTTCTTTTGCTTTTGCTGTCAATTCATCCTTATGCTGGGCAAGGTACTCAAGTTGTGTTTTTCCGTAAGCTACTTTTACAATTACTACAAATAGCACGGGAACAATAAATATGGCTAATGACGAAGCGGCAATCATTCCGCCTAACACAGTAAACCCAATCGTTCTGCGTGCCACTGCACCGGCCCCGCTTGCCAATACCAATGGCATTACACCTAAAATAAATGCCAGGGAGGTCATCACAATAGGACGTAACCGAAGTCTGACCGCGTCAATGGTAGACTGTATAAGATCTTCACCCAGGTCCACACGTACCTTGGCATATTCCACGATCAGTATCGCATTTTTGGCAGCAAGACCTATTAACGTGATGAGTCCTATCTGGGCATATACATTGTCGGTAAGGCTGGGTATGAATATCAGTGTAAGGATAGCTCCAAAAGCGCCTATAGGCACTGCCAGCAATACAGACAAAGGTACCGACCAGCTTTCATACAATGCCGCAAGGAAAAGAAAAACAAAGGTGAGAGAAAATAAAAAAATGTAAATGGTCATTGAACCTGCTTGTAGTTCTTCATAACTCAATCCCGAAAAATCATAACCATAACCCTGGGGCAATACTTTAGCGGCAATTTCTTTCAGTGCATCTATGGCTTGCCCGCTGCTATAGCCTTCAGGCGATGAGCCGTCCACTTCCGCCGACCGGAAAATATTAAAATGGGACAGCAGTGGCGCTGTTTCTGTTGGTTGGTAGCTGATGAGTGAGCTGAGGGGCAGCATTTCTCCGACCTGGTTGCGTACGTAATATTTATCCATATTCGTTATCATTTTCCGGTAGGTCGTATCAGCCTGGACTACCACGTGGAATGTACGATTGTAGAGGGTAAAGTCATTTACATAAATGCTACCCATATAGGTTTGAATAGCCGTAAATACATCTGAAATACTGATTCCTAATTTTTTACATTTTTCCCTGTCTACCGTGAGATTATAACTGGGCGTATGTGCCGAGTAATAACTGAACGCATGAGAAATGGCCGGGTTTTTATTTGCTTCGGCCACAAAATTGTTCACCACTTTTTCGAACACATGAACATCGTCGTTCGTATTACGTTGCTCTATCTGGAAACTGAACCCGGCAGTTTGCCCGATACCGGGAATGGGGGCGGGGGGGGATGACTACAATGTTTGCATTTTTTACATTCGCCCTGGCAATGCGATCACGCATGATATCAATAATGTTTGGTATTTGCTGACTGGATTCACTGCGTTCATCCCAGGGCTTAAGTTGGCAGTAAATTGTACCGCTGTTGGATTTCGTTGCGCCGTTTATGACATTAAACCCGGCTAAAGCTGCATAATGCGCTATACCGGGTGTGGAGGACACTACATTCATTAATTTGGTCATTACATCCACGGACTGCGTAGTAGCCGATGCTTCGGGTAATTCATAGGTAACGTAGATAAGTCCGTCATCCTCACTTGGAATAAACCCGGAAGGCTTATGTTGAAACAGGAAAAAGGTAGCAACGCCAATACATAACAATAAAACGATCACGTATCTTGATTTGCGAATGCCACTTTGCACCCCGTTGGAATAATGATTCGTTATCTTATCGAACCAGGTATTGAACTTGAAGAAGAATTTATTCAATCCCTTTGCTTTTTCGTCAATGTGATGAGGCTTTAATAAGAGTGTACATAATGCAGGTGTTAATGACAAGGCTATGAAAGCCGAGAGTACGATAGATACGGCAATGGTTATTGCAAATTGCTGGTACAATCTTCCTACAATACCGGGTATAAAGCCCACCGGCACAAATACGGATGCCAATATTAATGCAATGGCAATTACGGGAGCGGAGATGTCCTGCATGGCATGGTAGGTGGCATCTTTCACGGACATTTTTTGGTTGTCAATATAATGCTGTACTGCTTCCACCACAATAATGGCGTCATCCACCACAATTCCAATGGCCAACACAAAACCGAACATGGTCAGTGTATTGATGGTAAATCCTAAGGGAATAAAAAAGGCGAATGTACCGAGAATGGATACCGGGATAGCCAGGATGGGTATCAGTGTGGCACGCCAGTTCTGAAGAAATAGAAATACCACCAATGCCACTAAAAAAAGAGCTATTAAAAGTGTTTGCACCACTTCATGCATGGAAACTTTTACAACAGTCACTGTTTCAAAGGGTATTTTGTAATCTACATCGGTCGGAAATGATTTCTTTAGTTCTTCCAATTGGGCAGCTATACCACTTGCCGTTTCTAAGGCATTGCTTCCGGGGGTCTGGTAAAGGGTAAGAATGGACGCGCGCTTGTCATCTACATAAGAGTTGCTGGAATAAGTGAACTTGCCTAATTCCACCCTGGCAACATCTCTGAGGTAAACCATTTCGCCTGAACCGGGTATGGTTTTTACAATGATCTTTTCGAAATCAGCAACTTTATTGAGTCGTCCGTTTACGAGAACGCTTAACTCATACGTTTGTGTTTTTTGCTGGGGAGGCACTCCGGCTGAACCTGCTGCCACCTGTAAGTTTTGTTCATTTAAAGCATTGATGATATCCGTTGATGTTAATGAATAAGCTGCCATTTTATCGGGGTTGACCCATACGCGCATACTGAAGTTATCGGCGAGGGTGGTAATTGTGCCTACACCCGGTACGCGGAGCAAAGCGTCCATTATAAATATATTGGTATAATTATCCAAGAAGGTAATGTTGTGTGTGCCCTTAGGTGAATAGATGGCCACCAGCATTAATGCACTTGGGTTGACTGCGCGTACCGTTAATCCCAATCGGCTCACGGCGGCCGGTAATAATGGTGTAGCAATGCTTACCCTGTTTTGAACATCGAGTGTGGCAATATCAACGTTGGTTCCGACTTTAAAGGTGGTGTTGATCGTCATCAGCCCGTTATTGGTGCTGTTGCTTTGCATGTATTCCATGCCATGTGTTCCGTTTACCTGCTCTTCAATGGGAGTGGCAACGGTTTGCTCTACAGTTGTAGCATCTGCTCCTGTATATTGACCGGTAACCTGTACGACAGGCGGAGTGATATTCGGATATTGATTAACAGGCAGGTTAATAATGCAAACACCACCAATGAAAGCTAATACAAGCGATACAACAATTGCGGTGACCGGCCTTTTGATAAAGGTATTGGCAATCATAACTTAATCTAAAGAATAAAAATCAATGCCCACTATTTTTACTGCTATCCAATTTATTCGAATTGTTTTGCAAACCACCCTGTTTGTTCGTACTGTCCTTTTCACTTTTTGCAATGCCCGGCTTTTTGGATTCATCTATCAGGGAACCTGTATGCAACGATTGTACCCCGTCAACAACTATTCGGTCGCCCGCCTTAATGCCTTGTTTTATGATCACATTGGGTGCTATGGTTTGCCCTAATTGTACTTTCTTTTGCATGGCTATATGTACAGGGTGAGTTTTTGTTGAATCGTCAGGGTTACGTGCCAATGTGTCTTTAGCTAAATAAACAAAGTATTCTCCCATTATCTCTACTATGGCCTTGCTTGGTACCAGTAACTTAGGAGTGGTTTCCAGGTTATGTACCCTCAAAACACAACTCGTTCCGGGCTTTAAGGAATAGGTTGGGTTGGAAAAAACCACCCTCACTCTTATTGTACCTGTTTGCGAATCAACGGCGCGGTCTATGATTGAAATCTTACCAATATAAGGGTATAGTGAATCATTGGGAAGTGTAATGGTAAAGAGCGAGTCTATCGTTTGCTGTTTGTCATCTTTAAGGTCTTCGAAATGTGCCAGCTGTTTTTCCGATATTAAAAAATCAACACCCATCGGGTCGTCGGTAGAAATAGTATTCAGTATGGTCTGTCCGACGGTTACCATATTCCCTAATTTTACCTGGCTGAAACCTACGGTGCCGTCAAACGGGGCTGAAATAATGGAGTAGTTCAGATTGGTTGCTGCCATCCTCATAGCTTGTTCAGCCGCCTTTACCGAGCTCTTTGCATTTTCAAGGGCAATGTTGGCGTGGTCAAGAGTTTGCGTGGCTACAGCATCCTTGGTATTCAGGTAATTGTAACGATCTGCATCCTGTTGGGCTTGTTTCAGGTTGCCTAATGCCACTTCTACGTTGGCTTTTGCCTGGTCATAGCTTTCTTCGTATAGTTGCCGGTCAATTTCATATAACTTCTGTCCTTTACGTACATGATCGCCTTCAATAAAAGATATTCCTGTTATATAACCCTGGACTTCCGGTCGCAGATCAACCTGGCTAAGTGCTGCGGTAGTAGCCGGGTATTTATCATAGTAAAGAACATTTTGTGCCTTTACTGTAAACACGTTGACAGGTGTAGGAGGAATAGGAGGAGGTTGTTTTTGTTTACATGAAACAAATAACAGTAAACTGATCAATAATGCTAAATAGGCTCTTGTCATGGAGGCGATAATTTTATTCGTTAATATTATTTAGTAGGTATATTACCCATTGCTTTTTCTAAATCTACCTTGTTCGATAATACCTGGAACAAGGCATTTAAATAACTGATCTCGGATGAAATTAAATCTGATTCAGCTGTTATCACATTCAGGTACGCTACCACTCCCTGTTTGTACTGCAGCGATACAACCTCATATACATCCTTTGCCATTGCCACATTATCCTGCAGAAGATGTAAATCATAGAGGTTACCTTTGTAATTGGCCAAAGCGGAAGTATACTCCGAATAGATCTCGGATTTAAGGCCCACTTCGGCCCAGTCAAGTTGTTGGGCCTGCAGTTTAGCTTTCTGAATATTTTCTATGCGATAGAAGCCCGTGAACAAAGGGATGCTAAGTGTAACACCAACATAAGAATAGGGATAGGCCTGGGAAAAGAGATTGGAAAAAGAATTGTTTTCATATTCATAATAATAATTGTAGAAAGTCGAAAGTGAAGGCAGGAAAGAAGAACGGTAATAATTTATTACTTCGTGCTGCAGGCTTTTTGCCGTTTGAAGTTGTTGGAATTCTATGCGCTTTTCGTATTTTAATTGCTGTGCAGTGTCAATGGTTATCTCCTGCATCATTTGTGCAGTATCAAAATTTACGTTAAAGTCTTTTTCAGGAGGAAAACCCATTAATTGTTTGAGAATAGCATACTGTGGTCTAACATTTTCTTTTGCTTGTTTTAGCTGGGCTTTGGAATTGTTCAAGGTGATGCTGGCTTCTTTATAATCTGTCTTATCCACTAAGCCACCAATATACTGATGGTAGGTGTCCTTCAGGTTTTTAGAAAGGCGGGTTGTATCTTCCTTTAATACATTTATCTGTTCCAGTGTAAGCAGCAAGTTGTAAAATGCTTTACTTACGGTGGCAATGGTGCTTATTTTGCTGCTGTCATTGGCTTGTTTTGCCGCTTCTACATATAAATGTGCACTTTGAGCAGCATATAGAACAGCGGGGCTGAACAAGGTTTCTGTGGCAGACAATTGGGGTATGAGGGTGTTGTAAACACCGCTTGCCTCTTGTAATCTTGGGCCAGCGGGGTCAGCGGGGTTCACTGCAAAAATTGTAGGCAATTGAATATAATGTGTAAAAGGAGCGGCAAAGTTAACTTGTGGTAACCATGCGGATAAATTAATGGCATTGGTTTTATGAGCGATGGATACATTAATTAACGACTGCATTAAGGCCGGCTGATGCTCTAATGCATAAACAATACATTGATCTAAAGTTAAATATTGAACGGTATCGGTGGTACTCTTGCTTGGAGTGTTTTGGGCCTGGGTAAACAGGGATAGATTAACGATACCAACAATAACAAAAAATACATGCTTTAACATTGGCCTAAAACAGTCTAAATATTTCCATAAAGATCTCTTATTTTCAGATACGGGACTCATTTCATTCCTGTTTTACCTTTTCAAAACTTGCAACAATTTTATAAGCGGGCTCCTTAACAAGGTTAGCAGAGATCAGCCGGAGTTTTTTATGAAAATCTACGACTTCTTGTTTGCTGAGGCCCTTGGTGGCTCTTGTGTTCAGTTCATGTATCCCTTGGTGTATTTCCGGAAGAGTTTTAAGGGCTTTGTCCGTCAGTCGTATAAAATATTCTCTCCTGTCAAGTGGATTTGTCACACGTTTGATGTATCCCTTTTTTACCAAAGAGTCAATAATGCCAACCATAGATGTTTTATCTTTCTGTAGAAAATCAGCAATGTATTGTTGCGTGCAGTTCCCTTTGGTGTGTTCTATCAGTATCAGAACCGAATAATGCCGCTCTATATCTAAATGTTCAAACTTTTTTCTTAACGCACCTACATACAACTTGGTAACGGCAGTCAGATGCCTGCCAAATGGAAATTCAACAGTGTCAGGTATAAATGGTTCTTTTTTAAGCATGTACTATTAATAATCGCGTGCAAATATAGTTTATTTTTTAATGGTATATAATATAAACTATTTATTTTATAAACTATAATATTCTATTTTTCATTAGATTTGCATAACCTCAGGCAAAACCCATGAAAAATAGCTTCCTTTTAATTTTCTCTGTGTTATTTTTAGGGAGTGAAACCGGCAAAGCTCAGTATAACGCCATCCTTAATTTTAACGGTACAAATGGAAGCAATCCCGGTGGCAATTTAACTCTTTCGGGGAACCTGTTATATGGAATGACAGGTAAGGGAGGCCTGAACAATGAAGGTTGTATCTTCTCGGTTCAAACCGATGGGACGAATTATACCAAATTGTTTGATTTTAATGGTACAAATGGTGATTCAACCGTTGGTTCATTAATACTTTCCGGGAATGTATTGTATGGGGGCGCATACAAAGGAGGGGTAAACGGTGACGGTTGTATTTTTTCGATTAACACGAATGGTAGCGGATATACGGACCTTTTCGATTTCAATGGAACAAATGGTGCATACCCTGTTGACTCATTAACGCTTTCAGGCAATATTTTATATGGAATGACTTGGGGTGGAGGAGCAAACAATCAGGGTTGTGTTTTTTCCATTAACACGGATGGCAGCGGGTATACCGACCTGCTGGATTTCAATGGCACGAACGGTAAAAATCCCAATGGCTCATTAACACTTTCAGGAAACTTACTGTATGGAATGGCAAATGGAGGGATAAACGGTTGGGGTTGTATTTTTTCCATTCGTACGGATGTCACTTTATATACTAAAATACTCGATTTTAATGATACAAATGGCGAATTGCCGAATGGTTCATTAACAATTGCAGGAGATACGTTGTATGGAATGACAACTGGCGGAGCTCTTACTTATGGTTCTGTTTTCTCCATTCATACCGACGGAACAGGGTATATTAAACTATTGGATTTCAATGGTACAAATGGATTTTATCCCTACGGTTCATTAACGCTTTCCGGGAATATCTTATATGGCACAACAAGCGGTGGCGGAGCAAACGGTGATGGTTGTATTTTCTCCATTTATACCAATGGTACCGGGTATAATGACCTTCTGGATTTTAATGGCTCAAATGGAAATGCCCCGTATGGTTCATTAACATTTTCCGGAAATGTGTTGTATGGAATGACACTTTATGGCGGAGCAAATAGTGATGGAGTAATATTTAGTTTTGCCGGGATAACAGGTATCAATGAATTACCTGCTTTATCTGGTATTGACATGAGTGTTTTTCCCAATCCTGCTTCTGCCTTTATTCAATACACAATAACCAGCAAGGAACAAACCGGGGTAAAATTAACTATAATTGATGTGCTTGGGAGGACGGTATCAGCTGAAAATTTAAATCTTCAACAGGGTTCCAATACATTCTCAAAAGACGTATCGGGTCTTAGTAAGGGGGAGTACCTGTTACAGGTAATTAACCCTATAGGTAACTCTATCCAAAAGCAGTTTGTGATAAAATGACGACGTATTTTATTCCCTTGGATTAATTTACTTTTTCTTTTTAGCAGCAGAAGGTTTCTTAGCTGCAGCAGGTTTTTCCTTTTTATCAGTAGCTTTTTTTACAGCGGGTTTTTTAGCTGCAGGAACTTTTTTCTCTTTTGCCTTTTCTGTTTTCTCAACAGCAGGTTTTTTGGATGCCGGTTTACTTTCTTTTTTAGGAACAACTTTTACTTCCTTTTCAACTTTTTCAATAGGTGCGGCCTTTTTTAACTCTGCTGGTTGAGGTATTTCTATAGCTGTAGGTGTTTCTATAACCGGAGCTGAAACTGCTTCAACAATTTTAGGTTGTTCTATTTTGACCTCTAGTTTTGGTTTTATTTCCGTTTTTACGGGTTCGGGTATGGCAATAGGAACAATTCTCCTGGCCGATTTAGAAATAAAAGGGCTGCCGGATGGCTTTCTTGGCCTGCTTATTCCGTAAGATCCCATAAATATTTTCCCTCTCCTGGTTTTTTTATCGCCTTTTCCCATGAATGATACTATTTTTAGTGATTATTAAGGCTGCGAATATACTAAAATTTAAACAACGATTGCGAATAGTATGTGAATTTGACAATTTAATTCAGAATTTTAAGCCTGGCAAATTTCAACAATAATTGTTTTTGCCCCACTCCTTCAAATAGAACAGTTGCTTTATTATTAGGGAAAACACCTTCCATAGTAACAACCTTCCCGGTTCCGAAGCGTTCGTGACTCACCGACATACCTGCCTGTAAATCCCTCAGGTGTTCAGGATTGTAATCTGCAGGCCTGCCTGCCTGGCCTATTTTTACAAAATTTTTCCTGACAAGAGGTGGAGCAGGGGGAATGTTCAGTTTGTTTTTATGGAAGCGATTCACATCAATCACCCTGTCTTCTTCTCTAACCCTCACTGCCGACGCTGACATTTCTATGTATTGTTCATCGAGTTCGTCAATAAAACGGCTGGGCTCACAGCTAATCAGGTTGCCCCAGCGGTAACGGGTGGCTGCGTAGGTGAGTGTAACTTTTTTTTCAGCTCTTGTGAGGGCTACGTATAATAACCTTCTCTCTTCTTCCAGGTCTGTCCGCGAGTTAAGTGAAAGTTGTGAGGGGAACAGATTTTCTTCCAATCCTACAATAAAAACATAAGGAAATTCCAGGCCTTTGGCAGCATGAATAGTCATCAGTGAAACACGGTTACGGTCTTCTTCCGTTTCGGCCTCTTTGTCAGCATCAGTGAGCAATGCAATATCCTGCATGAACAGGTCGAGCGTTTTCAGTTTAGTGCTTTCGTTTGTTGTGTCCTCTGCCAGGGGTGTGAGAGAAGCAACGGCATTTTTATTTTCAGAGAATTCCTTTAACCCGTTCAGCAATTCCTGGATGTTTTCATGGTGCGAAACACCTTCAGCAGTTTTGTCTGAATACAAATCCTTTAAAATGCCTGATGCGTGGGCAACGTGGTTTCCCAGGTCATAAGCGTTGTGAGTGGGCAACATCACAGAAAAACTTCTGATCATAGTGGCAAATTCATTGATTTTGTTTCGTGTGCCCGTATGAATGTCTAAATTAAAATCGTTAAAATTTTCAATCACTGTCCATAAACTCACGTCGTTATCGTTGGCAATCACGGTTATTTTTTCAATGGTTGTATTCCCGATTCCGCGTGCGGGATAGTTGATAATGCGTTTTAATGATTCTTCATCGTGGTTGTTAATGATAAGCCTGAAATAGGCAATAAGGTCTTTTATTTCTTTCCGTTGGTAAAAGGAAAGTCCACCGTAAATGCGGTAAGGAATATTGAGCTTTCTCAGGGCTTCCTCCATTGCCCTGGATTGTGCATTGGTACGGTACAGAATGGCAAAGGCACTGTTTTTGGCCTGCTGATTCATTTTTATTTCAAAGATGGTATTTGCAACGGTATTCCCTTCTTCATTATCAGTAAGCGTTTTGATGAGTTTTATTTTTTCGCCTTCATCGTTCTGCGTCCAGACGTTTTTTTTCAGCTGATCCTTGTTGTTTGCAATTATGGCATTGGCGACATTCACAATGGTCCGGGTTGACCGGTAATTTTGCTCGAGTTTAAATGTTTTTAGATCGGGATAGTCTTTTTCGAAGTTCAGGATGTTCTGAATGTTGGCGCCCCTGAAAGCATAAATGCTCTGTGCATCGTCGCCAACCACACAAATGTTCTGATACAGGGCAGCCAGCTGCTTCACAATAACATACTGTGCAAAATTCGTATCCTGGTATTCATCTACCAGGATGTATTTGAACTTGTGCTGGTATTTGTGCAATACATCAGGATGGTCACGCAGTAATATATTGGTTTTGTACAACAGGTCGTCAAAATCCATTGCTCCGGCTTTAAAACAACGTTTGGTGTATATTTCGTAGATCGTTCCCAGTTTTGGTTTGGCAGCCATGTTATCTTCATCAGTTATCCGGGAATCAGCATTGTATGCCTGTGATGAAATTAAAGAGCTTTTTGCCGTAGATATTCTGCTCAACACAAGGGAAGGTTTGTAAACTTTATCATCCAACCCCTGTTCTTTAAGTATGTCCCTGATAAGACTTTTTGAATCGTCCGTATCATAAATGGTAAAATTGGTGGGGTACCCCAATTTTTCGGATTCAATGCGTAAAATTTTTGCAAAAACGGAGTGAAAAGTTCCCATCCATAAATTACGGGATTCCGTGCTTACAACAATTCGGGCAATGCGTTCCTTCATCTCCCGTGCTGCCTTGTTGGTGAAAGTAAGGGCAAGTATATTAAAGGGATCAACACCTTTTTTCATAAGGTGGGCAATGCGGTACGTGAGTACACGTGTTTTTCCTGACCCTGCACCTGCAATAATTATTACCGGCCCTTCGGTGCATTCAACCGCCTGGCACTGTGATTCGTTGAGTTCGCTGAGGTAGTCGCTCATTTATTTATAAGGCTTGGTTTTTGTCCCGCTTACCGGAACAAAGTAGGAGGTAAAAACTTCAGCCGGGTTGATTTGATTTCTAATTATCAGTATAGAAAAACAAAAGTAATTCTTTTTTATGGCTGAAAATCTGTTGTTGATAAATTGGATTTATATTTGTTAAGGAGATTACGATTTTCAAATCCATTTATTTACTTTATGCTTATTTAAATGTCCAGGATAGCCCTCCTCTCAGATACACATGGTCACTTAGACCCGGATATTTTCAAATATTTTGATTCGTGTGACCAGATATGGCATGCGGGTGATATTGGAACAATTGCTGTTTGTGATGAATTGAAAAAAATAAAGCCGCTTATTGCGGTGTATGGAAATATTGACGGACAGGATATCCGGAAAATTTATCCCCAAAACCAGCGTTTTTTTTGTGAGGGGGTGGATGTATTGATCACTCATATTGGCGGTTACCCGGACAGGTATTCCTATGAGGCAAAGCAATTAATACAGGCAAAGCCTCCAAAACTTTTTATCTGCGGGCATTCCCACATACTTAAAGTGATGTTCGATAAAAAATTTAACCTGCTTCATATTAACCCGGGTGCGGCTGGTGTGTATGGCTTTCATAAAGTAAAAACCTTAGTTCGGTTTACCATTGAGGCTGAAAACATTAAAGATTTAGAAGTGATTGAATTGAAACTTCGGTAACACAATGAAAGTTTGAATTTCATATCTACCCGGTATAATAAAAGGAGGAAAAGAGGATCGGGGTACTTTATCAGGTTTTTAAAAGTTCTTTGTATTTATTCTTGTTGAAATATATCAGGGTCAGATTTAATCCTAACAAAATTAATCCGAGTGGCAATCCGGCCGGTTCAAATGCAATATGGTACAACACCGCATTTACAGATATGCTTAATAAAATGAGCATCATCAGTGCTACATAGCTGTTGATGATCAATGAAATGGCAGCAAGGGTTTCAATAATTCCTACCAGCACGATTGTTTTAGAAGCAGTTAATGCCTGCCAGTATGGTATTGCATCAAATGGCGGAGCAGGCAGTTCGATATAAGTGAACAAATGATTGGTTCCGAAAAATAATAATCCTATACCAAATATCATCCGGATGACACGTCGAATGCTCCTATTCATTTTTTTATTTTAATTATCGGTAAACAAAGTTTTAAAAGTTGCAATATTAATAAAATATTCCCCTGATTTTTCTCTTTTTATAAGATAAGTCCGGTCTCTCATCCATTACGTAATAGCTATTGTTCTTTCTGCTATCTTTAGTGCATGAAAGCACCTTTAGAAGTTTGGGTAGAGGTCAAAGAATCCATTAAAGATTTTCTGCATAAGGCCAGCAACGAAGTGGATGAGACCAAAGAGGCCGGGAAAATATTGAAAAAATATTCTCATGGACATCCTTTAAGTGAAAAGGAGAAGGCGCTTATAAAGCAACAGGTATTCGATATACTGAAAAGTGTTGGTATTGGAATACCTTTCGTCCTGGTTCCGGGTGCAAGTATATTATTGCCTATTCTCATAAGCGTGGCGAAAAAGCATAAAATAAACCTGATGCCAAGCTCATTCAGGTAGATTATCAGGATCACAAAAATCAGAATAAAACAATGAAAATAATTATAACGGGTGCTACCGGCATGGTTGGCGCAGAGGTAGTACGACAGGCAATTTTGGATACCGCTATTCAGGAAATAACGGCCATCGTCCGTAAACCCCTGGATGTTCAGCATCCTAAACTCAAAACAGTTGTTCATCAGGATTTTTTGGATTACACTTCACTTGCCGGAGTTTTCAAAGAAAACAACGCCTGCCTTTGGTGTCTCGGCATATCCCAATCACAGGTAAGTAAGGAAGAATATCATACTATTACTTACGAATATGCAATGGCAGCGGCAAAAGCAATGTTACAGGCGAATCCTTCCATATCCTTCGTATTCCTCAGTGGTATGGGAGCAGATTCAACGGAAAAAAGCAAAACTACATTTGCCCGCGTAAAAGGTAAAACAGAAAATGCTTTACAAAAACTTGAATTCAAAAAATTGCACATTGTAAGACCCGGTGGAATAAAACCCGTTCATAAAAATAAAAATGCACCCTGGACAAATAAGGTAATGATTCCTTTATTCCCCTTATTTGAATTCATTATTCCATCTTCCGTAATTAGTTCCGTGGAATTAGCAAAAGTGATGTTATATATTGCAAAACAGGGCTATGATAAGAAACTAATGGAGAACAGGGAATTAAAAAAAATCTACAAAGAACATTTTGTTTAGATCAGGTAAAGATTTTCTGTAAATTTTATAACATGCATAAATTAAACTGGCTGATAGCTAAAACGCAAAATTCATCTTTTTATCTATGGTTACTGAACCTGTTAGCTGCCCGCCTGGTGCCATTTAACAGGCCGCACTCGTTTGCCATCAGGCATATAACAAATCAATCCATTCATGTTGAACTGCCTTATAAAAAGACCAATCTCAATCACATAAAAGGAATACATGCCTGTGCCCTGGCTACGCTGTGCGAGTATTGTACAGGTATTGTTTTGTTGGCAGCAACAGATGCCACTTTGTATCGTATTATTTTAAAGAACATTCAAATTACCTACCATTACCAGGCAAAGACCTCGGTGCAAGCTAAGTTTGAACTTACCGACGAATGGATAAATACCCATATTGTTACTCCTTTAAAAAGCAGTGATGCCGTTTTTTCCGAATTTAAAGTTGAAGTTTATGATAAAGAGAACAATTCTGTTTGCACAGGACTTATCAACTGGCAGATAAAATTGTGGAAGAACGTAAAGACGAAGTGATAATTGTCAATGGCCCGCCGCCACGATAAATAAGAGGTCTGCATCTTTAGCGTTCGACTTGTGTTAATACTTTTTCCTGGGCGTTCTCCAGAATTAATATTTCCACGCGTATATTCTCCTGCCCTTCTTCTGGTGTGGAAGGATTTTTAATGATCATCCTATCTCCACCATAACCTATGGCTATTAATCTATTTTCATTTACTCCGTTAAGGATAAGATATTTTTTTATGGTTTCGGCACGCATTTTCGAAAGTTTTTTTGCACTTCCCGAAAAATTCCATTCATCGCCTGAATTACGATAGGCTTTGTTTTTGTATATCCTGTTATTGCCATTGGTGTGTCCTTGTATCTCAATCTTGATTTTTTCATTCGCAAGCAAATAATTTAAAAGCCTCGATAAATCCTGCTCCGATCCTTTTCGAAGTGCATAGGTATTGGGATTAAAGTAAATATTTTTCAGGATGAAATTATCACCCGCTTTTAATGGTTCGAGCTCAATTTTAAACCGGTTACCGGAGCCTTTGATTTCATCACTGATTTTAATACTATGATCGAAATACTTATAACCTATTACCGAACATTCAACTTTATAATTTTTGCCCCTTTCAATTTTAAATTCAAATTCTTCTGTATTAGTAGCACTAACAGTCACTTCATTGTCCGTTAATTCATCAACAATCCTGAGTTTTGGCTCTGTTAGCGTTCCTTTTTTACTACTCGTTACATTACATTTAACAGAAATAGCTGAAACAGGTTCAATGTTTATACTTGCAATCGAAATAGCTCTTGTACATGGTATATGGATGGCCTTTACCTTCATCGTGTCCGTTCCTTTCCATAATCTGAAAAAATGGCCGCAATTATTGACGGATGTGTTTAAAATTGAAATATAATAAATGTTGTTTTTCTTCACTTGCATATATTTTTGAGTCAGATCGTAAGCCCCTGGTTCACCATTTTGATTGAGAAAAAAGGAAGGTTTTAAAGGTTGTATTTTTTGGTAATAAACTTTATCACAAAAATCATTTTTATTGTATTGGTATACAAAAATCATGTAATGATCAAGATTGTCAATAGGATCAACTTTAAAACCAATAACGGTGTCTTCTTTTGCAAACACCTTGTACCAATAGGAAAACTGATCGTTGGGAGTATAAAAAATAATTTGATCAAGAGGAGGAGGGGTGATTTCTTCTCCCGTTTTGGAACAATTAAATGGAACAACTATTTCTTTTGAATAGGTGGAATCGTAATTTTTCAATTCATTCACATACGTTTGTGAAACTCCCTGGGATGAAATAGCAATCAAAAAGAACAAAATACCTCTTGAAATTATCTTTATCTTTTCAATATTCAACAACTTGAGGATCATTTTTAGTTTATAAACTCCCTTTTATCCTGGTGCGTAAACCACCATCTGTTCGATACTAAGCAAAGTGTGTAAAATTTGTTCCTGTTATAATTTCTGGTTGGGTAACGTAATTTCTTAACAGAACAAAGGTCAATACCTTAATCTCAATAAGTATTATATAATTTTGGAAATGAATTGCACAATTCACATGCAATAGGCCACCTAAACAGGGTACTTTCAGGTTTTAAAAAGGCAAAAACCATTTTATGGGATTTTATGTTATAATAATGCAACGGGGGTATTTGACTATCGCATAATCAGATGGGGAGATCAGTGAGTATCTCTATCATTACCAGGCTTTTACACCATCGTTTTAAATAAATCGCTTTATTTCTTTCCATTTTATATACACTCCTGCATATATTACTCAATTGGATTATTATTTACTCTTAAAAAGTATTCTAATGCAACTCTTTCAAGGTTAACTGGCGATTGAGTATTTTTTGGTCTTAGAATAACGCTTATTAAGTAACCATTAGTTATTTTTTCAGAGATAATGCTTTTAATAATAGCATCGTTAAAAGGGTATCTGAATAGGTATCCTGGAACTATAAACGAGATGGGTATAAAAGCAAAAAATTTCTAAAAATGAGGTTTCTATATTTCGGCGGAGAAGGGGGGATTAGCTTCGCCGATCCCCTTGATGAGGGGTTAAAACTTCAAAGTGCAGATGCTGCGCATCTGTTCATTTTTATTTTCTTCGCTTTCGCACAAACTCATTTGTGCAAGGCTCCAAAAATAAAAATGCCCTTACGGGCACTTTTCGTTTTGCGGAGAAGGGGGGATTCGAACCCCCGGTACACTTTTGGGCGTACGACAGTTTAGCAAACTGCTCCTTTCGGCCACTCAGGCACTTCTCCAAAGAGGGCAAAGGTAAAAAAAGATTTACATTACTAAAATACCCGCCTGTATAGCAATAATTAAATCGTAATGTTATATTTGTCATGCTATAAAATTTGATTTAAAATCAATTCACGATGAAAAATACAAATTCAGGAAAAATAAAAATTTTCTATGTTGCTGTATGTTTTGTAACATTCGGATGCGGAAGTAATAAATCAGATAAAGGGAATGACAAAAGCAATGAAAACCTGAGTTCAAGCGACAGTGTTAAATGTATTAAAATAGCTGACAGTGATAAATTTTTGCCGGGTTGGTCGAAGGAAAATATTTTAGTGTATCACCAGTTGGGAGAACCGGATGATATGCACCCTGCCAATGGCGTTTCTGCTTCAAAATCAGAAATATCTCTCTATACGCAAATGTTTCTGATCTGCAGTGATCAGCGCAATCTTGGTTTACGCCCCGGAGTTGCTAAAGCCATGCCCGAAGTGTCGGAAAATGGTTTGGAATATACTTACGAATTAAGGCCCGAAATAAAATGGGATGATGGGAACCCGTTAACAGCAGAGGATATTGTGTTTAGTTTTAAAGCCTACAAGTGCCCGCTGACGAATAATCCCCAGGCAAAGCCTTCGCTGGAAAATGTTAAGGATATTGTCTTTGATAAAAACAATCCTTTGACCATTAAAGTATTCATGAAGCGCAAATACATCCAGAATATTTCCTGCTTTAATGACTTTCCTATTTTGCAGCGTAGCTTTTTTGATCCTGAAAATATTCTGTCTAAGTATACTTTTGCCCAGCTTGACGATCTTAATTTTAAGGCCGACCAGCAAAAAAAATTAAGCGACTGGGCCACAGAATTTAATGGACCCAAATACAGCAGGGATCCTAAATATCTTAACGGACTTGGACCCTATCGTTTTGAAAAATGGGAGCCTGGACAAAGTATTACGCTGGTTCGAAAGGAAAACCATTGGACTAAGGGTACCACAAATCCTTATGAAACCTCTTATCCCGATAAAATTATTTTTAAGGTGAACAAGGATGCCAATTCCCAGATGCTGGAATTCAAATCCCAAACTTTGGATGCCACCACATTCCTTTCAACAAGAACGTTGCTTGAACTTCAGAAAGATGAAAATTTTAACGCAAATTATAATTCAAAATTCGCCGATACTTACAATTTTAGTTATGTTGTTATGAATACCAGGCCCGATGGAGTTAAAAACAAAAAAATATTTACGGATAAAAAACTCCGGAGGGCAATGGCTTACTTAGTCCCTGTTGATGACATCAATAAGTTACTGAATAAAGGAAGAAATAAGCGTATCGTTGGCCCCGTTTCTCCTTTAAAGCCGGAGTATAATCACGATTTAAAACTCATTCAATTGGATGTTGAGCAGGCTAAAAAACTTCTGGATGAGGCCGGATGGAAGGATACGGATGGGGACAATATCCGTGATAAGGTGATAGACGGAGAAAAAGTTCAACTCAGTTTTAACCTCAACTACCTCACTACCCAGGTGGAGTGGAAGGATATGGCACAGATGATTGCGGAACAAATGTATAAAGCCGGAGTGAAAGCGAACCTGACTCCGCTTGATTTTGCTGTATTTGTTGATAATAATAAGAACCACAATTTCGATATGGCAATTGCATCATGGGCCGGCTATTCCTCTCCTGAAGATTTTACTCAGTTGTGGCACACGTCTTCCTGGGCTTCTAAAGGTTCCAATTACGCCGGTTTTGGTAATTCAGAATCAGATGCACTGATTGACTCCATTAAATATGCTATTGAGGATTCTAAAAGAATTCCGATGGTTAAGCATTTACAGGAAATTATCTACGACGAACAGCCTTATATTTTCCTGTTCTCTGGTCTCAGGAGAATTGCAGTTCACAAACGATTTGGTAATTGTGAAATGTACTTTGAGCGTCCCGGCTTATTGCTTAATAATTTAAAACTATTAACGCTCGGTGGCGTTATGAAGCCATCGCCATCTGCCAATTGAAAACAAATCTTTTGAATAAATGACCCCGTCTGCTCTATGGCAGCGAGGCAGGTTCGACTAAACCCCGCTGAAAGAGGGATAAGTCTCATTAATAAAAGATAGCGTAGTTAAAAACAGGCATGTTAAAATATATTGTCAGACGTATTTTTATTTTTATACCCACTTTAATTGTAATAACCCTTCTTGGTTTTGTCATCAGTGTTAATGCCCCGGGGGACCCCGTAGAGCGTATGGTGACTGCTGCACAAAGTGGTGGCGAATTAGGCAGTCAGACCGTTAACCAGGTAGAACAGAAAAAATTCTGGAGGAAAAAATTAGGCTTGGACCTTCCTGTTTTTTATTTTTCTCTTACCTCTTTGTCAAGACCGGATACCTTATACCGGATTTTTGATAAGAATGAACGTGGGGCTCTTGACAGGCTTACCTGTGTCTATGGCAATTGGAAAGAAATACAAGAGTATTATAAAAGTATTTCGGATTTTTATGATTTGCAGATGGGGTTTAAACCCGATGGCAATGTTACAAAATACAATCGCAACGATGTTTTAGAAACGATTAACCAGGTAAAGTTTGAATCTCTTTCCCTTAAATCCTGCTATGAGGATAATGTAATTAACGCCAAAATTCAAAAATTATACGGGTTAACAAATGATCGTGATTTTTTAGTTCCTTTCAGAAATTCCGTAAATACTATCCGTGAAAAATACGAACGTGTTAAATCGGCTGCCACCCCCTGGAAAAGTTACATCCCTAAACTTTCATTTTATAAAAACAATCAATACCACCGCTGGATTTTCGGTGACGGCAATTGGCTGACGGGTGAAGACTCGCACTTTTCAAGAGGCATTATAAGAGGAGATTTCGGAACATCTTATGTTACAAAACAACCCATCTCGGAAGTTATTCTTTCCAAAATCGGCTGGTCCATGTTTTTTACCCTTACTTCTGTTTTGTTGGCCTATTTAATAAGTATCCCGATAGGGGTAAAAGCGGCTGCCAGTAGTGGTTCTGCTTTCGATAAATCAACCTCGCTCGTTTTGTTTTTACTCTATTCAATGCCTTCGTTCTGGATAGCAACTATATTGTTGATGACCTTTGCAAATCCGGATATCTTGCAATGGTTTCCCGCATCAGGCGTTAAACCGGCAGGTGGTTACCCGGATGCAGTTTCGTTATGGGAAAAAATTAAAATCTCTTTTCCATACGTGGTGCTTCCGACTGTATGTTACACGTACAGTTTATTTGCTTTTCTATCCCGTACTATGCGTGTTTCCATGATTGAAATTGTAGGACAGGATTTTATAAGAACAGCCAGGGCCAAGGGATTATCTGAATCGCGGGTGATATGGAAACATGCTTTGAGAAACTCCTTGTTACCCGTTATTACCGTGTTTGCCAATATTTTTCCCCTTGCCATAGGAGGGTCGGTAATCCTGGAAAGCATTTTTACCATTCCGGGCATGGGTTTTGAATCTGTTTTCGCA